>Ga0224505_10000209_pt1 | contig 43877 bp, 45 predicted proteins | sample SF_Jan12_sed_USG_FD_169102 | JGI IMG/M metagenome (GOLD analysis project Ga0224505, IMG submission 169102) | Sediment microbial communities from San Francisco Bay, California, United States - SF_Jan12_sed_USGS_4_1 | ecosystem: Environmental > Aquatic > Marine > Sediment | place: USA: California... | reverse complement strand
GCCATCACTCGCGCGCCTATCAATTCGAGGTCACCGACGAGTCGATCCTCCAGCTGGTCAGCGACTACGACATCGAAGTGCCGAGCGCCCAGGTGCAGCCGATTTCGGTCGAGTACCTGAGCGTGGACGGCGTGGAAAGCGAGTTCAAGGATCTGAGTTGGATCCAGCAATTCATCGGGAACAACTGGCGCGAGCGCAGCGCCGACGACTTTCGCTTCTTCACGCAGATCCAGCCGCTCGCGATCACCTTCCCCTGCGTGCCTACGGTCAATGGCACAGTGGGCGGGCTGCACTATCGCGTCAGCCTCAAGCCAAAGCTGGACTCGACCACCATCGACGAAACCTTCATGGAGGAGTGGCAAGAGGCGCTGGAAGTGGGCACCAAAGCGCATCTGATGGCGATGGACGGCAAGCCCTGGCACCGGCAAACGCGCTCGGTGTTCCTGATGGGCATGTACCGCGCCGAGCGCTCGCGCGCGCGGTTGCGCGTCAATCGCTCCTACGGCAACGCCAACCAGCGCGTGATCGCGCCTAAGTTCGCCTGATGGCCGTCGTCCCAACCCGCGTCCTGTCCTTCGATGTAAACGAATCGGACGCTTCACCGATTCAGGGCGCCGTCATCACGGCGCAGCTGAACGTCAGCGATATCTATCAGGAGGAGATCGTCGATCGTGTGATCGAGCAGGCGATCACCGACGTGAACGGGCAAGCCTCCCTCAACTTGTTCCCGAACGTGCTGGGAACGCGCAACACCGTCTACGTCATCAAGATCCGGCACCCGGTCACCAATCGGGCGATCATGAAATCGGTCATCCGCATGCCGGACACGGACGTGAACTTCGCCGACATCGTTGGAAATGCGATGGCAGACGGAGATTTCCCGTTGGTGCCCGGGATCAACCAGGTCGTCGGGCCCGGCTTCCTGTTCAAGAAGGCCGACCAGAACTATGTGGCGCGCGCCATCAACGGCACCGCGAACCAGATCAATGCCTCCGGCGCTGAAAATGAAAGCCTGACGCTGAGCTTGCCGCAGGACATTCATCCCGGCGCGAGCCCGACTTTCGCTGCCCTCACCGTAGTCGGTGTGCTCACGGCCGCGAGCATCGCGATCGCCGGGTTGACGGCAGGACGCGTGCCGTACGTGGGGCCCGCCGGCGCGCTTACCGATACGAGCAAGCTGGTCTGGGACAACACAAACAGCAGGCTCGGCATCGGCACGAGCGCGCCGACCCACGCGGTAACGCTCGTCGAGACAGATCCCGCCAAGTCCGTCGAATACCGCGTCGACTACACGCCGACCGGCACCTTCGGCATGCTCGGCCAGATCCTCCAAGACGGATCCATCCGCTTCATCCTGAGCGTAGGCGGTGGCAAGCGCTATGACTTGGGCGCCGGACCGACCTACGGCGGCACGGGTGTTTTCAGGATCAGAAACACTACAGACGCGATCACGAACCTTCAATTCGATCCGGTCACCAGCCTCACGACATTCGGCGGGGCACTGCTGGTGCCTGACGGCAGCGCTTCTGTTCCGTCGCTCGCTTTTGCTACCGGCACAAACAGCGGAATCCATGGCGGTGGAGCGAACATTTGGTTCTCAGTGGCCGGAACGGACATAGTTCGTATCTCTGATTCCAACACCGGCTTGACCATTCGTGGGGATCACCCATTCGGGTGGACTTCCGCGGCAATCACCGATCCTGTTGATCTAGTTCTTCGGCGCGACGCCGCAAACACCCTCGCGCAGCGCAATGGCACGAACGCGCAGAGGTTCAATCTATACGCGACGTTCACCGATGCCTCCAACTACTCGCGCTTTCGCATCCAGTCCGATGCGTCCAACTATATCCTTCAGGACGAGTTTGCTGGTACAGGAACGGCGCGCAATATCTATTTGGGACCTGCCGGTGCGTCGTTTCTTCAGTTCAGGACGACAAACTTAGATCGAGCACAATTTACCGCCTCTGGGCATCTGATTTGGAACACAGACAACACACTCGACATCGGCGCTTCCGGCGCCAATCGCCCGCGTTCAATCTACTGGGGAACGCAGGCTCTCGGGCCGAACGGTTCTTTCGCGGCGCCCACTTTCGCGTTCGCTTCCCAAACCGCCTTGGGCTTCCATCGGCGCGCTACCGGCTCGGTCTACTTCTACGACAACGCGGGTTCGTGGGAAATGGGCTGGGGCAACCGGGACAGCACTGCGTCGATCACGATGTCGGCATCGAACGGCTTGACGTTGGCGTCGACCGTACTTCTCGGCTGGACCTCCGGCCTGGAAACCAACGCCAAGGACACCATCCTGCAGCGCGACGCCGCCAATGTCCTCGCACTCAGGAATGCGGCGAATGGCCAGACCTTCCGCGTCTACAAGACCTTCACCGATAGCTCGAACTTCGAGCGCTTTCGTATTCAGGCCGATGCCACGCTCGGTTTTGTCGTTGGCAGCGAGTTCGCTGGCACGGGGACTCCGCAAAACATCACTTTCAGGGCTGCGTCCAATATCTCGGAATTCAACAATGGCGGTGGTGCTCAGACTGTTCGTATCTACAACACCTTCACCGATGCCAGCAACTTCGAGCGAGGCGTAGCAGCGTGGGCTTCTAACATTCTGGAGATTGGGTCCGAGATAGGCGGTACAGGCACGGCGCGTATCGTTAGGATCAAAGCTGCTGGCGCCAATAGCGTCCTCCTGAATACCAATGGCGCAGACCGTTGGAACATCAATTCTTCCGGTCATTTCATTGCTCAGACCGATAACACGCTTGACATCGGCGCCTCTGGCGCGAATCGGCCTCGCTACGCATGGCTTGCCGGCGGCCTCAACGCCCTTTCAATCGCCAGCGGCGCCGCGGCCACGGCCATGTCGCTCTACACCGGGCGGCTCGGCACTGATGCGTTCGAGCAGGCGCGCATCGGTCATGTGTCGAGCGCGGTGAATTACGTCCTCCTCACCGGGAATACGACCACCAACGCGCCCACAGTGCAGGCGGCGGGGTCCGATACCAACGTCGCGCTCGCGATGATAAGCAAGGGCACGGGCACCATTCGCTTCTTCACCGCGGCAGGCGCCTCTGAGCAGGCGCGTATCGCGCACGTCGCTAGCGCAGTGAACTATGTGCAGGTTGCAGGCGGGGCCACTGGCAACACGGTCACAATCTCGGCCGAAGGAAGCGACGCCAATGTGAGCCTGACGCTCACCCCGAAAGGCACTGGCGTGTTGCGCGGCACCGGCGCGGCGGCCGTGGTTCTCGCCGGCAAGAACGCGATCCCGATTTCCGCGGCCTCCATGGCACCGCGCCAGACGAACGGTTGTGCGTTCATCGTCACGACGACTGGCGCAGCGAATCAGCCGGACGTGCCCTACCTGGCATTCGACGGCGCCGCGAAAGAGTACGCCGGTTTCCTGATGCGCATGCCCAAGGGCTGGAACGAAGGCACGGTGACGGCCGCATTCAGCTGGCGGCGCGCTTCGGGCACCAGCGCAGCGAACGTGGTCTGGGGTATTCGTGGCGTCGCGGTATCCGACAACGAGACTCCGGTGGCTACGTTCGGTTCGGATGCCACGGTGACGGACGCGGCGAGCACCACGACGGCCAACATGAACGTATCGGGCGAGACGAGCGCGTGCACGATCGGCGGCACGCCCGCCGAGGGTGATCTGGTGTTCTTCGAAGTATTCCGGGACGGCGCAGCTGGCGGCGACACGCTCGATGCGGTCGATGCCTGGCTCACCGAAGTGACCTTATTCCTCACCACGGATGCGCCGAACGATGCTTAGAGTCCCGAAAATTGCACTGCGCAAGCTGCAGCTGGGATTCATGCGCTTGATTCCGAGCATCGGGTTCTCGGGTGCGCCGACCATCAACATCACGATCGGCGCGAGCACCGACGACTTCAACTTGTTCACGGCGGCCGGCTCACCGAGCGGGCGCGTGAATGTCGTCCTTACCATTGCGCCCGGAATCGAGCTAGGGAGCACGAGCACAGCTACAGCCGGCCTGGTTCTCGGCAGCGGTTGGAATTCCGGCTCGAAGATCCAGATCGTCAATGGCGGCACGATCATGGGTAAAGGCGGTAAGGGCGGCCAAGGCGAGGGCGCGAGCGGGTGCACGCCGATTGCCCCCGTCGCCGCGGGCGTAGGCGGCCCTGCCGTCGACGCGACCGGGCTTCCGAGTACCGGCATGCTCGACTTCTACAACAACGGCACCATCGCCGGCGCCGGAGGCGGCGGGGGATATGGTGGCGCTGGATGCTCCCCAGGAACGTTCAGCTTTGGTGGTGGCGGTGGCGGGTCGGGGCGCGGGAGAACCACTACGACGGGCGGCGCGGGCGGCGCAGCGAACGGTAGCCCGCTCAACATCCCCGGCGTCGCTGGCGGCTCTGGCACGCCGTCCGTCGCCGGCATTGGAGGCGTCGGGGGCAACCATCCAAATACCAACGACTCCGGCGGCAATGGAGGTGACTTCGCCGCCGCTGGGACCAACGGTCTGTCGAATGGCGCTCCGTATGGCTCTGGCGCTGCCGCCGGCGCAGCGACGCTGGGAGACTCGAAGATCAATTTCAAGGTAGTCGGTACTATTCTCGGTAGCAGGACTGGATAAACGAAAGGAGGAGGCTGTGAGCAAAACGATGAAGGTGCAGTTTGCGGTGGATCTGATGAACCTACAGGGCGAGCCCCTGAAGGAACGAGCTGGAATCGAGTCCGTGCGCGCCGCGATGCGCGAGGCCGGGATCGCCGATATGATGCTGGATCAAGCGATCGCGATCCTGCGCGGCTTCTGGGGCACCGGCGGCGATCCGAAGGAAACGATCCTCACTGCGCAGTCCGCGTGCATGGCGGCTCTGCAGCTGCCGGACCAGGCAATGATGGGCGCCGAACGGGTCGACCGGATGCGCCTTGCCCTCAAGCTGCTGGATAAGGAGCCTGTGGAAATCTCCGAGAAGGAAAAGGAGATCATCCTCAAGGCCATCGAGAAGGCGTACGCGTCGCCGGTCGTCTACTACCGGATCAATGAGCTTTTCAACGAGGCGGCTGTCGAACGCGACAGGCCGGCGGCGGCAGCGCAATAAGGAGAGCGCCCCATGGGACGGCAACTTTATTCGAACAACGCCAAGGGCCGGCTGAACGCCGGCATTGGCGCCGGCGATACTGCCTGCACCCTGGGCGGTGGCCAAGGGGCGCTCTTCCCGAACCCGACGAACGGCGATTGGTTCATGTTCACGTTCATCAAGGCGGACGGCAACATCGAGGTATGCAAGTGCACGGCTCGGTCCGGTGACAGCTTCACCACCATCGTGCGCGCGCAGGAGGGCACGAGCGCGCTTGTTCTGAGTTCAAACGATCGAGTCGAAGCGCGAATGACAAAGGGCTCGATGGAGTGGTGGCAGCAGCGTGGCGAGCTCGCCACCGTCACGGGCAACACGTCTTTTACGGCGCAGGACTTCCCGAGCACCAAGCGCGTGACCGCAGCCGCCGACCTGACCCTGCCTGCGGCGAGTGCCTTGGCGAACAACGATCTGATCGATGTCAAGAGCCTGACGTCTGCCCTTGTGCGGTTCCTCCCCGGGGGCGGGGATTCTATCGATGGCGGCAGCGCTGGCGCGCCGTACGTCATCCCGCCGTTTTCGCATGTGCGTTTGGTGCGCGTGAGCGCGAACGACTTCATCATCCTGTCGAAGCCACCGACCGGCAAGCAGGCGGTGCCCGTCCCAGCGATGGCGATGAACCCGCGCCAGACTTCGGGCTGCGGCGTGCTATTGACGTCGGTAGGCGCCGCCGGCCAGCCGGACGTGCCTTATCTGCCGTTCGATGGCGCGGCCAAGGAATTTGCGGGTTTCCTCATTCAGATGCCAAAGGGGTGGAATCGTGGGGCAGTCTCGGCCGCCTTCGCGTGGCGCCGTGCCTCGGGATCCGGGGCGGCGAACGTCGTCTGGGGGATCCGGGCCGTGGCCGTCTCCGACAATGACACGCCAGTGGTGAACTTCGGCAGCGATGCCACGGTCGTAGACGACGCCAAAACGACGACGGCGAACTTTTCGCTGTCTGGGGAAACCGGCCCGTGCACGATTGCTGGCTCGCCAGCAGAGGGTGACTTGGTATTTTTCGAGGTCTTCCGCGACGGCGCGCATGCGTCCGACACGCTCGATGGAGTCGATGCCTGGCTCTCGTCCGTTACGCTTTTTATCACCACAGAGGCCGCAACCGATGACTGACGGCAATGGTGAAATTCAGCGATTGGAATTCAGTGCGTTCGGGCTCACCGTGCGGCTTCCCGCAAAGCGAGCGCTCGAAATCATCACCACGGCGAGCCTGATCGTGTCTGGCGCTCTCGGCTTTGGCTTATGGCAGCACACAGTCGAAGCGAACGACGACGCGAAGAGCATCAAGAGGTCAATCGAGGACGCTAACAAAGCCACGGTCGGCGCGCTTAACTCGCGCGGGGACAGTCAGGAGCGGTTGCTGAAAGCAATCCTCATCGAGGCGCGCGAGCAGACATGCCTGCAGCGCTTCGACCCGAAGGAGCGCAAGAATCAGGAGCAGTTCTGCCGTCGGCTAGCTGGCAAGCTCGAAGGGGAGTAGGTCCATGATCACGCTGGAACAGTACTTTCGCAAGCCGCACACTCTCCAGCACGCTGCGAACGCGGCCGACGTGCTCGAGCGGCGCAATCGGCTGCGTGCCGAGTGGAGCGCCGCGACCGGAAAAGCGTGCGAGATAGACCCGGACACCGGATCGGAGATCTCGGGCAGCGCTGGCGGGGATGGTGATGGCAGCTTTCGCACGCCGGGCACGCGCACGGGCGCGCCGCTCTCTCCCCACAGGGACGCCAGGGCGGTCGACGATTACGATCCGCGCAATGAGTTCGACACGTGGCTGGATCAGTTCGACACACCAAACGGCGGCAATTCGAAGCTCGCCGAGTACGGGCTTTACCGAGAGCACCCCAGCGTGACTCCGGGCTGGTGTCACCTGACCACGCGCGCGCCGGGATCCGGCAAACGCACTTTTTATCCATAGGAGGACGCATGACCCAGTACAGCAAGCTGATTACGTCCCTAGTAGGCCTGGCGTTGATGCTTCTGCACCAGAATTTCGGTGTGGATCTGACGGGGCAGGCCGCTCCAATCGTCGACCTCATCCTCGCAGCGCTTACAGCATTCGGGGTGTACCAGGTACGCAACGCGCCCAGCGACGGTGCATCGAGCCAAGGCGGGTTCGTCCGCCTAGAGTTGCTCGCCCTCGTTGCGGCTATGTCGATGATCCTGACGCTGCCGGCATGCAAGTCTTTCACTGAGCCAGTGCACGGCGTAACCAGCACCGAGTCGAAGGCCGTCGCCGCAGCGCGCAATGCCATCGACGAGGCGAATGTGCTTCTCGCGTCGGTGAACAAGGTGATCGGCGACAACGCGGCGGCTGGCGTCTGGACCAAGGCGCAGGCGCAGGGCTGGCTCGACGAAACCAAGGCGGCCGGCAAGAAGGTGGGCGAAGCGCGCGAGCTGCTACGCGCCGGCTTGGTCGTTGACGCCCAGACCCAGGCCGAGGCGATCCGAAGGGTGATCCTGGCGATTCAGAAACGCATCGCGGCCGAAGCTCGTAAGCCGTAGCCCTTCAACCAGAACGCAAGGAGACAAATATGAACGGTGGACTCGCAAGACTGGCTGACTTCCTGATCACGGCGGCGCTCGCCGGCATCGAGCGGGAGGCGCTGGTTCACGACGTGCGTACGATGGAGTCAGAGGGCGCAACTCCGGATCAGATCACCGATGCGCTGGAGGCCAAGCGCATCGCGTCAGAAACCGAGGCGCAGGACAAGATCGACAAAGCGACCTAGTGAGCCGCATCCACGTCAATCGTTTTCTCGGTATCGCCCCCAAAATGGGCGATACCGTGCTTGACGATCGGCAGGCCGTCGAGGCCAGCAACGCGAAACTGTGGTCGCAAAAGCTGCGTCCGTTCGACGGCGATCTACCAGTGGTGCAGCTCGCGAAAAGCGGCGACATCAGAACGCTCTACCTCTACAACGGCGGCGCTGACTGGCTCGCTTGGACGCAGGACGTCAACGTCGTTCCTGGCCCCATCGCGGGCGATGCGCTCGAGAAGCTCTATTTCACGGGCACCGACACGCCGCGCGTCACAACGAATGACATTTTCGACGCTGGCACGACCGGCACCTTCCGGCCGCCCGATAGCTACATTCTCGGGATCCCGGCGCCGAACACGGCGCCCGTCGCCTCGCTCAACGGCGCGGGCGCGCTCAACGCCACCGCGACATGGGTATTCACGTTCGTGCGCAAGTTCTCTGACGGGACCGAAGAAGAGGGCCCGCCCAGCCCGGTGTCCAATAGCCTCACGCTGGTCAATCAGCAAGCGAGCGTGACTTTGCCCAATGGCGCCATGGCCACGCCGGCTGATTACGGCATCACGCACAAGAACCTTTACCGCAACGAGGGCTCGGGCTACTTGTTTGTGTCGCAGGTTGCCATCGGCACCAGCCCGACCGGAGACAACGTGGCGACCGTCGCCCTGGGCGATTTGATCGAGAGCATCAACTACCTTCCGCCACCGGACGGCCTGATCGGATTGATCGCGCTACCCAATGGCATCACGGCCGGATTCAAGGGCAACGAGATTTACTTGTCCGAGCCCTACAAGCCGCATGCCTATCCGCTGGTCAATCGCTATGCGGTCAACTGGCCGATTGTCGGCTTGGGCCTGGTTGAGACGACCATCGTGGTGGTGACCGAGGCGTATCCGTTCATCGGCCGCGGCGTGGATCCAGCGGCGTATTCGTTCCGGCGCCATCCCGGGCTGTTCCCCGGGGCGTCGAAGCGCAGCATTGCGTCCGGGCCGATTGGTGTGCTGTGGGCCACGCCTTTCGGGGTTGCGCTGTTCGATGGCGTGAGCGTCGTGAACGCCACGCAGGAGTTCGTCACGCGCGACGAGTGGCAACCGCAGTTTTATCCGGCCACGATTCACGCCACATTCCACGAGGGCCGCTACTACGGATGGTTCGAGAACGGCCAGCTGGACGGCAACGGCAACAAGAGCGGTGGCGGGTTCATCCTTGATCGTGCCGAGCGTGCCTTCCTGGTCAAGCTGGGCGAGTATATGTATGCCGCGTACGACAGCCCGGTCGACGAGAAACTATTCGTCGCCACGAAGTACATCTTGGCCGGGAACGTGAACTACGTCTTCGAGTGGGACGAGGATCCTACAAATCCGAAGGCGTACGAGTGGAAATCCAAGGTTTTCGTGGCGAACGGCTTGGACAACATGGCATTCGGGCAGATCATCGCCGACTTCGGCGCCGGCTTGAGTGCCGAGGAAATCGCGGCCATTGAAGCCCAGGTCGCGGCGATCATCGCCTTCAACACTGCCCAGCCGGACACGGACGGCCCGATCAACGGGAACGGCGACGCGAGCGATCTGCATGGCTTCGAAATCAACGGCGGGGCGCCGATCAACGGCGATACCTATCTGCGTGATCCCGTGGACACCGACTACATCACTGGCATAGTGACGTTCAAGTATTGGGCTGACGGTCTGCTCGTGCTCACGGTGGACGTCGGGTCCAAGGAGCCATTCCCGATGCCGGCCGGGATCCTGCCGGAGACGCACCAATTCGAGCTCAGCGGGTCGGTTGAAGTGACGCAGGTAACGCTGGCGAGCTCGGCGGAAGAGTTGTCGGAGGTTTGATGCCTAGCATCGGACGCAAGATCAAGGTGCCAGCGCTCGGCGATATTCCGCCGGATACGCCGAAGCCGATGCGCGACCTTCTGGAGAGCATCATCTATTCGCTGGACGTGCGCGAGGGGCGCGTGGCCGCCCGCACGAACAGCCGCTTTGTCACGATCCAGGATCTCGTGGATGCAGCGGTCGTGAACGACGGGGTGATCGAATGATCCCGGTCGAGCGCCAACTCAAGTATCGCGACGAAGTGATGCACTTCGCGCCGCCACCGCCGGCACGGCAGGACGAGCTCCGGCGGCAAGTGGAGTTGTGCGACCAGCTGATGGCGAAGTTGCCAGATCCGGGCGCCTTTCACCTGGAGCACTACTTCGCGCGCGGCGTCTACGGGCGCGCAATCTTCATCCCGAAGGACTGCTTTCTGAGCGGCAAGATCCACAAGTACCCGCAGATCAACGTGCTCGTCTCGGGCGATCTGACCGTGCTTACCGAGGCCGGTCCGAAGCGCGTCACGCCGCCCTTCATCGTGCTCTCACCAGCAGGCACAAAGCGACTTGCCTTTGCCAATGAGGACACGGTGTGGCTGACCCTGATTGGCACCGACGAAACCGACCCCGACAAGATCGAACGGGACTTCACAGCCGAAACGACCGAGGAATACCTGGAGTTCCGTAGAATGATCGAAGAAAAAGGAGAAAACCCATGAGCATGGGATGGGTGGCCGCGGGAGTCGCGGTGATAGGTTCGCTAAACAGCGCTTCGGCGTCCAGAGCCGCGTCGCGAGCTTCAATGACGTCCGCGCAGTTGCAAGCCGAGGCTCAGTTCGAGGCCAACGCCATCCAGCGCCAGCTGGTGGACATGTCCCAGGAGGAATGGGATCTCTACAAAACTGAGGCGGTGCCGCTCCTGAAGTCTCTGGTCGACAAGCGCAGCCCGATCACGGTAGAGCAGGAGCAAGCGCAGGTTGCCGGCGAGACGAAGGCCGCCTTCGGCCAAGCCAGGCAGCAGTTGGAGCGCGCCATTGGCCGCCAGCGTAATCCCGGCGACCAGGGCTATGCGGCGCTCATGGCGCCGACGTACATCGACGAGGCGGGCGCGGTCAGCAAGGCGATTACCGATGCGCGTCGTACCGTGGATGATCGCGACTGGGCCCGTACCTTGCAAACGGTACAGGCGTTCCAGCGGCTTCCACAAGATGCGAGTGCCTCGGCGGCGTCTGCGGGCGCGATCGCCGGAAGGTCGGCGCAGACTGCAGGTGCGATGAGCCTTGGGCAGCAGCAACTCGCTCAGCAGCAAGCGTCACAATCGGCCTATGGCAGCGTGGCGATCGCCAATGCTGCGCGCCGCTGGTTCAATCAACCTGGTGGACAACCTGGTGGGTCTACGTTCGACGGCGGCGCGGCGGGCAGCGTCTACGACGTCGGGTTCAACCAACCAGGTGTATCGCAGGACTACAGCCAACTGCAGTTGAAACACGGTGGCAGGATCGATGGTCCCGGGACTGGCACGAGCGATAGCGTCCCTGCCGTTGTCGATGGCCGAAAGCGCGTGCAGCTGTCGAGCGGGGAGTACGTGATCCCGGCCGACGTTGTGCGCAAGAAAGGCCAGGAGTTCTTCGACAAGATGCTGCAGAAGTACCACCGGCCGGCGCCGGAGCGCGAGCGCGCTGGCATGGCTAACGGGGGCGTGCTGCAACGCCGCGGATTGCCGGCTGACGTCGAGGACGCAATCTTCGTATCGCTACCGCGCGAGGCGCTGAGCACTCGGAGAGGGAGGTAGTCATGGCGAGCGGAACTTTCGGTAGTGCCATCTACGGCGCCGCGCGCGCCATTCAGGATGAGCGGCGCTTCGACCTCGAGGAGGAGCGTTTTCGAAAGGACGAAGCGCGGCAGGACGAGCGCATGTCGCAGGAGCGCGAGCTGCAACCGCTACGTCGACGCGCGCTGACGCAGGGGATCGAGAAAGGCGATCGCGAGCTACGGATCACCGACCTGAATCTCGACATCGCGAAATTGAAAAAGGGCGGTATGGAGCGCGAGGAGAGGGCGCTCAGCGAAGCGCAGGCCAAAGAGAAGATCCTCAAGATGGGGCTCGGCCAATTCCATTCCACTGGTGACCCGCAGCACGTCGCCAATGCCTTCGCCCAGATGTTCCCGGAAATGGCGGGCGGTGGAGAGGGCGGCACGCACCAATTCAAGGCGGTGCGCACTGACTCCGGTTCGATCATCCTGACCAGCCCGCAGGGTGGCGAGCGCGTGCTCAAGGGCGGCAAGACCAAGGATGGCCGCCAGTATTCGCCCGACGAGGAGTTGGGCATGATGGCCTACAAGCTGTACAACCCGGTCGAAGTTCTGAAAAAACGCCTGGAAGCAGACTACGGGCTCGAGAAAGAACAGGTCAAAGCTGACGCTGCCGCAGAGCGCGCGCGCATCGCAGCTGAATCACGCGAAGCAGTCGCGACCACGAGGGCGGCAAGCGCGCAAGCCGTTGCTGATGATCGTGGCATCAAGCTGGGGAAATCGTTCGTTGACTCGGGCTTGAAAACGACCTCCATCCCGGGGCATTTCGCCAACGTGTATTCGAGCGAGGACGACGCGAAAATGGTGCCGCACATCTACACCAAGATGGGCGAGCTCGTGCGCAATGGCGAGAAGCCCGAAGAGGCAGCGAAGAAGGCCATCACCGAAACTCGGACCGAATTCGCCGGCGCCAAACGCGAGGCGCTGGATGCGGCCACCGCGCTCGGAAAGTCCAAGGTCGACCCGAAGGACGCGGAAGGCGTGTCGCGTGCCGCCAAAAATGGCGACAAAGCAGCCCAGGCGCTCATGCAGGCGATCGGGCGTATCCGCAGGGCATACGGCGATGATGTCGCGCGCTATCTGTTTGATCAGATCCCGGGGAAGCGTAGGTGAGTGGTTACGACGATTTCAAGGCGATCCTCGACGAGCTGGAGCCGCCAAACGGGCGGCAAGGCCCGTCGATGCGTGCGCTGGAGAACCGCCGCGCGCAGCTGATGTCCGAAGGCGAGCGTGAGGCGAGCGACGCTTACGAGTCGCAACCTACGCAGCGGCAGGAGCATCGCCGCGCCATCGAGAGACAACCAGATCCAGCGCGCCGACAGATCCTCCGGGAAGCCTACGACGCGGACACACTGCGCTTCGACGAGCGCGAGGCGGCCATCGCGGGGCCGCGCCGTGGCGCGCCGGTCGGGGAGAAGTCCGACGCCGAACTGGGGGCGGAGTTTCTGCAGCAGTTTGGCGCCAAGGCCGCTCCCGCCGACGATGGCGTGCTCGATTCAGTCAAGTCTGCAGTTGACCGTGGAATCGACTGGGTGTCGAACCTCCTGCGCCCAAGCGGACCCGAGGACCGCAGGCGCCAGCAACAGAGGATTGATGCAGCGCAAGATGGTCTGAACCAGACCCAGCGCGACGTGATCGCGCGGCAGCGCGCCGGGGCATTGGGCAGCGCCGCCGAGCCTGGCCTGCGGGTTGAATCCTCTCGGATGCGCATCGCGAACATCGAGGCCGACCGGGAAGGCCGACCGCGCCCGTATCCAGAAGCCCAGATCGCCAATCTGGAACGCCAGCAGCTTCCGGCCAACGCGCTGAGCGAGGTCGAGCGCAGGGTGCAGGGCGAGGCGCAGCGCGCGCGCGACGTCGCCATGAGCGACTTCTGGCGCAACGTGGAAGCCAGCGTGAAGGGGATCGACCCCCTGTACCGGAAGATGCTGGGCGGCGTCATGATGGGGATGGCCGAAGCCCCCATTTACCGGGCAGAAACGCCCGAGCAGGGCGCCGAAGGGCCGCTGACACCGGACCTGACGGATCAGGAACGCGAGCAGATGGCGACCTTGGGTCGCACCCTGGTCAAGATGGGCGAGGAGCGCGAGAAAGAGCTCACCAAGGATCTGCGGCCGGGCTTGGGCGCCCAGTCCGTGGGCATGGCGATCCAGAGCCTCGCAATCATGGGGCCGGCGCTGGGCGCCGGGCTGATCACGCGCTCGCCGCTGGCGGTCATCGGTTTGATGTCGGCTGAGACAGGCGCGATCGCGTACGGCGAGGGCCGGGAAGAGGGGCTGTCTCCCGGCCAGGCTGGCGTCTACGCCATGCTGCATGCCGTCATCGAGGGCGGGACCGAGTACGCCCCGGTCAAGCAGCTGTTCGCCGGCGCCGGGAAGGGCACCCTGCAATGGTTCCTCAACTTCCTGTCCAAGGAGGTCGGCCAGGAGCTCCTGGCCACCGGCCTGCAGAATGCCGTCGACAAAGTGAGCGTGCGTCCGGAAATGACCTGGGACGAGTACGCCGAGGAGCTCCTGCTCACCATCACCAGCACGCCGCTCGCCGCGGGCGCGCAGGCTGGCGCGGTGCGCGCGCTGCGCGGCCGTGAGGCAGATGCGGCGGAGCAGCAAGCCGCGATCCTGCAGAAGTTCCGGGAAGGGGTGGAACAGTTCAAACAGGTGACCGAGGCCGCCGCCAAGGCCGCCGTGGCGCAGCGTGAGGCGCGCGGCCCAGCCACGCACCGCCTCGAGGACGGCACCCCCGTGCGCGCGCGCGCCGAACAGGGAAAACCGGTGCGCGGGGTGTGGGAAACCGACGAGGGCGATCTGGTCGAGGCCGATCGCGCCGAGCCCGTCAAGAAGCCCGAGGCGAACGCCGAATGGACCGTCAACGGTGTCGGCTACGAGGTCCAGATCACAGGGCCTGGGCAGGAAATTGGCACCGCGCGCCTTGCCGATGGGCAGGAAGTACCGTTGACGGAATTCGCATCGCTCGGTGAGGACGCCAAAGCGCTCCTGGGCATGACCAGAAAAACAGTGGGCCGCAAGCCCGCTCCTGAAAGGCGGCCGGCGGCGGCTGCCGTTGAACCTTCTCCTCCTCCTGGTTCTCGTTCAGCCGCCGTTGCGCCGCCGAGTGATGTTTCGCCGGAGGCAGTTCGTCCGCCGCAGGCCGTCACGCCGACGCCGAGTGAGCCTGGCGCCGAGCTGCCAAATGGGTTCCGTGCAGGACCAGAGAAGGGCTCCAAGTACCGGGTTTCGAGGGTCAAGAGCGCGGGCGGCGCCGTGATGCTCGAGAAACGCAGCCCGAGCGGCATAGTGTCCAGCTTTTACGTAGGCAAGGACGGCAAGCTGGTCGACGCCGATACCGTAGAGCTCAACGATGGGCGCGCGCTGGGCCGGCTCTGGAAAGCGATCGACGACGAGGCGGCAGCCGAGGTCAAGGCCGTGCTCGATCAGATGGGGCGCCTGGCCGTCAACGATCCAGATCGCGCACCACTGCGCCAGCAGCTCATCGACCTGGTGAAAAAGCCCAAGAAGCCCCCGACCGAGGAGGCGCTGCGCAAGATGCGCGAGGCCCGCGCGCGGCGCGCGCAGGTCAACACCGACACTGACAGCATCGTGTCGGCGGTCATCAAGCTGGGCGGCATCGGGCCGATCGAGCGCCTCGACATCACCGGGGACACCAAGGGGTCGAACCCGAAAATCCCCTTTCTCGGCGCCTTGTTCAATGCCGAAGGCGAGTCCCTCGACGGCATGGCCGAGAAGCTCTACGAAATGGGCTATCTCAACGAGGAGGAGCGCGGCGATCTGACCGTGATCGCCGAGCGCATCAGGGACGAGATCGGGCCGAACAACACGGTCGTTCCCAAGCATTGGTCGATGCAGCGCAGCGATCGGGCGCTCGCCGCAGACGAGCGCGCCAAGGCCGAACTGTCAGAGGATCCAGACCGGGAACTAGCCGACGAAGCCGAGGCGCTTGCCGGCGACATACCGCTGCAATTCGACATTCCGCCCGAGGAGTTGGCCGAGCGCGGCCTGACGGCGGATGCCTCGAAAATGGTGATCACTGATCTGATGAGCCAGTTGGACGAAGACACGCGCGAGCGGTTCTCGATTCAGTACGCCGAAGCCCCCGACGAAGAATTGATCGTGGCCCTGCGCCGCGAACTGGAGAAGCCCTATGACACCGAACGAGATGAAGAAGGTGATGGAGATCGCCAAACTCGCCAACGCCCGCCGCCGCGCTACAAAGTCACCAAAATTGTCGACAGTGAGGCCGCTGAAGGCGAAGCCGCTCAAGTAGCTGCGTTCACGCTGCCCGATGGCACCGAGCTCAAGGGGCGCGCGATCGGGCCGCACTTCGATGCGGTGGCCGAGCACGCGGCCAGCGACATGCCCAAGCTGATAGCGGCCTTCGACAAGAACGCGAAGCTGAACGACGACGGCGCGCTCTGGACCTATCCGCCCGGGGGCACGCGCGTCCGTGTCCAAAAGGCGGAATTCATGACCTGGTTGTTCAGCGACCAGGCAATAAAGACGGCGCCCAAGGAGCTCGTGGAAACGGCGCGCGACGCCGCAGAGCACGCGCGTGATGTGCCGGTGGACCAAGCTGCGGTCGAGGCGCGCAAGAACAGGCTCAAGGCGTTCGGCCCGCGCGAGATCGACGAGGGCGCGCCGGTTGCTAAAACGCCAGAAGACGTCAACTGGAACGAGTACCTGGACTACTTTGCCGCGGACATCAACGGGCGCCGCGCTATCATCCTCAAGCCGGTGCCCGACATGCGCCCGTGGCACGTCGTGGTCAGCGGCTCCATGGGCCAGTTGCGCAACAAGGGCGTGGCGCAGTCGTTCGACGAAGCAAAGGCCATCGCTTTCGATGGGCACACCAAGGATCCCGAGGTCAAGACCGAGCGCGGCGGACGCGGCACGCGCCTCGTTGCGGAGCAGGCGCGCGCGGCGTACGGCAACGAGGATGGCGCGCAATGGGTCGCGCGGATCAAGAAGCGTTATGGCGATGGCTGGCTACTCGTTGCCGAGAGAGTTATAGAGCAGGTCGAGCGCAACATTGCCGAGCGCCCGATCCCCGGAGAGAACGCAATCCGGGGCACCTACGACTGGGTGCTCGCCTCACGCCGAGAGCTAGTCGCGCAAATGCGCCGTGCCGTGTTCGATGAGCGCTCCAAGGTCAAGCAGCCCAAGGGCAAGTACGTCGCCGGCAAATCGAAAGCGCAAGTGCAAGCCGATGATCGCGCCAAGGCCGAAGCACACTGGAGACAGCAGGAGAAAGACTACAGGGAGACTTTCAGCGTCGGCGATACCGTGCAGATCCACGCGGTGATCGCGGACACGGTGGACGGCGCGAGCGCGTATGTGTCAGGCACGTTCGGGAAGATCGAGAAGATCACGCCAACCCGATTCCACATTCGCACGTTCCTTTACGGGCGTTCTGGCCCCGAGTCTGAGCCGCTACTCGATGCGCGTGCGATGGACTTCGGCGAGGTCACGCACGCCAGCTACGCGCACGACGATAGCTTTACCTACGAGAAGTGGCGAGACGACATGCAGGCGCTCATGGCCGAGCGCGCGCCGCAACCCGACTTGCTGGGTGAGTTGTCGCAGAGCGAAATCGCCGAGCGCGAGGCCGACGAACGCAGCTGGGGCGAGGCCGAACTGCCGGAGGACGAAGGCCGGGCTCTCACCAAGCCGACTGAATTTGCCGTAGGCGATCGCGTTGAGAACGAAAAGGGCGACAAGGGCGAAATCATCAAGGCCGAGAAAGTTGGTGGCGAGCAGAGCGTCGAGGTCAAGTGGGAGCGCACAAAGAGCGTCAGCCTGATCCGCAACGCAAACCGCAACCCGAAGGGCATCCCAGCGCCGGGCAAGCTGCAGCCCTGGGAGCGGCTGCGAACGATCGCGAAGGAGAAGCCACCGGAGCGCGGTGGCGACCTGTTCTCGAAGCCCACCGAAGCCCCGCAGCCCAAGCTCACCGGCCCCGAGCCGCCCCTACTCACGACGCCCGAGGGCACGGCGCCGCCGAAGTCGGTGGACGAGCAGAAAGTTCCGACGCAGCAACTCAAGCTGTTCCAGCGCACTGTCGACTACGCCGCGAAGCAAGCCGAGACGCCCGAGAGTCAGGCGCAGGCCGAAGCTGGCAACTACTCGAAGGGCCACTGGATCGTCGGGCCTAAAGGTCACCAACTCGATATCTCGATCGAGACGCCAGAAGGAGAGAAGCGCCGCCCGGAATGGCCGCCGCTGAAAGATCACTACGGCTACATCAAGGGGACGATCGGATTCGACAAGGATCACCTGGACGTGTTCGTGAAGCCGGGGACGCGGGACGACTTCGGCGGGCTCGTATTCGTCGTCAACCAGGTGGTCGGCGGCTTCGATGAGCACAAGGTGATGCTCGGCTACGGCGACCTCGCCGACGCGCGCGAGGGCTATTTGCGCAACTACGCGGCAAACTGGGACGGCCTGGACTCCATCATCCCCATGTCCTTCAAGGCGTTCACGCAGTGGGCGCAGACCAAGGGCGGTAAGGGGCCGAAGGGCGGGCCGCTGTCGACGTCGCTCGCGAAGAAGTTCGAGGCGATGGTATCGTTGGGGGGTGAAGTACCCGCTTCCCAAAGAAAGGATCGAGACGAAGGTGCGGCCACGCCGCAACTCGACCTATTCTCCCAGACCCCCGTACCGGGTACGCCGGGCGTCCTCTTCGAAAAAATCGTAGTCGAATCCGAGCGCACCGGATCCGTCCGGTTGCCCTCGACAGTAATTCGGGACCACGTAGACGCCGCCAGCGCGTTCACGCAGCTGGTGAAGTCGCCGCGCGAGCGCTTCCACATGCTCGGCCTGAACGAGCGCGACGAGCCGATTGCCTACTACGACCTGTTCGCCGGCACGCTCACGCAAACGAGCGTCTATCCACGCGAGGTATGGCTTGCTCTTTACCAGACCCCGGAAGTACGTAAGGTCTGGTTGGCCCACAATCATCCGAGCGGCTTGGCGAGCCCTTCGAACGCTGATGAGCTCCTGAACGACAGCCTCTCGGCCGGCCTGACTCGCGACCTGGGCATCGAATTCAAGGGCCACATCATTATCGCGGGGCAGAACTTCCACGCAATGGGGCTGGGCACGCAGCCGCTTCCTCAAGTGGTGGCGCAGGGGAAGGAAATCCCCGTGCGCGAGCGTGTCGTCAAGCTCGAGCAGGACCGCGGCGTCGCGCTGCAGTCGCCCGGCGCCATGCGCGAGTACCTTGGCCGTATCAAGCCAGAGCGTAGCGGCCTGCTCCTCATGGATGCGCAGCATCGGCCGATCGCCTTCTACTACATGGCGAAGGAGGAAATGTCGAAGCTGCGCACGCACGAGCTCACGAGCGGCTTTGCCAAGCTGATGCGCCAGGTGGGGCGCAACAATCCAGCGGCGGCGGTGGCGTACTTCCCGGGCGAGGCCTATTCCCCGGAAATACAGCGCGCCGTGAGCAACGTGGGCGGCGCGCTCGCTGGCGCGGACGTGAGAATGCTCGACGCTTTCACGCCCGTAGACGTCGGATCGGCCCAAGGCCTGCCCAGTCTCGCTTCGTTCGCCGAGCGCGGGCGCTCGACGGCGCTGCAGCCGTTCTACAGCCTGTCCGGTCGCTGGAGCGACATGACCGTGCCGAAGGTGCAGGAAGAGTTGATGAGCAACCCCATCGCTCAAGCCTTCCGCAGCCGCATCGAGTACGTTGACAATCCATACCAGCTGCCGCAGCACATGATCGACGAGCTCATGGCGATCGGCGGGATCGCCAAGGTGAGCGGCGCCTGGAGCCCGGTGCAAGGCAAGGTCTACCTGGTCGCCTCGAACCTGCAACCGGGCGAAGCCAGTACGACCATCCTGCACGAGTTCGTCGGGCACTATGGCATGGACCAGATCCTCGGCGAGAAGTACGTCGATTTCATGCTCGACGTCTACCGCTCTCGCGCAGGCGACATTCAAGCCGAAGCGCGGACCGGCCCTCTGCGGAATTACAACTTCGATTTCCGAAAGCCCGAGCACCAGATCCACGCCGCGAGCGAGTGGCTGGCGCACCGGGCCGAGCGCGGCGAGGAGGCGAATCTGTGGCAGCGCTTCGTCGCCATGGTGCGCCTGTGGCTGCGCGAGAACGGCTTCGTGAAAGAGTGGAGCGAAAGCGACATTCTGATGATGCTGCGCCAGAGCAGGCTGGCCGTGATCAACGGCGGCAACACCACGTACAACGGCTCGCCTGCATGGCAGCTTGCGGCGCCCAGACCGATCTGGCGCTCGACTCTGATGGACCGGGTGCGCGAGCTCGGGCCGAAGCGCGCCACCACCGCGGAGTGGCGCAAGTTCGTCGGCGGCCTGCTGCAGAAGGGCGTGAAGCCGGACGAGATTGAGTGGACCGGCCTTCGTGAGTGGTTCGATGCCCTGGATGCCGATAAAGAGACGACGATTCTGCCCAAGGACAACGTGCTGGAATTCCTCACGGATCACGGCGTGCAGATCGAGGAACGAATCCTTGGCGAGCCGAACTACATCACGCCCGCTGGCATCACTGACGAAAACGAGATGCGCAACCTCCTGCGTGAGCGCGACAACCTGCAGGTTGCCCTCGACGCCCACGGCTTCGATGTCGAGTACGACGAGGAAGGCAAGCTGTGGGGAGTGATCGACAGGAACAACGACGCCTTCTACCTCGCGGATCCGAATCGCGTCCCACGTCGAGAGGATGAGCCTGGCCGACACTTGCTCGGCGAAGAGCCGTACGCGGCACTGCCGGACTCGAATGTATCTGTGGAAGGTGTTGGCGGCACCCTGCGCCAAGCGGTGGATCGGCTACGGGAGATCGCGCCTACTACAGCGTGGCATGGAGACGACAACTTCGTTGGTTTGTCGGTAACGCGCTATGAGAAGTGGGCGCTTCCAGGTGGACGCAACTATCGAGAGCTCTTGCTGACGTTACCGCCACCGGCGGCGCCATCCGTGGTGCCGCCATACGCGCGCGCCGATGCGTTCACCCCGCCGCACTTCGACACGCTCAACCTGTTCGCCCACGTGCGCTTCGACGAGCGCACCGACGCCGAGGGCAAGCGCGTCCTGTTCGTCGAGGAGTTTCAAAGCGATTGGGCCGAGCAGGGGCGCAAGAGAGGGTTCCGTGGGCAGTTGCCGAGTGGCCATCATGTAGAGCAACGTGGTGACGGCATGTTTGTCGTTGTGCGGGAGGGGGATGGGGCTCGCATCGGCGGATCCAGGCCGACCAGGGCGGAGGCTGTCGCACATTTTGATGCTACTGCCATTCCGCGCGCCCCCTTCGTCGGCAAGACCGAACAGTGGACCGCTCTATTGCTGAAGCGCGTCATCCGCTACGCCGCCGAGAACGGCTTCGAGCGCGTCGCGTGGACCACCGGCGATCAGCAGAATGACCGCTATGGCATCGGCACGCGCGTCAGCGAGGTGAGCTACGAGCCCCCGGGCGATGGGCAGTCGAAGTATCGGATCACCGGAAAGGACACGCGCGGCCGCCGAGTTGACCTTGGCTACTACACCGCCGCCCTCCTGCCCGACGTGGTGGGCGAGGATCTAGCCAAACGGATCATCGCCGGCGAAGGTGAGGCCGACGCCCTGATTACCGAGGCGCGCTACAGGAACGCTACGCAGTCGCACTTCCAGGTCACCCGTCATGGTGTTTACCTTGGCGACGCGCCGACCAAGGCCGAGGCCGAACGCCTCGCGCCGAGCATGACGCGCGCACGCACGCTGCGGCAGGAGCTACGCATCGGCGGGAAGGCCATGATCGAGTTCTACGACAAGATCGTCCCCATCGTCGCCAACAACGTGTTGAAGAAGGTCGGCGGCGGGCGCGTTGTGGAAGTCGGCATCGCCGAGATCCGTACAGCACAAGGTAATTACATTCGACCCAGCACAGCGCGCGCCTCTCACTTTGATGTGTTCTACGCTGACGGCACCAGCTATGGCTCTTACAGAACGAGAGAGTTGGCCGGCGATGCGCTAGCCAAACTTGAAACATTGAGCCCGTCCCCACGTCCTACCAGTGTTGTTGTAATGACGCAACTCGGCTTCGACATCACCCCAGCCATGCGCGATGCGGCGCTGCGCGGCCTGCCGATGTTCAGCCTGCGCGACGACGTGTCGCGCATGGCGGATCAGATGCGCGCGCTGGGCCGGCGCGTCGACCAGGCCTATCGGCGCGGCCAGAAGAACGCCGAAGACCTGGACGCCGAGCTGGCCCAGTTGCGCGTTCGCTACTCCAGCACCTTGGAGCAACTGGAAGGCGAGCTCGAGGTCGAGCAGGACGCCGAGGACGCCGCGGACTACAGCACGGTGGAGGAGCAATTCCGGGATTCCTACTGGCGCTTCATGGGCGACGTTCCTTCCGGCATGAAGATCGAAACGCGGACCGAGTTGGCTGACCGGCTGCGCCACATCGTATCGGGGACGCCAAGCGGGAGGGCGGGCAGCGACGAGCAGCTGATCGAGGCCGCCCGGGACGCCTACGCCGCGCACCTGGCCCGCGCTGCGCGCCGCACGCGCTTCTCCCTACGCGAGCCGGTGGGCGTGCGCGAGGTCTACGGGGTCAAGGATGGCCGGCTGCTCGGCATGGCCGTGAAGCGTGGTAACGCCGGGATCTGGGACGTGTACCTGGCTAACGGCACGAACGAGAACATGTTCGCCCGGGGGCAGTTCCGTCGCGACCAGGCTGCGAGCCTGAACGAAGTCAATCGCATGTTCAACCGGGAAGGGCTGGAGTTGAACGTGATCAAGCCCCGCAATCTCCCGGTGCCCGATTCGTCTCTGTTCGATCGGGATTGGGTGGCGCCCAAAGCCGATTCGTACCTGCGTCGCGCCGTGATCTACTTCCAGAACAGGTTGCTCCTGCCCGAGCTCTACGAGCGCACGATCGCGGCGCAAGTGGGCGCGATCCCCGAGTCGGCCAAGGCTCACCGCGAGGCGCGCATCGCGCATCCGCGCGCGGCCGGCAAGATCGCCGACTTCGACCACGACCACAGCGAGCCGATCATCGACCTGATGAAGGCCAATCGCTTCACTCTCAGAGACGTTGGCGACTACCTGTACGCGCGCCACGCCCCCGAGCGCAATGCGGCGATCGAGTCCATCAACCCGGACAACAAGGCCGGGTCGGGTATCACCACCGAGCGCGCGGCGCAGATGATGCAGGGGCTACGCGATCGGCTGGGCGCGCGCTTCGCCGCCATGGAGCAGATCGGCGCCCTCGCCAATCGCATCAGCCGATTCCGCGAAGACGTCATGATCGACAAGGGCCTCGCCAAAATGGAAGCGGTGGCGCTCCTGCAGCAAAAGTACCCGAACTACGTGCCGCTCAAGGAAATGGCGACGGATGAGCACGTGCAAACCGAGGTCGGCGGCGGCTACCAGGTGGGACGGCTGATCAACACCGCCTTCGGCCGGTTCACCGAAGCGCAGTCCGAGTTCATCCTGCCGGCGCTCATCGCCCAGGCCAAAGGCACTATCTCGGCAGGTGAGAACGCGGCGGTGCTGCGCTCCCTCCTGCGCCAAGTCGAATTCGCCCCGAATCCCGGCGTGTGGCGGATCCAGAAGCACGTGTGGAAGCCCTATATCGACCAGGACACCGGGCAAGTCCAGTACGCGCCGCGCTCGGTGCTGATCGACGCCAAGTACGGCGGGCGCGCAATCAGCGTCCCCGTCAACGGCGAGCGCGTGATCATCATGATGGCCGACGAGCGCATGGCCCAGGCATACAAGACGAGCGGCCAGCCAGTGAGCGAATTCACCCAGATGATCGGGACTATCACGCGCTTCTATGCGCTGATGGCAACCGCGGCGAACCCGGAATTCGTAGTCACGAACCTGATGCGCGACTTCCAGCAGGCGGTAATCCGCATTTCCGGGGAGCAGAATCCCGGCCTCGCGCTCAAGGTGGCGAAGGACGTCCCTGGGGCGCTCTGGGGCGCATTCGCCGGGCTGCACGCGAAGGGCCAACTGAAGCCGGACTCTGGCGACTGGCACCGCTGGTACAGGCGCTACATCGAGGCCGGCGGGCACGTCGCCTACCGCGGCCTGCAGGACGTGGAAACCCAACACAAGGACTTCCTGACCACGCTCGCCGACAGCGGGATCATGCCCGAGGCCGTCGCTGGGCTGACGAAAACGCGGCTGCGCGCGCATCGTGTGGCGAAAGTCGCCGGCGTAAAGTTCTTCGCCAATCTCATCATCAACGCCAACGGCGCCGTGGAAAACGCGCTGCGCCTGTCGACCTTCAAGAACGCGGTCGAGTCCGGGTGGAACGAGAAGGACGCCGCCTTCCTCGCGCGCAACGTGACCGTGGACTTCAACCTCAAGGGCAATGCCGGCACGCTGATCGGCGCCTACTACATGTTCTTCAACGCCAACATTCAGGGCTCGGCGCTGCTGTTCCGCTCCGTGGCGAACCACCGGGCGATTCAAGCCCTGGCGCTGATGCTGTTCCTGTTGGGTATGGGGTTCGATTGGTGGAACCGCCGAGAAAGCGCGACCGAGCCGGACGGCCGCAAGGTCTACGACAACATCAACGACGCCATCAAGGAGCGCAACTTCATCCTCATGACGCCGGACGGCGAAGACGCGATTACCGTGCCGCTGCCCTTCGGTTTCAACGTGTTCTACGTCGCCGGCGTGCATGCCATGTCGGTCATGCAGGGGGCGAAGACGCCGCTCGACGCCGCGGGCGACATGCTCGTGACGATGATCAATGCCTTCAACCCGTTCGGACAAAGCCCCGAGAGCGCGCTGGGCGCGCTGCAGCTGATCAGTCCTACCTTCTTCGATCCGTTCGCGCAGGCCATGACGAACCGGAATTGGTTCGACCGCAGCATCGTGCCAGAGCGCCCGCGCACCGCGCCGCCGCAGGCGAAGAGCGCGACCTACTACGCTGGCACGCCGCAGGGCTACGTCGATGTCACGGCCTGGCTGAACGAGGCAACCGGTGGAAATGAAGTGCGCTCCGGGATCCTGGACATTGCCCCGAACATGCTCGAGCACTGGACGCGCTCGATCTTCGGCGGCGCCGGCGCCTTCTATGCGCGCACGGCCGAGTTCGTGCACGGCAAGGCAGTCGGGGCGGAGCCCGAGGTCCGGGACATTCCGTTCCTGCGGCGCTTCTACTACCAGCCCAAGGACTTCGAGCTCTCGCATCGCTTCTACGAGAACCTGAACGCAGCGGAGACGGCGCACTTCGAGGTCCAGCGTGCCTTCGAGCGCGGCCAGCAGGACAAGGCTCGCGCCTACGCCAGCGAATTCCGCGGCGAGCGGTCCATGTACGCCGAAGCCCAGGCCGTCGAGCGTCAGATCGGCGTCCTGCGCAAAGAGGTCTGGCGGGTCCGCAAGAACGACCGGCTTACCGACGACCAGCGCACCAAGCAGATCGAGCAGCTGCAGGGGCGCATCCGGCAGGCGATGATGGGCTTCAATAAGCGATTCGAGGAGCGCGCGGCGCCCTAGAAACGAAAGAGGCCCGGCTTTACCGGCCGGGCCTCTACTCGCGCTTTCTTGGTTTTCCGAAAATGCTGGTTCCCGGAAATGGTGGATCGGCTAGGTCTTCATGGCATGCCCTCCTTCAAAAATCGTGGCCAGTATGCCCTAGCTAGGTCGGCAGCGCGACGTGCAGCGACAGGATCCCAAGCGACCTGTAGGCGGCGCAATCTTCCTCGCTATTGTCCAGCGCAAGCACAATGTCCGAAGGAGTGCGATTGCGCATCACCGCCTCGTGCACGAGGGCGCGCTTGAAATCGCAGCTACGCACGCGGCTTTCGTTCGGCCGCATGAGAAGCTTCTCGGCCGGGATCCCGTGCTCGTCCAGCCAGATCGTCGTTTGCGAGCGCAGGCGCTCCGGGCGCCCTGTCACCACTACGATGCGATGGCCCGCCATCCAAAGGCTGTGCACCAGGCGCAGCACTTGCTCGATCGGGAGATCCTGCTCGCAAGCGCTGAAAAAAGCGTCCCAGTCGGCGGGCGTCTTCTTCAAGTGATGCTCCCGGTGCCGGCTGTCGGCTAGCGTCCCATCCAAATCGCAAACGACGATCATTGGCCCCCTCCACGTAAAGCACTCGGTCACCTATGCGAACAACGATGAAATGCCTGATGAACTTACGCATCAGGAAAAAATCTGCGAGACGACGCCACCGTGTCCTGGGATCAGCCAGCATGATGTGATCGCCGGTCTGTATGCCGGGGACGTGTGGGATCGTGATGTGCATGGGCGGCATCCTAGTCCTGCAAAAGATTGTTGACAACCCCCATAAGGGCACCTTAGACTTCGCGCCGTCATGAAGGACGGAGTAGTCGTGCTGGCGAAGCTGGAGGCGATGCTTGCCGAGAGCTGAGCCCAAGGCAACACGGAACAGCGGGGCGCTTCCGCAGTGGAAGTGCATCCGCTGTCTCCATCGCTGGATCCCACGAAAGAACGGCAAGCCGGTCCGTTGCCCATCCTGCAAGTCACCGTACTGGAATACACCGCGTAGACGGCGCCGTGCCAAAGAGTAAAGCGCACGCAGCGATGACGCCGAAGCAGCGGGTGCTAAAGAAATACCCGAAAGCAGTCTCCTGTTTGTTTGCCGATGGCTGGTACGTCTACACCAAAGGCGCGGGTGGCGACGTGATAGGCCAAGCTAGATCAGTCGTCATCGCTTGGAAACTCGCAGCAATGAGGATCTACCTATGACCGATCCGCGCAAGATGGCTGCACCCGACGAAGGCAGGGAGGCAGAGCAACGCACCGAGTTCCTGAAGTTCCTCGATGAAGTGGAGGACGCGCTCAAGTCTCCGCCTGGGCAAGGCTATAGCCGTCGTGTCTCGTACATCACGATTGAGGATGCGTGCGATGCCGGGGGTTCTGAAGTAGCGACGCCTTGGGAGCTTGAGCAAGCCGACATCGACATGATCCGCGCCGCCTTCACCCCATCTGCCACCCCCACCAGCGCGGGGAGCGAGAGGGCGGTCGCTGAGAAGATCGACAGTGTGTTGAGCGAGGCAGCAAATGCTTGCCGCAGTGATGAGCAGTACTACCTGCACGGTCTATGGAAGGCGCGGGCAATAGTTGCTCAAGTTGCCGCTACCCTGCCCGCAGCGGCGCAGCCCGCTAGTCCGGGGCACGAGCCGTTAACTTATTGCCTCATCGCGCCGGGATGCCATACCGGGCCATGCGAGTCGCGTGCAAACGTCGCACTCTCAAAAGCTTTGGCGATGCCGCCGGGCACGGCAATTGTGCCACTCTATGCAGCGGCGCAGCCTTCCGTGCCAGCAGCCGGTAATGCGCAGGGGGCGGGGAAGATAGAAATAACCGGGATGCTAGAGCCATTGTTGCTCAAGAGCGCCACGCGCGAACAACTGGAGGAAGCTGTGCAGAACCTTCGCGCACAGAAATTCAAGCTGCAAGACGAACTCGCCGCTCTCCGCGCAGGCGCGGCGAAGGTGCCGGAGGTTCTATCAAGCCTCAAACTGCGGTGCGGGTACATCATCAACGGCTACGTAGACGCCAAGATGGAAGCCGTCGAAATGGAGCGCCTGATCAACGAATGGTTTGCCGCCGCGCCATCCAGCGAGCAGAGCAAGGAGGGGTGATGGAATCGCTAGTATCGTTTCTGGTGGGCGTCGGGATCGGATTCCTGCTGATCCGGTTTCTGATCACGGGCCCACTCGCCAAGCTGTCGAAAAAGCGAAAGCTGATCGACGACAGGGGTTGGAACGAGGCGCTAGACGCGGGTTTGGTGCGCACCGCACCCCTGCGGAAAGGAACAGACAACTGCATGAATTGCCACGAGTGTCTCGCGGGCCATAATGATTCGGTGACTGGCTGGCCGACCCTTGCCACCAAGATGATCGTGTGCCCGCAGTGCGGAAATAAGCGATGCCCCAAGGCGTCCGACCATCAACTCCCGTGCACCGGCAGCAACGAGCCTGGGCAGCCGGGCAGCATTTACCGAGGGAGGTAACTAGATGGCCCTGACACCAAAACAACTGGCCGAGCGTACGAGGCGCATCGGCGGCAGCGACGCCGCGGCGATCGTCGGCAAGGATCCGTACCGCACCGCGTGGGAAGTCGCCATGCGGATCCGTGGAGAAATGGAGGCCGATAAATCTCTCGAGGACGCCGATCAGATCTTGTTCGGCAACGAAATGGAGGGCGTGCTGGCGCGCATCTACGAGCGCAAGAACAAGGTCAAGCTCGTCGAGCCAGATACGATGGTCCACGAGAAGCACCCTTTCCTCGCCGTGAACATTGACCGGCGCATCGAGGGCAACCCGGCGCTCGCGCTCGAAATGAAGAACACCGGGCAGAAATTCCAGGCCGCGGGGACGCCGATTCTCGAATCGTGGGGTTCGCCAGGCACCGACCAGGTGCCCGAGCGCGTGATCCTGCAGTGCCAGCACGCCATGATGATCGACCCCCTGATCCAGATGTTCCACGTCGTGCGGTGCTACGGCGGCAACGTCTACCAGCAATTCGTCGTGCCGCGTAATGCCAGCCTGATCGACGCGCTGCAGGAAATCGAGCTTGAGTTCTACAAGCGCGCCATGGAGGGTTTGCTCCCAGAGCCCGACTGGGAGCACCGGTCCACGTCCGACGCGCTGGGCCGCGCCTTCAAGAAGATCCAGGGCACCATCGAGAGCCGGCCGGATCTGGAACACTGGACTAAGGCATTCGAGCAGGCGAAGGCCGAGCGCCTTCGGATCGCGACACTGGAGGATGGCCTCAAGAACCATATCGTCCACCTGATGGGCAACACCGAAATCGCTTTGCTATCCGATGGCAGGAAGTGGCAGCGCAAGCTTGTGGCGCGCGCCGGCTATACGGTAGATTCCACCGAGTACATCGAAACGCGCCTAGTCAAGCCGCGCACCAAAAAGGAGGAGTAATGGACAACGCACCGGCAGTTCGCCAAAGCCTGGTCGAGAAGTTCGCCAATCGCTACAGCATCGAGCCCGGCAGGCTCATGAGCATCTTGAAGGCGACGGCTTTCAAGGTGTCGCAGGGAGAAGTATCCAATGAGCAGATGGCCGCGCTCATGGTGGTGGCGGATCAGTACGGGCTGAATCCATTCACCAAGGAAATCTTCGCGTTCGAGGACAAGCGCAAGGGCGTGGTCCCGGTGGTGAGCGTGGACGGTTGGGCGCGCATCATCAACGACCACAAGGACTTCGACGGCCTGGACTTCACCTACGGGCCCGAGCTCGACGTGCCCCACGGTGGCAAGAAAGGCTTCCAGTGGATCGAGTGCACGATGCACCACAAGAACAGGACGCATCCGGTCACGGTGCGCGAGCACTTCGATGAGGTTTATCAGGATCCACGCGGCGGCTACAACGGTCCGTGGCAGTCGCACCCCAAGCGTATGCACCGGCACAAGGCGCTAATCCAGTCGGCGCGCCTCGCCTTCGGGTTCAGCGGGATCTACGATGAGGACGAAGCGCAGCGCATCGTCGATGCTGGCGGTGGGGTTGTCACGCCACCGCAGCCCGGCGATCGCCAAGCCGAGGGCGAAGTCATGACGCGCACTGATGGCCTTGCGGCGGATCTGGCGGCGCGCGCACGCAACGTCACCGACGCCGAGGTCGTGGGCGACCCGAAAGTAGCGACCGCGGCGAAGTCGAAACCCATGTCGTCCGCCACAATCGAGAAAACGATCGCGGACACCGAGGTCGAGGACGAGCTACACGCGCTGCTTCCTCATATCCAAGCGCTCCCGGCCAGCCCGCAGCGCGAACAGATCATGCGCGACTGGAATGCGCGCGTGCTCTCGTTCAAGAACGTGGGCGCGGATCCCGCCGTGCCCGACGCATTCGCCGGCAAGCCGCAGACAGCAGCCCAGGCCAAGCCCACAGCCGCGAAGCCGCCAGCCGCCGCAAAAATCGTCGAGAAACCGGCAGAGCCCAAGCCAGGGTTCCAGGCGGCTCCGGCCAAGCCCGCCGCGCCCAGCGAGGAAGATGCCCAGAAGGTGATAGACGAGCTCAAGGGCGCGAAGGATCCCGAAACCCTGGACCTGATCGCCGATCGCGAGAACAAGCGCGGCTGGTCCAACGAGCAGCGCGGCAAGATCTACAGTGCGTACACCGAGGCACGGGAGAAATTCGATGCCGCGTAGTCGCGCGCGCCGTGTCTGAGAAAACCGGCATCGCGTGGACCGATAGCACGTTCAATCCGTGGTGGGGTTGCATGGAAGTCTCGCCTGGGTGCGACAACTGCTACGCACGCGAGCTCGCCAAGCGGTTCGGCTACGGATGGGGTCAGGGCGCGCCGCGGCGCTACTTCGGCGACAAACACTGGAACGAGCCGCTGCGCTGGAACAAGGCCGCGGGCGCGACCGGGAAACGCCATCTGGTGTTCTGCGCGAGCATGGCCGACGTGTTCGACAACGAGGTCGAGCAGACGCAGCGTGATCGGCTGTGGGCGCTGATCCGCGCGACGCCGAACCTGACTTGGCTCCTGCTCACCAAGCGCATCGGCAACGTGGCGAAGATGCACCCAGGCGGCGACTACCCGAACGTGTGGCTTGGCGCGTCCGTGGTGAACCAGGAGGAGGCCGACCGAGATATTCCGAAGCTGCTCGCCACGCCGGCAGCTGTGCGCTTCGTGAGCTATGAGCCAGCTTTGGGGCCGGTGGATTGGTCGAAGATCAAGTGCGTAGGCGCTGATTCCAAGTTCAACAAGTACGCGCTAGATCAACTGGACTGGATCATCGTCGGCGGCGAGTCCTCGCAAGGCGGCGTCGTAGCGCGGCCATTCAATCTTGCCTGGGCGCGCAGCACGATCGAGCAGTGCAAGCGTGGGCGCGTGCCTGTGTTCGTGAAGCAACTTGGCTCCAGTCCATGCAACCCGGCAATGCTCAAGCACTTCAAGGATCGCCATGGCGCCGACCCCGCCGAGTGGCCCGAGGATCTGCGCGTGCAGGACTTCCCGGAGTGAAGGTAAACATCAACGACCCGAACGAAATGGCCACCGCTGGCATGGATGCGGCCCTGCAGTTCGGGCGCTACGTCACCGAGACGATCGCCGATGCCGAGCCCATCGCAGCGCAGGCCTACCTCCAATCCGTGTTCGGCACGCTCGTAGGCCTGTCCGTAGCGGCGCTGGGCAACGAGCGCACCGTCGATGTGCTGAACAAGATGCTCCTCGTCGCTAGCGAGGTAGATCCGCAAGACAAACAAGCGAGGCACTGACATGGGCGAGCAGCTGGGGCTAGGCATGGTCAACAAAAGCTTCGACCGCATGTTCAAGCCGAAGCGAAAGGCGTGGTGGTCGGACTGCGGGCACTACCGCTACCGGCTCGAGGAAATCTGGGAGCCGAATCTCCCGTTGCTGAACTTCGTGCTGCTCAACCCGAGCACGGCCGGCCGGCCCGACCCAGCCAATCCCGGGGAATTGACTTCGGACCAGACGTTCACGCGGGCGTGCGTCCGCGCGCGGCGCTGGAAGGAATTCGCCACCAAGCCGCCGCACGACATTGGGGGCGTGATCTTCACCAACGCATACGCCTGGACCGAAACCAACTCACTGGAGGTCAAGAAGCTGCTCAAGGCGGGCAAGGATCTGATCGGCCCGGACAACGATGCGTCGATCGTGAAGGCTGCACAGGACGTGCGCGCAAGCCACGGGCTGGTGATCTGCGCCTGGGGTGCCCACTGCTCGCCGGCGCGCTCCAAGGACGTCCTGCGCTTGCTGATGGCCACCGCGAAGGTCACGCCGCAAGCGCTCCGGTTCACCGCGTCCGGCGCCCCAGTGCACATCTTGTACCTGCCCTACGACCTGGGCGGCGGCCCGTACGCCATCACGGAGCCGAACTTTTGCCGCGGCTGCGGCTTCGAGATTGCGGCCGACTCGCTGGCGTGCGGCGAGTGCAGCTGCGAGGATGACTGCACGCCGTGAAGATCATCCCCCCGCACCTGAGCTTCGAGCAGGCGCTCGTGGCTGGCTACACCGGAAAGATCCTGTGCCGGCCGTACCTGCAGTGGCTCAAGACCAAAAACTGCTGGCGCTGCGGGTACGCACCTGGCGACCCGATGCGCCCGATCGACCCGAGCCACTACAACGGCATCAAGGGTATGGGGACGAAGAGCGCTGATCTGTTTTCCGTCCCCGAGTGCCGGAAGTGCCACAACGAATACGAGGACCGCGGCGCGGATCCGGCAGGACAGGAGGAGCGGCTGCGCGCCGCTCTGATGCATCTGGTGCAGGCGTTTTGGGAGGGAAGATTTGTATGGACAGGGTGACAGATTCAAGATCATGCAAAACTTGTCGGTGGTACGAATTGCGCGAGACGCCAGTTACTACTGGCTTGCGAATCTTCGGTTGGTGGATCACCAAGGATGAAAGCGTTTTGCGTGACTCGCTCTGCCGTAGGTTCGGCCCTGATGGCATGCCTTGCGATCAAGCACGCTCTCGCTCGGCGGTGATCGGATGGTCACCGTCGCCCCCGGCCGCGCCCGGGGGCTGGCAGCCGATCCATCAACTCGTGGACGGCCCATGCGGGAGTATTGGGCGCATGTGGGAAGCGCGATGATAGAAGGGGGGGGTGGTATGGACTGGCTGATCGAGCTTCTGATGCCATGGCGCCGATTGCAGAGAATCGAGCGCGAACTAGACAGGGCAGAGCGCGCTGCGGTTGCCCGCATGCAACACGAACTTTGGCGAGCGCAAAGAGAAGTGGCGCTGCGACGTTTTCATGAGCCCATGTTCTTCAAGCGATTTGTTTCATGAAATCCGTTGCCAGCCCCCTCGAGGCCGCTGTCGAGCTCCAGCTGCGCGCGCTCAAGCTCCCCCGAGGGTGGCGCCAGTACTACCCGATCCCCGGCCGCAAATACCGTCTTGACTTTGCCTGGCCCGAAAAGAAGCTGGCCGTGGAATGCGAGGGCATGGTGCACCGAATCAAGAGCCAGTTCGAGCACGACTGCCGGCGCAGCAATGATCTGCTCGATGCTGGCTGGCGAGTCTACCGTTTGACCGGTAGCATGATCCGTGCCGGCGAGTCGATCGCCCTTCTGGAAAGGATCCTCAAGTGACCCGCACCTGCCATACCTGTGAACATCTTTCGCTGTGCGTGTTCTACCGGGCGGTGGATCACGCGATCAGGGATACGAATCTGCACATGGTGGACGTCAACCAGCCGAGCTCGTCGCCTACCTCGTTTATCCGCGTGTTCGAGACGATCGCCGTGGTGTGTACGCAGTACAAGGCCACTCCGTGAGCCTCTCGCGGTTACCCGACGAGTTCGTCCAATCGCTCCTCGACAACCTGGACACGAAGGGAAAGGTCTACGCGCGCCGCAAAGCCGAGCGCACCGGCTTGGAGGAGGAGCGCAAGATCACCAAGAACGAGCTGATGAACGTCGCCGAGGCCGAAGACGTGCGCACGATCACCAAGCAGGAGCGCTTCGCCTACTCGCACCCCACGTACCGCGCCATCGTCACCAGGCTGATCAAGGCGGTGGAGGAGGAGGCGCTGGCCGAGTACGAGCTCAAGCTGATCGACATGCAGTTCGAGGCGTGGCGCACAATCAACGCGAACGAGCGCGCGGCGTCGCGGTGACTACACCGACGCCGCTGAACGGATGGGCGCCGCGTACTGGACGCGGCGGCGGCGGCCAACCTCCTGCCCTCGCCCAAAGAAAAGCCCGGCTGAGTTGCCCCAGCCGGGCGAGCGCTACTTCTTCTTCATGAAGCCGGGCTGAATCCCCGCCGCCATCCGCTCCTCTGCAATGCGCCGTCCATGCCGGCGCCGCAGCTTCGTGGTGATCGCTGCGCGCTGCCGGTCGATGACCGCTAGCACGGTCTGCGGCAGGATCGAGCGCGCCGAGCCTTGGGCGTTGACCTGTGTAACGAACGCCGTGATGCCCTCTTCGGTTCGCACCGTCTGGATCATGAACGACGTCGCGTTGCCGTAGAAGTCGATATGCTGCACGACGGTTGGCTGCGTGTGCGCCCCATTCGGTAGCCCGATCATGCTGGAGAGCAGCTTGTCGAACGGGTCGGATGCGCGCGCAGCCGTGACTTTGTGGGCCTCTTGGTCCATAATGAATCCTCTCGAGTTGTAAAAGAGCCCCGCCGCGGTGTCAGCCGCGGCGGGTTGCAGCGCGATGCTGCACCCCCATTTTATCAAACCGGTTTTTGCGATCGGTCGTTTCTGAACGAACGATCAATGACTTACGGAACGCGATGCCCCGAGAAAAAAGTGCTTGGTGGCATTTTCGGGCGTTTGCGATTTCGTGCCTTCTCGATCAGCCCACCGCACTCGCAGGCGCCATCGTAAGCGGTGGTGCCGCGCATCGGGCGGCGGCAGCGATTACACCGTAGGCGCATCGTCGCTCAAGCTGTTGAAATAGCTCTCGACCTCTTTCAGCTTGGGCTTCACGACGCGCAGCGCCGTGTTGACGAATTGCTTGGCGCAACGCAGTTCCTTCGCCACGTCGACCTGGCGCTTGTCGTCGACGAGCACGGCCAGCACCGCGCGGCGCGCTTTCTTGCGTAGCCGCGTCAGGTTGAGCGCCGTGTCGACCAGCTGGCGGCGTACCTCGATTGGTAGATCGGTCAGCTTTTTTGCCATGCTCCGTACCTCCTCATTGTGTCTTCGTAGCGCTCAGCGTCAATCGCGTTGCCGCCCGGCGATCGGCTAAGCTCGTTTCCTCTGGAATCCATCTTCACGCAGTGCCAAAGGCCCGTGGCCTTGTCGTAGACGCTCTGGTAGCGACGCCGGCCGCCCGCCCTATCTGTCGGGCTCGCCATCGGCGGCTTCCTCCCAGAAGTCCATGTGGTAGCCCTCGGGTGTGCTTGCGCCCTCGCGCTCGATCGTCACGGCGCTAGGCGAGCGCATGAACCCGGCGACGTAGCCGCGCAGCTGGGCGTCGTAGGGCGCGGCCTGGCTGGGGGCTTGCTGCTCGCGGCCCAGCGCCCTGATGCCTTTGGCGCTGAGCTTCACGCGCTGGCCGACCTTAAACTTATCCCGGGCGATCATAGGGCGAGTATCTGACGGAATACCGCGTCGACGTCGCTTGCCTTGATGTCGCAGCCGTTGGGCCTGACGTAGCACCGGATCCCCAGCGGCAGCGGTGCGATCTTCTGCGCGCGGTGCACGATGGTGCCGGACTCGTCGCGCTCCTCGACCGTGCACGCGACCCCGGAAGCGACCAGCGCGGCCACCACATCATCGAACCGTGCGCCCTCAATGGTGATGTTCACGGCGCCCCCTCAAGATCCTTGTACGTGTCGGGTTGAATGTCGAAGCTTCCCGCCATTCCGCCCTCGTCGTAGCTCTCCTGCAACTCGTCACGCAGCTGGAGCATGAGCAGCTGGCGCTCGTTGGTGATGTGCGGATACCGCGCTTTGGCACACTCCAGATCGTCGGCGCGGTTGCGCGTGAAGATCACGCTAAATTGGTACTCGTACTGCGGCATGGCGGCCTCCTAGTTGGTCCCCAGGATTTCGAGAATGCGCTGCATCTTCGCGGCGCTGGTGGTCAAGGATTCGATGCGCGCGCGCGGCTCCTGCTCGCCGCACCAGATCCGCACGACGCGCGCGTTCGGGTGCCAGAAGTGCGCTTCGCCGTCGCGGTACTCCACGCCCGGCTTCGCGATCCCCAGGCTTGCCGCCATCTGCGTCGCCAGCTGCATCGCGCGCTCGTCGTTCTCCGCGATCTGCTTGCGCTTGGCGAGGCACGCTTGGAACATGGGTATATATTTCGCCATGAAGCGCCGGTCGAATTCCTTGGCGATGCTCTCGGCGCTGCGCGCGGCGCTGGCCGTCGCGCTCGGCGGGTGCTCGTCGTGTTTGATCACGCCCCAATCACGCGCCCCCATGTAGGCCGTGCCCCCGTTTGGGCGGACTCGGTGCGGCCAGAGCGGGCTGATGGTGATGCGCCCGTCACGCTCGGACATGTGGAAGGGGATGCGCTGCAGGGTGGTTAAGAATCTATCCGGCAGGCCTCGCTCCATTGGTGCCTCGCTGCTGACTTCGGCATTCAACGCTGCGGCTACTTCTCGTGCTGTGGTCATGGTTGCTCTCTTGGGAAAAATTCGCGTATGTCGCCCGCTGGCTCGCCCATCATCAATTCAGCGGCGGCCATGTAGAACGGGGCCAGGTTCAGCATGCCCGCCCTCGCGCCGGGGTTCGTCGTGCTGTCGCACGGCGCGGCGTCGTTCTCTAGCGAATGGTGCAAGCGGCAAGCCAGGGGGCGCACGTCGTAGACGGTGCACAGGTTCTCGACCAGGAACGGACAGGGCTTGCCGGCATAGCGGTCGATGTTCTCGCGTGGATCCGTCAACGCCGTCAGGCGCACAGGGGCGCGCCCAATCGCGGCGCCGATGCGCTGCGCGTCGTCCCAGCCAATCCCCACCGCCTGGTGGCAGCAAGCCGCGCAGCCTTTCTTGCATGGCGTCTCGGGCGCGATCGCCGCCGCCGCGGTGTCGGCCAGCTGGCGCAGCTGCTCGTGCCTTTGCGCCAGCGGCATGCGTGCGGCGCGCGGCACATGCGGCACGGCCCAAAACAGGATGCGCCGCACGGTGTCCTTGTCGCCGATTCTGTTGGCGCGCTCCTCGGGGGTCATGGGGTCGGCCTGCATTCGCGACAATCGCACAGGACGCCAGCGGCGCGCGCGTTGGTGCCTGCGTGCCATGCGCGATTCATCGTTGCGCGGTTGACGCGCTGCTCGATGATGAGGCGCGTAAAGCTGCGGCTGTCGTTGTGGTAACCCGCCACCTTGGCGAGCGTGAGCGCATCTTCGCGTTTCATTGGGTGTCGTCCTGGTTGCCGGTGATGTGGATTTCTTCGCCGGTCGTCTCGCCGTCCGTCGCCCTCTCCTGCCAGTGCCCGCCTCCCTTGGCGCTGCGCTCGACCACAAAGAACGGATCGCCGAAGCGCTGGCGCGCGAGCGCGCGCGCCATGCGCTTGGCGCCGGGCTCGGTGCGCGACGTCTCAATCACAGTCGGGCGGCGGGCGTGCTTTTTGCGGAGCTCGATATAGAGCACGGCTAGAACCGGTAGGCAAAGCCGATGCGCCACTGCTCTGGGTCGCCGAGGTCGAAGTATCCAGGCTGCGGCAGCTGGTCGACTTCGTTCGCACGCTTAATGCGGAGCATTTCGAAGTGCACGTGCGCGCGCCGGCCAACGCTGAATTGCGCGCCGATGCCGTAGCCCTGGCTCGTGCCTTTAACTTCGTGCGACGGGCCGGCGCTGTCGGTGTACTTGTACGTCACTCGATACATGCTCGCGCTGGCGGTGAGCGTCAGCCATTCGTTTACAGGCAGCAATCCGCGCAGCGTGAGTCTGTCGCCGCGGATCGTCCAGTCCTGCACCCTGGTTATCTCGTTCAGGTTCTCGCTGTACTGAAGCTCGCCGAAGTGCGCGAGCTCGGCTTCGACGTGGCGCCAGCGGTAGCCGGCGGCGAGCTCCGGCGTCAAGTCCAGCATGCTTAGCGCCGCGTAGGGCTCGGCGCGCGCGTCCTGCGGGGCGATCACGGCGCCCAGTGCTAGCGCGGCGAGGGTAGCGGCCAGGCGCCCGTACTTGAGCAGCCGCGCGCGCACGCCGCTCGCGGTGCGTTCCATCAGCGCCATGAGCGCGGGGATGGTGTCGCCAGCATCGAAGCGCGACAGCAGCTTGCGGTCGTCCTCTTCGGTCCACGGCGTGCCCTGCTTGGCGGGCGCCGCTCCGGCTTGCCGCCTGCGGCGCTGCTGCTGTTCTAGCGTCGCGATCGCGACGTGCAGCGCGCGCACCGCGGTGACGTCCTGGCATGCGTCGGTGTCGGCGAGCCGCTCGCCGTTCGTTGGGTGCATTCCCTCCGCCATGCGGCGCAGGATCGGCAGAGCTTCAAGGGTGTCCATTCGGGCCTCCTGGTTGTGTTCGGCAAGAGTAAACGATACAGTAAACGCTTTGCAAGGATTATTTGTGTTTGTGAGCGTCCACTAACGCAGGCAATTACTGGGCGTGTCAACCGATTGCAGGGCAAAGCGTTTACTGTAATTTCAACGCGAAAAGGGGCACACAATGCCATGCGATACGCAACCGGAAAGCATGACCGAGCAGGGCAAGCGCAAGCTTGCAGAGGCAACAAAGCGACTCGAGGCCGCGCTCGCCGCGGGGTCGGTGTCGCTCGTGGTGGGGCCGCAGGGGTCGGTGGCATTCCGCAACTGGCGCGCAGCTGAGCGCGCCGGGCTCACGGATCTGTGCGCCTACCGGCGACTGCGGGCGGAAAACTCGCCGGCGCTGCGCCGCGCGCTCGCGCGCGCCGAAGCAATCGGCGGGGTCAAGGTCAACGAAAAAGCGGTCGCTCAAGGCGTGCACAGTCACGACGGCGGCCAATCGTGGGGCAATCACTGAGGGGAATGAACATGGAAAACGTGAATCAATCGAAGGGATCGCGCGCCGCCGCCGACGTGTCGGCACTGCTGCGCGCTCGCAATCCTCTGCTGTGGATCGTGACGCGCGAAGAGGCGCGCGTCGAGCGGCTGATCGTCGAAGCGGCCCAGGCCGCCAGCTATGAGCCGCGCTTCTGGGACTGCGCCACGGGGGTGACAAACTTCGCCGGCGAGCCGCGCGAGGGTGGCGAAAGGCTCACGGATCCGGCGGCCGTGCTCACCGAGATTCGGGAAAGCACGGCGCGGCAAGTGTGGGTGCTGCGCGATATTCCCGCATGGTTGCGCGACCCCAGCGTGCTGCGCTCGTTGCGCTCGTTGGCGCGAGCCTTGCCAATGGCGCCGCGCGAAGAGGCGCGCGCCGTCATCGTGCTGACCCCGCAGTCGGACATTCCGCCCGAGCTTGCCGGACACGCGATCGTCATCGAATGGCCGCTCCCGGATCGCTCCGAGGTCGCCGCGATTCTGGACGGGGCGATCGCCGCTTTGCCCGAGGATATGCGCAAGGATGCCGCGCCCAATGGCACGCGCGACCAGGCGATCGACGCTGCAGTCGGGCTCACCGCCGAAGAGGCGCAAGCGTGTTTCGCGAAATCGCTCGTGTCGACGCGGCGAATCGACCCGGCAACCGTGTCGGGAGAAAAGCGCCGCGTAATCGCCCGGGAAAAGGTGCTCGAATGGTTTGACCCCCTGCCGGGCGGGCTTGATGCAGTCGGCGGGCTGGACGCGCTGAAAGCCTGGCTCGGCGCACGTCGCGCCGCGTTCTCGCCCAAGGCGAGGGCGTACGGGCTGCCGGCGCCGAAAGGGTGCTTGCTCGTGGGCGTGCCGGGCTGCGGGAAGTCGCTCACCGCCAAGGCGATCGCCACAGCGTGGGCGATGCCGCTCCTGCGCCTGGACATGGGCGCGTTGAAATCGAAGTATGTCGGCGAGTCAGAGGGCAACATTCGCAAGGCGCTGCGCGTGGCCGAAGCTGTCGCGCCGTGCGTGCTCTGGCTGGATGAGATTGAAAAGGCGCTCGCCGGCGCAACGCAGGGCGCGGCCGACGGTGGCACGAGCGCCGACGCGCTGGGAACCGTGCTCAGCTGGATGCAGGACCGCGCGGGCTCCGTGTTCGTCGTGGCAACGTCGAACGACGTGAGCGCGCTTCCGCCCGAGCTTCTGCGCAAGGGGCGATTCGATGAGCTTTTCTTCGTCGATCTGCCGGACAACGAAGAGCGCGCCGAAATCATCGCCGCGACACTGCGCACCCACAATCGCAACCTTGATCTGGAGTCAATCTACAAGGTGGCGAAAGTGTGCGACGGATTCACGGGCGCGGAAATCGCCGCGCTGGTGCCCGAGGGGCTCTTTGCTGCATTCGCCGAGGAGGAGCGCGCCCTGGTCGCCGAGGATCTGATCGTCGCAGCGCGCGCAACCGTTCCCCTGGCTCAGACTGCAGCGGAGAAAATCAGCGCGCTGCGCAAGTGGGCGAAAGGCCGCGCGCGCCCTGCCACAACCCCCGACGTGAGCGCGAGCAATCGCGCGCCGCGTCTTGACGTTTAATCGAGGAGGATTGTCATGCGAGTTTCCGTTCTAAAGCCGGGTCTGCTGGTGTCGTTGAAGACTACCGTTTCCGGCGCGGTGGATTACGAGCGCACCGAGCTCGAGGCCGAGCACGTGACGGCGGACGGTTCCAAGGTCGCGCGCTGGGAGACGCTGCGCAACATACCGGACCCCCTGGAATTTGATCGGGCGACCAAGGCGCGCGGCTTGGCGCGCTCCGCGGTCGTGTCCGTGTGCTGCTCGTCGTCCTTCGGGTTGCTGTGCCCGAGCGACAAAGAGGCCGAGCTCCAGGCCGCGCTCACGGATGCGCAACGCATCGTGAACGATTTCAACATGTCGGCGCGGCGCGCGCGCGTGCAAGTGTTCGTGCTCATGGGTCGCGTTGCCGACAATGACGTCGAGGCGGCGCGCGCGATCGGCGCCGAGCTGCGTGAGCTCATGGAGTCCATGCAGGCGGGAATCAAGGCCGCGGATCCCGAGGCGATTCGCGAGGCGGCCACCAAGGCGCGCGCGATCGGCGGCATGCTGTCCGAGGATGCAGGCCGCAAGGTGTCCGAGGCGATCGCCCAGGCGCGCAAGGTGGCGCGCGAGCTCGTGAAGCGCGTGCAGAACGCGGGCGAGCAGGCCGCGGTGGTGGTCGCGCAGTGCAACGTCGAGGCGATCGAGAGGGCGCGCTTTGCCTTTCTTGACCTGGACGCGAACGGCCAGCCCGTGGAATCGATCGCGGCGCCGGCGCGCGGCCTGGATCTGCCGCCAGCTGGTGAGAAGTTCGCCCCGCCAATGTCGGCGGCCACACTCCCCTTTGACCTCGAGGCCTAGCCATGAAAACCGTTGCAGCTGCACTCACTTTTGCGCCCGGGCTCGCCTGGGCGCACCCTGGGCACGGGGTCGAGCTCATGCACGCGCACGGCGAGCTCGCGCTCCTGGTCGTGCTCGTGGTCGCTGTCGCCGCCTGGTGGCGCCGATGAGCTCTAGCCCGATGATCAGGACGGGCGCCACGCGCGCCGAGCTCGCGTACGTGGCGCGCTACTGGCGCAAGCTGGCAAGGCGCTACGCGCGCGAGGCGCGCGAGCTCGAGCTGGTGTTGTTTAATCTTCGCGCCGCCGAGCGCAATGCGTACAAGCAAGGGCGCCTTGTTTCGGCCGCGGATGAGCTCGAGGCGCTGCGCGCGCGCGATCGCGCCCAGGCGGAAACCCTCCAGGCGCTGCATGAGCTCGCCTGCGCCGAGCGCCGCGCCGGCCACTACGCGGCGCAGGCGACGCTCTCCCAGGCGCAGCTGAATCAAGTTCCGCGCTGGGTGCTCTACCTGGTGGCCTGGTGGCGCGCGCAGCTGGCGCGCCTCGAGCGCCGGGCGCCGACCTAGCGCTGCCCCTGCGCGCCCGCCCCCTTGGGCGCGCAGCTTCGGCCCGCCATCGCTCCCTCGGTGGCGGGCCTTTTTTTGCGTGAGCTCACGCGGTTTTCAGGCCTGAAAGCCCGCAAAGGGCCCAAAACCGGTGTGAGCTCGCGCGGATTTGCGCGGCGCGTCGCGTCGGCGTACGCTTCGCGGGCAATTCGTCAAATCAACCAGGAGACGCGACCATGCCAGCCGGAAAGGGATACGCCCCGCCCAAGGGCGCGCAGCAACCGGGCAAAGGCCTCAGCAACAGCCAGACCAGGAACAGCCCGAGCACCGTCAACCAGGGCGGCGGCTCGAGCGAGCGCGGCGCGCGCATGGACCCGCCCAAGGGCGCGCAACAGCCCGGCCGCGGCTTCGCCAAGTCCCAGACCCGCAACAGCCTGACCCCGCGCCGGTGAGCGCCGCGCCGCTCGTCGGCGCGAACGGTCAACCGCTCGGAGCACAGGCGGCGCGGCCCGAGCTCGCCCGCGCCCAGGCCGCGCCATTCCCCCAGCTGGCCGGCGTCGTCCTGGTGCGCATCCGCCCTGATCGCAACGCACTGCCCGAGGCCTGGCGCTTCACGCTGGCATTCCGTACCGGGATCGGCGACCAGGGCGCCGGCCTCAACCTGGACCTGACCAGGAGCGCCAAGGGCCGAGACGTCGCCCGCGCGCTGCGCGAGCTCGCCGCCGGCCTGGATGCACTGTCCGATTCCCTGGAGATCCCGCCCGATGGCCAGCCCGCCCAAGTTCCAACCCCCACCGAGCCCGCCGCCCTCGAGCGCGAGCTCGAGCCCAAGGCGCAAGCGTAAGCGCCAGAACGGCGCGCAGCGGGCCCAGGCGGCGCCACAGGCCGCGCCAGCTGCACCAGCTGCACCTGTCGACCAAGCCCAGGCCGCGCCCGGCGCGCCGCTCCCAGGCACGCCACAGGCCAGCCCTACCCGCAAATCCGGGGAAACGTCCTCGACCATCCCAGCCGACCCCCTCGCCCCTCCCCCTGAGCTCGCCTCCCTCTCCGCACTGCGACCAGATCCCGCACAGCTGCCACAGCTGCCGCCCTTCCTCGCCCAGCGCCTCAACCCACGCGAGCAGCGCACCGCCTGGCTCATGGCCGCCGGCCGCACCTACACCGACGCCCTGACCGAGCTCGGAATCTCCAGGCGCGCCAACGTGCGCAACGCCTGCCCGCCAGCCGTGCACGAAGCCGCCGCCTACCTGGTCCGAGAACTGGCCGCCAGTTGTGGCGCGTCCCGTGAGTGGATACTTACTCAGCTGGTCGAATTGTACCGGCGCGCCTCGCGTTCCGTGGCCGTCTTGGACCGCCGCGGCGAGCCGACCGGCGAGTATCGATTCGACGGCGCCACCGCGGCGCGCTGCCTCGAATTGCTGGGGAATCAAGCGGGTATGTTCGGCAAGCGGGTCGTGCATGACGTGTCGCAGGACGTGCGCGAGCTCATGCGAGCGGTGGCCGAGCGGGGCAAGCCTGCCCTGCCGGCGCCTGGTGCGCCTGGCCGGATCCTCGAGCAGTAAGAGCCCACAGGCTAGCGCAGCGTATGAGCACACCGTCGCATGCTGCTGATTTGTTTGAGTTGGTGCGCTGCGGGAACATCATTCTGCATTATGTCAAGTCTGCTGCTGCTGCTGCTCACGCTGCGCCGACGCACGCCCGCGGGGGGGGGTGGGGCCAGTCGCCCCCCACCCCCGCCCGCCCGGCCGCGCGATTCAGTACCGTACTGGCCCCTGGGCCGTTGTATTTTCCCGGTTTCTCCCCCTGGCCTTCGAGGGAGTACCGTCCATTTTTTTTCGTGGTGTTTTTCCGGATCTCGAGCATTTTGGACAGGTCTTGACGTGGTTGACACGCCCGCGGGCTTGTCCCGCGGGAGTGGTAGATTCAGTGCGGGCTTTGTTACTGGCTAAGGCGGTAGTTCAGTAGAAGCATCTGGATCTCCTTCTGTTCCTGCTTCTGCTTGGGCCAACTACCCCTACCGGACGCCAACTGATGTCTAACAACGTCTAACAAGGTCTAACAATAACCGTTTCGATATGTGGCTTGTTCTTTTTATTTATCTCTGAGAGGATTGGGGGATGGAGACGAATCGGATGGCGGCGGCGAGGGCGCGGGAGAAGCGGTATATGGGTGCGGTGTGCCCGAGGCATCCTGATGCGGGAGGGGTGAGGCACACCTCGAGCGGGTCGTGCGTGCACTGCACGATCGAGCGTGCTGCGGCGCGGACTCGGATCATGCGTGATTTGCTGGCGGGGCGTTCCCCGGTGAGTACGGAGACGGAGGAATAGCCGCGTGGCCGGGGTGCGTGGGTTTGGGGGGTGGGGCAAGATCTTCGAGTCGTTGTTCGAGGGTTCGATGGTGGGCTCCGGGCCGACTGTGTTTGCGGTGTGGTCGTACGTGATCGCCAAGACGCAAGCTCCGGGGTTGGTGGAACTGAACCCGAAGCTGCTCGCCGGGGTGATCGGCGGGGAGGTCGAAAAAATCCGCGAGGCGATCGAGTTTCTATCCTCGCCCGACCCGGACTCAAGGGGCATTGAGCACGAGGGCCGGCGCCTTGTGCACCAGCACGCCTTCCAGTATTTCGTCCCCCAGTGGGAGTTCTACCGCGCCAAGCGCGACGCCGAGGCGAAAAACGAGTACATGCGCAACTACATGGCCGAGCGGCGCGCCAAGGAAAAGGGCGGGCCGGCCCAATCAACGGCAGGACAGGAATCGGGAAGGCAATCACGCCAGACCGACGATAACGGAACCCGACCTGTTCCTGCCTCCAAATCAACGGCGGGCACGTCGTCCGTACCCGAGGGATCGGGGGCCAAGCCAGCGGCGGCTCCCCACAGACCGAAGGCTGAGTCGACGCTGCCCGCCACCAAAGCCAAGCCCAACGGCCAGGGTGAGCCCACAGCCGGCGCGCTCGTGTGGGAGGCCTACGTCGCCGCCTACCGCATGCGCTGGGGCGTGGCGCCCGCGCGCAACGCCGCGGCGAATTCGTTCTGCTCCCGGTTCTCCAAGTCCATGCCCGAGGCCGAAGCCCCCGACGTCATCGCGTTCTACCTGCGCTCCCCGCGCGGCCTGTACGTCTCCGCCAAGCACCCGCTCAAT
>Ga0224505_10000208_pt1 | contig 43989 bp, 40 predicted proteins | sample SF_Jan12_sed_USG_FD_169102 | JGI IMG/M metagenome (GOLD analysis project Ga0224505, IMG submission 169102) | Sediment microbial communities from San Francisco Bay, California, United States - SF_Jan12_sed_USGS_4_1 | ecosystem: Environmental > Aquatic > Marine > Sediment | place: USA: California... | reverse complement strand
ATTCCGAACAGAGCAGTTAAGCCCACCAGCGCTGATGGTACTAGGGTAAAACCTGGGAGAGTAAGTCGTTGCCTATCTTTTCTTATAAAGCCTTTCTGAAAAATCAGAAAGGCTTTTTTTATGCCTCTATTAACCAACCAGAAAAGCTTTTCTTATACCCGCTGCATTGCTTGTATTTAAGTTTCTAATCAATACTTTTGTAGTCCTTCACCCGAAAGCATGGGAAAATTAGAAATACAAAAAAAGGCCATGACTATTGCTGTTCCGCTAACAGTGTTGGCTGTCGTATTTTCTCAATTTTTCTATTACCAGGCAATCGATTACGCTAAACTGAATCGGAAGGACAAACATCAACAGGAAAGGACGGAAACCCAGCAAGAAAGTAAATCCGAACCGCAAGTTTGTATCTCTTTGCCCTCCAGCAGCCTGCCTTCTGCCACCTATGTCGTCCTTCATCAAGTCCTCATTTTTCTTTTCGAAATAAGCTTTGAAGAAGCAAAACTGGAACCTAAGGATTTTAGCATTTTAATACCGCCCAATAGATTTTTCAAGACGCTTTTCGACAGCGTGATATCTCCAAATGCGCCGTAAATTCTTGCGTTTCATCACATTTCACAATGGGTGCTAGCACCTTCAAATTCTTTCTTTTTCTATAAAAATTATTACTGAATTATATGCAAAACAAAGGTCTAATTATTGTCCTAACGGTAGTCATAACAGCACTATGCTTGTACTACCTTTCGTTTACCTACGTGTCGCGTGGTGTGCAACAAGATGCAATTGAATTCGCGACGGATGATAGCAATGTGGTTAGTCTCAATAAGAAGCAGACTTATCTTGATTCAGTCTGGAATCTTCCCGTATATAATCTCTTTGGAAGTGAGTATACCTATAAAGAAGTAAAAGATAATGAATTAAGCCTCGGCCTCGATCTTCAGGGGGGAATGCACGTTACACTGGAAGTTTCTCCCGTGGATATCATCAAAAGCCTGGCGGCCAATAGCCAGGATTCATCTTTTCTGAGCGCACTGAAAAGGGCAAGAAGCCAACAATTGAATAGCCAGGAAAATTTTAGCGATCTCTTTTTTGAAGCATACCGCAATGCGAACCCTGACAAGAAGCTTGCCTCAATCTTTGCAAATGCCGTAACCAAAGGACGTATCGCTACAAATGATGATGATGCCGTTGTAATTGGTGTTGTAAACCAGGAGATTGAGAGTGCCATTGATAGATCATTTACAATTCTAAACAACAGGTTAGATCAATTTGGCACTTCACAGCCTGTCATACAACGGTTACCGGGAACAGCTAGAATTCAAATTGAAATTCCTGGCGCCGATAATCCCCAGCGTGTCCGCAAGCTTTTGCAAGGCGTAGCAAAACTGGAATTCTGGGATGTGATTGAGCCCAGTACACTTAATACACAACTACTGGCTATTAATGATGTCTTGGTTAAAGAACAACGAACTTCTTCTACAGCCTCTACTCCTACCGGCGAGCAAGTAAGTGAGACTCCTGCTGAAGATTTGTCTTCGCTACTTGGCGACAGTACTAGTGCGCCGCGAGACAGTACAAGCAAAGAAACCAGCAGAGGATTGGATTCATTACAGAATCTCAACGTTTCTCCTCTTTTTGCCCTGAGCACTCCTCCGGGAACGTTTCGCTACGACATAAAAGACACTTCCAAGATCAACGCAATTTTCAGGCGTCCCGACATCAGAAATATTCTTCCCAGAACTGTTAATGTTTTGTGGTCCAATAAACCACAGGCGGATCAGCTGGGAAAAGAGGCGCTGGAGTTATTCTTCATTGATATTGGAAGGAATGGAAAGGCAAAACTTGATGGTACGGTAATCGTAGAAGCACGCAGTGATTTGGATGAATATGCCAGGCCCGCAGTAAGCATGAACATGAGTGCAAGTGGCACGCGCATATGGGCAAAGTGGACTGCCGAAGCATCAAGCAAGAGCCCCAAAGGCAGAATCGCAATTGTACTGGATAATACGGTATACTCCGCACCTTCCGTAAATGGTGAGATTCCAAATGGCAACTCCCAGATTTCGGGAAACTTTACACAGGAAGAGGCAAAGGATTTGGCGAATGTATTAAAGGCAGGATCACTACCTGCGCCAACAAAAATTGTTGAAGAGGCCATTATTGGACCTACGCTGGGTAAACTGGCACAAGGTCAGGGATTCTTTTCGATTGCATGCGGTCTGATTCTGGTAGTAGTCTTCATGGTTGCCTACTATGGTAAAGGTGGTGGCGTTGCCAATTTTTCGCTTGTCTTTAACTTGTTCTTTGTCCTTGGTGTGTTGGCTCAGCTCGATGCTTCGTTAACATTGCCTGGTATCGCCGGAATTGTGCTTACGATGGGTATGGCAGTCGATGCCAACGTTATTATTTATGAACGCATTCGTGAAGAAATGCGCCACGGAAGACGCTTGCGCGAGGCCATCACTTTAGGATTCAAGCGCTCTTTCTGGACCATTTTTGACTCTAACATTACTACATTTTTGACGGCCCTGATGTTGTATCTTTTTGGGCAGGGCGCTGTAAAAGGATTCGCCATTACATTGATGGTGGGCATTGTAACCACATTTTTTACCGCATTCTACATTTCACACGTTGTGATCGACTGGATGGTCGCCAAGAAAGGCGATGAAAGCAATATCAACTTCAAAACATTCATTTCTAATTTTAAGGCTTCCGATTTGAATTTTGATTTCGTGGGCAAAAGAAGGATAGCATACCTTTTCTCAGGGACTATAATCGGAATAGGGATGTTACTCATTGCATTTCAGGGTATGAATCTTGGCGTGGATTTTAAAGGTGGGAGATCCTATACGGTTACTTTCAGCAAGGCTGTGGAAGCCACAGCCCTGAAGTCGGATTTGACGGCAAGCTTTGAAGGAGCAGGAACAGAAGTCAAGAATTTTGGTTCAAATAATGTGGTGAAAGTAACCACATCCTACATCATCAATGATGAAGCTGAGACTGCCGATGAAAAAGTGAAAAACACCTTGATCGGAGGCCTGGAGAAATCAACAGGGCTGAAGTTCGTTCAAGATGACTCTAAAGTGGATGATCAGCATTTCACCATTTCCAGTTCAACCAAAGTTGAAGCTACAGTGGCGGATGACATCAAGAGGGCTTCCTTTGAAGCAGCAATGTTATCGTTAATTGCAATTTTTCTATACATCTTACTTCGCTTTAGAAGATGGCAGTTCAGTGCAGGAGCAGTGGTAGCGCTGGCGCACGATGCGTTGTTTGTAATTGCCACATTCGCTATTGTACGGGTGTTTGGTATTTCGTTTGAAATTGATCAGGTATTCGTCGCCGCGATTCTTACAGTCATTGGTTACTCCATTAACGATACGGTTATTGTGTATGATCGTATCCGCGAATATCTGGGGATGGGCACAAGCCATAATCGACACAAGATTTTCAACGACGCCATTAACAGCACCTTAAACAGAACAATAATAACCTCAGGAACGGTGCTCCTTGTCGTTATTGCGCTATTGATTTTTGGGGGAGAAGTTTTACGCGGATTCTCTTTCGCTTTGCTTGTTGGTGTAGGAATAGGAACTTACTCTTCCATTTTCATTGCATCGCCTGCCGTCCTGGACTTGGACAAAGCCAAAAAACTCCCTGCTGAAGTTAAGGAAGGCAGGAAAGTGCCGGCTTAAAATATTGTATTCAAATGCAACAAGATGCCTGGGTTCGCCTGGGCATCTTTTTTTTGGATGCTGTTAACGCCATTATCCTTTTTGCAGATGCGTCGTTAATGCGTTGACCAATATATCAAGCGCATGTTCAAAATGATCGTTGTTTGGAATAACCAGGTCGGCCTGATGTTTTAGGGGCTTGATCAGCGATTCGTAAACGGGCATAACGTGATGCTCGTACCTGTACAATACGTCATTCAGGGCGTATCCCCGCTCCGTATTATCTCGGTGTATTCTGCGGCTGAGCTTGATATGGTCTTTGGCTTCAATAAAAATCTTCAGATCAAGTTCCCTTTCAATTTCCGGAAAATATTGAACAAACAGCCCTTCAATGATTAAAATTGGCGCTGGTCGGAATTCAAGTTGCTTAGGGGTGGCATAGGGGTTGTTGAAAGTATATTCGGATTTAAGGAGGCGCTCACCTCTTTTTAGCTTTAGAATGTCTGCCAATAATTTTTCGGGCTCAATGGAACTGGGGAGGTCAAAATTAGTTATGCCCTGAGCATCTATAACCTGCTCCTCGATGGGTTTATAGTAGTGATCCTGCGAGATCAGGCATATTTCTGAGGGCTGAAAACGGGCCGATAGTGTATTGATGAAATATGTTTTTCCTGAGCCACTGCCGCCAGTAATGCCGATGGTGTATGTTTGACGCATTGAATAGACAGCCAAAATACGAATTACTTATCGTGGTATTGTATACGACTGCAAATAGGCTTCTAATTTTTTGACCGCTATTGCGCGATGACTTACCGTATTCTTTTCTTCCAGGCTCATTTCGGCAAAAGTCCTGGTGTGCCCATGTGGTATGAACACGGGATCGTAACCAAAGCCAGAGGACCCTCTTCGGTCCGAGATAATGCTTCCGCGAATAATTCCCTCAAAGATTAGGGGCTGATCTTTGAGCCCTACCAGGGCAATCACGGTGCGAAATTGGGCGTTTCTATTTGGATTGTCCTTTAAATGAGCAAGGAGCAGGTTCATGTTGTCCTCACTGTTCTTATGCTCCCCGGCGTAACGGGCTGAGTATACGCCTGGAGCTCCCTGTAAGGCTTCAACTTCGAGGCCGGTATCATCTGCGAAACAGGCAATGGCATATTTTTGAAAAACGTACTGTGCCTTTTGAAGTGCATTCTCTTCAAGTGTTTGGCCCGTTTCTGGAAGCTCCTCCAGACAATGTATATCGTCTAGGCTTGCAATATCAATCTGGTCACCCCTCAAAACGTGCTTCACCTCTGCCAGTTTATACTGGTTGTTTGATGCGAAACAAATCTTCACTCCTGAACTACATCAGTGAGTTGTAATTCGACGATGATATTGGAGTTCGCAGGAATAGTTGTAATTCCTGATTGGTCTGTTTGTTTGACATCACCAAAACCAAGGCCGGAAGGAATATAGAATCTTCCTTTCGATCCCTTAGGTAGTTTTTGAAGCGCAATTTTCCAGCCGTGGTTGAAATTAACCACCCGGCTATAAAAATCAGATGTGGGTTCCAAAGATTCTTCGTACACAACCTTGGAATCATCGGTTAATAACCTGACCGTGTAGTTGAAAGTCACCTTATCAAACCAGGAGGGTATTGGGCCGGTGCCAAGCACATCAATAACATAACTTACACCGGTAGTGTCTTTAATGGCTTCGATGCTTTTCGAATCGAGATACTCACTAATGGCTACTGTGTCAGCGGTAAGTCGCTGAATATCCTGAGTGGACTCTGTCACTTTGTTGAAAATAATATCAAATACTAATGTGGCGTTGGCAGGAATAGATCCGTTACCTGCGCCGCCGGTACCATAACCCCAATAGGATGGAATATACAAGGTGGCTTTGGAACCAACAGGAAGTGTAGTCAATGCAATTTTCCAGCCATCGATATAATTGGTAACAAGACCTTTGGTGTTGCCTTGATCGAATGTCTTTCCGTCACTAAAAAGTTTCCCCACATAATCAACATCGACTGTGTTGGTGAACTTGGCGGGCAATCCCGTTCCAAGTTCTGTAATGACCATGCGAATGCCACGATGGTCCGTGATCGCCGTAATGTTGTTATCAGACAGATAGTTGTCTATTGCTGATATTTCATTTTGTAGCTGGGTAAGCGGATCTGTACCCGAGCCTGAATCGAGGCAGGATGTTAATCCCAATGATAATCCAATTAAGGCCAATGCATTCAACGCTATTCCACCAAAAAGCTTCTTCATATTATTTCTTTTAATAACCATTTTTTCAATTACAATTTCCGGTAGCTTGGTCAAACCCATTGCCTATACCAAGTAACGAAACATCAAATACTAAAATTGCATTGGGAGGAATCGCCCCTTGCGCACCCTCTGGGCCATATGCAAGGCCGGAAGGAATATAGAAAGTAGCCGAATCGCCGATCCCCAGCATTGGTATAGCCCGCTGCCATCCGGGGATTACCCGGTTGAGGGGGAAAGCAATGCTTTTTTGCTGATCGAAAACCTCACCGCTCTCCATAAATGATCCTTTGTAGTCAACTTCAACACAATTTTCCGCCGTTGGCTTAGTCCCGCCATTGCTTCTGTGGATAACATACCTTATGCCACTGCTGTCCTGCTCAGCATCTACATTGTTGTCAGCTAAATACTTACTGATAATCGCAGCATCTTTGGCCACCTGGCTGGATCTTTTGTTTTCCATCAAATTCATCTGGTATTCCCGGAATTGATCCATCTTCATTATTTCTTTTACCTGGATGTAGTATGAAATGTTGAGCGTAGAGTCGACATCAGGCGGCGTGGGGCTGCCGGCGATGTCCTGAAAGAATTTTGAAATGCTCATAGCAACTCGAACGCTGTCGCCTTTCGAAAGCATTCGAAACATTTGAAACATTCCTCTTTCTGTTGCAATGGCGGAACTGTCTGCAATGGGGATGGCTGCAGGAATGCCCTGGGAGTATGTATCGCTCCAAACTGAATCTTTTGAATCCTTTAAGAGGTAATCAAAAACTACGACATCTTCTTTCACAGGTAATACTCCGTCTCCAGTTTTGAGGACAGTAAATTTCAGACCATTGGGGGTTTCTTTCTCAGATTTCGTACACGCTACACAGAGCAATGTCAATCCGACCAGCACAATTGAAATTCTATTCATGATTAATTTTTGTTAGACAGTTTAATTTTGCAAAAAGTTGTAAAGGTTGATATTTTATTCGGCAGATAATTGATCTTTATATGAAGGGAGAAGGTCAAGGAATTTCTTGACCGTTTCTTCTAATGTCATCGTAGTTTGGCCGCCAGCGGCATTGCGGTGACCTCCACCACCAAAATGAGTCCGTGCCATTTCATTAACCGAGAAGTTTCCAAGCGACCGCAAAGAAAGTCTGATGTTTTCTTTACGATCGGATATGATTACCGAAAGCTTAATCCCTTTGATAGAAAGTCCATAGTTAACCAACCCCTCAGTATCCCCATTTTGGGACGAAAAACGCTTAAGTTCTTCTGCAGTCAGAACCATATAGGCTGTTCTGTATGCTGGCAGTACCTGGAGCTTTTCGGCTAGCACATAGCCCGTCAGGCGTAATCTTTCTATTGTATTTGTATCGTAAATAAGCTTGGAAACTTTGTATGGATTGGCACCAATTTCTACCAGTTGGGCGGCAACCTGAAAAACCTTGTAACTCGTGTTGGAATGCCTGAATCCTCCGGTATCCGTCATTATTCCAGCGTATAGGAAATCAGCCATATTGCTGTCAACCAGGGCTTTATCACCCAATTCAACAATTAATTGGTAAACCAACTCAGCTGTTGAGGCCGCGGTGCTATCCCATTGCTCAAAATCAGCAAATCTTTCTGGTTCGAGATGATGATCGATGAGAACACGCTTGGCAGACGCTTTCCGCACCATATCACCCAGTTCATTTATCCGGTTCAGGCTTGAGAAGTCCAGGCAAAAGATGGTATCGGCTTCCTGGATGAATTGAGCACTATTTTCTGGCTTCTCTTTCTGAAATACCAAAACCTCATTCTCTTCAGGCATCCAATTGATAAAATCAGGATATTCGCTGGGGGCTATTACAATTACGGAATGCCCCTTCTTCTTCAAATAGCGCGAAAGCCCCAATGATGACCCCAGGGCGTCTGCATCAGGGCTCAAATGCGTCAAAATGACCATTTTTTGAGGCTTGCTCAAATAATCCTTAAAGGTCTGAATATGCTGCATCGGCTCGTCGCGAAAAATAAAGGGCAAAAATGATGAATTTTAGTCCATAGTCAATACCCAATAAAGGATAGTTGCCGAGGGGGAAAGCCATTAAACCACAAAACCGGTAATAGCTGGCCTTGGGACTGTTGACTTATATGCTATTTTTGCGACCATTTAGAGGACTAATACCACTTAACTAAATCGAATATTCAACCATGGCAGGAAAAAGAACTTTTACAATGATTAAGCCCGATGCCGTTAATGCAGGAAATACGGGGGCAATTACAAAGATGATTGAGGAGGCTGGATTCCGCATTGTTGCGATGAAAAAGACCCAACTCAGCAAAACCAGGGCAGGCGAGTTCTATGCGGTTCACAAAGAACGCCCATTCTACAACGATCTTTGTGCTTATATGTCTTCTGGCGCAATTTGCCCTATGATTCTGGAGAAAGAAAATGCTGTGGAAGACTTCAGAAAATTAATTGGGGCCACTGACCCACAGAAAGCGGCGCCAGGAACGATCCGTAACTTATTTGCCAAGTCCATTGAAGCGAATGCTATTCATGGTTCTGATAGTGACGATAATGCAGCACTGGAAGGAAACTTTTTCTTTTCGAACCTTGAGCGATTCTAAAGGCAGGAGTAGAAAACGCACTTTCCAAGTGAGAAACGGGCAGCATCACCGTTTCTCTTCTTAATTTTTACCTGAAAGGATAGATCGTAAAAAAGCCATGAAATTCTATCCCCTGATATCATTAATTATTGCTGGAAGCTGACCTATGGTCTGATTTCTTCCAGATAATAGTCCTTTCCTTTTCCGTAGGTTATGAGTTCTTTCAAATGAAAGCGCTCCAGGGAATGAAGATCTTTTACTTTAAAATCCCCATCCGTCAGAATATGCTCAATAACAAAATCATGCTGTTCCCCAAAATTGATGAGCCGGTATTTTTTACCTGTTCGGAGCACGTCAAAGGAGAGGCCAGCCATAGTTAAAGATCTTCTTCCCGTTCAAGCATTAGTATTGAAGCTTGCGGTACGATGAAATATTTTTCTTCTTCATAAATTACTTCAATAGCCCCTTTTTGAAGAAATATTGCCAGATCGCCTTCCTGTGCCTGAAGGGGCAGGTACTTTATTTGTTCTTCTTTCCCCTTCCAAAGATCATCTGTATCTGCAGGCAGCGGCAAGGGATATCCCGGGCCAACTTTGATTACATAGCCGCTTTGAATTTTCTCTTTTTCCTGGACTCCGGGCGGAAGATATAACCCTGATGCTGTTTTGTCGGTTTGCTTGCTTGGCTTAATCAGCACCCTGTCCCCCACTACAATCAGCTTTTTTAATTTGTTGTCCGCTGTAATCTTCATGGCTCAAATTTATGCAGCCAAATCAATTCTTTGTAAAAAAGGTTGGATTCAATTTATCCTGTCTTTTATGTTACTCATTGGATCAGCGGTTTCCGATTATGCTTTTGCGCTAAAACGACTGTTGATGGTATTAATCGGGGCTATTCGAACAAATCGCCCTGGTCTTCCGAACGTTGGATAAGATTGGCATCTATACTTTTACTAGCCTTAGCACCCAGCTTTTTAAGGTCTTCTACACGACGCACTAAATTACCGCTGCCCACGGAAAGCTTTTTCATCGACTCTTCGTAAAATTTCTTTGAGGAATCCAGGTGCCGGCCCAACGTAATCATATCTTCAGAGAATCCTACGAACTTATCATACAGATCGCCAGCCTTACTGGCAATGTCCATAACATGCCTTGTTTGATACTCCTGCTTCCACGTGTTCTTAATTAATTGTAATGAAGGAATAAGCAATGTTGGGCTCACAAAAACAATCCTTCGTCCAAGCGCCTCCTCATATAAGGTTTTCTCACTTTGAATGGCCAGAATGTAAGCCGGCTCAATAGGAATGAACATGATGACAAAATCCGGACTATTGTCGGTAATATTCTTGTGATAATTTTTATCACCCAATAATTTCATGTGCTGCCGAATGGAAATCAAATGGTTTTTCAGATGAACAATTTTTTCTTCCTCAACATCAGTATTAACAAAATTATTATACGCAGTAAGACTGACTTTTGAATCGATAATTACGTGTTTGTTTTCTGGAAGTCGGATTATCACATCAGGACGTAGCCGCCCGTCAGTTGTTGTGAAGGACTCCTGAATAAAGTATTCACGATCCTTTTCCAATCCTGATTTCTCCAGAATACTTTCCAGTATAAATTCCCCCCACGCGCCTTGTGTCTTAGTATCTCCACGTAATGCTCTGGTGAGATTCTCGGCCTCTTTGGTCATCTGTACATTAAGCCTTTGCAGATTTTCGAGTTGCTCTCGCAGGGCGCTGTTCCTTGAAATGGTGTCTTTGTGCGTGTCTTCAACTCTTTTTTCGAAGTCAACAATTTTTTCACCCAACGGCTTCAACAAATCAAGAATGTTGGCCTTGTTCTGATCTGTGAATTTTTTACTTTTTTCTTCGAAGATATCATTTGCTAAATTCTTGAACTGGTGTGCGAATTTTTCGTTTAATGCCTCAAACTCCTTTTTCTGATCCTGGAGTTTTTCCTGGAGATTGCGGTAATCAGCCTCAGCAGCAGCTAAACTGTTGTTTGCTTCAAGGCCTTTTTGGCGTTCAACGTCGACTTCTCGCTTCAGTTCAAGTATTTGCGCGGTAAGAGTTTTGTTTTTCTCTTGCTCTACCATGATGGCCGATAAAGCGCCTTGCTTATCGGCGGAAAATTTAAACTTTAGTATAAGCCATGAAGCCACAACACCGATTACGATTCCGATAAACAATAAAATAATTTCCATGTGGTGTAAAGATATTTCAGTAATAGTGTGGAGCCAAATGCAATCTACGCATTAGCAGGATTTATTGCGATTATAGGGAAATAGATGAAGGTGGGTACGAACATTGAATAAACCTGCGCCCGCCCCGCATAAGGTGAGTAATGATTTTAGGGTTTGAGGCACCTATTTGATAGATTTGTAAACGGATTTTGAGGGCATAAATTTCCATCTTATGGTTGAAACGATTAGTACAAGTAGGGAAGCTATTTTACTGGAGGAGCAGTACGGAGCGCATAACTATCATCCGCTTCCGGTTGTACTAACCAAAGGTGAAGGTGTGTTTTTATGGGATGTGGAAGGTAAGCGCTATTACGACTTTCTCTCGGCCTACAGCGCCGTAAATCAGGGCCATTGTCATCCGCGCATCATCAATGCATTAATACAGCAGGCAAAAGAATTGACCCTGACATCACGTGCATTTTATAATGATAAACTTGGAATCGCAGAAAAGTATGTTTGTGAAACTTTTGGCTATCAAAAGGCACTGTTCATGAACAGTGGGGCTGAAGCTAACGAAACGGCAATCAAGCTTGCGCGGAAGTGGGGTTACACGAAAAAAGGTATTCCGGATAATCAGGCAGTTATTGTTTGTGTCAGCCAGAACTTTCATGGCCGGACAACAACTATTATTTCCGCTTCATCCGATGCCATCGCAAGGAGTGGGTTTGGTCCTTTCATGCCAGGCTTTAAGATTGTTGCTTATGATAATGTTGATGTCTTGAAAGAGGCGCTGGCAAATCCAGATGTTTGTGCCTTGTGGATTGAACCCATTCAGGGCGAAGCTGGTGTATATGTACCTCAGGCTGGCTACCTGAAGGCTGCAGAAGAATTATGCCTCAAGCACAATGTGCTGTTAATGATGGATGAAATCCAAACTGGTATTGCGCGTACAGGTTCAATGTTGGCTAGTGATCATGAAAATGTTCATCCGGATATATTGATATTAGGGAAAGCAATATCAGGAGGCGTATTACCAATTTCTGTCGTATTGGCCAATGATGAAATTATGTTAGTGATTAAGCCAGGTGAACACGGCTCAACATTTGGCGGTAATCCGTTGGCGGCAGTAGTCTGTATGGAAGCCTTAAAGGTTGTAAAAGATGAGGCGCTTGCTGATAATGCTGAGAAGCTGGGTTCTGTTTTCCGTCGGCGAATGGAGGAGTTAATGAAAAAAACAAATCTGATTTTGCAGGTACGGGGCAAGGGATTATTAAATGCTATTGTTATAAATGATTCACCCCAAAGTGAAACGGCCTGGAACATTTGTATTGATTTGATGAACCACGGTATGTTGGCTAAACCCACGCACGGCAATATCATCCGGCTTGCGCCTCCCTTGGTAATAAACGAAGAACAAATCCATGAATGCTGCGATATAATTGAACAGTGTGTGTTGAACTTCAGGAAATAATACCCAATTGTATTAAGTCTGATTTCAATTGCATAGGTGATTCAAAATGTATGGTGTTCAAACCTACTGCCCTGCCGCCTTCAATATTCTTATAGTTATCGTCGATAAATAGGGAAGTTGCTGGATTGATCTTGTAGCGATCAAACAAAATCTGATAGAATTCCGGGAACGGTTTTCTCGATTTCTCTATGCCGGAGACCACGATACCTTCAAACCAATGGAGAAAATCAAAAGTATCAAGTGCCCAGGGAAAAGTCTGCGCTGACCAATTGGTGAGCGCATAGAGTCTATGGTTTGGAGAGTCTTTGAATTGACGAAGAATTTCTACTGTTTCGTGCACCGGGCCGGGAATGGTTTCCTCCCAGCGTTCATACCAAGCACGAATGGGTTCTTCCCAATCCGGATGTTTAAGAATCAATTCAGCTGTTGCATCTTCGAATGAACGACCGCCATCTTGTTGGTCGTTCCACTCCCCGGTGCAAATGTTTTCAAGGAACCAGGTAACTTCTTCTTCAGTCCTGAATATTTTTCTGTACAGGTAGCGAGGGTTCCAGTCGATGAGGACGCCGCCTAGATCAAAAATGATTGTGTCAATTGTACTGTTCATATTTTTTATACACAATAAAACTGTGTGCGCCCTTCTCTGGTGAACCGAATTGCGTTTAGGCGATTATTTAATTGAAACATATTTGGCGCATAACCCGCTTCCAGCTCACTAAATAGACCGTGATGTTTCAATTACGATATTCAAAACAATTGCGCTATTCTTTCAACAACCTGATTGGCAGTAATATTGTTCAAACAAGCAAAATCACCGCGATGACATTTTTCTTTTCCATATACCGAGCATGGTCTGCAGGGCAGTTCATCGCGACTAATCTGGAGTATGCTCTCCGCGCCCTTACCATACGGACCAAATCCTACATCCGGGTGGGTGCCTCCCCAAATGGAAAGCAAGGGAATTCCAGTCAATGTTGCCAAATGCATGTTGGAAGAGTCCACACAAAGCATCAAATCCAATTGCTGGATGAGAACCAACTCTTGTTTTATTTTAAGTTGACCGGCGACAACGATACAATGTGCAGGAAATTTCTGTTTAAGAGACTCAAAAAATGCGATATCCTTCTCTCCGCCACCAAAAAGAAAAAATTTTGATGGTGATTTCTTCGTGAGTTGTTCTATTACTGCGAAGTAATTTTGTACGGGCCATATTTTGGAGGTATGCATGGCAAACGGTGCGATACCGATCCACCTTTCTTTCTTTTGAAGGTTGTTGGCTTGAAGCCAAGTCGTCACCTCATCGCGGGTGGTTTCTTGTATGGTAAAATACGGGGGAGGGCTAATGGTCAGCGGAAATCCAGCTTTTTCAAAGGCCAAGCGATACCGCTCGACAGTATGCGGAAGCACTCCGGTTCTTTTGTTTTCCCTTTTTGTGAAGGCGTGTTTTTCAGTTCTGCCCTTCTCAAATACGACTACGGGGACGCCAAAGACCTTGAAGAGACTTCTGAGCAACATTGTACGGATGTGGTCGTGCATATCCATCACTACATCATAATGCGCTCTCCGCAGTAATTTTCCAAATAGATCACGCATGCCGAAAATGCCTGAATAGGTGTAGTCAACATCGGCCGGGAAGGGTACCACGCGCTCAATGTCCGAAAATAGCGATGCGAATTTGGGTCTGGTTACAACGGTAACTTCAACGTCAGGATAAGTGGTGACAAGGGACTTGATGACTGGCAATAACAGCACCACATCACCCATCGCGGAAAACCGAAGTACTAATATCCTTTTTTTGTTCACGAAGAATTCGAATTTCTACACGGAAAGCTACAAAAGTAAGTAATTACAATAAGCTAACGTGCAAGTTTATGCCTTGCTTTTGTTGCCGTAGAGTGCGGGGTTTAGAGATGCATCATTGTACATTTTCATTTGTCGATAAACCTTAAATCTGCGCTTACCATCACCGATGTCCTCCAATAACTCATCAAAAGCAAGTTGCATATCCGACTTCTGCTCCAACAAAATATTGAGTTTAACCTTACATTTTTCAATATGCTGGGCATCAACATCTTTTCGCGCTGTCTGTTCTTTCATATGGTAAATCTTCAGCATCAGAATGCTCATACGATCAAGGAGCCAAGCCGGCGTCTCTGAATTCATGCGTGCATCTGATCTTGGGCTAACATGGTTAAATTGGGATATGAAGAAGTCATCAATTTTTTCCACCATATCGGTTCTATCTTGGTTTGATTTATCAATGCGTCTTTTAATGCTCATGCCTTCTTCAGGATCAATATCCGGTTGTCGGATAATATCTTCAAGATGCCATTGTACCGTATCAATCCAATTTTTTACGTAAAGCAATGACTCAAATGTTCCAGTACGGTAAGGACATTCAATCATTGCGTTGACATCGTCTGATTTATGAAAATCCTCTATACTCTGCAGAAAGACTTTATAACAGTCGTTTGCGTTTAACATACACCGTAATTAGACCGCAATTTAATTAATTTTGCCGGGTACCGTTATTAGTAATCTTAGAATCGTCGATAGCGGGTACAAGAAACAATTATCTCTTAGCGCTACCTGAGACAGGTAACCAATAACAATTCTATGTCATCGCATCATTTTGTAAGGGAAGGGCAGGAGCCAGCATTGTGGATTATGGATCCAATCTCCTTTCAGCTTGTTGGCCCACTTTTGGAATGGGCACCGTTGGTTCTAGTTTCACATAACGCCTTGGACTATGTTTTGCAATGGCGGATAAAGATTGACGTTATTTTGACCAGCTCAGGAAATGTTGGAATGCTACCAAAAGAACTCTTTGATCAGGTACCCTTGGAGGTGCTTTTGTATAAACCTCATGAATCGCTTTTCAAAAAAGCATTGGATTGTTTGATAGGCAAAAATCAGACAGCCGTGAATATTACCGTTGACACGTCAAATGATGCCTTCAAGCAGGCGGGAGAATTCTCAGGAAGACTACAAATGAATCTGTTTAATGAAAAGCTTAAATGGTCAGGTATTTCTTCAGGAACTTTTGAAAAATGGCTACCGGCACATACAAATCTTTGGATGCAGGAAAGTTTGGCAATGCAAACCATTCAATTTCAAGGGCTAAAGAATGAAAATGGAAAATTTGCTACTGTAGTGGACGGGGTTGTTAGCATTTGGTCAGATCAATTATTCTGGGTTGGAGAGGAGCAAGATTGATCTTCTATTGACAATAGATTGATTAACAGAATTTTATTTTTTTTCCGAGTAGGGGTAAATCTTTTCCCAATTGTCTTAACCCCAAAGCCGTAAAGCCGTAAATTTCGCTGATAACAGAACCAAATGCAGTGGAATTACCGGTAGAACAGCTATTAACAGCGCTGAAAGCGGGCGACATAACTGCCTTTGAAATGCTATTTAGAACGTACTATCAACCCCTTTGCAATTACGCCTATACATACCTGCAGGACCGTGACGAGGCGGAAGAGATTGTCCAATCCACATTCCTAAATATCTGGGAAAAACGGACTAATCTGGCAATTCATACCGGTGTAAAGCCATACCTGTATGCAATGGTTCGCAATGCCTGTCTTAACGTTCTTAAACATGAGAAAATTAAGCTACAGCATGCCGCCATGGAAATGGCCGTGGCTGACCGCAGCGTGGAGTCAACAACGCGCACAGTAATGGCAACGGAACTGGAGACCAGGATTCACCTGGCTATGGATAAGCTCCCCGAGCAGTGCCGATTGGTTTTTAAGCTAAGTCGATTTGAGGAATTGAAATATGGTGAAATTGCCGAGCAATTGAATATTTCTGTAAAAACGGTTGAAAATCAAATGGGGAAGGCATTACGAATAATGCGAGAACAGCTAAAGGATTATTTACCCTTGGTTATTGCGCTGGTAAGCGGATTTTTAAATTAGCGCGTTGGAAAAGAGCCCGGACTATATAGATGAACTGATCGGAAAGCAACTTGCTGGGGAAGCCCAGCCGGAAGAAATTGCTATCATTGAATCGTGGGCAAAGGAAAATGACGATAACCGGAAGTACGTTGACCATTTCAGGATCATTTTCCAAAAAGCAGCGGAAGTCACGAGTTTTCAGACGTTCGATACAGACGCGGCTTGGGATAGGCTCAGAAGATCATTGCAAAAGGATCAAACGAAAACGACAAATATTCAAGGCGGACCCATATCACGACAGCTGGCCTGGCGTATCGCTGCGAGTATAGCTGTTGTCATCAGTGTTGGTTTGTTTGCGTACAGAATGTTAACCAAGGAAACTGCTCCCTCCGTTGTCGTTCTGGCAGAGAAAGAAGTTGTTAGTGACACCCTACCAGATGGAAGTGACGTTACGCTAAACAAGGAAACAGCCCTTGCCTATTCTTTTGATAAAAAAGAAAAAATCCATCATGTGCGGCTTCAGGGAGAAGCCTATTTCAATGTCAATCATGAGGAGAACAAGACATTTATCATTGATATGGCTGGCGTGTATGTCCGCGATATCGGCACCTCTTTTAATGTCAAAGCTTACCCTGAAGCTAATACCATTGAGGTTGTTGTGGAAAAAGGAGAGGTCCTGTTTTATACCGACAAGGATTCAGGAGTCAATTTGCGGGAGAATGGCAAAGGCATATACAATAAAACAACAAAGACCTTTACGATTGATCAGCCGGAAGCAAATGTGCTGGCGTATAAGACCAGGATATTCAGTTTCAGCGATACGGATCTCGTTACTGTAGTTGATGCGCTGAATGCCGTATATGACAAGCGGATATTTCTGGGGGAGGGTCTGAAGAAATGTCATCTTACGGTTTCATTTAATAATGAAAGTCAGGACGAGATCGTTATGGTAATAGCTGAAACGCTTGGGCTTACGATAAAAGAATCAGAAGGGAATATTGCTTTAGAAGGCCCAGGTTGTGAATAGGAGTTCTTTTTTCACCCCTCATCTCATGGTCAGCACGATTTTGGTCTTGGCCCGACTGATGGGGTTTTCCCAATCGTATGCAGAAACACCGGTGCTTGAGCGTATTATCACAATTGTACTGGAACAAGAGCGAATAGATGTAGCACTACAAAACATTGCTCAACACGGAAGTTTTACATTCTCTTACAACCCTGCTATAATCGATGTTGATAAAATTGTGAGCGCGACCTATACAGGAATGACGGTGCGGGAAATACTGGATAAGCTTTTTCAGGGCACAGTTCAGTATAAGGCAAGGGGTAACTATATTATTCTGACGAAAGGTCAGGTCACTTCCGCGACAGACTCACGTGTATACGACGGGTATGTTGTCGACGAGTCCACTGGAGAACGGCTTGAGGATGTAAGTGTATACGATCCTGTTTCTCTTTCTTCAGCCGTGACTGATGCCTATGGTTACTTTCAAATAAAAGTGGATAAGCCCTCTCCTGATCTTATACTTGCTATTAATAAACAAAATTATGCCGATACCATAGTTTATGTTTCATCCGATAGAAATGAACTACTAAAGATTCCCATCAATGTTAACAAGGGAAAAATTATATCCCTGGCTGACAGTGTGGGGGAAAAGGTGAAACGATTTTGGAATACGAAAATACTCAGTCCGAAGTCAGCTAATATCGATAACATTAGGGATACACTATATCGCACTACTCAATTTTCTATTTTTCCGTTTGTAGGCACTAACCGTAGTCTAAGCGGAAATGTCATCAATGATTATTCATTCAACATATTTGGGGGGTACTCGCGTGGTGTTCGTAAACTTGAATTGGGTGGGCTGTTCAATATTGTGAGGGAGGATGTAAAAGGCGTGCAATTTGCCGGGCTTGCTAATGCAGTAGGAGGTAAGACAACCGGAGTCCAACTGGCTGGACTCGCCAATTTGAATAAGGACACCGTCGCGGGAGCACAGGTGGCCGGGCTCTTCAATGTCAATTGGGCGTCAACCCAAAATTTTTCTCTGGCTGGACTGTCGAACTTTACGCATGAGGACTCACGCGGGGTTCAGCTGGCGGGTCTATCAAACATAACATTGGGAAAACAAAAGGGTCCGCATATTGCAGGACTTTTTAATTTTTCAACAAAGGATGCAGGTCCGGTGCAGCTTGCGGGATTACTGAATTTTGCGGCTGGAAGAATGCGCGGAGCGCAGGTTTCGGGTCTGGTTAACTTTACGGGTAATGAAATTCGGGGTGCGCAAGTGTCCGGACTGTTGAATTATGCCAGGAAAGTCAAGGGTATTCAACTTGGCCTTTTCAATATTACGGATAGTATCAAAGGTCTGCCGCTGGGGTTCTTCAGTTTTGTTTCGAAAGGATATCATAAAATCGAAATTTCAGCGGATGAAATTTTTTATTTAAATCTGGCCTTTCGAACAGGTGTGCGTCATTTTTATAACATCTTCGCGCTTGGCGCTAAGCCAAATAGTTTTGGTAAAGAAAGTACGTATTGGACATTCGGTTACGGTGTAGGTACTTCGCCCAGGATTACCCGGTGGCTAAACCTCAATGCAGACCTTACCGCCAACCAGATAATGCAGGGCAATAGAATTGATGCCATTAATATCTTAAACAAGTTATTCCTGGGGCTTGAATTTGAACCAATGAAAAAGATTGCATTTACGGTGGGTGTAACACTAAACGGATATATCACCGATACAACCTATACACAATATCCGGATTTGTTTACGGATTACAAGCCCACCATAGTCCGTGACTATACCTATAGCAATAACGTTAATGTAAAGATGTGGTGGGGCGGTAAGGTCGGAATACGTTTCTTATAAGCCAGCTTACATGCCTACTTGCAGGATTGGACGTTTTCCCAATTCTTTCAGCAATTTTGCATGACCTACAATAGCTTTGGTAAACGTATCGTAGGACTTGTATGGCAAGCCAAATTCTTCTGCGGTAGTTTTGACGATATTAGAAATCTTTCGGTAATGCACATGACAGATGTTAGGAAATAGATGATGCTCAACCTGTAAGTTCAATCCGCCAACGTACCAGCTGAAGATCCTGCTTCGCTGCGCAAAATTGGTAGTTGTTTTAAGTTGATGAATCGCCCAGTTGTTTTCCAACTTACCTGTATGATCGGGATCAGGATATTCAGTGCCATCCACGACATGCGCAGGCTGAAAAATAACCGCGAGAATAAAACCTGATACAAAATGCATTATAAAGAAGCCAAGGAAGATCCACCACCAGGCAAAAGGTAGAATGAGGATCGGCAGAACGAGGATATAGGTAAGGTAAATAGCTTTTGAAAAGATTAAGATAGCCCACTCTTTATAAATGTTGGCTTTCATCTTTTCTACCAATCCCTCATTATTGTATCGCATTATTCTTCCATAATCCTTAAATAGTATCCATACAAATGTTAACAGACCATAAAGTGCCCAGGCATAGATATGTTGAAAACGGTGGATAGGTCTCCATTTCGACTGTGGTGACATACGCAACACACCCCGGGGGCTGATATCTTCATCAGCATCATGAACGTTTGTGTAAGTGTGGTGTAAGACATTGTGCTGTACTTTCCAGTTAAAGGCATTACCTCCAATTAAATTCAAAGCGTAGCCAACCAAATTGTTTACCCAAGCTTTGGATGAGTAGGAGCCGTGATTTGCATCGTGCATAATCGACAGACCAATACCCGCTTTGCCCAGGCCCATTGCAATACATAAACCAAAAAGCAACCATGTATTTAGAAATGAGCCGGATATAATGAAACCATATGGGACAAAATACAGGCAGAACATGAAAATGGTTTTAACAATCATTTCCGCATTTGCGTGACGACTTATTTCATTTGATTTGAAGTATTCATTTACGCGTTTGTTCAGCGTAGTAAAAAAGTCAGACCTTGTATTCGAAAATTTTAACGTACTGTAGAGCGACATGTTATTAGATTTATTGTTCCTGTTGTCTTCGATCCCCAAGCACTGCAAAGATAGTTAAGTCTGGCGGTAGAATGAGTGTTAGGATACATTATGTTAAAAAATGCTTCCAGGCGTCTTAAAACAACGATTAATGAGAAGGCTACTCGCCTAAAGGTCGGCAAGTATTGTTTTCCCTCCTTTGGTAATTTCTCCTATATCAACTCTTATTTTAGCACTTAGTGGCAGAAAAACGTCTACACGTGATCCAAACTTTATAAACCCAAATTCATCTCCCTGCTCAAGGGACTGGTTTTTTTGCACATAACATTTGATTCTTCTTGCCACCGCACCTGCTATCTGGCGGAATAATATTTCAACACCATCTTTCATTCTTACAACCACGGTAGTTCGCTCGTTTTCAATACTTGACTTAGGATGCCATGCAACCAGGTATTTTCCCGGGTGATAGGCAAAGAAACTAACGATACCACTAACAGGTGAACGGTTTACGTGTACATTAACAGGTGACATAAAGATTGAAATCTGTTTTCTTCTATCGCCAAGGTACTCTGTTTCTAGCGTCTCCTCAATGACCACAATCTTCCCATCGGCAGGCGCTAAGACGTGATGTTCATTCTTAGATATTGAAAATATTGGATTTCTAAAAAACTGAAGGATAACCAAATAGAAAAGTACACTGGCTATAATAATGATATTCTGAAGAAGGGTATTGTGTGGTAAAAAATGAGCGATCACCCAGTTGAGTCCAAGGAGTACCAATAGTAAAACAAAAAGTAACGTGCGGCCTTCCCGATGTATGGTCATGATGTAAAAGTCGTAAAAAAGTTATCGGTAAATTGTCAATATCCTCCTCTGTACTTGTAGGTCTTTGATACTTTGTCGATGGCAACCATGTATGCGGCTATTCGCATTGGCACATTATACTCTTGCGAAGTTTTATAGACATTTATAAAGGCATCCTTCATTATCCTGTCTGACCTACGGTTTACGCGATCGGCTGTCCACTTATACCCTAGACGATTTTGAACCCATTCGAAGTATGAGACTGTAACCCCACCGGCATTGGCCAGGATATCCGGGACTACCACGATTCCCTTTTCGTTTATGATTTTATCAGCTCTTGAAGAAGTTGGTCCGTTTGCGCCTTCCACAATTAATTTAGCCTTGATATTTAATGCGTTTGAACTGGTAATGACATCCTCTGTTGCCGCGGGGACAAGCACATCGACAGGTAACGTAAGCAGGTCATCCTGATTAATTTTCTCAGCACCATCAAAGCCTTCCAGCGACCCATTTTTTTGATCGCGAAATTGAATGGCTTTGTCGATATCAATTCCACTTTCATTATAATATGCACCAGATAGATCATTTATCGCCTGAACGAGCAAACCTCTTTCGCTCAACAATCGCGCTGCCCAGGAGCCTACATTACCAAAACCCTGAACGGCACAGGTCGCTTTGTATGGGTTGATCTTTAACTTTTCCATTGCAGCCATGGCGGAAACCATCACACCCCGGCCCGTGGCTTCAGTACGACCAAGAGACCCGCCCATCACTAGGGGCTTTCCGGTTACTACGGCATGAGTTGTCATACCTTTGTTTCTGGAGTACTGGTCCATGAGCCATGCCATCTCTCTTGGCCCGGTACCCATATCAGGAGCAGGTATATCCTGGTCTGGGCCGAATACATCTGCCATAGCCTGGGTATACGCGCGCATTAAGCGTTCAATTTCTCCCGCCGACATTTCTCGTGGGTTGCAGTTTACACCTCCCTTTGCACCTCCATAAGGGATATCAACCACCGCACACTTCCAGGTCATCCAGGCAGCCAACGCCTTTACTTCATCCAGGTTAACATTCGGATCAAAACGAATGCCTCCTTTTGAAGGACCAAGGATAGTAGAATGAATTACCCGGTAGCCCTCAAATACCCTAATAGCCCCATCATCCATTGTCACTGGCAAAGAAACTATCACCTGGCGCGCCGGATTCTTTAATACGTTATAAATTTCTTCTTCTAATCCTAGGATTTGAGAGGCCATGTGAAATCTGGTCATCATTGCCTCAAATGGATTCTCCTTGTCTTTTAGCGGAGCAGGTTCAAGATATGCCATACATTGATAATAGAATGGTGATTGAGAAGATATTGTAATTATTTAGAAATATTTCCGACTTTAGATAGCACCAAGAATTTCACCAAAAAACAAAGGCCGAAATCGGTTGCAAAGGTAAATGAAAATCGGTGGATGTGATGCTTTTTACACAAAAAACAATAAGAATAGCAGAGGCATTACAAGATTTCGGAAAAGAAAGATTCGCTCATTTTTATGCTATCCGGATACCGGTTTTTCAATAGTAAATTTTGATTGAAAGGACATTTGATCGTTAGTGAGGCAGAGATGGGCGCTTTTCCAACCAAAGGTTTTTGATCATTAGGCTTCAGCCTTCAACATTCAGCGATAGCGCTATGCCATTGAGTTTGAATCTGCATTTCTATGGATTTTGCCAAAGTCAAAGTGCATGGATGTGAATAGGGTATGGCTTCAAAATACTTCGAGATAGGCAACTATGAAAGGCGCAGAAATTAGCAGCCCGTCAAAGCGATCTAAAAAACCGCCATGTCCCGGAATGCTGCTGCCGGAGTCTTTAATTTCAATACTTCTTTTCAGAAGCGACTCCACCAGGTCACCAAATGTGCCCCCAACAATGATGATGATTCCAATAATGATCCATTGTATCAGGCTTAGAGAATGAAAGTATGTTGAAAGACCGTAGGCGAAGACTAATGCGAGGAGCGCCCCCCCAAAAAAACCCTCCCATGATTTTTTAGGTGATATGCGTTCAAACAGTTTGCGCTTCCCAAAAAAGGTTCCCGCAAAGTAGGCTCCTGTATCGCTTGCCCATAAAATGAAAAGGCACCCAAAGATGATCTCATAATTGTACATACCATTTTCAAATACTGCAATGTTCAGCAACGAGAATGGAATGGCTACATAGAAAATACCCAGAAACGTAAAGGCAATATTGGTAAAAGGTTTCCGCTCAAATTTCTTATAAAGCTTGATCATGTAAACACATGATACGATGGGAAAAATGAAAAAATAGTAGCGGTACGAAATGGTGCCCTTCTCAATGAAAAAGGACAGCAGAAAAATGCATACGCCACAAATGGTCCCAAATGTTTTCTGGGGCAATACCCCATCCAGTCCTGCCAATTTGTAGAACTCCAGCATGGAGAAAAGACAAATGATGAAAAATATCAAACAATAGGTCCATTCATTAATATATACCGCGGCAATGATTCCTGCACTGCCAAGCAAGCCCGCGACGATGCGCTGTGTAAGGTTATTGTATTTTGAAATAGAGGTCATCAGGTGTGATAGTCAGTTGGCAAGGGGTTAGATTTAAATTGTTAAACTGTAGCGTCCTGGTGGCTCAAAGAGTTGTTTGGTGAACCGTGTTTAGGTGGTGATTCGAAATAATGCCTCCAAATGTAATACAACAGACCTGCAGTTAAAATGAAACAAGTAATTACGTACGGCCACGGCATTGCCTCCCCATCTTCTATGTTAATGCTTGTAATTTCCATGTGGTTTAAATATACCATCACTACCGCAAATGCGTTGTTGAAGAAATGAGAAAACATGGGTATCATCAAGCTTCCTGACCAATAATACAGGTAGCCAAACAATGCACCTAGAAGTAGCCGCGGAACAAAACCGTAAAACTGCATGTGTATCGCACTGAATATGGCAGATGAAACCCAGATAGCAAGATGAATGTTCTGTGTTCCGCGCCAAAGCTCGCGTTGGATCATCCCCCGAAATACCAATTCCTCTCCAATAGCTGGTAATAAGGCGATGACCAATACACCAATCAGCATATCGCCGGCGGATTTAAAATCAGTGATGAGCGCAGTTAATTTTCCAAGCCGTTCTTCTTCATGCATGGCCCAGTTCTCAAACCCGCTCATGAATTCAGGGAACTTAAAGTTCAGGTTCCATTCTGCCAGGGGTGAAATAGAAATCGGGAAGGTCAATCCAACACCCGCAACGAGGAGCAACATGAGTAATGTTTGTGAATTTGAAGGAAAAAATGGTTTTAGTGGCTTGTGCTCAAGTTGCGTGATGTGAATAATTGGAAAGAGAATCAACCCAATGAAGGTTACGATCGCTTGCATCAATAGAATTGCCCCAACAAGGCCTGGCTGTCCTGTTGTCTTTTCCAGATCACCTAACAGATCACCCCCATAGAACGATGATGCTACAGCAAATCCTAAAAGTGGGCCGACAATAACAAAACCAAGTATAACATTTAGCGTAATACGCAATAGAGATTGAAAAGGAGGTTTGTCTGAAACTATATTTTGAGGAGTGAACATGCGTAAATCCTGATTATCTTTGCGCCAAATATGGTGAAAATAGGTCATATAGAGTTAGGAGACTTTCCATTGTTGTTGGCACCCATGGAGGATGTCAGCGACCCTCCTTTTCGCGCAGTCTGCAAAGAGGGTGGAGCTGACCTCATGTATACAGAGTTTATATCCTCAGAAGGATTGATACGGGATGCGGCAAAAAGCAAACAGAAGCTCGATATTTTTGAGTACGAAAGGCCAGTTGGCATTCAGCTTTTTGGAGGAGACATTGGCAACATGGTTCAGTCTGCAGAAATTGCCACAGCCGTTAATCCGGATCTGATCGACATTAATTATGGTTGTCCCGTAAAAGCAGTTGCGTGTAGAGGCGCAGGCGCCGCATTGCTCCAGGATATTCCAAAGATGGTGAAGATGACAGCGGAAATCGTAAAGTGCACACCATTGCCTGTAACGGTGAAGACAAGACTGGGTTGGGATGATAAAACCAAGAATGTAGTGGAGGTTGCGGAACGACTTCAGGATATCGGAATAAAGGCGTTGACCATTCATGGCCGCACACGTCTACAAATGTACAAAGGATCTGCGGATTGGTCTTTGATAGCAAAAGTCAAAGAAAACACACGCATGCATATTCCCATCTTCGGAAATGGTGACATCGATAGTGCGCAGAAAGTTGTGGATTATAAGAATACCTACGGTGTTGATGGTGTGATGATCGGTCGTGCCGCCATCGGTTATCCCTGGATTTTTAACGAGATCAAGCATTACCTGAAAACCGGAGAAAGATCGTTGCCGCCTGATGTAGCAGAACGCGTCCGCGTTACCAAGAAGCACTTGTCATTTTCCGTCCGTTGGAAAGGGGACAGGCTTGGTATATTTGAAATGCGCAGGCATTATGCTAACTACTTCAGGGGCATTCCAGACTTCAAACCTTTCCGCACACGCCTGGTGGGGGTGGAAAGTGAATCTGAGATTCTCGCAATTCTTGATGAAGTAATCGAGACCTATTCGACCGCGATGATTCCGGCTTAGAAGATAGCATGAACCTGGTTTGAATTAAAAAATGATCATCATTTTTTTCTTACCTACTATGCTCAATCCTTTTTTGTTGTGTGCCTTTCGCCCTTTTTATGACTGACAACCCACGATCATCTTCCTATATTTTGCTTGGCGTCCTTTCTTTGATGTGGGGGACATCGTTTATCCTTATCAAACAAGGTCTGAAAGTTTTTACTCCGGATGAGGTTGGTTCGCTGAGGGTAGCTTCCGCTTCGCTGTTCCTGCTGCCTTTGGCAATGGTACACGTACGTACATTAAACCCCGCGGCCTATTGGAAGCTATTTATTTCTGGTATGATGGGGATTTTTATTCCTGCCTTTCTTTATGCAACAGCGCAAACGCGCATGGATAGTTCTGTGGCTGGAATCATCAATACTTTAACGCCGCTTTTTACCATGATGGTTGGCGCTATTGTTTTTAAGCAGCGGTTTCGGGGCTACGTCATTATTGGAATTATACTTGGATTTGCTGGCACGATTCTATTGAGCCTTTCCCGGTCCGGAAGTTCTGTCACCGGTTTTAACAACTTTACGCTACTTATTGTACTCGCTTGTCTGCTTTACGGATCCAATCTTAATTTTATCAAGTTCAGCATTCCTGAACTAAGTGCACCGGCCATAACAAGTGTATCGCTGATGCTTATCGGACCTTTTGCTTTCGTTTATTTGCTGGGGTTCACCGGGTTCACAGAAAAAATGGAAACCCACCCCGGCGCATGGAAAGCCTTTGGTTTTATCACGCTCCTTGGATTCATGAGTACGGCTGTTGCCACTATATTATTCAATAAGCTGGTAAAAATCGCTACCCCCATGTTTGCCAGCTCCGTGACATACCTCATGCCCATTGTTGTAGTCATGTGGGGTGTATTGGATGGAGAACTTCTTAACACGGGACATTTCATAGGGATGGCAGCCATTCTTGGCGGCGTGTACCTGGCTAATCGCTGGAGATAGTTTTGTTCCTATTTTTTTAGGACAAGTGTGGTCATTACCGGAAGGTGGTCGGAAGGATAATATTTTCCGTCGTTGTCCTGCACCACTGTGTAGAGTGAAGGGCTCCAATGCCGGGAACAGAAAATGTAGTCTATTGCCTTGCAAGCAAAACCGCTAACTTTGAAACCGCAGTATGTTCCTGGAGCCGTTACAGGAGCAGGATCCGTAAGAACGATTCCTTGTGGACCCATTATCGCTGCATAAGGCGATTCTTCACGTGTGCAGTTGAAATCCCCCGTGATGATTACCGGAATATTCAGTCCCAGATTTGTTGCCGCATGCTTTATCAACTCGGCACTTTTTGTTCGGGCCATCGTTCCTATGTGATCAAAATGGGTATTAATTATCAGCAATTCCACTTTTGTGTTCTCATCAATAAGTCTGCCCCAAGACGCTACGCGGGTTATGGCAGCGTCCCAGCTTTTGCTTCCTGGTACGTCCGGAGTTTCCGAGAGCCAGAACGTACTTTGCGCACTTACCGTGAATCGATCATTCTTGTAGAGAATGGCTGAGTATTCACCTTTTGTTTTCCCGTCGTCTCTGCCAACACCAATGAAGGAATATTGCGGAAGGTTTTTCAGTAAGTCTGTTAATTGATGGTGAATAGCTTCCTGAATACCCAGGATGTCCGGATTGTGTTTACGGATAAGCGCAAAGACCTTATCTGCACGCCGTGGCCATTGATTCGCGCTATCGGCAGGGGTATCCAACCGTATGTTGTACGTCATTACCTTTATCGACTGTGCCGGGGAAACCGCGCTGAACAGCGATAGTAATAAGAAGAGTGATAAAATCCGCATATCCTTTATTCTCGTTAATTATTTATCGTTCAATTTCCAGTCATAGATCCTCGTGCATTGCATTAACCGCTTCAATCGAGGTCAATGCAAGGTGCGTGGATTACAGCGCTTTGTTTCGTGAAGCATAAACTCAAATAAAGCTATTCTTTGTCGAATAATTGGAAGGTTTTTACAAGTGGCTGTGCATTCGTGTTATTATATTGTGAAGGATTGGTAAAAGACTTAAACCAACTTTAAAGTTAGAGTGTTTTCATAATGGTATTTTCGCGAGATCGTTGCTATGAATATGACTACACAGTACGGGAAGAATATTTTGCTATTGCTGAGCTTTGTGTTGGCGGTGACAGCCGGTGTTCAGGCACAAGGTGTAACTTCAGCCACAATTACTGGTCAGGTTACAGATAAGAATGGAGAAGGTTTGGCGGGGGCAAGTGTTATTGCAGTGCATGTTCCTTCCGGCACGACATACGGTTCTGCGAGCCGTGCTGATGGAAGGTTTACTTTGCCCGGTATGCGCATCGGCGGGCCATACAAGCTATCAGTTTCATACGTTGGCTACAAGGAGTATGTTCAGGAGGGCATCATGTTGGCGTTGGGTCAAAATTTTGTGCTGGATGCAGCTTTGGTAGAGACCGGATTGGAATTGCAGGAGGTAGTGATTTCATCGAATTCCCTGTTAAATGACGAACGAACCGGTGCTAGTACAAACATCGGAGTGAAATCCTTGAATTCGTTACCTACCATTAACCGCAGTATTTCTGATTTTACTCGCATGACGCCGCAGGCAAATGGGCGATCATTTAGCGGTGCCGATTCAAGATTCAACAATCTTACTATAGACGGATCAATTTTTAACAACAGCTTTGGACTTTCCGATGTCCCCGGTGGCCAGACGAACTCAACACCAATCTCATTAGACGCTATTCAGGAATTGCAGGTAAACATTGCACCGTTCGACGTACGGCAGGGTGGCTTTACCGGGGCGGGTGTGAATGCGGTTACCAGAAGTGGTACAAATGAAATTTCCGGTTCTGTTTTTTTTAATAGCCGGAATGAAAAATTTGTCGGAGACAAGGCAAAAGGTGAGGATGTGGTGACCCAAAATTTTAATGTTGGGCAACGGGGATTTAGCGTTGGTGGGCCAGTTATAAAAGACAAACTATTTTTCTTCATAAACGGGGAACAGGAAAGAAGAGATGATCCCGCTACACAATATGTGGCTCTTAGACCAGGCGTAAATGATAATGACGCAAACGTATCCAGGGTATTGGCTTCCGATTTGGATCAGTTAAAGGCGTATCTCATCAATACATTTGATTATAACCCTGGTGCTTACGAAAACTATTCACTGAATACCAGGAGCGATAAGGCATTGATTAGGCTTGATTATAATATGAATCAGCGCAATAAATTTAGTATACGTTATAATTATCTGAAATCTTCCCGCGACGTCCCCACAAGCAACAGCGGTTCTTTCAGCAACAGGAGAGATAATGGTTTTGCGATGAATTTTCAAAATGCAAACTACGTCATCAACAATGATATCAACTCAATAATCGCAGAGCATAATTATCTCGGTGACAACTTCTCCAATAATGTGATTGCAGGCTTCACGGCAAACCGCGACTATCGCAGCAGCTTGGGCGGAATTTTTCCATTGGTAGATATATTGGAGGGCGGCCGCAATTACACAAACTTCGGATTTGAACCCTTTACGCCTAACAATATTCTGAATACAGACACATGGCAGTTTCAGGATAACTTCACCTACTACTCAGGTAAGCATACGTTAACGGCGGGTGTAAACTTTGAATCCTTTAAATTCGAAAACACATTCACACCGACGTATTACGGGCAGTTTGTATATAATTCCTTGCAGGATTTTTATGACGACACCGATAATACTCCGGCAAATGACCCTGAACTCAGGAGGTATCAGCTTACCTATTCAAACCTGACGAATAGTGCGTTGCCAACGGCTACTACCAAGGCAAGGCAGATCGGTTTCTATGTTCAGGATGAGATACAGGTGAATGCAAACATAAAATTAACGGCTGGATTGCGCGTGGATGTTCCTTCATTTAAACAAACAGCACTGGAAAATTCGGAGGTGTTGGGCTACACTTTCAAAGACGAAAACGGTAATTTAATTAAAGTAGCCACTTCACAACTACCAAAGACGCAGGCGTTGTGGTCACCGCGCATAGGCTTCAATTGGGATGTGATGGGGGACCGTTCACTTCAGGTGCGAGGAGGGTCAGGTATATTCTCCGGGAGACCTGCATTTGTCTGGATATCTAATCAAATGGGGAACAATGGCATTTTAACGGGATCGCTACGTGACGACAACACCACAGGACAGTATCCTTTTAGCCCAGATGTAACGAAATACAATTTACCGCCGAACCCAGGACAGCCGGCTGCTTCTTATAATATTGCGGTTACGGATCCGAAGTTTAAGTACCCGCAAACCTGGAAAACAAATCTGGCGATTGATAAGCAATTGCCATTTGGAATTATCGGAACGGTAGAATTTATATTCAACAAGCAAGTCAACAATGTAAAGTATGTCAATGTAAATCTTGAGCCCGCAAATGCAGATCTCAGTGGATCCGATGCACGCAACACGTACCCTGGACTGGGGCTGACTGATACAACACAAAACAATGCAAACCGTGTGAATGATAATATAACCGACGCCATTTTATTGACAAACACCAACAAGGGGAAGGGTTATTCAGCCACTATTAAATTTGAACGCCCCGCCACAAACGGGCTAAGTGCCATGATAGCATACAACTTTAGCAAGACAAAGGATTTGATGAGTGCCGGATCAATTGCCTTCTCTTCCTGGCGGGATAACCTTACTGTCAACGGAAATAATTTGCCTACTGTAGCATATTCAAATAATGATCTTCGCCATCGTATCATCGCAGCGACTTCATACCGAAAAGAATATGGCGGCCATTTTGCCTCGCAGTTGACGCTCTTTTATCAGGCGCAAAACCAGGGTAGATTCTCCTATGCTGTTAATGGAGACTTAAATGGCGACCAGTTAACGAGTAATGATTTGCTTTATGTACCTAAGAATACCGCGGAATTGAATTTTGAGGAATATACGATCACAGTGAGTGGTAACCCCGTAACGTTTACCGCAGGACAACAAGCTGCTGCATTCAATGCGTTTATTGATCAGGATGATTACCTCAGTACAAGACGTGGCCAATATGTTGAAAGAAACGGCGCGCTTATTCCATTTGTTTCTACACTGGACCTTTCATTTGTTCAGGAATTTTTTCTTGACGTAAAAGGTAAAAGAAATACTTTACAGTTCAGGGTGGATATATTCAACTTCGGAAACCTTTTGAACAATAAATGGGGTGTGGGAAAAACGATTATAAATTCCAGCCCGCTCCAGGTCATAAGCATCAACGCCAATGGAGAACCTGTCTACCGTTTCAATACGGTTAACAACGTACTCCAGACCGATACGTATCGTACGAGGGTTAGCATTGATGATGTTTGGCAGATGCAACTTGGTCTGCGGTATATATTTAATTAGTTAATATTTGCTTCCGGAGGAGAGGCTTTGACAAGGGAGCCTCTTTTTTTATTCCCACAGGGAATGCCTAAATTCATCTGTATATGCTGCCACTATCGAAGTATGTCGCAACAGCAGGGTTTGTTCTGATATGCTTTTCTTGCAAAGAACCTGCGAAACAGGATATTTACATTAAGCATGAACCGCTTGTAGCCATTGACCTGGACGGTATTGTAAAAAGAGGTTATATAAATGTACTAGTCGACAATAATTCATTCAGCTACTTTATTTATAAGGGTACTCCCATGGGTTATGAGTATGAGCTATTGCAGCTTCTGGCGAAGCATCTCAAAATAGCTTTAAAAATAAGGGTAACGTCCGGCGTTGGTCGTGCCTTTGAGCAACTCAATTCAGGAGAAGGTGATCTGATCGCTTTTCCGCTTACTATCACCAAAGCACGAAGGGAAGTTGTAAGCTTTACACGCCCACATTTTAATACCTATCAGGTGCTGGTACAGCGGAAGCCGGATAATTGGAAGAAGCTAAGCTTGGGGGAAATTGAAAGTAAACTGATCCGTAATCCGGCAGACTTAATTGGCAAAAAGGTGCATGTTATTGAGGGTACCAGTCATCAGTTACGGTTAAAGAACTTGTCGGAGGAGCTCGGGGGAGATATTCTTATTCAACCGGATACACTCATTGCGGAGAGTGAATCATTGATTCGAAAAGTAGCACTGGGGGAAATTGACTATGCCGTGGCGGACCACACCATGGCAAGAGTAAATTCAGCCTACTATCCAAATATTGATGCCAATACCGTACTCAGTGTTCCTCAGCAAATAGCGTGGGCAGCCCGAAAGAACTCTCCAAAATTAATAGAAGCAATTGATTTGTGGCTGATGTCCATAAAGAAGGAGCCTACATTCATGGTGATTTATAATCGCTATTTTACGAGTCCACGGACTTCTTTGGTGCGCATGAAAAGTGCATACTCATCACTAGGCGGGAATAAACTTTCACCGTATGATGAACTTATCAAAGCTGGTGCGGAGAAGTTGGGTTGGGATTGGCGGCTATTGGCGGCTATGGTGTATCAGGAATCAAAATTTAATCCCCGCACTGAATCCTGGGCTGGAGCTCGCGGACTCATGCAACTGATGCCCGAAACCGCAAGGCGATTTGGCGCTTCAAATCTGAATGATCCGGCACAAAGCATCAACGCAGGCGTAAATTATCTTGTTTATCTTGGTAAATACTGGAGCAAGCGGGTTCCCGATGAAGAGGAAAGACTGAAGTTTATGCTTGCTTCTTACAATGCAGGGCTTTCTCACATACTTGATGCGAGAAAGCTCTGCAATAAGTATGGGAAAGATGCGTCAAAGTGGGACGATGTGGAATACTTCCTTTTAAAAAAATCCGATCCGAAATACTATCGTGATCCACTCGTGACCGCCGGATACTGTAAATGCGAAGAACCAGTAAACTATATCAAAGACGTCATGGAAAGATTTGAGGATTACAAAGCTCACATTAGGATTCCTGAGCAACCTGAAGTGCCAGTTGTTCAAAGTTCAGTGACTCCCAGGTAGATTCTATACCGGGTATCTTCATTACTTCATCCATAATCTTTTTTTGTTTCCTGCCGATCGCATAGGCTTCAGCATAGCCAATGGTATCGTGAAAGGTAACCATTGAATACAGCGGAATCCATTTCTCCGGATAAAGTTCATGAAGCCTGGCTTCAATCTTCTTTCGCAATAGGAATTCGGCGTCTGCCACAAGATCGCGCATTTCTACAAAATTATCCAACGCAAGCTGAGCAATGGCGTCTGTATCCGGTTTGCGCATTTTTTGAAAGGTCGGTAATACAATTTCCCAATCATCATTATGCGTATCAAGTAGTTGATTTAAGATCCTGCAATCTTCAAAGCCTGAATTCATGCCTTGTCCAAAAAAGGGAACAATTCCGTGAGCAGCATCTCCAATTAACAAAGTGTTATTAACAGCCCATGGGTAGCATCTAATCGTAATCAGCGATGATGTTGGGTTGTCGCGCAAGTCTTCCTTCAGCGTTGGCATCAAGGGAGCAACATCGGGGAAAGATTTTTCAAAGAATGATTGGAAAGCCTTCCGTTTCTTTAAACTCTTGAAGGACGGATCGCCTTCGAATGGGAAAAATAACGTACACGTAAATGTCGCGTCCGGATTTGGCAGCGCTATTAACATATAACTTTCCCTTGGCCAAATATGCAATGCATTTTTCTCGAGTAAGAATTTTCGCCCTTCACCAGGGGGTATCCTGAATTCTTTGTAGCCATGTTCAATGTAGGTCTGCGAATATTCAAAACGATCAGTAAACTGCATTGATCCTCGAACAGCAGAAAAGGCGCCATCCGCGCCAATTATTACATCGAATTTTTTATGAATAATGGCTGCATGCATCTGGAAAGCAAGTTCTGTTGTGTTCAGGTCCACTCCTGTCGACCGATGCTCAAAGAAAAATTGAACGCCGTGTTTTTCGGCATGGTTAATTAACACCATATTCAGGCTTCCACGAGAAATGGAGTTGATAAACTCCCCTTCCTTCCCGTAAGCTTGGAATGTAAGGTTGCCATGGGCATCGTGTATCATACGCCCATGCATGGGCACAGCCGACTCTCTTAATTGTTCGGATAGTCCTATCCCTTCCAATGCGCGAAGACCGCGGTTGCTTAATGCCATGTTAATGGAACGACCGCCATCGATTTGGTGCAGTCTTATATCAAATCTTCTGTCAAAAACAGAAACTTTATAACCGCGCTTCGCCAGGTAGGTGGACAGAAGTGAGCCTACAAGTCCGGCGCCAACTATTGCGATATGTTTTGATTCCTTCATCTGGGGACGTTAAAGTAAATTTATCATTCAACATGCTGCAAAACCGCAGGCTTAGTGCGGGAATTTATCACAATGCCTCTGGCAAAAGAATGACCATAGTCAGGAATTTTCCATTTAATCACGGAATCTGCGCTACACGGGCCTCATGGTTCTTTTTGTTTCAAGAATAGCCTTTTTTACGACACCAACGAATCGAAAAACTTCTTCAAATGTATTGTAAAGCGGCACGGGGGCCACCCGAATCACGTGCGGCTCCCGCCAATCGGAAATGACGCCAGATCTTGAGATGCTTTCGAAAATAGTTCTGCCATGCTGCTTGAGGAGGAGGGATAACTGTGAACCTCTTTCTGCAGGATTTCTTGGTGTGATGATGCCATAATGTTGCTCCTCCGGATCAAATTCATTTAACAGAAATTCCAGATAACCTGTAAGTAGAAGGCTTTTTTTGCGTAGCACGGACATGGTTGTTTGTTCAAAAATTTCAAGTGCTGCCAGATGAGCAGCACTTTGGAAGATAGGTACATTGGAGAGTTGCCATCCGTCTGCACCCTCCATTGGGCTAAACCCTTTCTGCATCTTAAATCTGTTGCGTTCATCGTGCCCCCACCAACCGGCAAAACGCGGCAGCTTAAAGTTCGTGGCATGCCGGGCATGAACAAATACGCCCGCAATGGCACCAGGGCCTGAGTTTAAGTACTTGTAGCTACACCACACCGCAAAATCAACTTCGTGTTTGTGCAAGGACAACGGAACATTTCCGACAGCATGGGCCAGGTCAAACCCGACGTATGCGCCAGCAGCATGCCCCGCCTGGGTAATTTTTCTGATATCAAAAAATTGCCCGGTATAGTATTGCACTCCGCCAATAACAACAAGCGCTAAATCATGCGCGTGTTCCTGGATACTACCAAGGATATCGGCAGTACGTACTGTACTTTCACCTGCGCGCGGTCTAATTTCAATTATTGTTTTGTCGGGATCCATGCCCAAGTACCGGATATGCGATTCAAAGGCATACTGATCTGAAGAAAATGCGCCTGCCTCCGTTAATATCTTATAACGATGCTTTGTGGGGCGATAAAAAGATACCATCATTAAATGAAGGTTAATGGTCAGGTGATTCATCGCCACAACTTCTGTGGGTTTAGCACCTACCAGTTTGCCCAATGCTTTCTTGGTGAATCTGTGATAGTACAGCCATGGTCTTCTCGCCTGCACGTGGCCTTCTACACCAAGCGTGGCCCAATCTTCAAGTTCCTCAGAAATAAACTTTTTTGTGCTCTTAGGTTGAAGTCCAAGCGAATTGCCTGCAAAATATATTGCCGTCTTTCCAGCGGCTTTAGGAATCAGGAACAAATTTCTGAATGAACGAAGCGGATCTTCGTGATCCATTTTTTTTGCGAATTGGAGCGAGTTGATAAATTTCATAGCATCAAAATATTAAAACAATCCGGGTGAGCAGAGAAGCTAAAAGAGTGAAAGTTGTCTCAATAATGCGCCCTCATGATGCAGCAGCCATTCCTTATTTTCCAATCCACCGCCATAACCAACCAATTCACCCCCTTTGCCAATAACACGATGACAAGGTACTAGAATGGCTAGTGGGTTTTGACCGTTGGCAAGACCAACGGCACGAATGGATTTTATATTTCCGAGTCGAATGGCCAATCCCTGATAGGAAATTGTCGTTCCATACGGAATTGTTAACAATTCACTCCAGACTTTCTTTTGGAATTCCGTGCCGTGCAGGTCAAGTTCAACCGTAAAGAACTTGCGTCCGGCAAAAAAGTATTCATCCAACTCTGCAATAAACTGAACAATGACTGGCGCCAGGAATTCTTCTTGCCTGGCATCTTTCAGAAAACTAACGGCAGTGATTTTGTCTTCCGCTGATTCTATTATTAATTCTCCTATAGGGGAACTGTAATAGGACAAACCCTTCATAAAACGCTACTTAGAAATGGGAAGCCTTTCATTATACAAATCTTGGGTCCGCTTCCATTACCGTCCCGCATTTCTTGCATGTCCTCGCTTCTACTGAGCCATAGAATTCTTTGAAACGAGGCAAAAAATCTTTTTCTATGTTAGTAAGGTGAAATTCATATTCATGGAGCATGTTGTTGCACTTTTCACAATACCATTGCAGGCCATCCAGCATTTTTTCATCTTCACGCTTGCATTCGATCACTAGTCCTACTGTGCCAGCAGGCCGGGCGGGCTGATGGGGTATGCGAGACGGCAGCAGAAACATTTCTCCTTCTTTGATAGGAATTTTCACAGCCTTACCTTCTTCCTGAATTGTTACCGTTATATCACCTTCGAGTTGATAAAACAGCTCTTCCGTTTCGTTAAAGTGATAATCTTTTCGTGCGTTCGGGCCGCCGACGACCATCACGATGTAATCCCCAGCATCTGCATAAAGATTCTTATTTCCTACTGGCGGCTTGAGCAGATCGCGATTTTCACTAATCCACTGTTTTAGATTAAAAGGTCTCCGAATTGCCATAATTAATGTTTGTAATTGTTTCGATGGATGAATGGCCCAAAGATTTTATTGATTAAAATTACTAGAATTTTGCACATAAGATAATAAGAAGATGAATCTGGATTTAAGCGGTAAGAGAGCAGTTGTTTGTGGAAGCACACAAGGGATCGGAAAAGCATCTGCTATTGAACTAGCCATGCTGGGGACAAGTGTTACGCTGGTGGCGCGAAACGAAGAGAAACTGACTGCAGTAATGAGGGAATTAGATACTTCTGCAGGGCAGAAACATGATTACATCGTGGCAGACTTCTCTTTTCCAGACGAACTCAGGAAAAAAGCAGAACGGTATGCGGAAAATAGCGTTGTAGCAATCCTTGTTAACAATACAGGGGGACCAACAGCGGGATTGATAATGGATGCACAACCAAGCGATTTTGTTACAGCCTTTTCTAACCATTTATTGTGCAACCACATATTGGTAAAGGCTTTTGCCTCTGGCATGAAACGCGTTGAATATGGAAGGATTATCAATATCATTTCAACATCTGTGAAGATTCCGATCAAGGGACTCGGTGTTTCAAACACAATAAGGGGCGCCGTGGCAAATTGGTCAAAAACGTTGGCAAATGAATTGGGTCCTTATGGGATAACGGTAAATAATATTTTGCCCGGGGCCACGATGACAGGCAGGCTCGAGTCAATACTGCAAAGCAAAGTGTCACCTACCGGAAGAACGTTTGAGGAATTGAAGCAAGAAATGATTTCAGAAATCCCGGCAGGAAGAATTGCAGATGCGCATGAAGTGGCAGCTGCAGTTGCATTTTTGGCTACCCCAGCCGCTGGATACATAAATGGTATTAATATACCAGTAGATGGTGGAAGGACAGGAAGTCTCTAGGGAATAGGAATGGTTAAGATTTTAAACTACATCAATGGCGCTTTGGCTGGACCATCTCAAGGTCAATACATGGATAATTTCAATCCAGCCGAAGGAAAAGTGTACAGCCTGGTGCCCGATTCCGGCATTGAGGATGTTGCCAACGCGGTTACGGCTGCAATGGAAGCATTTCCATCATGGTCTGTGCTACCTGTCGAGAAGAGATCAAGAATGTTGCAACGTTTGGCTGATCTGGTTGACCGCGATCTGGATAAACTTGCACTTGCAGAGAGTATTGATACTGGTAAACCCGTTTTGCTGGCAAGGCGAATGGATATTCCCCGCGCCGCTGCAAATATTCGATTTTTTGCGACAGCCATGTTACATTTTTCATCTGAAGCGCACATCACCGATTCTGCAGCTATAAACTATACGACCAGAACACCGGTAGGTGTTGCTGGATGTATTTCTCCCTGGAATTTGCCGTTATACTTATTTACCTGGAAAATCGCGCCTGCGCTGGCGGCGGGCTGCACAGTAGTAGCAAAGCCTTCTGAACTCACGCCCATGACGGCATTTCTCTTTTCGGAATTATGTATTGAAGCCGGACTGCCACAAGGCGTATTAAATATTGTTCATGGTGCTGGTGCAAAAGCCGGACAGGCTATAATTGAACATCCTGATATCTCTGCCATCTCATTTACAGGGGGAACAGCAACCGGTAAGAAGGTTGCTTTGACAGCAGCGCCAATGTTCAAAAAACTTTCCCTGGAAATGGGCGGAAAAAATCCGAACATCATCTTCGCCGATTGTGATTTTGAAAAGGCGATGAGCACCTCTATTCAATCATCATTCACTAATCAAGGCGAGATTTGCCTGTGTGGGTCAAGGATTCTGGTAGAAAAAAGCCTGTTTGAACCCTTTGTAGAAGAATTTGTGAAACGGGCTAAAGCCTTGAAGATTGGCGATCCGGTTGATGAAGAAACAGCATTGGGGGCAGTTATATCAGCAGCGCACATGAACAAAATCCTGTCTTACATCGAATTAGCCAAGCAGGAGAAGGGAAAAATTCTTACTGGCGGAAAACGCATTACGCTATCGGGTAGATGTAAGGGTGGTTACTTTGTGGAGCCCGCAGTTATAGTTGGACTTGATCATCAATGCCGCACGAATCAGGAAGAAATTTTTGGGCCGGTGGTTACGATAATGCCTTTTGAAACAGAAGAAGAGGCTATCCACCTTGCAAACAGTACAGCCTATGGGTTGTCGGCAACCATCTGGACTGAAAATCTGAAATGTGCCCATCGCGTAGCATCTAAGGTCAAAAGTGGGATAGTATGGGTGAATTGCTGGTTATTTCGCGATTTGCGAACACCTTTTGGCGGTATGAAGCAGTCCGGTATTGGGCGGGAAGGCGGTTGGGAGGCTTTGAAGTTCTTCACGGAGGCAAAGAACGTCTGCGTGAAGTTGTGAGAATAATGCGTGTCTTATGGACTGCTACCACATTTCTTGATCACCTTTGTGTCTTCTTCGTATGCTAGGTTGACAGGATTTCCGTACACTCTGATTCCGGTAAATAAAGCTCTCTTCCCACCCTGGATCAACCAACGAAGAATCTGCCTATGCTATCCTTTATATTTACGGTTTAATAGAAACTGAATGTGGTTTTTTGATATTGACAGCGTCTTCTTCGAGATTCTCGGCTACGAAATGAGTTACCTTGAGTTCTTCGGTACCATTGCCGGGGCAGTTGCGGTGGGGCTTTCTGCAAGAGCGCATATCTGGAGCTGGCCAATTGGGATTGTAAATGTAGTATTGTTCTTTTTTCTGTTTTATCAGGTTCAGCTATATCCGGATATGTTCCTGCAAATCTTTTTCTTAGTCACCAATCTCTTGGGCTGGTGGAGATGGGCAAATCCTAAGCCAGGAGAAGAGAACAAAAAGAATGAACTGCGTGCCAGCTTTTTGGGCGTCAAAAAGTTCCTGGGGGCGTGCAGCATTGGACTGGCAGGCACTTATCTTTTTGGAACATTTGCCAAAAACCTGCATGCATTGTTTCCTGCTATTTTCAGTATACCCAGTGCCTTTCCGTATGCTGATTCTTTTATTACGGTGATGAGTATCATAACAACCTTCCTTATGGTTCAGAAAAAAATAGAATGTTGGATCATGTGGATCATGGTTGATGGACTGGCTACGTACCTGTACTTTGCTAAGGGTATTAAATTTGTAGGTGTCGAGTACCTTGCCTTTTGTTTTATTGCAGCCTATGGTCTTTGGAACTGGATAGGTGAGTATAGATTGAACAAGGTTGCCGGAACAGCATGAACATGAAAATCACACTCAAATCCTTTTGGCCCGCAGTTGTTGGGTTAATAGTGGCAACTGTCTTACTACTACTCCCTGGACAAGAATTCCCCAAAAGAGACTGGATGTCAAAAATCTATCTTGATAAGTGGGTTCACTTAGGGCTCTTTGCAATGCTGGTAGCGCTATGGAGCCTGCCCTTGATAAGTCGAATTGATGAGGGGTCAAGGCTGCGCAATATTTTCTTTTGGATTGCGATGGGATTCATAGCTTACGGAATCGCAATTGAATTTATTCAGGGAAATTTTATCCCTTACCGAACTTTCGGAGTTGACGATATGATTGCCGACGCTGTAGGTAGTGGAATCGGATTCTTATTTGCCAGGAGACAACTTCGGAATCAATAACGCTTATAAATTAAGAGCATTGCCAAAAGCTACGGGGCTATTATCAAGACCTTCTGGATTTATGCCTTTCCAATGCGGTGCCCTTTTATGGCGAAATACCATATGAATATATAGCAGGGAATCATCATCAAATAAGCATGTTGCAGGCTTGAATACAATGCAAGCTTACCATAGATCAAGGGCAAAATAGCCCCCCCGGCAATGGCCATTACTAATAGTGCTGATCCAATTTTTATGAATTTCCCTAATCCATTTATAGCCAACGGAAAAATCGCAGGCCACATTAATGAATTCGCCAGACCCAATGCAGCAATAAATCCAACTGAAACATAACCGGTTGTGACTACAGCCAACGTTGTAAACACAACACCAAGAATGGCGCACCATTTCAATGCATTTTGCTGTGATAGATATTTGGGTATGGCAAATATTCCAACAAAATAACCAATCAACATAAAGATCAGTGTTCCCTGTGTAAAGTATCGGGCTATTGAAAGATCGATATGCAAAGATTTTCCGTAGCTGATGATAGTATCTCCCGCCATTACTTCTACGCCTACATATAAAAATATGGCTAACACACCCAGCAGGAGATGAGGGAACTGGAAAATACTTGTTTTCCCGGCGCTTGCAGGAATAGCGTCAGTACTGGCTATGTCTTCACCATCATCTTTGATATCCGGCAGGCCAGATAGTAAAATGGAAACTGCCAGAACGATGAGAACACCGGCAATGATCATGTATGGTATGATAACCCTGCTGGCGAGTTCATCCAGCTTGGCATTCTTTGCCACCACATCCATTGTTTTCAAACTTTGGACCAGCGCATCAGCATCGTTCAAAGCAATGGCACCGAAGATAAGGCCAGCCAGGATACCTGCGAACTTATTACAAACACCCATGATGCTGATTCGCATTGCGGCGCTTTCAATAGGACCGATGATGGAGGCGTAAGGGTTTACGGCTGTCTGTAATAGCGCCGAACCAGTGCCAATGATGAATAATCCGATCAGGAATAAATCAAAGTTTCTTGCTTGCGCCGCCGGAATAAAAAGTATTGCGCCAAAAGCCATAATAAAAAGAGCCAGGGCCATCCCTTTCTTATATCCCGTTCCACGCAACACAAATGAAGAAGGAATAGACATCACTGCATAGGCAATGAAAAATGCTGTTACTACGAGAAACGACTGCAAGTCACTTTCAAGTTCGCATGCAATTTTCAGGTAAGGTATGAGTGTACCATTCACCCAGGTCACAAATCCTAAAGCAAAAAATAGGGCTGCGATGATAATCATGGGCAGGACATATGACTTCCGGTGGGTACTCATGGTATGGTTAAGGTTGGTTTATATACATAGTAAGTTCCTTATTTGGGGCAAGAACGGTTAATCTTCCATCGCTAGTTCAGTTAAAATTCTATTTTTGCGCCTAATTAATACAAGTGAATGTTGTTGATCATATTCGAATTCTATTAGCAAAGGCTAACCAAACAACGGAGAAAAATACAAATGTTCGCGCAAACACAAATAGCATATATACCTGAAATAAAGTAAAACCCAATGGACACACCAAATAATCCAGAAAAAAAACTCGCTTTACTCGTACTGGCCGCTGGAATGGGTAGCCGCTATGGGGGGATAAAACAAATTGATGGTTTCGGGCCAAATGGTGAAACGATCATGGATTACTCCCTTTTTGATGCCATTCAAGCCGGGTTTACGAAAGTAGTCTTCGTCGTGCGGGAGGAAATAGCAGACACGGTGAAAGAGAAGTTTTTGCCAAAACTAAAAGGCAAGGTGGAAGTGGAATTCGTTGTTCAATCATTGGATAAGTTTGTCGGGTCGCAATATCAAAATCCTGCAAGGACTAAACCCTGGGGCACAGGGCATGCTATGTTATGCGCACGAGATGTGATTCACGAACCTTTCGTAGCGATCAATGCCGACGATTTTTACGGTAAGGAATCTTTTGCGGCGATCGCTGATTTTTTTGCGAAGGACACGGAAGGTCATCACGCCATGGTTGGCTACACGTTGGAAAACGTATTATCAGAACACGGCAGCGTTTCGCGCGGATGCGGAGAACGCGACGAGGAGGGATTTTTAACATCTGTTGTAGAACGAACCAAGATTGTAAAGGAGAACGGAAAAATCATATCAAAAGAAAAAGAAGGAGACCGTGAACTAAGTCCGGATACGCCGACCTCTATGAATTTCTGGGGGTTTCAACCCAACATATTCGACTTTACGGCTGAACTATTTGACACTTTTCTGAAGAATAACCATGAAGAATTAAAGTCAGAATTCTATATTCCCATTATTGTTAATGAAATGGTCAAGGGAAACAAGGGAAAAGTAAAGATAATCTCTGGCAGCAATACCTGGTTTGGCGTAACGTATAAAGAGGACAAAGAGGAAGTCTCCAGACGGATTAAAGCGCTGGTGACTGCAGGTATATATCCCCAACAACTTTGGTAGGCTGTTTCTCCCTTATCGCAAGGCCCAAAGCCTGGGTATAAAATCTAAAATAAAAGGCGTTGTGGCGGTGCTGTGCGTTCCTATCAAAGGAATGAATGTTACGATGTTGGGTGAAGCGCCGTTGGAAAGCAATTCGTTATACGTGTCAAACGAATTTTCGTAAGGCACAGTGGTGTCGGAATCGCCGTGGTACATATACAGTAGTGTTTCAGGTATCCAATCTGTCAGACTATTCTCTGCAAAGGCATCTAGTAAATACGTGTACGCCGGATCGGTATTAATATTGCTAGAAAGACCCTCCTGTAAAAGATCAGTTATGTCGGTAGTAAGCTGGGCATTAATTTCCGAAGCGCCCGTCATTCCGTCGAAGAGTGTTGGAATTCTGCTTGCATAAGGTTCCTTAAACAAATCTGTAAGAATCGTGGTATAATCATACGTGAGCTGATATGCGCGTGCGAGGAAGGCAAGATAATAGGGGTCGTCATAAGTCTTGAGACCAAAGAAATACGCCTGCAAGCCGGTAATATCGTAACCGCCTGCGCCGGCAAACGATGCTATCAGTTCAAAACCATCGGGTTTACTTTCTTCCATTGCTTTGTGTGCAGCCATCGTAGCATACCCACCTTCAGAATAGCCAGCCAGAAAAAGCTTTGTATTGAATACAATATTTTTTTCTTCAGCCAGCTCACGTGCAGCTTTGAGCATGTCAACGATTGCTGACGCCGTAAATTCCGCTACATAATATGGATGCAGAATGGATGAGGAAGCCCCAAACCCAAGATAGTCCGGTACGACGCCAATAAACCCAGACGACGAAAGTGCCCCATATAGAAGTAAATTTGGATCCGATGGAGACAAGTTGGATGGGGCTTCATCCTGCAAGACGATGGTGCCATGTTGGAAGCTTAGCATGGCAACGGCAATTGTGGTCTTTGGCAATACCACCAATCCCGAGGCGGTTATATCTGATCCAAGGTATTTTGTCCTGTATGTTATTTTGAAGATATCTACATCATAGATGAATTCATCGGGCTCTAGGCCTAGCCCCGACAGTTGCGCTAACAACTTTATTTCCAACGACGATACCGTGTTCAACAGTGTAGCATCAACCAAATATGTTTCTCCGGCAGGAGGTGCTGGAGTAATGTCGCTGTCACTGCAGGAGGTAACAAGCAACAACAGCATAATTGCTGTACTCGTCAGGATGCATCTGAAGTTGTGGTACCGATGAATATGCCATTTCATCATCTTGACGTAATTTAGTAAGCGTTATCTGCTAATAAGTCAGGGCGATCCGATTAGTTTTTATTGCTCTGCAATTTCTCCATTTTAGTTTTTCCAAGCACTCATTTTAATTAACTTTCTTGAGTATAAATGCAATGAATATGAAATACACAAGTCTGTTGATTAACGGGGCTCTGCTAATATCGGTTTGTCTGTCGATTGATCTTTACGGGCAGCATGAAAGTATGGATTTGAAAGGTGCCTGGCAAAGAGGGCCCGAAGAAAATCGCATAGTTTGGATAAATTCAGAAAAGCATTTCTCCGCTGCTGTTTACAATAGTAAGGAAAATATATTTCTGGGGACGAGTGGAGGTACCTGGAAATTAGAAGGAAATACATTGGTGGAAGTCCATGAATTCAATACCATAGACCCTGATTTGATTGGTAAAGAGATAAGGAATGAAGTAAAGATGAGTCAGGGTAAGTTGGTCATCACTGAAAAAGATAAGGAAG
>Ga0224505_10000205_pt1 | contig 44172 bp, 56 predicted proteins | sample SF_Jan12_sed_USG_FD_169102 | JGI IMG/M metagenome (GOLD analysis project Ga0224505, IMG submission 169102) | Sediment microbial communities from San Francisco Bay, California, United States - SF_Jan12_sed_USGS_4_1 | ecosystem: Environmental > Aquatic > Marine > Sediment | place: USA: California... | reverse complement strand
AAGTCCCCGTCGACCTCCCCGCCATGCTCGGACTCGGCGCCCTCTCCATCGCCACCGCCGGCCGCCTCGCCGTCCACGTCCGATCCACATGGAAAGAACCGATGGCGCTCTACCTCGCCACCGCCCTCCCACCCTCGTCCGGCAAATCGCCCGCCTTCCGCGCCATGCTCGGCCCCATCGACGAATGGGAAGCGGCGCTCATCGACTCCGCCGCCGGGCGCATCTCCGAACTCGACCAAGAACGGCGCATCCTCGAAAAGAAGATGAAACGGCTCGAGGACTCCGACCGGGCCGACGAAGCCCGCGCTGCACGAGTCGAACTCGAAGCGCTCGACACCGCCGTGCTGCCCCAGGTCGTCGCCGACGACGTGACGCCGGAGAAGCTCGTCCAGATCCTCGCCGAGCAAGACGGCCGGCTCGCCATCGCCAGCCCCGAAGGCGGCATCTTCGACATGATGGCAGGCAAATACTCCGACTCGTCAACCCTCGACCCCTACCTGAAAGCATGGTCCGGGGACACGATCAAGGTCGACCGCATGACCCGGGCCGGCGCTGTCGTGCGCCGACCCGTGCTGTCCATCGCCATCACCGTCCAGCCCAGCGTCATCGAAGCCCTCGCCGCTAACAAGGAGCTGCGCGGACGGGGGCTGACAGCCCGGTTCATGTACAGCGTGCCTGAGGATCTCGTCGGGCGCCGCAACCTCCTCGACGCGCCCATGGCCGACCCTGACGCCGCCGAGCGGTACGGGCGGCGCCTCGTCGCGATCATGCGCAGATGGTGGGAACACCCCGAGCTGCGGACCATCCCTCTCGGCCCCGAAGCCGCCGGCTTGTTTATGGCCTGGCGCCAGGAGCTCGAGGACCAGCGGGGCCCGAACGGGCCGTTGCGGCACATGGCCGAGTGGACGACCAAGCTCGAGTCGAGCGTCGCCCGCCTCGCCGGCCTGCTCGCTGTCGCAGGGTTCGACACGGCCGGCCCGCCGCTGCCGAGCGCCACCGTCGGCGCGGATGAGATGGCCGCCGCGATCGTCATCGGCGACTACTGGCTCAACCATGGCAAGGTCGTCCATGACATGTGGAGCGCCGATCCGGTGGCCGGTCTGGCGCGCCGGGTGATGCAGTGGGCAGCCGACCAGCCTGTGGATAACTTCACGGTTCGGGGGGTGTTCAACGCCTTGCGGCGCACCGCCGGGTCTGTGGATAACTTGGCCCGCCCGCTCGCGATGCTGGTCGATCACGGGTGGATCCGGCTTGCCGAGGGGCATGACGGCTCGACGGGTCGAGGGAAGCCCTCGCCGGCTTACGACGTACACCCCGAAGCCGTCGTAACGTTTGCAAGCTGTTCGTCACACGTTCGTAACAGTAGTGCGTACCATGCGTACAGTGCGCTTAAAGGAGATGATGAATCTAATACCCCTCTTTTGGCGGAGACAGAGAGGGAAGGCCCCCCGTACGCACTGTACGCACTGTACGCACTTCCAGAGAACGAGTGTTCGCCAGAGATCCCCGCCGAAGCACTAGACGACACCGCGACGAGCGCCCCGAAGTTATCCACAGGCGAGAGTTATCCACAGGCTGACGGCGACTACCCGCCCGAGTGGGGCGAGCTGTGATGGGACCGTCAGCGACGGTGCGCTGACACCCATTGAGCCGACGCCCCCAGCTGGCGATCCCCCTCTGACCGCACCGCACCGTCCTTGACCGCAACACCTCATCGGCGCGACGATGGGCGCCGATGAGGCTGGCGGACATGCAACGAGCCCTCGAGGACGTGGCCGCCAAGATCGCCCCCATCCACGCCCGACTCCCCGAAGTCCACCAACGCATGCTCGACGGATGCGGCGGCTACCCCCCAACCGGCACAGGCAGCGGCATCAGCGGCAGCACAGGGGCCAGCCCCGTCGAACACCAAGCCTTCACCCCCGACCCCGCCCGCGACGACCTCGCCCAACTCTCCCGCCTCATCGACGACCTCCACCGCACCGCCCTCGCCCTCGGCGCCGTCTACGGCCGCTGGACCCCACAAATGCACCCCTGCCAAGCCGGATGCACCGAATGCGGCTCCCGGCCAGCGTGGCGATCCGACGGCGGCGGCCACCTACGCACCCCACAATGCCTCTGCAGGCCATGCCGCGAATTCGTCCAGGTCGTCGGCAGGCTCCCCACCAAACCCGAAGTCAAAGCCGGGCGGCGGGTGCTGGTGTGACCACCCCACCGAGGTGATATGGTGAAAACCGTAGCGTGGCAGGCGTCCATCCCGTGGCCTGGGTGAACGGCTGGCAGCGCACCTCCGCCGAAGCGTGGAAACGCACGAGACGGGCAGCGCTCGACCGTGACGGCTGGACCTGCCGCACATGCGGCGACACCGCCACCGAAGTCGACCACATCGTCAACGCAGCCCAAGGCGGCAGCGACGACCCCGCCAACCTCGCCGCCATCTGCACGCCATGCCACAAACGCAAGACGGCAGCAGAAGCCGCAGCAGCACGATGGGCGCCGAACCGGCGCACCCAGCGGCCACCCGAACGGCACCCAGGCCTCATCGACTGACACGCCGACACCCACAGGGGGGCCACCCCTCCCCCCACCAGGCAGCCCCTACGAGAGGGGCTGCGTGTCGCTGTGCGTACGAGTTGGGGTCGGCCTAGCAGGAAGGTGGCTGGTTGTGGCGCATGTCGTTTTGGGGCCGCCTGTGCGGCGGTGGCAGTGCCCGTCGTGTGAGGCCCGTCATGTCACGACTGAGGCCCGTCCGCATACGCCGATGCACGCCTGCCCTCGACACGGCGGGTTGACCGCCCCTTTCGTCGAGGTGCCTGCTGGTCGTGACGGTCTCGGGCGGTACGCGGCCCGGCATGAGCTTGTCGAGCGGGGCGATTACGTCGGGGATGAGACGGGAGTCGCTTTCCTGGATGGGCGTCCGGTGATGGCGGTGCGGACCGATCGGGCGGACGGGTCGAACGACGCTACCGTTTTTGCGCCCACGGCGAACGTGAAAGGTGTGCTGTGACGACTCCTGAGAAGGCTGCGGCGGTGGCGGCGTATCAGCGTCGGGTGTACGCCGAGGCGTTGAACGCTGTTGATGCTCTTGACGTCCGCGAGGTCCGGTTGCGGGCCGAGCTGGTGTCGCTCGAGGGCGAGCGGGGTCTTGCTCGTGTTCGTGTCGATGAGGCCCGGGCGGTGATGGACGCCGCCGAGGCAGCTGTCGCCGGGTTGGGCCCGTTGTCAGATCCACCGCGTGTGCCCGGCGGGTCGGTGCCCGCCGGCCGTGTTGGCGCCGCCGACGCGACCATCCGTATCAGTCACAGTCACGAAAAAGAGGCGTAGCCATGGCCTGGTCCAACAGCAAGGTGTTCACGGCGTTTGTCGTCGGTGCGCTCGACCGTACGACAGCTTTCGATCTCGATACTGACGTGCCGAAAGTCGCTTTGTTCAACAACTCGATCACGCCGGACAACACGGTCAGTCTCGCGAACTCGGCGTATAACGTCGACCAGTGGGCGACGGCGAACGAGGTTTACGAAGCCGGGCAGTGGGCGCAGGCCGGTGTGGCGTTGTCGGGGCATGATGTGACGTCGGCGACGACGACGATCACCTATGACGCGACGGACACGGCGTCGGGTTCCGCCGCGGATCTCGCCAGCGTGTTCGGCTGCCTGGTCTACGACGACACGGTGGTCGGCGATTATGGGATCTGTTACAACTACTTCGGCGGGTCGAACTCGGTGACGAACGGCACGTTCACTGTCGTGTGGAACGCCGCTGGGATCCTCAGTTTCAGCGTCGCCTGATCGGCGCAGTGGCGAGACGGAAGGGAACAGATGACCGCGATTTCTGACCTGTCCGACCTCGTCAACCGCATGACGGGCGGCAATTCCGGGACGCCGGAGAACCTCTGGTTTCATAAGGTCGCGCGTATCGGTGGCGCCGCGCCCGTCGCGATTCCGATCGCGGGTCGGCCGTACAGCCTGTGGACCTACGACGGGTTCCCGGGGGCTGGGTCTGCGCCGACGACGTGGGCAAACCCGGACAACACGACCGCGGGCGGGCTGTTGCAGGCCGACCCGGGCGGTGGCCGTCAGAAGTGGCTTGTCCAGTTCGCCGCGACGGGTCTCGTCGCGGGCACGCTCATCTTGTACGACCGGCTGGGCGCGAACGGGAACTTGTCGGGCACGACGACCGGCGCGCAGTCGTTTACGGGGACGCTGACCCGCTACACGGGCGGCACCGGGAACATCATGTGGTATGAGATCTACGGTAATACCACGACCATTCTCGGGTCTACGGGCACGACGGTGACCGTCAGTTATACGAACCAGTCGGCTACCTCCGGTCGCACGTCGACGGCGGTCGCGATCGGCGGTACCTGGTTCCGTGAAGGCAACCAGATCCGCATGGTGCCGTTGCAGTCGGGAGACACGGGCGTGCAGTCCGTGCAGTCCGCGACGCTGGCCGGGTCGACTGGCACGGCGGGCGCGTGGGGGATCACGATCGCCCGCCCGCTCGCGACGTCCGCCATTTCCACTGCTGGGGTTGGCGCCTGGCGGGACTTCACGACCGGCCTACCCGGGTTGCCGGAGATCGCGACGGATGCCTGTCTCGGGCTGCTGTGGCTGCCGTCCTTGACGACCTCCCCGGAGGTCATGGGGTGCGTGTCGACGGTGGAGGCGTGATATGGGCGCACTCGCGGACTGGGATGCTTACGCCGCCGCGCTGACCGGCCCACGAGAACTCGCCCCGTTCCACAAGTTGGGCGTTACGACCGGTATCGCCGGACGGGTCTGGGATCTGTGGCAGTCGTTGCCGCTCCTCGGCGCGGCGCCGTCGACAGCGGTAGTACCGACGCGGTCCACGGCTGGAGCGCTCGGCCAATCGGATGCCGACAGCGAACAGTCGTACATTGTCGGCGGTCGGCTCGCGACGACGATGGCGGGCCTGTGGGTTCTCTGCGACCGCCTGTCCCATCAGGGCGGCTTGTCCGGCACGGTGACAACTCCGCAGACGACGAACTTGCCGACGGCGGCGTTGACGCGTTACACGTCCGGCGCGGGCGTGTGGTGTGCTCTGTCGATCTACGCGGCGGTCGGCACGACCGCCGCGTCGGTGACCGTGTCCTACACGAATCAGGCGGGCACGTCGGGTCGCACGTCGACGGCGGTCGTGTTCGGGAGCGCGAACTTCCGCGAGTTGAGCCGCCTCGTGCTCATCCCGCCGCAGGCCGGCGACACCGGTTTCCGGTCGGTTGAGTCCGTCACCGTCCTATCGACGACAGGTTCCGCGGGGAACTTCGGGGTGACATTGTTCAGGCCGCTCGCCGCTTTCATGGTCGATACGGCGTCCGGTCAGACCAGTCTCTCGCTCGCCGATGGCGGCATGTTCGGCGGCGTGCCCGAAGTGGTCGATGACGCCTGCCTGTTCTGGATGGTCATTCCGGGCTTGGCATTGACACCCTCGGTGGGGGGCGACGTGCGCTTCATGGCGGTCTGATGCCATCCCGCCGGTTCTTCGACGGCGCCCAGGTCGAGCTGGGCAGCGTCCCGCTCGCTGCGCTGGTCGTCGCGACGAACGCCGCCGCTGGTGCCGCATCGGCGACCGGTCAGGCGTCCAGTGCGACGGTAGTGAGCGCCGGGGAGTTCGTCTCCGACTACTTCGACGGCGTGTCACTGGACCCGCGTTGGACCGTGACGGACCCGGTCGGCGATGGCGGCACGGTGAGCGTCAGTGGCGGCGTCGTGACCCTGGCCGTGCCCGGGGGGGCGAACGAGCACGACGCCTGGGACACGAACAACTCCCTTCGCATCACTCAGCCGATCGCCAACGACGACTTCGAGCTCGACTTGGCGCTCGAGAACCAGCCGACGCAGAAGTACCAGTTGCAGGGCGTTCTCATCGAGCAGGACTCGTCGAACTGGATCCGGTTCGACACGTTCCACGACGGCACGAACCAGAAGGCGTTCGCGGCGACAACGACGTCGGGGACGTCGACGACAAAGGCGAACGTGAACGTTACTGCCGGGTCGGTCACGGCGATCCGTGTCAACCGGACCGGTAACACGTGGACTTTCAGCACGTCCGCGGACCGTTCGTCGTGGACGGTCAGAGGGACGTTTGCGCACACTCTGACCGTCACGAGGGCGGGCATCTTCGCTGGCAACGTTTGGCCTTCCGGCCCCCCTAGCCCGGCGAATAACGCCGAGTTCACCTACATCATCAACACGTTGCGTGTGGCGCTGCCGGTGGCCGTGTCAGCGTCGGCGACCGGTCAGGCGTCCGGTGCGACCACCAGCGTCAGGGCGTCCGCGGGTGTCGCGGCGGCGACCGGTCAGGCGTCCGACGCGACCGCTACCGCTGGCGTCTCAGTCGCCGCGGAGACCGCCATGGCTGCCGTCTCGGCGTCCGACGTCGAGGTAGTCCTGTCGAAAGAGGCCGCCGCTGGTGCCGGGTCCGCGACAGGTACGGCGTCCGATGCGACCACCAGCGTCAAGGCATCCGCGGGCCGCGCTGAGGCGTCCGCTCGAGGTCAGGGCGCGTCGGTGTCGACCCCGACGGTGGACACGACATGGTTCACTTCGTCGGTCACCGGGTCTTGCACGACGCCCGACAACGCGCTCGGCGCGACCGACACGACCTTCACCGAAGACACAGGTAACACGTCGTGGTCGCACACGTGGCAGACCGAGGCGTTCGCCGCTGACCTGATCGGCTCGCAGACCGTGCAGGTCACGCTCCGCGCCCGCAAACAGTCCGGGACCGGCGACCCGACCATCGACTCGGTCGCGGTGCTCGACACTGGCGACACGCAACGTGGCATCAACTCGACCGGTTGGTCGGTCACGTCATCGACCGGCGAGGACATCGTCGTCACCGTCTCATGCACGGGCCTGTCCGGCTCGGCGGTCCGGGTCGCTGTCGTCACAACCGCTGTCGGCGGGAACCCCGCTGGTCGTGCCGCGGTGCAGCTCGACTCGGGACTCACCGAAGCGCTGACCAGCGCCACCGCTATCAACAGCTACGCCGACCCGGCAACCCAGGTCTCCGCAGCGGCGCACGACGCGACCGTCAACGCTGAGGCGGGCGGCACAAACGTCGACGCCGGCCACGCCGCAGCGTCGAGCACAGCGTCCGACGCTACTACCACCATCGCGACCGTCGTCGAGGCCGCCACGGTGGCGGCCTCCGCGAGCGGCGCGACTCCTAGCGTCGCGACAGTCGCAGAGGCCGCCGCCGCTACCAGCACGGCGAGCGACGCCACTATCACCGTCGCGGCAACCGCGCAGGCCGCCACCGCCGCGGGCACCTCGAGCGGCGCCACGACCAGCATCGCGGCGCCCGCCGGCGCCGCAGCCGGCGCCGCCACAGCGGGCGACGCGACCGTTTCGATCACGACAGCGACGAACGCCGCCGCCGAGACCGCCACCGCGGCGGCCACCGCGAACAACGCGACGGCCAGCATCGCCGCTCAGACGGGCACCGCCACCGCCACTGGCTCGGCGTCCGCTGTCGCCGGGTCGGTTGCCGCTTCGGCCGCCACCGCGACCGCGACCGCTGCCGCTGCTGGTGCGACGACGACGATCGCTCCTACTGCCTCCGCCGCTGCCGTGGGCGTCGCCGCTTATGACGCCTCGGACGCTGTCGCGCCGCTGCTCGGCACCGCGTCGGGCTTGGCGAACGCGAACGCGCCGAACGCATCAGTAGCCCCCACCGCTACCACAGCTGCTACTACCGCCGCCGCTCTCGACGCCACCGCGACCGCCGCCGTCGACGCCGCCGCCCAGGCCGCCACGACCACCGCAACCGCGTCGACCGCCGCCGCCGACGTCTCGACCGGCCCGGCCGCCGCCACCGCTTCCGCCTCCGCATCCGACGCGACGGTGTCGACCGAGGCGTCCACCAACGCCACCGCAGCGACCGCCGCCGCCGTCGCTACCGCTTCGCAGCCGTCTCCCACGGTCACGGTCACATCCGGCGCCGCTGCCAGCACCGGCGCCGCCTACGACGCGACCGCGACGACCAGCGTTGCCGCCGCCGCGACAGCCTCGACCGCGACAGCCGCCGCGTCCAACCCGCAAACGACGATCGGGCCGAGCGCGGACGCGGCTACCGGCACGGTCGCCGCGTCGGACGCCACCGTGACGACCTCGGTCGCTGCGCTGGCGGCCACCGCCACCGCGACCGGCACAGCTCACGCCGCCACCGGCGCCGTCTCGGTCTCCGCGCCTGCTACGACCGCCACCGCCACGGGCACAGCGTCGGGTCTCACCGCGACAGCAGCGGCGACGCCCGCCACCGCGGCAGCGACCAGCACCAGCAGCGACGCGACAGCGACCACCTCCGACCAGGTCAACGCTACCGCCGGGGCTGCTGCCGGCACCGGCCAAGCGCAGACCCCGCAAGCGGCGACCGCTCTGACAGCGGCGACCGCTGCCAGCACCGGCGTCGCGTACGACGCCACCGCCACGACGAGCGTCGCCGCTGCTGCCGGATCGGCGTCTGGCTCGGCGACCGCAACGGATGCGACCTCGACCGTCGCCACCACTGCCGGGCTGGCGGCGGCGGCCGGGACCGCCGCAGACACGGCCGCCTCGACGGCTGTGCAGGCCGCCCAGTCGACAGCGGCCGGGTCGGCGCACGACGCCACCGCTACGACCAGCGTCGAGGCCGTCGCGGAAACCGCAGCGGCATCCGGGCAGGCGACCGGGCCCAATGCTGCGGTAGCGGCGACCGTCGCACCCGCCACATCGACCGGCCAGGCGCACGACGCGACCGTCTCGGCGTCGGGCCAGACCAACGCCACCGCCGATGCCGCCGTCGCGACCGTCGCCGCCTCGCCGCCATCCACCGCGGTCACGATCACGTCCGGCGCCGCTTCCGCTACCAGCGCCGCCGCTGACGCCACCGCTACGACCACGATCGAGGCGCTAGCAGAAACAGCGGCGGTGAGCGCTACAGCAGCGGCGACGTCCGCGGCTGTAGCGCCGATCTCGTCGCAGTCTGACGCGACGGCCACCACCGCCAACGCGGCAGCCTCGGTCGCGGTGACCGCCGCCCAGTCGACAGCGGCCGGGTCGGCGCACGACGCCACCGCCACGACCAGCGTCGAAGCGCAGGCGGGCACCGCCCCCGCTACGAGCACCGCTGCTGGTCCCGCAGCGACGGTCACAACGACGCCGACGGCCGCCACCGCGTCCGGCCAGGCGGTCGACGCGACGGCGACAACCGGCGACAACGTCGCCGCAGCCGCAGAACACGCGGCGGGCGCCGCCGCCGCGTTCTCGCCAGCAGCGATCGTCGAACCCGTCCCGCAGGCGGCGACCACAGCCGGGTCAGCGCATGACCCGACCGCCGCCACAACGATCACTGCGACGGCGGGATCCTCGGACGGCACGGCCGCCGGCCACGATCCGACCACCACGATCGCTTCTACCGCCGGGCCCGCCTCGACAGCGGGAACGGCGCACGACGCGACCGCTCAGACCTCTGGCGGCACCGCCGCCACGGCAGGCGCCGCCACCGTCATTGGCATCGCGTCGCCTACCTCGCCGGCTGTCAGCGCCCCGGCGCTGCCCGCCGCCGGTGCCGCCACAGCAGCCGACGCGACCGTGCAGATCGTGTCGTCGAGCGTCGAAGCCGCCGCCGGTGCCGCCACAGCGGCCGTCACGTCGGCCAGCCCAGCGCCCGCCATCGAGGTCACCGCAGAAACCGCGGCCGTCACGGCAGCAGCCCGCCCGGTCCTGTCCTTCGACAGCGGCGGAGGGCTCGCCGCTGTCACAGTCGTCAGCCCGGCAGTCGGCGCCGTGGTCGTCAGCCCGACCGTCTCGTCCACTGTCATCGTCAGGCGGCTGACCGCCGCTGTCATCCGAGGGGGCCAGGTGTCAGGCGTCGCGACCACCGTGCACAGCATGAAACAAGACGACCTCCTACCCATCCTCGAGGTCGACGTGACCTACAGCAGCACGGCGTTCGACATCGGCGACCTTGTGACCGCCGGTGTGACCCCAGCCGTTTTCCTGATGAGGTCGCATGGCGGTACAGCGCTCAAGGTCAACCGTCAGGCTGCGACAGTCGTTTCGGTCACTGACGGCGTGGCCCGCCTCCGGTATGTGTGGCAGGCCGGCGACACTGACACCGTTGGCGTTTTCGACGGCGAGTTCGAGCTGGACGTGTCGGGCGGCCCGTTGTCAGCGCCGACGGTCGGCTGGGTCCGCATCGAGATCGGTGACGACCTCGGATGATCGTAAGAAGGCCCGCAAGGGCCGCTCCGCCATCCCGCATGGGAGGAACCCGTCATGCCCACAGGACCGCTACCGAACCCTGATCGTGTGCGCCGCAACGCGCCGACGATCCCGACCACACACCTGCCCGCCACGGGCCGTCCCGGGCCTGCGCCGAAACCTCCCGCGTGGGTCAAGATCGGCCCGAAGGGTCGGGCGTGGTGGCGGTGGGCGTGGGCGACGCCGCAGGCTGCGGCGTGGTCCGACGGCGACCTGGCCTTCATCGCTGGCCGGGCGCAGCTCGAGGACGAGATCGCCACAGCCGAAGAGCCGGGCATGCTGCTCCGGTTTCGCAAGTCGATGATGGAGGCCGACGACCGGCTCGGTTTGACTCCGAAGGGGCTCGCCGCTTTGCGGTGGAAGATCGTCGATGACGGCGCCGACCGGGCCGCTGCGCCGGTCCAGGATGCTGGCGTGTCGTCGCTGGCTGAGCGCCGCCAGCGCCTGGTCGGTGCGTGAGCGGATCACCGCCCCCGACCACGACCGGAAACGGTCGCTCGGCTGGCTGGCGGTGGAATGGATCGAACGGTGGTGCCGTCACGGTCCCGGCGACGTGCAAGGCGATCCGGTCCGTCTCGACGACGAGTTCGCCGGGTTCGTGGTCGACTGCTACGCCCTCGACGTGAGCGGTCGGAGGTTGTACGACTCTGCGTTCCTCAGCCGGGCGAAGGGCCGGGCGAAGTCCGAGCTCGCCGGGTTCCTGGTGTTGTTCGAGGCGTTGGGCCCTGCCAGGTTCGCCGGGTGGGCGCAGGGCGGCGAGACGTACCGGTGGCGGGGCTGGGAGAGCGAGCCGCGCCCCCCTGGCGAGCCGCTCGGCAGGGTCGTGCAGTCGCCGTTCATCCGCTGCCTCGCCACAGAGGAACAACAGGCGGGCAACACCTACGACAACGTCTATTACAACCTCAAGGAGTGCGAGCTTGGCGCCGACCTGTCCGGTGACGCTGCGGGCCTGACGAGGACGTTCCTGCCGGGCGGCGGAGAGATCCGCCCGTCGACTTCGGGCAACGCGTCGAAAGACGGCGGCAAGGAGACGTTCGTCGTTGTCGACGAGTCGCACCTGCTGGTGCTGCCCGAGCATCAGCGGATGGTCGCGACGGTGCGCCGCAACCTCGGCAAGCGCCGAGCGTCGGAGCCGTGGTCGTTGGAAACGTCGACGATGTACGCGCCGGGCGAGGACAGCGTCGCGGAGAAATCGCACGCCTACGCTTCGCAGATCGCCGAAGGCAAGGTGCGCGCCGCCCGCCTGCTGTGGGACCACCGGGAGGCCCCGGCCGATGTCGACATGGGAGACCCCGAGTCGCTCGAGGCGGCACTGCGCGAGGTGTACGGCGATTTCTGGCCGGTGATGGACATCGAGCGGATCATGCACGAAATATGGGATCCCCGCTCTGACCCGTCCGACTCCCGCCGGTTCTGGCTGAACCAGAGGACGTCGAGCGCCGATTCGTGGCTCACGCAGCCCGAATGGGCGGGGTGCGCTGACGCCGGCAAGGTCGTCGCCGACCGGGACCTGATCACGCTCGGGTTCGACGGGTCGCGATCTCGGGCCCGGGGTGTGACGGACGCGACGGCGCTGATCGGCTGCCGCGTGTCGGACGGGCATCTCTTCGAGGTGGCCGTGTGGGAACAGCCGCAAGGCGTCGCCGGGAACGGGTGGCAGGTCCCCACGACCGAGGTCGACGCGGCGGTCCGCCAGGCGTTCGCCCGCTGGGACGTGTGCGCGTTCTACTGCGACCCGGCGAAGTGGGAGACGTGGGTCGCGGCGTGGGAGCGCGATTTCGGCACGAAGCTGCGGGTGAAGGCGTCACGCGACCATCCGTGCGAGTGGTGGATGTCGAGCGGCCGGTCCGGCATTGTCGTCCGGGCGCTCGAGCAGATGCATTCGGCGGTCGTCGACCGCGAGCTGACCCATGACGGCTCTTTTGTTCTGACGCGCCACGTGCTCAACGCGCGCAGGCATCCGACTCGTTCCGGGATCCAGATCCGTAAGGAGCATCCCGATTCGCCTAGGAAGATCGACGCGGCGGTGGCCGCGGTTCTGGCCTGGCAGGGCCGGCTCGACGCGGTGGCTGGCGGTGTCAGCCAGCGCAGAGCGGCTTTCGCGCCTCGGCGCATTATCTGACCTGAGGAGGGTGAATGGCTGATCTCGCTGTCGCGCTCCAAGCGGCTGATCCGTCCGACGCTATGTGGGGCCGGACCGGCGCGCCGGGCTGGTGGCTGCTACGCCTCGGCGCGGAGCTGCTCGACCGGCGCCGCCATCTCGCCGACCTCGCCGACTACATCGACGGGACCCATCTCGCGCCGAACCTGGCGACGAAAGCCACCCGGTTCGCCTATTCCAAGTTGCGGGCGATGAGCGGCACGAACTTCGCCGAACTCGTCGTCGAGGCGCCCCGCGAGCGGATGCGCCCGGTTGGTTTCCGCACCGGGGCGGACGGCGGGCAGGACGGCGACCAGCAGGCGTGGCGGATCTGGCAGGCGAACAGTTTGGACGCCGACTCGGCGCTGGTGCATCGCGCCGCGTTGGGTCTCGGCCGGGCTTTCGTGATCGTCGGCGGTGTCGACCCTGAGATCGGCGCGCCGGTCATCTCGATCGAGGACCCTGCCGAAGTCATCGTCGCTCCGCATCAGGTGTACCGGCGGCGGGCGCGTGCGGCTCTGAAGCTGTTCCGCGAGGACGGCATCGACCGGGCCTACGTGTACCTCCCGGGTGAGGTGTGGCGTTTCGAGCGGATCCACGGGTCGAACCGGCCCGACGCGCCGCTGCTGCTGGCCCCGTCGGAGTGGCGGGCGGCGGACGAGCCGGTGCGGGTCCCTGACAGTCTCGTACCCGTCGTCGAGTTCGCGAATAAGCCGTCGATCAAGGGCGGCCCGCAGGGCGAGATCGAAGCGCACCTGTCGATCCTCGACCGGATCGACTACCAGGTCCTCCAACAGCTCCAGATCGCCACGTTGCAAGCGTTCCGCCAGCGGGCAGTGAAGGGCATGGCGAACGCCGACGAGAACGGCAACGAGATCGACTACTCCGACATTTTCGCCGCTGATCCGGGCGCGTTGTGGCTGCTGCCCGAAACGGCGGAGATGTGGGAATCGGGCCAGGTCGATCTCGGCCCGGTCCGCCAGGCGATCAAGGACGACGTGCAGAACCTAGCGGCGGTCACACGCACCCCGCTTTTCTACCTGTCGCCCGACGCCGCGTCAGGTTCGGCGGAGGGCGCGTCGCTGGCCCGCGAAGGGCTCGTGTTCCGCACCGAGGACCGCATCTCGCAGATGACCGAGGCGTGGGAGCGGGTCATGTCCTACGCGTTCAGGTTCGCTGGCGATCCCGAGCGGGCGGCGATGCCGGACATGGAGGTGCTGTGGGCGCCTGTCGAACGGTTCTCGCTCGGCGAGAGGTACGACGCCGCGTCGAAGGCGACAGCGGCCGGTGTGCCATGGCGGACGGTGATGCAGGACGTTCTCGGCTTCTCGCCGCAGCAGGTTGACCGCATGGAGGCCGAACGGCTAACGGACGCGATCCTGGCGGCTCCTGCCGTCCCGGTGCCTGATGGCTTCGGAGGCTGAACTTCGCCGACTGTTCTCCTTGTTCGCCGCCCGTCACGCGTCGATTCGTGCGCTGACCGGCGCCCGGGTTCTCGCTTCGTGGGATGCGCTCGGTTCGTGGCGTGGCGACGACGTCGCCCAGTGGGCGGCGCAGTCCGCGGCGGTTGTCGAGGCAGGCCAGGTCGCTTCGGCGGCGACGGAAGACGCGTGGCTGGCAGCGCTGCTGTCGCTGGACGAGGGGTCCACGGTGCGCCCGTTGGGCGTGTCGAGGGCGGTAGCTACGGGCGCTCGTGGTGTGCCAGCGGCGGAGGTGCTCGAACGGGCGGGTGCGAGGGTGTGGAGGTCGCTGGCGAACGGCGCGCCGCTCGAGGTGGCCGTCGCCCATGGGCGTGCCCGCGCCGAACTGGGCGTGCGCACGGACTTGCAGTTGGCTCGGACGCACGCCGCGCGTGACGTGCTGCGCCGTCGTGACGGCGTCGTCGGTTTCCGGCGGGTCCTGTCGGGCGGGTCGTCGTGCGCCTTGTGCGTGCTGGCGAGCACGCAGCGTTACCGCCGCGGCGACCTGCTGCCGGTCCATCCCGGCTGTGACTGTGGCGTAGCCCCGATCAAAGGGGCGGCGGATCCTGGCCGGGTGCTCGCTCCCGACACGCTCGACGACCTCCAGTCCCGCATCGCTGAACGATTCGGCGAGACGGACGCCACCGGGCGCCGCGTCGCCGATTTCCGGAACCTGATCGCGACTCATGAGCACGGCGAACTGGGCCCGATCCTGGTCCGCCGCGGCGACACGTTCACCGGTCCCGACGATCTCTAACCGGCCCGCACGGGCCACCACCAAAGGAGCCGCATGGCTGACACCAACACGCCAGCGCCCAGCGCTGGCAGTCCCGCAGGGGACGCAACCCCGACCGAACCGCAGCAGACCGAACCGACGGCGACAGGTCCCGCAGGGGGCGCCGACGAGACCATCGCTGCGCAGCTTCAAGCCGCACAAGAAGAACTGGAGCGTTGGAAAGCCCAGGCGCGCAAGCACGAAGACCGGGCAAAGGCGAACAAAGACGCCGTCTCCGAGTTGGAGCGGGTCAAGCGGGAAGCCATGTCCGAGCAGGAACGGGCCGTCGCTGACGCCGCCGAGGCCGCCCGACAGGGCATCCTCCGCGACGTCGGAGCGAAACTCGTCCACGCGGAGATTCGTGCCGCTGCCGCCGGCCGGCTGCCAGACGAGACGCTCTCGACGCTGACAGAAGCGATCGACGTGGCTCGTTTCCTCGGCGACGGGGCGACCGTCGACACGGACGCTGTGAAGGCGTTCGTCGACGGTCTCGTACCGCCTCCCCCGTCTCCTGTGCTGCCCTCACCTCTGCCTGTGGCCGACATCGGCCAGGGCGCAGGGCGTGGCGGAGCGACTTCGGCCCCGCTCGGAGACGACGGGCTCGGCGACGCGTTGAAGCGACTGGTCGGGCTCAGCCCCTAAGACCACCCCGCCCGGCCCCGATACGGCCGGGCTGACCCTTGTGAGGTCCCCGAATGGCGATCACCGCCGCAACTGTTACCACCGATTTCTCCGGCTTCATCCAGCCCGAACGGGCCCAGGCGTACTTCGACGAGGCGGCGCGCATGAGCGTCGTCCAGTCGATCGCCCGTCAGGTCCCGCTCGGCGCGTCCGGCCAGGAGATCCCCGTCGTCACCGGCAAGATGGCCGCGGCGTGGGTTTCTGAGGCCGGACAGAAGGCCGCGAGCGATGGCACGATGGCGTTGCGCACGATGACCCCGAAGAAGATTGCCGCGATCGCGGTGGTCTCGGAAGAGGTCGTCCGGGCCAACCCCGGCAATTACATCGGCCTGATCCGCCCGCAGATCGCCGAGGCGTTCGCCACGGCGTTCGACTCCGCGGTGCTGCACGGCACGTCGACCCCGTTCGGCATGTATCTCGACCAGTCCACGAAGGCTGTCGAGCTCGGCGCGTCGTCGAGCGCGACGGGCGGCGTGTGGGCCGACCTGAACAACGCCTTGTTCCTGCTCGCTGGCGACGGGAAGCGTCTGACGGGGTTCGTTTTCGACGACATCGTCGAACCGACCCTGAACGCGTCCATCGACACGAACGGCAGGCCGATCTTCATCGACAGCCCTCTCGTCGACACCGCCCCGGCGGCGTCGAACCCGACCCAGCTGGCCCGCCGTGGCCGCACGATGGGCCGTGAGACGTGGATGTCTGACGGTGTCGCGACGACTGACCTGACCACCGTCGTCGGCTACGCGGGCGACTGGTCGAAGTGCGTGTGGGGCGTCGTCGGCGGCATCAACTACTCCACGTCGAACCAGGCGTCCGTGACGATCAACGGCACGCTGACCTCGCTGTGGGAGCACAACTTGATCGCCGTCCGCGCAGAGGCCGAGTACGGCTTCTACTGCGAGGACGTCGAGTCCTACGTCCGCCTGATGAACCTGTCTGGCAGCTGATTGATCTGGTCGGGGTGGGGGTCTCCGCTTCCCCCTGCCCCGACCAGGCCATTCCCCATAGAACAGTGGAGGGTGCATGGCGGCTATCGCGACATACGCCGACGTCGAGAACGCGCTCGGTCGGACACTCACCGTCGCCGAACAGACCCGCGTTACGGCCCTGCTCGACCAGGCATCCTCGGCGGTGCGGCAGGTCACCGGGCGGCCGTTCGGGATGTGGACCGGCACGATCCGCCGGTCGGTGCGCGACGGCAGAGTGTGGCTCGCCATGCGCGACATCTCCGCCGTCTCTGCGGTGAAAACGATCACCGGCACTGACCTGGATGGCACGTGGGATGGGATGCATCTCGTCATGCTGAGCCAGCCGCTCGCCTTCGACCAGGACGGCTCTGCGGTTGACGTGGTCGATATCACGCTCACCCGTTCGGGTGACAGCGCCCCGTCATGGGTGGTCGGCATGGTCGCTCAGATGGCCGCCCGGGCGTTCGGCCAGCCCGCTGACCGGTCCGGCATCCAGCAAGAAACGATCGCCGGCTACAGCTACAGCATGGGTTCGGCGGCGGCGCAGGGCGCGGGCGGGCTCATGGCCGCCGAAGAGGCCCGGCTACGGCGGGCGTTCCCGCCGCTGCCGGCCGTGGCGTGGACGGCAGGCCGGTGAGCATCGACAGCCTGATCGTCGACCCGGTCACGATCCTCCGGTCATCAATAGCCGTCGACCGTTACGGCAACACGATCCGCGACTGGGCCTCGCCGACGTCGACAGCGACGGTCGGCTGGGTTAGCCAGCGCACCTCGAGCGAGGTCACAACGTCACGCGACGGCGAGGTGTCCGACTGGGTCGGGTTCTTCCTCGCATGCGAAGACATCGCTGCGACGGACCGGGTCGTCTGGTCTGGCATCACGTTCGAGGTGGTCGGCCCGCCGAACCCGGCGCGCCGGCCAGGCGAATCGACGCACCATTTCGAGGTGCCATTGCGGGTGGTCGAGGGGTGACAGCCCGGGTGCTGGTCGTCGTGCCGGTGCTGCGCCGCCCGCACAACGCGGCGCCGCTCGCCGAGTCGCTCGCCGCTGCGACACCAGAAGGCGCCTACCGGCTGCTGTTCGTCGCCTCGCCCGGCGACACCGCGGAGCATGACGCCTGCAAGGCGACCGGCGCCGACCTGCTGGTCATCGACCGGCCTGTGATGCCCGGCGACTGGGCCCGCAAGATCAACACCGCGCACCGGTCGAGCGACGAGCCTATCCTGTTCCTCGGTGCCGACGACCTACGCTTCCACCCAGGCTGGTTGGAGTCCGCCGAGTCGAAACTGGCCGAAGGCGCGCAGGTTGTCGGCACCAACGATCTCGGCAACGCCCGGGTGATGTCCGGCGACCACGCGACGCACATGCTCGTCACCCGCGCCTATGTCGACGAGCACGGCACGATCGACGAGCCCGGCAAAGTCCTCCACGAGGGCTACCCGCACGAATGGGTCGACGACGAGATGGTCGCCACCGCGAAGATGCGGGGCGTGTGGGCGCACGCGACGGGCAGCATCGTCGAGCACTTGCACCCGAACTGGGGCAAGGCGCCGATGGATCCGCTTTACGCCGCGCAACGTCTCCGCATGGCCCAGGGCAGGCTCGTTTTCGAGCGGCGGCGCCACCTGTGGGAGCAGGTCACATGCTCGACGTGACCGTCGCCGTAGCGACCTTCGGCGGCGACGAATGGCAGGCGCTCGCCCGCGAGCGGGCGGTCCCGTCAGCGGAACGGCTCGGCGTGCCCGTCGTCCACGCCCACGGCCGCACGCTGCACGAAGCCCGCAACCAGACGCTCGGCATGGTCGGCACCGAATGGGTGTGCCACCTCGACGCCGACGACGAACTCGAACCCGGATACTTCGACGCGATGGCCGGCGGGGCCGCCGATCTGCGCGCCCCCGCCGTGCGTTACGTTTCCGTGCTCGGCCCTGACGTGCACCCGAAGATGCCCCGCGTCGCCGGCCACGATCACGACTGCACCGGCGAATGCTTGGAGGCCGGCAACTGGCTGGTCGTCGGCGCGTTGGCCCGCACCAGGCTGGTGCGCGAGGCGGGCGGCTGGCGTGACTGGCCGATCTACGAGGACTGGGACCTGTGGCTGCGCATGTGGCGCGCCGGGGCGTCGGTCGAGGCGGTCCCCGCAGCGGTCTACCGGGCGTGGGTGCGCCCGAAGAGCCGTAACCGGGGGATGCCGCAGGCGGCGCGGGTGTGGTGGCATCGGCGGATCTCTTTGGGGGTGACGTGATCGTCCTGCTGGTGATGACGGATGGGCGGCGGGCGTGCATCGAGCAGACCATCCCGTCCGCTTTGGCGCAGCTCGACGGGCCGATCTCGCTCAGAGTGATTCACGACGATTCCGGGGACGCCAGCTACCGGATGTGGCTGCGGAAACGGTTCGGCGGGGACGGCTGGGTGATCCTCGGCGACGGGCCCCGCTCGGGTTTCGGGCCGGCATACCAGCGGATCTGGCAGTGGCTCGCTAAGCGCGTGTCCGAACGGTGGGTGTTCTCCACCGAGGACGATTTCACTTTCACCCATCATGTCGATCTGAGCGGGATGGTCGAGGCGATGGAGGCCGAGCCGAGACTGCGCCAGGTCGCTTTGCGCCGCCAGCCGTGGAACCCCGAGGAGATCGAAGCTGGCGGCGTTGTCGAACTCCGACCCGGCGAGTTCCACGACGCCACGATCGCCGGACACGACATGCTCACGCACCGCATGTTCTGGACGACGAACCCGTCGCTGCACCGCACCGACCTGTGCGCTCTCGGCTGGCCCGAGGGCGCACATTCCGAGGGTGTCTGGTCAGCCAGGCTGTTCGCCGACCCGAAGGCGATGTGCGCCTACTGGGGCGCCCGCGGTTCGGGCGAATGGGTGCACCACATCGGAGGCGAACGGATCGGTGTGGGCTATTGAGTAGACTGGCCATGGAGGCTGCGTGTACGACGCGGGGTTCTTCGAACTGATTCGTGCCGGGTCGGTCGCTTCGGCGGATGCCATCGTCCCGCTCGTTATCGACGAGCTGTTCGGCGGCGAGCCGGGCAGCGTCATCGACGTCGGTTGCGGTGAGGGCTGGTTCGCGAAGCGGTTCGAGGCCGAAGGCTGGGCTGCTGTCGGTGTCGACGGCGCGGAGACGCCATGCCTGCTCGACCGCTGGGTGCCGCGCGATCTGCGCCGGCCGCTCGACACCGGGGCGCTCGGCCAGTTCGACCTGGCCGTCTGCCTCGAAGTCGCCGAGCATCTGCCCGCTGACCGGGCCGACGGGTTGGTAGCCGAGCTGTGCGAACTCGCCCCGATCGTGTTGTTCTCGGCGGCGACGCCGGGGCAGGGCGGTGTGGGCCACATAAACGAACAGTGGCCCGACTACTGGTCTGCCAGGTTCGAGGCCTATGGCCGCGACGTGAGCGGCTTTCTCCGCTGGCGGATTTGGGACCACTCGGACCCGCAGGTGCAGGCGTGCTACCGGCAGAACCTGCTCGTGGCGGGCATGGATCTGTGGACTGACGACTGCCCGCCTCGGCGGGTCGTCCATCCGACGATATGGGAGGCGCACAGGTGACCGCGATCGGTGTGGCGATGGTGCGCGACGAAGCCGACATCATCGAGTCGACAACACGCAACATGGCCCGCCAGGTCGACCACGTCATCGTCGCGGACAACCGCAGCGTCGACGGCACCCGCGAGATCCTCGAGGATCTCGTCCGTGATCTGCCGCTGACCGTGCTCGACGATCCCGAGCCGGCCTATTTGCAGTCCGAGAAGATGACCCGGCTGGCGGGCGTGGCTGGCGGGATGGGCGCCGACTGGGTGATCCCGTGGGACGCGGACGAATGGTGGTGCTCGCATTTCGGGCGTGTCGCGGACATCCTCGCCGACATCGGGCCGGGGATGATGTGCGCCGAGGCCGAGCTGTGGGACCACGTCCCGACCGGCATGGACCGCGATGGTGAGACGTGTCCGACGAAGCGTATGGGCTGGCGTCGCGCCCACCCGTTGCCGTTGCCGAAGGTGGCGTGCCGGTGGCGGCCCGATCTGGTCATCCATCAGGGCAACCATGGGGCGTCGTACAGCGGTGTCGTCGCGGCGAGCGTGCCGAAAAGTCTGACGGTGCACCACTACCCGTACCGGTCCGCCGAGCAGTTCGTGCGCAAGGTCCGTAACGGCGCGGAGGCGTACCGGGCGGCCGGTGACCGTCTGCCCGCCGACCATGGCGCGCACTGGCGCCAGTGGGGCGCCATCCTCGACGAACGCGGCGAGGCCGAAGTCGTCGACAACATCTACCGCAAGTGGTTCTGGCGGCGGGTGCCGTGGGAGACGGTCGTTATCGACGGCGAGCGGCAAGAACCGCTGGTCGCCGACCCGGTGTGGGCCGGCGTGTGAACGTCGAGGTTGTGATCCCGTGGCGTGGCGGCTGCCCGCACCGGGACCGGGCGCTCGCCTGGGTGCTGGGCCGCTGGCTCGACGCCGGCTTCGCCGCGACAGTTGCAGAGACGGGCGGCTGCGGGCCGTGGCGCAAAGCCGACGCGGTGAACCCCGCGGTGGCAGCGAGCGGCGCCGACCTGGTCGTCGTCGCCGACGCTGACGTGTGGTGCGACGGCATAACCGCCGCCGTTGCCGCTGTCGAGGGTGGCGCCCCGTGGGCGATCCCCCACCGTCTGGTCTGGCGGCTCGACGAAACGGCCTCCGACGAGGTGACATCCGACAGGCTCGACCTCGGCCGGGTGTGGATGGCGCACACCGAACAGACGCCGTACACGGGCGTCGCCGCTGGCGGCATGCTCGTCGCCCGCCGCGGCGTGCTAGTTGACGTGCCGCTCGACCGCCGCTTCGCCGGCTGGGGCGGCGAGGACCACGCCTGGGGGTACGCGCTCGGCACGCTCCACGGCCAGCCGTGGCGGGGCCGTGCGCCGCTCTGGCACCTGTGGCATCCGACCCCCGAACGGGTGTCCCGCATCGTCGGCAGCCAAGAGTCCGAAGCGTTGCGCCGCCGCTACTGGTTGGCGATCGGCCACCGCGAATCCATGCGAGCGATCGTCGAGGAGGCGAAGTGTCCAACGTCGTGAAGGTCGACGGTGCAGCGCTCGTGAAGATCCTCCGGTCCAGGTCTGTGCTCGCTGACCTCGAGCGGCGTGCCGCGAGAGTGGCCGCCGCTGCGGGCCGTGGGCATGTCGTCGACTCGGACGTGGGACGTAACCGTGCCCGGGCGTCGGTGCGCACCGTCGGTGCAGCAGCGGCACGGAACGAAGCGATCCGGCACACGCTGACCGCCGCCGTGCAGGCGGCACGATGAGCACCCCGCCGATCCTGTTCGTCGACGCGCAGGCGGCAGCGGTGTCGATCCTCGACGCCGCGCTCACCCAGCCGGTGCGGACCAGGGTGCCGAACCCTCGCCCCGCCGAGTTCGTCCGCGTCGAACGGCTCGGCGGCGCCCGCCGCAATTTGGTCACCGACGAGGCGCTGATCACGGTCGAGGCGTGGGCGGTCACCGAACAGGACGCGCACGACCTCGCGCAGCTGGCCCGAGGCTGGCTGCACGCAGCCCAAGGATCCGCACTCGTCGGTTTCGGCACGGTCTACCGGGTCGACGAGGTAGGCGGGCCTGTCCATTCCCCGGACCCCGAGTCCGGCCAGGAGCGATTCGTCTTCTCGGTGCAGCTCGCACTCAGGGCGACGCACTAGCCCGAACGTCCCCGACCGGGGGCGCGGGCGTCCTATCCATTCCCGCCGCTGGCGGGTCATTCCGCGCATCGGCACAAGGAGCACACATGGCCCTCACTGCGGCAAATGTCCAGGTTGGCGTCACCGGCGCCGTCTATTTCGCGCCGTCCGGCACGGCCGTACCCACGAACCCGACAGACGCGTTGAACGGCGCGTTCTTGGACGTCGGCTACATCTCCGAGGACGGGGTGACCACGTCGACGAGCATCGATGTCACCGACCTCGTCGCGTGGCAGAACGCCGACGTCGTCCGCAAGATCCAGACCGGTCACGACTACACCGTCGCGTGGACGATGCTCGAAACGTCCGAGAACACGCTGGAGCTGTACTACGGCAACTACACCGACGCCGGGGCTTATGGCACGGCGGAGGTGAAGGGCGAGCAGGGCTACCGTGGCGCGTTCGTGATCCACGTGATCGACGACACGAACCTCGTCCGCATCGCGATCCCTGACGGGCAGGTCACAGAGAAGGGCGACGTGAGCATCGTCAACGGCGACGCGATCTCCTATCCGATCACGATCACCTGCTACCCGGACACGTCTGGTGTCAAGGCCTATGTGTACACGCAGACCGTCGGAGCGAGCTGACAGGTCTGTCTGATCGCTGGGCGGGGCCGGTCATTGCGCGGTGGACGGCCCCGCCCAGCATCCAACTCCCACCGCGCGAACACACGGAGGACCGCGCATGCCAGGGCGAACCACGCCGAAGAAACAGGCACCGTCAGGCTTCGACCTCGACGCTGTCGCCCGCGACGCTGACGGCGCCGCGTTCGAGTTCACGTTCGGCGGCCAAGGCTGGGAACTGCCAGCCAACCCGGACATGAGGGCCGTGGACGAACTGACACGCGACCCGATGGCCGGGCTGAGCCGCCTTCTCGGCGATCAGTGGGCCGACTTCGAGGCCCTCCCCCAGGTGTTCGGCGCACGCGAATTCGCGGCGCTGCTCGAGGCGTACCAGTCGCATCTCGGCGTGGTCAACGCGGGGGGCTGAGCGGCCTCCATGCCCTGCTCTGCGAGCACGGCGGGGCAGTGGAGGCCGACCTCCAACGTTTCTACCGGGTCGACTTGCGCGACCTTGGCGGGTCCCTGTCGTGGCGCCGTCTCGGCGTCCTGATAGCCGGCCTGCCACGCGAGGCGGCAACGGTGCGGCTCATGGTCGGCGAGGCGGCCGACTGGGGAGCGGCTGAACATCTCCTCGCCGCCGCGGTCGACGCGTTGCACGCGGCGAACTGGCAGAGGGGCGCCCGCAAGGGGTCGCAGCGGCCGAAACCGATCCGCCGTCCCGGTCTTGACGAAGCCGGCCGCGACGTTAAGAAGATCCGCCCGCGTCTGGCGCGCACAACCGCAGAGATCGACGCCCTGATCGGGCTGGAGAGGGGATGAGCGCTCATGGCCGTCGAGGTCGCGCAGGCGTATGTCTCTCTCGTCCCCTCCGCCCGCGGGTTCGCGGCTAAGGCGTCGAAAGAGCTGGAAGGCCCGCTCGCCGATGTGGGCCGCTCGGCGGGCAAGGACGTCTCCGACGCGTTCGTCAAGAACTTGGATCTCGGCAAGGGTGCAGGTTCGCGGTTCGCCGCGAATCTGCGCGATGTCGACGGGCATGCGGGACGCGCTGGTGGTGGCGCGTCCCGCAGCTTCGTCGATAAGTTCACGTCGGGGCTTGGCGGGATCGCGACCGGGCTCGCGGCGACGTTCGCCGCCGTCCAGGTCGGCGGGTTCCTCAAGGGCGCTGTCGACGAGGCGTCGAGCCTCAGCGAGTCGCTCAGCAAGGTCGGCGCCGTGTTCGGCGACTCGGCAGACGAGATCGTCGGCTGGTCGAAAACGGCGGCGACATCGCTCGGCCAGTCACAGCAGCAGGCCCTCGAAGCTGCCGGCACGTTCGGTAACCTGTTCCGAGCCATGGGTCTCGGCGAGGGCGTCGCCGCTGGCATGTCGACCGAGATCATCGGGCTCGCCACGGACCTCGCGTCGTTCAACAACGCCGAAGTCGACGACGTTCTCCTGGCGCTCCGGTCGGGCCTCGTCGGCGAAACGGAGCCGCTGCGCCGCTTCGGCGTCAACCTCAACGACGCGAGGATCAAGGCTGAGGCGTTCCGGCTCGGCCTCGTCGATTCCAGCGTCGACGTGCGCAAACTGTCCGCGGCCGAGGAGGCCGCTGACAAGGCGGCCCGCAAGGTAGCGAAGACGCTCGAGGAGAAGGGCGAGGCGAGCGTCGAGTACGCCGACGCCGTGCGCGACGCCGAACAGGCGAACGCTGCGCTCGCCGGAGTGCTCGACGGGAAGATACCCGACACGCTCGACGCGGCGACGAAAGCACAAGCCGCGTACTCGCTGATCCTCGCTGACACGTCGATCGCCCAGGGCGATTTCGCTCGGACGTCGGACGGGCTCGCGAACCAGCAGCGGATCCTCGCCGCGCAGATCACCGACCTGAAGTCCCGCATCGGCACGGCCCTCCTGCCGTCCGTGATCGCTGTCGTCTCAGCGCTCAACCGCAACCTCCTCCCCGCCTTCGACCGGGTGTCCGCCGTTGTCGGCCCGCTCGCCGCCCGAGCAGCCGACCTCGGCCGCGCCTTCATCGGAGCGCTGTCGGGCGACGGGATCACCAGCGACGGCATCTTCGGAATCGTCGAAACGATCGGCGTCGCGATCCGTGACCTGGTCATTCTCATCGGCACCTCGGCGGGCGCGTTCGCCGCCGCGTTCTCCGGTGAGGGGATCACCAGCGACGGCTTCGTCGGCGTCGTCGAGACAGTCGCCGTCGAGGCCCGCAACCTGATCGACACCGCAGTCATCGCAGCGAGCGCGTTCGCTGCGGCGTTCTCCGGTGAGGGGATCACGTCGGACGGCTTCGTCGGCGTCGTCGAGACGGTCGGCGTCGCCGCCCGTGCAGTGTTCGACGGGATCTCCGCGTCGATCGGGTTCGTCATCGAACACTTCGACGAGATCACCGAAGCGGCACGGACGCTCGCCCCGAGCGTGGTGGCGGCCGTCGCAGCGTTCAAGGGCTTTACCGCCGTGCAGTCCATCGTCGGCCAGGTCTCGGGCGCCTTGTCGCTGCTCGGCGGCGGTCTGCTCGCCAACCCGCTCGGCATCGCCGCGGCCGGCGCCGCCGGCCTCGCCGTCGCCCTGTACACGCTCTACCAGCGGTCCGAGACGTTCCGCGCCGCCGTGCAACCGGCGCTCGAGGTTGCCCGCGACCTGTTCGGCGCGCTGGCCGAGAAGGTAGCCAGCTTCGACATCGGCGCCGCCTTCGACGCTGTGCGAACGGCGGTGACGACGATGATCGACACCGTCCGCCCGGCGTTCGAATCGATCGGCGAAGCGGTGCAGCCGGCGATCGACGCCATCGTCAGCCTGCTCCCCACGGTCGTCGACGCTGGCCGGCAGATCATCGCAGCGCTCGGCACGGTCGACCTGGGCGGGTTCTTCGGGTCGCTTGCATCGTCGCTTTCCCCGGTCATCGACGGGCTCGTCAACCTGGGCGGCGCCGTCGCCACGTTCGTCGTCGCAGCTATCCCGCCGCTCGTCGACCTGGCACAGCGGGTCATACCCGTGCTTGTCGCCGTGTTGACGACGCTGATCACCGATGTGCTACCCGTTGTCCTGACGACGTTCTCCGGGGTCGCCGCCGTGGCCGGCCCGGTCCTCGGCGTCGCGCTCGACGTGCTCGCCGCGACGATCGGCTTCCTCGCCGACCACCTCGACGTCCTCGTGCCCCTACTGGCCGGGGCAGCTGGGGCGTTCGTCGCGTTCAAAACGGCGAGCGCTGTCACGACCGGGATCGGGAACGTCACCTCCGCGATCGGCATCTTGCAGTCGACAGCGCAGACTTTCGGCGTCAGTTTCGGCCGTGCCGCGCTCGAGGCGACCAAGCAGACAGGGCCGATCTCGAAGCTGTCCGCAGCGTTCACGAACCTCAAGGGCAGCATCACCGGGGCGGCGAAGGGCGCCGCGTCGCACGCGAAGGCGATGGCCGCGCAGACCAAGCAGATCGTCATTCAGATCGCGCAGGGCGTCAAAGCCGCTGCGGTGTGGGTCGCTCAGAAAGTCGCGCTGGTCGCGACGACCATCGCGACGAAGGCCGCCGCCGCCGGGCAGGCGATCCTCAACGCGGTCATGAGCGCCAACCCGGTGTTCTTCGTGGTCGCCGCGATAGCCGCGCTCGCCGCCGGTCTTGTCATCGCCTACAAGAAGTCCGAGACGTTCCGCAACATCGTCGACGCTGTCGGCCGGGCGTTGCGCGACGCGTTCTTCAAGGTCGCCGAGTTCGTCACCGGGACGATCGTGCCGGCCATCGTCGGGTTCGGCCGTGCCGTCTTCAACGTGCTGCAACCGATCGCCGGGTTCATCTTCGGCACGCTCATCCCCGCCCTCGCCCGCTTCTACGCCGCGTACGCCCGCTTCGTGCTCGGCATCCTGAAGGCGGTCGGGTCGTTCATCGTCGGCACGGTCCTGCCGATCCTCGGCAAGATCGGCAGCTTCCTCCTCGACGTCGTGGTCGAAGCTGTCAAGAAGTTCGCGTCGATCGCTTCGGCAGCGTTCGACGTGTTCGCCACCGTGATCAAAGCGGTCGCCGGGTTCATCGTCGACACGCTCGTCCCGGCGTTCGCCGCCGTCGCCGGGTTCATCATCGACAAGCTGGTCCCCGCCGCCGTCGCGATCGTCGAATGGTTCGGCGACCATGTGGTCGGCGCGATCAAGGCGGTCGTCGGGTTCGTGCTCGATGTGCTGGTCCCCGCTTTCAAGGCTTACTGGTCGTTCATCGCTGAGAAGGTCATCCCGATCCTGGCCGACATTGTCACCTGGCTCGTCGACCACGTCGTCGCTGCGTTCAAGGACGCGGTCAGCTTCCTGGTCGACCGGGTCATCCCGGCGTTGAGCGACCTGTGGGCGTTCATCCGCGACAAGGTAATCCCGATCTTCGGCGACGTTGTCGGAGCGATCCGAGACTTCGTGACCGGCGCGCTCGACCGGATCGGCGAGCTCGTGTCCACGGCGAAAGACAAGGTCGACACGTTCGTCGGGTTCTTCACCGGGCTCAAGAACCGGCTGTCGGGGGCGTTCGTTGGCATGTTCGACGGGCTGTGGGAGGCTTTCAAGGGCGCCGTGAATCTGATCATCAGAGGGTGGAACAGTCTCGATTTCTCGTTGCCGTCGATCGACACTGGCATTCCTGGTGTCGGCAAGATCGGCGGTGTCACGATCCGGGTCCCGCAGATCCCCGAACTCGCCGACGGCGGCTACATCAGCGCTCCGACGCTCGCTCTTGTCGGCGAGGGCTCACAGCCCGAGATAGTGTCACCCGTGTCGAAGATGCGCGACGTCGTCCGATCCGAACTCGACCGGGCAGGCAACGCCACCCCGATCTTCATCGACAAGTTCGTCACACAGGAGCCCCCCAGGACGATGTTCGAGGAGCTTCAGTGGCGTGTAGCGGCGGGAGTGCTCTGACATGCCGGCCCCGACCCAAGAGGGCGACATCGCCCTGAACGACGTCATCGTCCTCCGCGACCCCGTAGGCCAGCCCGCCACGAGCGGCTATCTCGCCTGGGTCGAGGACTTCAACCCGCAGCCCGCGGTCAACATGGCCACCAACGACGTGCCGCTCACCTACGCGGCGGGGATCCGCCCGGGCGGAGACATGCCGCTCGACAGGCGCTGGCTGTTCGAGCTGTGGGGCTGGTGGGCCGACAACGCGGGCCTGCTCGCCTTGCAAGCCGATCTGGCGACAGCGACCGCGCCGCTGCTGGCCGGCACGGCGACGCTCAGCTACCAGCTCGGCGGTGTCGTGTGGACAGCGACAGGCCGCTACGAGCCCGCCAGCATGGTCCGCACCGAGCTGATGCTCGCCCACCAGGTCGGCTCGTGGCAGGTCCGTTTCCGGGCCACCGACCCAGTCATCGCCGGCAGCGGCGCTCAAACCCTGCTCTGAGGAGGCCCCCAGTGGGCAAGCTGTACACCGTCCCGTTCGTCGAGGTGGCCGTCACCGCCGCCCAGGACTTCTTCGAGATCACCGCCCCCGCGACCCGCGTCCTGGTCGTGCACCAGCTCGAACTCGCCCAATCGACCGAGGTGGGCGACGCCGCGGAGGAGATGCTGCCGATCACGATCCGGCGGGGCACGTCCGGGACGACGTCCGGGTCTGGCGGGTCGAGCGTCACTCCCGCCCCGCTCGAAGCGAACGCTGGCGCCGCGGCGTTCACCGCCGAGGCGAACAACACGACAGTGATGACGAGCGGCACGATCACGACGCTGGTCGCGACCGGGTGGAACGTCCGCGCGGTGCCGACGACGTGGCTGTGGTCGCCGGAGACCCGCCCGCTGGTGTCACCATCGGAACGGCTCGTGGTGCGTCTCGGCGCCGCTCCGGCCGACTCGGTGACCGTGTCCGGCACCCTGTGGGTGGAGGAGATCGGCTGATGCTCGCCACCCGGCGGCGCCCCGTCGCGCATCGGCACGCGCCGATGGTGCGCGCCCGCCGCCGCTGGGTGCCGCCGTCCGCTCCGCCCGCCGCGCCGGTCACTTCGAGCCCCGGCTACCTCGCCGAACCGTTCGAAGGTTCGACGCTCAAGTCGGGGTGGGCGCTGACCGGGGAGCCGGTCACGGTCGCGGGCGGCGGGGTGACAATGTCGACGACAGGTGGCGCATGGTCGCAGCTCGACTCGCCGACGTTCAACCTGTCGAAGCGGTCGATCACGTGGGAGTGGGAGCCACACCAGACGACCACCTACATGGACATGGTGCTGCGCGGCGACACGGACTGGGCGGCGCAGATCTACGTCGATTCCGGCGACGTCTACTGGTGGATCTACGACAACCCGGGCGACACGCTGATCAGCCCGTTCGTAGCGGCGGACTGGCGTTGGGTCCGGGTCGAGGACGACATTGCCTCGTCTGGCACGTTGACGATGCGCCGTTCCGCTGACGGCCAGTCGTGGACGACGGTGGCGTCCACGTCGACGCCGTTCCCGACAGCGCAGTTGCCCGCCATGTTCCTGCGCACCTACGCGGAGAGCTGACCCCGTGCCTGACCTGTTGACGATCTACGGCGTGTGGTCGGGCGGTGGTGGCGCCCCCCCGGCGATCGCCGCGCTCGACGCCGCCCCGCCGCAGTGGACGCTCGTTATCGAGAACCCTCGCATCGACCGGTCAGCGGACGTGAACCACCGTTGGGTGCAGGACGGCTGGGATTCGGTGACGCTCGACATCCAACCGTCGGAGGGTGACAGCGCCCAGGTGCAGTGGGCGGTGAACGCGCCCGGCCAGGTCCGCGTCGAGGTCGACCGGTGGCGTTACGCCGAGTTGTGGGACGAGGGCGCGTTCACCGGCATCGACGCTGACTATCGCAGCTTCGTGCCTGAGGCGTTCACGATGTGGCTGTTCCGCGGGTCGGCGCTGGTATGGGCCGGGTTCTTGCGGGACATCGACGGCGACACGACACAGCCGACGATCGTCCTGACCGGCGAGGAGTTCACGTCCGCGTGGCAGGACATCATGCTCACCGCGGACCTGTCATGGACGGGCGGGGTGCTCGCCACCCTCGACGACGTTCTCAACCGCGAGTTCAATTCGTGCTGGATGCGCACCTACCAGCATGCGGGCGCGCTCGGCACGCTCGACTTCTCGACCACGATCCGTGACACGAGACGGATTAACGAGGTCGTCGACGCACTGTCGATCGCCGGGCCGTTCGAGTGGCAGCAGTGGCTCGGCCGGAACGTCACCTACGCGTGTAACGAGGCGCTGGTGTCCGTCCACCCTGGCAAGGCCGGCGCCGACTACTCGGCGTCGGGCCTGACGATCGAGTGGGGTTCTGGCACGTCCGAGTCGGCGCACACGGCGCGTTACACCCTGTCGACCCGGTCGACGCGTACCCGGGCGTTCGTGATGGGCGCGGGCGAGACGTACGAGATGTGGGGATACAACGATCCTCTCAACGTCCCCCGCCGCGATTTGGTCTACCGCGATGACGACCTGCCAGACACGCTCGTCAGCGCTACCGCCCAGGAGTTCGTCCGCCGGCGCGGCCTGCCAATGTTCTCCGCTCGGGTGACGTTACGCGTCGGCGATTTCGCTGGCGGCTGGCCGTTCCTGTGGATCGAGGACCCTGCCGGCGGCGGCGGATGCTCCCCGGTCGGGTCCCGCTTCTACACCCGCGTCGTCGACGCCGGGATGATCTACCAGGGCATCATGCGCGCCAGCACGTGGGGCGTTTCGATCGGCCCGACAGGCGAGTACATGGTCCTCGACCTCACCCAGGACGAGGGCATCATCGACAACCTGCCCGAACCGATCCCCGTCTACCAGTACCTCTAACCCTCAACGGAGCCCGCATGCCGCTTCCGCAGCCGACGACAAGCCAGCGGCTCCCGCAGACCTTCGACGACATCGAAGCCCGTCTCCGCCGGCTCGAGCGGCGCCGCTCGGGCGGCGCGGGTGACTGTGTGAGCGTGCTCGACTACGGGTCGCTCCTCGAGGCGGTGACGGCTGCTGCAGCGGGCGGGTTCGACCTGTGCATCCCCGAGAACACGACCGTCACCTGCTCGACAGCGCTCAGCAACCCGGCATGGCCGACCTCGTCGGATGCGTGGCGGGGAGTGACGATCCGCGGGCACAACAGGTACACGTCGAAGATCAGCTTCACCGCCACGAACGGCGGTGCTGGCACGGCCGACGTTGAGCCAACCTTGCAACATCTCACCGTCGAGCTAACCGCCGCGTCGCGGGTGGAGTTGTCGTCGCTGACCGACTGCGACGTGTTCGACAACCACACAACCGGCGTGTTCTTCGTCGGCGCGGTCGGGTCCGTCAACGGCTACGGCGTCGACCGTGTGGTCGACTGCACGTTCGTCGCCAGCCAGAACGGTGCGAACACGAACTTCCAGTCGGCGACGGTGGCCAACTGCACGTTCATCGACACGTCCTCGACCGGCGCCGGCCTCTACTTCGACACCGCCGAAGTTGTCGATTGCCAGATCCGCAACTACAAGACGGTGAGCACGTCGTCCAACGCGCGTAACCAGCTTGTCGGCTGCCGCGTCGAAATTCGCAACGTGGCCGGCGCTTACGCGATCCTCGGCGGCCGTGTCGCATCTTGCGGGTTCACGGGCGGGTCCAGCTCGACGTTCCTCGTCGACTCGTCGCTCGTGTCAGCGTCGACGTTCAGCGGGTCGAAGATGGAAGCCGAGGCCGGGAGCGTCCTCGTCGGGTGCGTCGTTAGCGGCGTGCCGTCGGGCAGCCATTCGATCACGGTGACGACCGCCGGTGACGTGCTGATCTCCGCGTGTTTCATAGGCGCTCAGACCAGCCAGAACGCGATCCATTGCACCGTCAACGCACCGATCATAGTGACGGGCTGTTTGCTTTCAGGGTCGGGTGGGACGGGCACCGGGGTGAACGCGACAGGTACGGCGGCGTGCGTCGTGGTCGGCAACCGCATCGCGTCGTTCGCTACGACGACAAGCCTGCCGGCCGGGTCGGTCGACGCCAACAACATCTAAAGGGGGGGATCGTATGACGATGGCACGATGGGTCCCTCTCTTGGCTGCCCTGTCGCTGGTCCTGTCCGTCGCTCTCATGGCGCGCACATGGCACGCCGCGAAACAGGACTGGGTCGGGTCGACCTATGGGGGTGTGGCCTGTCTGCTCGTCGGGTCGCTGGTCGCGGACGTGACGGCGTGGGCGACACGCGACGCGTCATGGCTGGCGCTCGACCTTCTGGTGCTCCGACCGTTAGCGGCGACGATCCTGCCGGGCGTGACTCTGATCTACTGGCGGGGCGTAAAAGGCGGAGGATCCATTGCGGACGAGTGACATAATCGGACCTAGCGGCGTTGCGGCCGCAATCGGCGCCATCGGAGCGGCGTTCACCTATGTGGCGGGCCGGCGGAAAGCCCGCGCCGAGGTGGAGTCGATCAACATTGCGAACGCGAACAGCTCCGTGGAGATAGTGCGACGCGAGCTGACGTCGCTCATCGAAGCGCAACGTCGGGAGTTGGACCGGCAGGCCGCGCTCATCGACGGGCTCCGCTCCGAGGTCGACCTGCTCCGCACCGAGTTGTCGACGGCGCGCGCCCTGGCAGCGCAAGCGAGCGCCGACCGGCAGACAGCGATAGGCCGCATCGACCAGCTAAGCCGCCACGTCGAACAGCTCGAAGCGGCGATGACGGACGGCGGGATCACCCCGCCGGACCGGCCGTGGACCGGCGGGGCGAACTAATGTCGTCATCCGCGAACGCTGTGGTCGCGATGGCGCAAACGTGGGTCGGCACCCGCGAAACCGGCTACAACGTCGTCCCCGGCATCACCGACCGTTTCGGCATCAACGGCCAGAGCTGGTGTTTGGCTTGGGTCGAGGCGGTCCTGGCCGACTGCGGCCACCCGCTGCCCGCCGGGCATCCGACGACGTTGCGCTGCGATGACCTGTCCCGGTGGGCGCACCGCACCGGCCGCACCCGCCCGATCGAACAGGCCCAAATCGGCGACGTCATCATCTTCAGCTGGTACCCGTGGCGGTACGAAGGCCAGCCGCCGGAGCCGATCATCCGCGGCGCCGCGAAGTACGAGGGCGACCCGGCCGGCGACCACGTCGGCATCGTCACCACCCCGCTCGGCGCCGACGGCTGCTACGGCACCATCGAAGGCAACACGTCGCGGGGCCTGTCCGGTTCGCAGGACGACGGCGACGGCGTGTGGGAACGGCGGCGCCCGGTCGGCGCCGTGTGCTGCGTCATCCCGACAACGCTGACATCCCACCCCGCCGAGGCGATCGCCGCGAAGACCCCAGCGGCGGCGCGCATGGCCGACTACTCATGGGCCCGCCCCAACCTCGCCGCGCTCCGGGCGGCGGGTTTCTCGGGGGTGGTCCGTTACGTGCCCGGCCCCGGCTTCGCCGCCCATTCGGGCGCTGACATCGACGCCGCCGAACTCGCCCAGCTGCGTGCCGCTGGCATGTCAACGGCGCTCGTCTGGCAGACCGCCGAGCGGGGCGAGTCGATCGGCTGGGGCGAAGCGGCAGTGGCGGGCGCCCGCCAGATCGGCTACGCGCCGGGTGCGGCGATCTTCACCGCCGTCGACTACGACGCCACCTGGCCAGATGTCGCCGACCTCGTCATGCGCTTCGCCGGGCTCGTCGAGCAGGCCGGCTACACGGCCGGCGTGTACGGCGGCGTCAGGGTGATCGACGAGCTGCCACCGGGCCTGATCGGCTGGCAGACAGTGGCATGGTCCGGCGGCAGGGTGAGCCCCAAAGCGCACCTACTCCAGCACCTGCCGGCGACGGTCGGCGGCGCAGAGATCGACCCCAATGACGTGCTCCGACCGCTCCCCGTCGACGTGGCGGGCGACGGCGGGCTCGGCGCCGCATCCATTATTGGACCCGAGGCGGGAGAGGAAGACATGACACCATCCGAACGGGAGTGGATCGTCCAGGTCATCACGGACAGCTTGGGCAACCACAGGAGTTGGACGCTCGACGCGATCGAGGTGATGCTCGAGCGGGTCGCCGCGCCGGCTGGCGGGCTTGACGAGGTCGGCCGGCTGGTGCGTGACATCGCTTCGACGCAGGTCGCGATGACCGAGGCGCTGAGCCGGATCCATGCCAGGCTGGTGGTGCTTGAGGAGACCCGCCAGCCCGGACCCGACCCGGCCCGGCAGCGGATGCATATGGTTGTCGAGTCGGACACGGTCCGCTCGATCGCCCGCACCTATGGTGTGGCCGTCGCCGCGCTTGTCGAGGCGAACGGCCTCCAGCCCGGTGTCGGCTTGGAGGTCGGACAGGTACTCATTATCCCGGCGACGGCACGTGAGGTGGCAGCGTGAGCGACCAGATTATCGCAACGATTCGGACGACGTCCGCGACGGTGGTGGGCGCCGTCCTCGCCTGGCTGGCCGCCCGTGGCGTGGATGTGGGCGGCGTGGACCCGACGGTGTTGGTGGCGCTCCTCGCGGCGGTGCTGACGGCGGTCTATCACGCTGCGGGCAGTGCGGCGCAGCGCCGCTGGCCGGGCAACCCGATCGTGCGCCATCTGTTTCTGGTGGGCCGGCCGCCGTCCTACGCCTCGCCGGTGCCAGCGCCGGTACCAGCGGTGGTGGTGCAGGGCCCGGAGCCGGTGGCGCCTGCGGGTGGCGGGGTGGTGGCTGACGAGTGGGCGGCCCCGGCGCGGCCGGTTGATCCGTGGGACCGGCCGGCGCGCTGACCCCGAAGATCGCGAGGCGGTCGGGGCCCTATCCCGCCGGGTCCTGCCTTCTCGCTGCTATGGCGCCCCCGCCCACCTCCCGGGCGGGGGCGCTTCGCCGTTTTGGGGATTGACACGCCTACTAGACCCGTGCGACACTAGACCCATGACAACGCACACCACCACCCGCCGGATCATCGTCCTCCCCGACGACGTCGACCTCTGCTCGACCAGCATCGAAGAAGGCTCCGACACCCTCACCAACCTCTTCACCGAACTGCGCGACGCCGGAGAGCTCGGCAACGACATCATCGACCTCGTCGAAGACGCCGTCCTCGCCGCCTACCACCACGCCACAACCACAGCGATCGAAGCGGCCGGCATCGAGATCTGGCCGTCGGCCGGCACGTCCGACACCATGCGCCTAGAGCGCCTCGTCGGCCAGCTCGTCGCCGAAGGCGCCGCCGAAGCCGCCGAATGGGAAGAGGGCTGGGACCAGCACGCCGTCTGGCAGTCGCTCGACATCCCCGCCATCGTCGCCGCCACGATCGGCGACAACTGGGCGGTCTACGACAGCGACACCGCCGACAAGATCCGCCCGGCGACCGTCGCCGACGCGCTCGCCTCGGCAGCGACGCCATTCGGCCACCACACCGACAGCGACGGCCGCCGCGTCTACGTGGCAGGCATCTGATGGCCCGCGAAGTGAGGCGAGTCCCGGTCGATTTCGACTGGCCGCTCGAGGAGGTCTGGCCGGGGTTCCTCATGGGCCCCGACGTTGCAGGCGAACAGTGCCCCGTCTGCAACGTCGACGGGTACTACCCGGACGGGTGGAGCCGGGAGGCCCGCCCGATCGCCAGGACGTTCTACCGGGCTCTGCCCGGCGCCGACTACCTGGCGGGGGGCAACAGGCTCACCCAGGCCGACGTCGACCACCTCGTCGAGCGGGGCCGATTGCAGGTCTGGCGGGACGGGGCGTGGCACAGCGAACCCCGCACCGCGGAGGAAGTGAACGCGGCACAGGAGGGAAACGGCTTCTTCGACGACACCCTCGACGACGTAGACCGGCACATCCTCATCGAACGGCGGTGCGCTGCGCTCGGAGTCGACCCGGTCTACTGCCCGGCGTGCGACGGCGAGGTGGTCGTGTTCCGCGACGCCGCCCACAAGGAGGCGTACGACACGTGGACGCGGACCGAACCGCCGGTCGGGGACGGCTGGCAGCTGTGGGAGACGACGAGCGAAGGGTCGCCGGTCTCACCCGTGTTCGACACGGCCGAAGGTCTCGCCGGCTGGGTGGTCGCGAACCGGGGCCGGCACGAGGAGCCGATCAGCTTCGAGGGGGTGTTGCGATGGATCGCGGGTCCGGTTGCGACCGACAGCGACGGCCGCCGCGTCGACGTGGCGGGCATCTGATGGCCGCCACCGCCGAGCAGAAACGCCGCCAGCAGGCCGCGCTCCGCCGTGCGATGCGCATCCTCCGCACCGAACAGCCCGAAGTGTGGGCCGCCGCGTACAAACGGGCGAAAGCCGAAATCGCGGCCGAGGATGACCGATGACCGGCGACGACCGCATGTACGCGGCGGCCCGGGCCGCGCTCGCCGACCCCGCCGCCCACGCGATCAACCCCGACAGGCTCCTCGACGACGCCGTCGACCTCGACCGGCTCGCCCACATCGACCGGCTCCCACCGCCCGTCCTCAGCATCCACCACCCGCAATGGTCGACCATCACCACCATCGCCGCGACAGGCCGCGGTATGCCCGCCCCGGTCGCCGCGTGGATCTACGCCGCCGAAGCGCACACGGGGACGCCCACCGGCGCTGATGTCGCCGCCCGCCTCCGCGCCGTCGCCCGCGCCGTCATCGAACAGGCCCCGCTCCGGGCCCCGCGCCACGGTGGTGCATGATGGAGATCGCAGAACACTTTGGCATCTCCACTAGCCACGCGTGCTGCCTGACAGGGAAGGAGGTCAACTAGAACCATGGGAACCGTCAACTATCAGAAAGCACCGTTTCCATGGTTCTTATACGTCGGCGGCAAGTCCAAGGCGGCGCCGGTCGTGTGGCAGGCGCTCGGCGACGTCGACCATTACGTCGAGCCGTTCTTCGGGTCGGGCGCCGTGCTCCTCAACCGGCCCCACCTGGCGAACCGCACCTACCACTCGGAGACGGTCAACGACCTCGACGGGCTGCTCGTCAACACATGGCGGGCGATCCAGCTCCACCCGGATGAGACCGCCGAGGCGGCGTCGTGGCCGGTGTCCGAAGCGGACCTCCACGCCCGACACCTCGCGATCGTCCGCTGGCGTGCCGAGCGTGACCTTGAGCGGCTGATGGCCGATCCGGCGTGGTGCGACCCGATGGTCGCCGGCTGGTGGCTGTGGGGCATCGCCTGTTGGATCGGGTCCGGCTGGTGCTCGGGACGCGGCGCGTGGACAGAACGGGACGGGCGGCTAGTCAAACAGGACCGGGCCGGCGCACGCGAGCCGGGCGTGAAACGCAATCGCCCGCACCTCGGCAACAACGGGGTGGGCGTGAACCGTCCGCAGTTGCGCGAGCCGGGCGTGGCCCACCAGCGCCCGCACCTCGGCGACAACGGGCTGGGCGTGAACCGTCCGCAGTTGCGCGAGCCGGGCGTGAAACGCCAGCTCCCGCACCTCGGCAACAACGGGCAGGGCGTGAACCGTCCGCAGTTGCGCGAGCCGGGCGTGGGCGATGTCGAGTGGCATCCGATGACGATGCCGGAACTGCGCAACTGGTTCGGCTGGCTGGCCGCCCGGTTGCGGCACGTGCGCATCCTGAACGGCGACTGGAAACGGGCGGTCACCACCGGAGCGTCGAAAACGATCACGGTGCGCATCGGCGACGGCGTGTGCGGAGTGTTCCTCGACCCGCCCTACGCCGACACCGCCGACCGGGACGCCGACCTGTACACGGTCGACTCGCTCAGCGTCGCCCACGACGTGCGCGGATGGTGCCTGGCGCACGGCGACGACCCCGACTACCGGATCGTGCTCGCAGGCTTCGAGGGCGAACACGGCACCGCCCTCGAATCCGCAGGATGGCGCGAGGTCGAATGGTTCACCGCAGGGTTCCTCACCGGAGGCATGGGCAACGCCAAGGCGGGCGGCGGGCAGCAGGCCCGCGAGCGGCTGTGGCTGTCACCACACTGCCTCGGCGCAGCGGAGCCTGAGCCGGACCCTCAACAGGCGCTGTTCTAAGCCGGGCCGTAGCCTGCCCGGGTCATCACCAGGGCGACGGGCACGCCCAGCTCGCGGCACAACAGGTCGAGCGTCGACAGCGACCAGCGCTGTTTGCCGTGCAACGCGCCGGTCATGGTGGTGCGGGGCACGCCCATGGCGGCGGCGATCTCTGCGTGGGTGCGCGTGTCGCGGGCGAGCAGGTCGCGCATGACGAGGGTGACGGCCCGGTCGATGTCGGGGAGCGTGTCAAGCGAACGCGCACGGTGTGGTTGCGTCATGGTCGTGGAGCCTACGCCCGTCATGCCACCGGCGGCTAACAGTGTGGCGTCACGCCGGGTGTCGCGCTGTCTGACCACATTGCGTCTTGACATCGCGCTGTCTCGCGCCGAACATGCACATCCATGGATGACGAGACACCCCGCCCGCTGACCTCGACCGAGGTCTGCGCCCGCCTCGGGCTGACCTGGCGGCAACTGCACGACCTCGAGGCGGCGACCGGCGACCTCCAGCTCGCCCCAGCTGGTCGCACCCCCGGCGGCAAGGCACGTTACGCGCCCGATGACGTCGCACGGTGGGCCGCCCGCTGGGCGACCGGGGCGGCGTCGTGACCTGCGCACCCACCGCCGGCTCCACACACCACGTCCAGCCACGCTGGCGGTGCTGGGCCTTCGACTTCGGCCTGCTCGACTCAGTGCCACAACTCGTCGTTCTCGTCACGTGCGACAATGGCAACCCCGTCGAGACCGCGTGGGATTGCGCCGACGACGCCGACGAAGCCGCCGGGCCGTGCCCGGTTTGCGCCGACATGCTCACCGTGACAGCGGTCGGACTGTGACGCCGCTCGAAGTGAAACACCAGGAGTCGGGCTGGGCGCTCGGCCAGTCCATGACCGGCCCGCAGTGGGCGGTCAGATCCCCCGCCGGGCGCGTGTGGTGGACGACCACCGAGACAGAGGCGTGGGCGCTGCTCGACAAGCTCGCACCCGCACACGACGGCGGCGAGGCGGCGTGACCGGCGCGCAGAAGCGTCGCGGCGACGAGGCCGAGCGTGCAGGCGCCGCCCTCCTCGCAGACCTGACCGGCCGGCCGGTGCGGCGCCTGCTCGGCGCCGGCCGGGCCGACGACATGGGCGACCTCGACGCCCCCGACCTGCGCGCCGCCGTCCAGGTGACGAGCGTCCGCCGGGCTGTCGAGGCGCCGACCCGGCTGCGCTCGAAGGTCGTCGACGCTCAGGCGCAGGCCGAGCGCGCCGGGCTGCCAGGCCACCTCGTGCTCATGCGCGTGCACCACAGCGGGCGCGTGTTGTGGCGCTGCGCTGTCGGCGGCCAGCTCGCCGACGACCGCGACTTCGGCCTCGCCACCTACGCCGCTCCTGACGGGGTGCCCGCGTGGGAGGCGATCGTTCACGGCCCCGAGTGGGTGCCGTGGGTCGGCCTCTGGCTGGCCGACCATCTCCGTGTCGCTGTCGCCACGCCCGCCGAATGGTGGCTGTGGTGGCAGTGCGTCATCCACAACACCACCACCAAGGAGACAGCATGACCACCACCACTACTGACCGGTGGCTCCCTGAGATGCTCGGCGACGTCCCCGCTGACCGGATCGTCGGCGCCCGCTTCGCCTGGTACGGCGAGACCCTCGAGGTAGTCGACCGCTTCGCTGACGGCACGATCGTCGCGGAGCCTGTCGGCCGCCCCGGCCCGCGCCACGTCATCCCTGTCAGCGTCGAACGGCTCAACGCGCCGCTCGCCGAGCGGCTCGTCCTGCCGGGCGATCACCCGGCACGCCCGCTGGGTCACGCCGAGTGGGCCCGTCGGGGCTACCCGACGCCGGCCACGAGCACGCGGGCCGCCACCCCACCCTCAACGCTGCTCGACGTGTTGAGTGGTGCAATCGAGGCAGCCCGGGCTGAGCGCAAGGCCACCGCACCCCACCTCGACGCGTGAGTCCCACGCGTCCACTCCACCACCACCAAGGAGACCATGCAATGCAGTCCACCACCACCACCGAGTCCAACGGCGCCACTCACGACGACAGCGCGAGTGGCGCGCAGTCACTCGCGCAGAAGGCGCGAGTGCAGCGCGACCAGTCCGTCACGAGCGCCGACTACAGCGCTGCCGTGCGGGACATGCTCGCCGGTGTCGCGAAGAGCGACCAGCGTGCCGCCCTCGACGCGCTGGTCGCCGTGACGAAGGCCGGTGACCCGATCGCCGCCCTCGCCGCCTTCGCCGCAGCGACGACCGCGGTGCGGCACATCGGCACGCTCCGGGCGATCGGCGACGGCATCGTCAAGCTCGCACCGATGGCTGCCCGCTGTCAGGATCGGGATGCTGCCACCGTCCACGCCGCTTTCGGGGCGATGCTCGGATGAGGCGCCGGTCGAGGGATCTACGAGTCCTTGGAGGCGCCTTCACGTTTGCCCCAGTCCCGAAGGACTGGCGACTCCGGCGGCGGTGGTGGGTGGCACAGACGCCACGCCGTCGATTCGGGCTCTTCATCGACAACAAGCAGGCCTACCCGTGGAGGCCGACGGTGGGGCGCAACAAGTACGGGCGCGTGAGGACGGTCGCCTGTGGCCCGTTCTTCGCGACTAGGGCCGCCAGGCGGCGCGGGTCGCTCGACGACGGGTCGGACGGGTACGTCGAGGTTGGCCGTCCACGACGTGGAAAGGTTGCCCTGTGAGCGAGACGAGCGAGGACCTGCCTCTCATCGAGTGCCCCCTCGTCGGCAGCGCCGACGTCGACGAGAGCTGGCTTGGCGCTCTTGCCGCCAGCCACGGCCCCGCGCTGCGGTGGTGCGCGGCGCACGACCCAGCGCCCACGGTTGAAGACATGGATGCGCTGCGCCTGTGGATGGCCAAGGCCGTAGCCATGGCTGCAGACTACGGCGTCGTCTACCTGCTGCTCGTCCTCCACCGCCTCGACCCCGACGCTGCGGAGACAGCAGGCAGGATGCTGGCCACCGCGTGGAACGCCGGGGACGCCATGGGCGAGTGGCTGTGGCAGTGGGGCGAGGAGCACCGCGAAGGTCGCCCCTTCACCGTGCCCGGATTCCCCCATTCGGAGGTGAGCTGATGGCGTTCACGCAGCGCGACCTCGAATCGACCCGTGTCCTGGCAGGCGAAGTGGCCAGGCTGTGCGCCGAGATGCTCGACAGCGGCGAGCGGCTGCCGCCGATCTGCGGGTCTGCGCTGTCCGGCCAGTTGCGCCGCCGGTCGATGGACCTGACACGACAACTCGCCCGGCTGCGGGCATCGTGACCCGCGGCCGGCGTGGTGGACATCGCACCACGCCGTTGTATGATGCCCGCCTATAGGGACGGGCACCCGAAGCGGCCCCCAGCGATGACGCACGCTGGGGGCCGCTAGCCCCGATCTGATGGGACCAGACAGGAGCCAGATGTGACCCTATCCGCCCGCACCCGCTGGGAACGCCACCGCACCACCCAAGGCCTCCCCGTCGACGTCGACGCCTGCGAAGCGTGCGGCTTCGCACCGCAAGGTCCGGCCCGCTGGGTGTCCGGCACCGGCCCGATCCGCGAGTCAGCCGACGAGGACATCCGCGCCGTCTGCGGTCTCTGCGCTGCCGTGACGATCCTCGCCGGGGAGTTGGCCGGCCGTCACGGCTGGCACCCGGCGTCGTCGAAGCTTCGGGCCGGGCTCCTCGGAGCTGCCAGCGCCGCCATCCGCGACGCCAAGACCGGAAGCCTGCCGGGTTCTGACGGGTCACCCCCCTCCGTAGGAGGGGGGTGCTCGGCGGGGGCCGAGTCCCCTAGCGCCTCCCAGGCCGAAATCGACCGCTCTGTACAGGAGGGCGCCTCGCTGGGGGCGCTTCGTCGGCATCTGGGAGTGGCCCGATGATCCGCCTCGCCGCCCTCTTCGTCGGCCTCGTATGGGCCGCCGCGTACGTCAAGATCTTCGCCGACGTCTTTCGCGGCGATGCCCGCGTTGGCTTGGTCCTGTCCGCAGTGGCCACGGGCGCCGCAGCGACCCTCATGCTCACCTTTGCCCTCGGAGGGTTCTCGTGACCGCCACCAACAACGGGCACGCCGCCAACGGGTGGGCGCCCGTACACCCGATCGCAGACCCGCCAGAGCCGGCCCCCCGCCCGCTCGCCGGCCTGCACAAGACCGCCACACGAACGGCCGCCAACCCGGCCGTGACGGACACGGCGGCGGACAGCGGGCCGGCCGGGGCAACCCCCGCACCCAGGCCGGCCCGCACACGCCACCGCCGCCGCCCGCCGGGCGTCGGCCAGATCGTGCGCGTCCCCGCCAGACGGCACGTCGCCGCCGCCGGCGCGATCGTCGCAGTCCTCGCCGTCGGCGCTGTCGCCACCCGAGGCGGCCAACCGACCGTTGTCACCCCGCCGATGGTGCAGGTCGATCTCGGCCCGCTCCTCGCACAGCAGCGCGCCGACCTCGACGCCGCCGTCGCCGAAATCGAAGCCCGGTCTAAGCCGGTCCTCGTGGTGAGCGAGCCGCTCGCCTGGTCGGCCTGCCCGCTCACCCCCGAAGCGTTGACGATGATCGGCGTCAACCGGGACACCGGTTCGGGGATCGACCCGGACCGGGGCGGGCACGTCGAGGACCAGGTCCGCGGCCTGCTCGGCGCTGGCGTCGACCTCCACGCCATGCGCCTCGTCGTCGACAAGGCCCCCAATCTCGTCGTGCTCGACGGCGGCACGTCGGGCGCGGTCGGGGCGGCGCTGTTCCGCTGCCCGACCCAGCCCGCCCCGCCAGCGACAGCCGCCCCGGCGGCCCCGGCAGTGGAGGGCGGCCAGTGACCGGCGTTGAGCTGCTGCGCGCCCAACGCGACGCGCTCCTCGAGCTGTGCCGGGCGTTGGACGACATCGCCGCCAATGAGGGGCTCGGCTGCCCAGACCTCGAGGCCCGCTGCGCCGAGCTTGGGCTTGACACGCGCTGCTGGTGGCGCCGCGAACGCGAGGAGGGCAACGGGTGATCTCCTGGATGTTCGCTCACATGACCCGCCCTGTCCTCGCTGCCTTCGTCCTCTGCTGGCTCGTCGGCTGGGCGATCCGCCGCGGCATCAAGCGGGGCAACTTCTTGATCGGCGCGGCGGCGCTCGTCGGGCTGGGCGTGTGGGCCCGCAAGCGGCCACAGCAGGCGCTCGGCGCGGCGCTCGCCGTGTGGGTTGTCGGCTGGGCGGCCGCGATCCGCTTGCGGCCCGACCTCCAGATCGCGACGGCGGCGATCGTGACCGCCGCCGTCATCGCCGGGCTCGTCGCATGGGACTGGCCGAACCGCGACCGGCCGCTCGCCGAGCTGCTCCGCGAGTGGCGGGACAAGGGCGTCGTCATGGAGGCCGCACGGGCGTCGCTGCCCGAAGGGGCACGCGTCGGCCGGGTCGAGCACCGCGACGGCCGCTGGGACGTCGCCGTGCACGGCGCAGCAGACGGCCCCGACGCCGCCAGGATCGCCGCCGCCGCGAACGCCCGGGGCCTGTCAGCGCCGATCCGCTCCACTCGCACCGCCGGGTCGGGCGCGATCGGCGAGCACACCGTCGGCCTCGCCGCCGACACGACCGGCCCGGTCGACGACCTGGTCGCTGAGGAATGGTGGGCGCCGTGACCTCCACCGTCGTGCGACTCGACCCGACATGGCGCATCCCGTCGGGCGGCATGTTCTCCGCCAAGGTCGAGCCGCTGTACGAGGCGCCGGCACTCATCGCGACGACGCGGCCAAGACGCGGGCGGCGCACGCTCGCCCACCGGCCACGCGCAGCGGACCGGTTCACGCTCCCCGGCCGGCTGCCGCACGTTTCGTACCTTGCTTGGTGTGGGACGAGCCGGCAGGCGAGGTGGAGCCGGGCCGTGACACTGGGTGACGACGTCGACCTGTGTGCAGCGTGCGAGGCGCGCTCCGCAGCGAACGGCGTGCCGACGGTCATCGACCAGGCGGCCACTGACCGGCTCGGGTTCCGCCCCCAGTACGAGTGGCGACGGCCGACGGTGTGCCCTGGCTTCCGGTCGTGGACGTGGTTCGCTGGCCTGCTCTGCCCTGTCTGCGGTGCCGAGGCCAAGCCGACGAACTCGCGCGGCTACGACAGGGGCGGCGCGGTCGGGCGTCACGCTCCCGGCCCCGACTTGATGGCGCCGTGTCCGGTGCATGGCTGGCTCGCGTGGACTGCACCGACTGGCCAGGACGGAACTGCGGTCGGGCGTGCCCGCTGTGCATGTGAATGGGGGCCCGGGGGGGCGACGCCATGACCCCCACCGTCGACATCGGCCGCTACGAGACCGGCGACCGCATCGCCCTGCCGCTGCCCGGATGGGGCGGCGCGCACTGGCTCATGGGCGGCTCGTCCGGCGCAGGCAAGACGATGACGATCCGCACGCTCCTCGCCGAGATGCTCTGGACGCACCAGGCCATGCCCATCGCCGTCGCGATGGCAGACCCGCACGGCGTCGACTACGCCGCCTGGGAACCGCTGCTCGCCACCGCCGCGGTGGGCGTCGCAGCGTCCGGCCAGCTGCTCGCCATGGCCCAGGCCGAAGTACGCCGCCGGCTCGTCGTCATGCGCTCCATGCGCGTCCGCGAGTGGAGCGCCGGGCACGCCGGGCGGATCGGGCCCTACCTCGTCGTCGTCATCGACGAACTCTCGGCCGTGACGATGCTCGCGAAGGGTGCGACGACGCAGCTCGTCGTCCTCGCCCAGGAGATGCGGAAGACGGGGGCGGGGCTCGTCCTCGCCACCCAGAGCCCGAAGGCGAAGGTCATCGAGGCGATCGTGCGCGAGCAGTGCCCGATCCGCCTGTGCCTCCGCAC
>Ga0224505_10000203_pt1 | contig 44430 bp, 36 predicted proteins | sample SF_Jan12_sed_USG_FD_169102 | JGI IMG/M metagenome (GOLD analysis project Ga0224505, IMG submission 169102) | Sediment microbial communities from San Francisco Bay, California, United States - SF_Jan12_sed_USGS_4_1 | ecosystem: Environmental > Aquatic > Marine > Sediment | place: USA: California... | reverse complement strand
CTGCGCTTCCTGAACGTTGGAGGAGGCAAGCATAGCAAAACCCGTTCCACGCGTCGCCATCACATCAGAGTGATCTCCGAAAATAGAAAGCGCCTGACAGGCCAACGACCGTGCAGAAACGTGAAAAACCACCGGCTGAAGTTCCCCGGCCATCTTGAACATCGTTGGAATCATCAGCATCAAACCTTGCGACGCAGTAAAGGTGGTAGCCATAGCCCCTCCGGAAACCGCACCATGTATGGCGCCGGCTGCTCCGCCCTCGGATTGCATTTGCATCACATCTACCTTCTCGCCGAAGATATTTTTGCGGCCTTCCGCAGCCCAGCCATCAGCCCGCTCACCCATATCGGAAGATGGTGTGATTGGATAAATAGCCGCTACCTCCGAGAACCCATATGCCACATTAGCTACAGCTGAATTGCCATCAGTGTTGATATAATTGGTCTTCATAATATGTACTTAATTGTAGCATGAAAGTACCCACCAGTTTAGCCCAAGGTGCTGTCAGTTGTCATTGAAAAAAATGATTTTAATCAGGATAAACCCGCTATAACTTGCTACAGCTGTCCTTATTTTATTGAATATCGAATTTTGAAGGAATTTATCATGTTCACCTTTGTTATAAGTCAAGCGGGGGCTTGCGCCAGTTTGGTGCCCCAGTTTGGAGTTTGTTTTAGGTCAACCAGACGCTTGAATTATGATAGGCGCAAGCGGACGCTTGCGCCAGTAAGGGATTACCCGGCGGGATCGTGCTTTCCAATTTGGCGACACAGTTGTTGGCATTCCTTCAAAATGTTGTTCGTTCTTGTTTTGGCAATATGCAAGCTGTCCAACAGATGTGGCGATTCGCAAATCTCTTTGCAGAGCACTGCTCCCTTTTCAATCAAATGCTGCTTTTCGGCTTTGGTGAGCGTTGTAAGGCTGGTCAGTGGATGCAGTCCATAGGCATCGATGAGTTTGTTCAGGCTTCCTTTGCGAGGATAATCCCACCCCAGTAAATGAAGCCCAACGCAACCACCGTATTGAACGGCATCATCGGTGAATTTGGTATTGGTAACAACCCAGCCCTGATGAAAACTTGCGTTGTTTTCTGATTGCTGAAGACGTTGTTTTTCAACGTCCTGGAAACGTGCCTGTATGTAGAGTGGAATTTTTACGTCGCTTTTTATGCCTGGCAGGTTGTGAAACTTGCATTCTATCATTAAGTAATGTTCACCTTTTTCAGCGATCACATCAATTTCATGCTTAACGCACTGCCCCTCCGCAATAACTCCTACTCTTGCAGTATACCCTTGTGCCCTGAAAATCTCACCAACAAATTTTTCAAACGGAAAGCCTGAAGGCCCAAATTCCATAATTGCCTGCTTCAATTTATAACGTGCCGCGTGTGGCTTAGAAACTTTTTTGAGCAAAGAAAAAGCAAGCCGATAGATATTCCTTGTCGAAATGCCATCATACAATTGCGGTACGAGTTTCTCGATCACGCTTTCGATGATAATATCATCCGCGCCGGATCGCTGCAATGATTGACGAAGCTTCTCTGGCAAGAAGGCCACCTTTTCCCCTGAGGCTTTGGTAATTAAGACTGGTTTTCCTGACTTTTTTCCCATTCACTTGTACGGCCATGCGCATGCATACAACCTTGCCAGATAATCATGTAAAATGAACATACTGATGCCTGGCCGGTATTGGCTCATAGAATACTGCAATAATATAGGTAATTTATCGCTACCGTATCAACGATCGCAGATGAATTGCTGATGACCCAGGGACGTAAGATTTTCTTATCTTCATTTCTTCTGTAGAAGGTATGATCCGGGCATTGGAACAAAATTTTATCCGGCTGAGTTGAAATGCCTTTCTTACAAAGATGCACAGTACAATCTCATTACCTAATTTTGAATCGTGAGCCTGACGAAAATTAAACATCTCTGTTCAACCCCAATTCTATGAATCTAGCCATGCAAATACGATGACTTTAAAAAGAAGAGATTTTATCCAACTGTCTACTGTAGTAGCAGGGACAACGCTATTAACGGGTATCCAATCGTGTCAGTCAAATGAAAAAGGAATGCAGAAAGAGCTTGGTCCGGACCAACTCGAACCCATGACTTCAGGCATACAACCCATCACCAAAGCAGAAAGAGCTTCACGCATAGAAAAGGCACAACGGCTGCTGAATGATCAACAAATGGAGGCACTGATTTTAGATGCAGGTACTTCCCTGACTTATTTTACCGGTATCAGTTGGTGGCCCAGTGAGCGCCCAATGGTTGCCATTATACCTTCGCAGGGAGATGTCCGCTATGTTTGTCCCGGATTTGAGGAAGCCCGCCTGCGAGAATTGATTACACAAGGCAATGACGTGTATCCCTGGCAGGAAGATGAAAGTCCGTATAAACAAATAGCCTTAGTACTAAAGGATGCCGGCATCAAAGGCGGCAAAGTGGGTGTAGAAGAACGGGTTCGGTTTTTTATTGTGGATGGGATACGAAAAGAATCTCCACACCTGGACTTCGTAAGTGCCGATCATGTAACCGGTGCATGTCGCTTAATAAAATCGGCTGCAGAAATTGCACTCATGCAAGTCGCGAATGATATTACTACCAACGCCATGAAAATAGGAATGCAAGCTTTGGCAGTTGGCATGAGCCCGGCAGACTTTTCTGCAATTGTTTCATCTGCCCATCAGACATTTGGGGCCGAACATGATTTTGCAGATGTCAACTTCGGTGAGGCAACAGCTTTCCCGCACGGCAGCGCCAAGCCACAAAGATTGAAGCAAGGCGATATCGTTCTAATGGACTGCGGGTGCCGGGTATCAGGTTACAGTTCCGACATCTCCAGAACTATTGTTTTTGGTCAGGAACCTACCAAGCGGCAGCTGGAAATCTGGAGCCTGGAAAAAGAAGCTCAGGCAGCAGGCTTTGCAGCAGCCAACCTTATGGCTGCTTGTGAAGATGTCGACGCTGCTGCCCGGGCAATCATAACGAATGCAGGATTCGGCCCCGGCTATAAGTTACCGGGTCTGCCCCATCGTACCGGGCATGGCATCGGCATGGATGGACATGAGTGGGGCAACATGGTAAAAGGAAATCGCCAACCATTAGAACCAGGAATGTGTTTTAGCATCGAACCGAATATTTCAATCCCGGGGGAATTTGGTGTTCGCCTGGAAGATTGCGTTTATATGACGGACACAGGTCCGAAATGGTTTTCACGGCCAAGCAAATCGATCGGCGAACCTTTTCCCGGAGCGCCAGCCTAGTGCACAAGGGGTTGGCCATTTGAGTCTGTACTCAGGATTTCACTCATGTAGTCAAAAAATGGGCGAATACTTTTGAATGTTTTGTTTGCGTTGTCCAGGAAACTATTGTCCAGGACTTCCTTGTCAGTAAATGCACGTTCAAACCAATACTGTTTGTATCGCAGCAAATCAATCGCCGGATGGTCCCTTGAAAAGCCTTTTGGCGCTGTATTGACTGTGTCCCCCATCATGACGCCAAAATTTGCCTGTATGGCCTTTGCGTTAAGCAACTTGTTCCAGGCTACATAATTGTGGGATATCTCCAGACGTATCCTTTTGAGGTCATCGGGATTAGGATATGTAAATCCACAACCCAATCGCGATCCGCCTGGTTTGATCCAGAAATAGTATCCACCGCGTAGCATGGGTTTGTTACGCCGTAAATGCCCGGCAAAGCGTGGATTGTATGGTGTTTTGTCCTTTGAAAAGCGAACGTCGTTATAGATTCGATACAGGGCTTTCTTCCCCGACGGCGTTTCAAGCTGGTCATGTGTATTCATTTTTATGATCAGCTGATCTAAAAAAGATTCTACATTTTCTTTGGCTAGGAGGTATCGTTCTTTATGTGCATTGAACCAATCCCTGTTATTGTTTCGTGCCAGTTTCTTTAAGAAGTCAAATGTTGAATCTTGAATCGTTGCTTTGCCTCTCCTGCTATTCATGACTAAAACATTTTATTGCACCAATCAAATGCAATATATGGATAATCACCAATCTGCTTCTGCAAAATAAGGTTGTGCACCCAAATTGGAGTATTGTGAAGAACATCTACCTTTATTTCAACTAAAATACAACTATGAAAATCATTCGCAGGATTTTTCTTGGCATCGTAGGATTTTTAGGTATTTCGCTGCTTATGATATTGTTATTCTTTCGACAGGAAGCCTATCAACTGTATAAGGTCCTCACATTCTTTGATCAGGATGTCATTGGCGAAAACTTCAAAAGTGTTCCTGCTATATTTCGAACCACTACCGTGCGCAAGCCAGAGATTCCATACCGTTTTGCAACAGATGAACAACCCATCACACTACCCGAAACCTTCCAATGCAATGATTCAACAATCAATACCCAGGCCTACCTTGATTATACGCTGACAGATGCCTTGCTTGTCATTCGACATGATACTATCCGCTATGAGTACTATGGAAATCAATTTACAGCTGATGACAATCACATCTCATGGTCGATGTCAAAATCTATTATTTCGGCGCTTTTGGGCATTGCCATAGATGAAGGGAAGATTAAAAGTATTGAAGAAACAGTAACCGACTATTTGCCAGACTTTGTAGGGACCGGGTATGAGAACGTAAGGATCAAAGATGTACTGCAAATGTCATCCGGCGTCGGATTTAATGAAGACTATGGTGATTTAAATTCTGATATTAATGTGATGGGCCGCTACTTTGCTTTGGGTATGCCGATGGCAGATTTTGCAAAGCGACTAAAAAGAGAAAGGGCGCCTGGCACGTACAATCACTACGTCAGTATTGACACTCAAGTATTGGGTATGATTCTGAAAAAGGCAACCGGAGAAACAATAACGGAATATATGTATAAAAAACTATGGTCCAGGATTGGCGCGGAATCTGAAGCCTATTGGATCGTAGACAAAGCCGGCATGGAGTTCGTGCTCGGAGGACTCAACGTCACGGCCAGAGATTATGCCAGGATAGGGCAATTGTTTTTGGACTCCGGCAGGTGGCAAGGTCAGCAAATCGTGCCGGAGGCCTGGGTAATTGCCTCGGTCACGCCAGACGCACCTCACCTGATGCCTGGCATACGAAATACAGCGGAACGCAAAGATGGTTATGGTTTTCAATGGTGGATACCCTATGGTGGTGACGATGAGTTTAACGCCCAGGGCATCTATGGCCAGTTTATTTATATCGATCCGGACAAAGATTTGGTCATCGTAAAGTTGTCATCCAACTACCACTTCAAGCATGACAATACCGGTTTTTTTCATGACATAGAAATCGCGATGTACAGAGAAATTGTTAAGCAGATTGTCATTAACGAATAGCATTCATGATACATTTTTCCAATGAATCCTTGAATCCAATGTGCGTTCCGTTTGGGATTTCTCTAAGAAGTCAGGAAATCTAAGGTCTTTGCACTAATTTTGCGCAACAAAAGCTTGTATGACCAAGGATACTGTTTTGATGAATAAAGATCTGGATGCCCTGCATACGCGGGGATTCTTGGGCATTCAGGTAGACAAAAAACTGGACCTTGTCTGGGAAATCAACCAGTTGCGAAAGGCGAAAAACGCAGTTATCCTGGCACACTATTACCAGCAGCCTGAAATACAGGATATTGCTGACTATGTTGGTGATAGTCTGGGGTTGTCACAGCAAGCTGCCAGTACTACTGCCGATATCATTGTATTTGCCGGCGTACATTTCATGGGTGAGACGGCCAAGATTCTTAACCCAACCAAAAAGGTGGTATTGCCGGATCTCAATGCCGGATGCTCCCTGGCAGAATCAGCACCTCCGCGTGAGTTTAAGCGATTTTGTGAAATGCATCCGGAGCATATTGTGGTGACTTATATCAACTGCTCAGCTGAGATCAAGGCCATGAGTGATATCATTTGCACTTCTTCCAATGCTGAAAAAATTGTGAACGCTATCCCGGCGGACAAACCAATCATCTTTGCGCCAGACAAGAATTTGGGAAAATATCTCATGCGAAAAACGGGCCGGGACATGCTCCTCTGGGAAGGTGCCTGCATCGTACATGAAGCTTTTGCCATCGATAAACTATTGGATCTTCACGGCAAACATCCTGCGTCCAAGATAGTGGCACATCCCGAATCTGAAGAACATATTTTGAAAGTAGCCAACTACATCGGGTCGACTACGGGGATGATCAACTTTGTCAAGAATGATCCTGGTCAGGAATATATTATAGCAACAGAGGCAGGCATCCTCCACAAGATGTCAAAAGAAGTTCCGCACAAAATCCTGATACCGGCGCCAAGTCATGAAGACAACACCTGCGCCTGCAGCGAATGCGCATTCATGCGCCTGAATACAATGGAAAAACTTTATCTCTGTCTTAAATACGAATTGCCTGAAATTGAAGTGCCAGAAGAAATCCGAATTAAGGCGTTGATACCCATTCAACGCATGCTGGAGATTTCGAAAAATTGATCATGCCAAAAACAGATGTACTCATAATTGGTTCGGGAATTGCCGGACTTTCGTTTGCTATTAAAATGGCCAAGCGATTTCCGGATCAATCTATTACGGTAATCACCAAAGCTGATGATGGTGAATCGAATACCAAATATGCACAGGGTGGAATAGCCGTGGTGTTGGATGAGATCACGGATTCTTTTGAGAAGCACATTACAGATACGCTGAAGGCAGGAGATGGTCTATGCAATCGGGAAGTAGTGGAATTCGTTGTTAAAGAAGGCCCCGAAAGGCTTAAAGAGATCATCGACTGGGGTGTGGAATTTGATCAAGACGCCTCAGGGAAACTTGCCCTGAGTCGCGAAGGTGGACATACCGCCAAACGCATAATACACTATAAAGATATAACCGGACTCCAGATTGAAAAGAGCCTGCTTGCCCAGGTCGCACAACTGCCTAATATTTCATTATTGGCACACCATTTCTCCATAGACCTGATTACAGAGCACCACTTCAAACATAAGATTTCGCAACCGGAAACTGGTATCACCTGCTACGGTGCCTACGTCATGGATCAGCGTACATGCATGATTGAAAAGTATGTTTCAAAAGTAACATTGCTAGCTACCGGTGGCTGCGGTCAGGTTTATCGCGTAACGACGAATCCTCAAATCGCGACTGGCGATGGCGTTGCCATGGCGTATCGCGCCATGGCAAAAGTAAAGGATATGGAATTTGTGCAATTCCATCCCACGGCATTCTATACCCTGGATGAAAATCCCGCATTCTTAATCACCGAAGCGATCCGAGGACATGGGGCTTACCTGAGAACGCAGGACGGAGTCCGATTCATGTTAAAATATGATGATCGCGGAGAACTTGCCTCCCGAGATATAGTAGCCAAAGCAATAGACAATGAGCTTATCACGCGCGGAGATAATTGCGTATATCTTGATTGCACGCACTTACTAAAGGAGGACATACTCCTTCATTTTCCGAATATCTACGAGAAGTGCCTGAGCAAAGGCATTGACATCACCAGCCAATGGATACCTGTTGCCCCGGCGGCGCATTACAGCTGTGGCGGAATTGAAGTCGATGTAAACGGGAAGACGTCTATTACAAATTTATACGCTTGCGGCGAATGTTCCTGTACCGGTTTGCACGGCGCCAACAGGCTTGCTTCCAATTCGCTGTTGGAAGCGATCGTATTTGCGCATCGGTGTTACACTGATGTTGAGCATACCATAGCGTCTATAGCTACACCAGCAAACATTCCGGATTGGAACGCTGAAGGTACGACCATTCCCCGCGAGCAAATTTTGATAACCCACAATCGAAAGGAACTGCGTGATCTGATGAGTGATTATGTGGCTATTGTTCGATCCAATGAGCGTTTATCAAGTGCGCAAATGCGTTTAAATATTCTGTATCAGGAAACGGAAAAGCTTTACCATAGTGCCGTGTTGTCGCCTCAGCTCTGTGAGCTTCGCAATCTGATTGCCGTCGCATATCTAATCACCAGGCAATCTATTGATCGAAAGGAGAGCTGTGGGGTATACTATAATACCGATTATGCTGCGCTGCCGTAAATTCTGTTATTCACGCTTGACTAGCTCTTTATCCAGCTCAGCGAGATTATCAAAATGTAATTCAGCAACGTCATCAGCTTCATTTTGATAAAATATCATGCCTATCGTCATTACCAGTCCTGTCATAAGAATAGCATAGAGTAAAATCCCGCTGCTGAAGTTATGCTGAACGTACGCTTCCGGTATTCCAAAAAATAAGAGAACGGTAATCAAACCACGTGGTGCGATGAACCACTCGGGGTTGATACTCTTCATAAATAACCGCAAGCTGATCAATCTGACGACATAGAGCGCAAGAACCAGGCTAATACTGATAATTGCTGTTCCTACATTTAGCAACGATGCCAAATCCAGTGTCATCCCAAAAACCACAAAGAAGAATGTACGAACAACAAATGCAGATTCCAGCGTCACAAGATGAAATTCCTTGTTGATCTTTTTCAAAACTCCGGGATCAATCCATTTTTGCAGTTTCCCGGAAAAGAATAGCTTATAGTTACTCAACGTAAGGCCGAAAATCAAAATAACGATTAACGAAGAGAGATGAAATATTTTTCCGACTGAATATAGCGCTATCAGAACAGCGATCAGTAAGAAAAGACGCGCATTTTCTTCTATCTTTTGAAAAATTAACACCAGTAAATAGCTTATGAATACAGACAAGCTGACTGTAATAAGAACGTTGAATCCTACTTCCTTCACTATCGATAGGGCCGTCGCGTCCTTGGGGGTTCCGATAGCGAAGTAGAAAAACATAATTCCAAGAATGTCGGAGAAAGTACTTTCGTATATCATAAACTCTTTCCTGGATTGAGACAATTGCTTTACGCTTGGTATAATAATCGCACTACTCATGACGGAGAGTGGAATTGCGTACACTAAGGCGACATAAAATTCGAAGTTGAGAAACTCTTGGATCAGGTAGGCCAAAACAACAGCCGAACCGGAAAGCGCGACAAAGGCGACTGCAAAGGCCTTCAGAATTAGTGGACGTTTTTCCCTGGTTAATGTAAGGTCAAGCGCAGCCTCCAATACAATCATAATAAGTCCTACGATACCAAGCAATTGTAGTAAATTGAAAGCACTTGGTCCCAGATGGAGATTAAAGTAGCGCATGGCAAACTGACAGCCGATACCAAAGAGGATAAGTAAAAGAACACTTGGTATTCTGGTTAGTTTTGACACCCATCCAAAGGAATAGGATAAAATAATAACACCACAAATCAAAAGAATGTCGTAGTAAATGTTTTGTGTAATCATGGAGTTTTAATTCTTAATGTATCTTTGTTCAAGCGCTTCACAGGAACAGTATTAAAGTTACTGACTTTCGATTATCAAAGGAAGTCATTAAGATAAAGAAAGGGTTGAATGGCAAAAGTTAATAAATTCGGGACCTTCAGTGGCGTATTCACGCCATCCATTTTAACCATTCTCGGTGTTATCATGTATTTACGTCTGCCGATGATCATCGGAGAGGCAGGCTTGTGGGCCACTATCGGCATTATCGTAATCGCCCACATCATTTCTGTTACGACAGGACTTAGTGTTTCTTCTATTGCGACAGACAAAAAGGTAGCTGCAGGTGGGACCTACTTTATGATTTCCAGGAGTTTAGGGTTACCAATCGGCGGTACCCTAGGGCTGGCACTGTTCGTCGGACTTTCCTTTAGCGTAAGCTTATACCTCATCGGGTTCGCCGAAAGCTTCCTTGGCTTTTGGGGATTTGAGCTGTCTATTAATGCCATTCGATTGGCAGGTACAATTATTCTGCTTGTTGTAACTACCATCACTTTCATCAGCACTTCGCTGGCCATAAAGACACAATATTTCATTATGGCAGCGATCATCCTTTCGCTGATTTCGATATTGCTGGGGAACCACGATTTCGCACCACAGCAGGCCGTTCAATCAATAGGATCGGGTACAAGTGCTATACCCTTTATGGTACTATTTGGGATCTTCTTCCCCGCGGTAACGGGATTCGAAGCAGGCGTATCAATGTCGGGCGACCTGAAGGATCCGAAGCGATCCATTCCACAGGGAACTATTCTTGCCATCGTCGTTGGCCTGTTTGTCTATCTCGCCCTTGCTGCCTTTTTTGCCCTCACGGTAGATGGGGAAATACTGGCTACTGATTCACAGGTTTTACTTAAGATATCCTGGATTCCTCAATTGGTGATAGCGGGCATTTGGGGTGCAACGCTCTCTTCAGCGCTCGGGAGTATCTTAGGAGCACCTCGTATTCTACAAGCGACAGCGGCAGACAACATTACACCACGTTTCTTTTCAAAAGGTGTTGGCGCTTCCAATGAACCACGAAACGCACTCATGCTGACTTTTTTGATAGCCGAATGTGGAATTCTGATAGGTGAACTTGATGTTATCGCCCGGATCGTTTCTATTTTCTTCATCACAACCTACGGTTTTTTGAATTTGAGTTGTGCTTTTGAAGCATGGACAAGCGCGGACTTTCGGCCAAGTTTCAAGACACCGGTATGGGTAAGCCTGCTGGGCGCGACAGCCTGCTTTATCGTAATGATCGAACTCGATTTTGTGGCAACGCTTGGCGCATCTGTCATTTTAGGAATACTGTACTTCTACCTCAAGAGAAAAGAACTTGCACTGCAAAGTGGTGATACCTGGGCAGGAGTATGGTCGTCGTTGGTGAAAACTTCACTGCTACGGCTAACTACAACGAAGAAGCACAATAGAAACTGGCGGCCCAACATTCTGATGTTTAATGGCGCGGATAGTGCAAGACCATTCATGTTGAGTCTGGGAAACGCCATATCGGGAAAACTTGGTCTATTATCGTCTTTCGAGTTGATCAAATCAAATGACATCCTGAAACCGCAGCGAAGCGTTAAAATCGAAAATGACGATACAAAAGTATTCCGAAATACGTATACGTGTACCGATATTTATTCTGGAATAGATGAAATAGCGCGTATCTACGGTTATTCAGGAATTGAGCCCAACACGATTTTAATGGGTTGGAGTATCAAACCGGAAAACAAAGACAAGTTCATCAGACTAATCAGTCATATTCAAGGTTACAATCTCAATTCTCTTTTCCTTTACCACCATGCAAGCGCGAAGAAAATTACAACGCCATCCATTGACGTATGGTGGAGCGGATGGGGACGAAACCTTTCGTTTGCACTCAACTTACTCAGACATCTTACAAGCTCCTATCCCTGGAATCAGTCCAATGTCAGAATTTGTATTATTATAAATAATGACGAGGATACAGAACGTATTAACCGTTACGTAAAGAACGTTGTATTGCAGTACAGGGCAAAAGCGACCATAAAAATAATAGACAATCATGTCGCTCAATTACCCCATAAAGAGATAATCGCCAACGAATCTGCGTCGGTCGATCTTGCGGTTATTGGAATTCCTGATGGCAGCTATGATGATTTGGAAACAACCTATCAATTTTCGTACGAGATTTGTGAACAACTCAACTCGGTATTGCTTATTAACGCCTGCAATATCTTTGAAGACCATTCTATTGTAACCCAGCAGGATACCGCGTCTGCAACAATCAAGAAAAATGAATGGGTGCTCCCGGAGATCCCTGAGTCCCGCTATTCGGAAATTAATGATGATATCCGGAAGATAGATGAGCGTGGTCTTCAACTAACCGAGGCACTGCACAAGAAAATCTTCGTAGCGAGTTTCAACCCGGAATCTGCAATTTATGATAACCTCTATTCGCTTGCTGAGACAACGGCATCGGCATTAAACAAGGTGGTAAAATACGACCAACCGTATCAAAGAAGTTCCGCAGTCATGCGGACCAAGAAGCACTTCAACACCCAAATAGCGCGGCTACTCGATGACGCCCTTGAAAATGTCGTTCATTCACAAGAGGAGATACTGCAGGAAGGAATGCAGTGGTACCTTGCACAATTGGAGGCCGATAGTAACCGGTTTCCAAAACAGCTATCTATTCATTATGCCAGAACAGAATTTGACCCCAATAAGGAAGATAGTCCAGCCCTTCGGTGGTATAAGCTTAAACGCAGAGTATTAAATCCTTTTTCACGAAAATCAATTTCACTGAAAGTGAACTATCGTGAAGGGGCTGCCTATTTCCTGCGTGATCTACGGTACCACTTTCTTACTGTACTCCTGGATGATCTCGGAAAGAACCTCACCGCTTCGCGTGAAAACTTTCGCCATTTCATTTCATGGGCAGATGAATCCTTTCAGCGCATGTTAAGCATGCAGGACAGTCTGCAACAAAATGAAGAAATTAAGTCATTTATTGCGGACTTGCTCAAAAAAGTGCAAACGCTAAAGACCCAGTTGCTCGATCTACAATCATTATACAAAGGCCGGCTGCAGGTAGAGTACCGAAAGAATGTAATTTTCTTCATGCAACAGCTGGAACGCATAGATTTCAATGATTACATCCAAAAAAAGAGGCGCTACAGAAAATCCTATCTCGCGCGAAAAGAAACGCTTTCCGGGTATCCTGCCGAATGGTCAGAAAAAGCCACGCTTGATTTGAACACAATTAAGTCGAGCGCATTATTGTATGACTATTTCGGACTTGTGCAACACGAGATACAAGGCTTTCATGCACGACTCAAACAGTTATTTGATAAAGAACAGGCGCAACCTGTTAGCCGATTGATCGATTCATTAACTGCTGTTGCTACGGCACCTGGAAAATCAAAACCACCTTCCCTGCCTGAATGGGAGTTCAATCACGATTTCGCAACGGAGAAATTAAGGGAGATCACGGATAAGTTACTATCTACTTCCAGTGTACTGCCAGAGGAATCTACTGTATCGATCCAGTTTGATGGCAAAGTCGAAGGTCTAACCTTACCCATACGCGCTATGGTTTCGCACCTCACGGAGACCACATTAGCGGGCCCGCTAAATGATATCCTGGAGGAATTATTGGAAAAAGTTGGGCGATCGAACCTGATTGTTAATGATCAGGCCAGTCTGGCTATGTTTAACATATACAATCTGGAAGAGACAGATGAAGAATCATTGCGTCCTGAGGAGGTCAATAGGGCCGTTCGGGCGATAAAGCAGGAAATGGAGCTGATGAAAAAAGCTCTTGAATCCACCTTGCAAGAAATCGACAGACAATGCAGTGAACTTCAAAGCGCCTTGAGAATACATCATTTGAGCGATTTGGCTGGTGATTTTTCGACGTTGGTAAGGAGAAGAAGAAAAGAGCATTTACAAGGGCGGCTGAGTGAAAAACTTGCACAAGTTGCGGATATTGTGAAGCGGACACTAGTTTCAGTGCTATACTCGCAGGCCAAAGGCATTTTACTAGCCAGGCAGTTATCATCTTCAGCACAAATACTATCTGTAAATGAAAGGATTTTGAACGTTGTCGGCAGTGTAACACCAAACCAGGGCATACTGCAAAGATTACCGCATTACTATGTTTCCCTTTTCAGCGGACGGTCTAGCATAGGTGATAACTTTTGGGTAGCACGCCCTGATGAAGAAAAGCAGTTCGCAGTTGCACAGCAGCGCTACCTGGTCAGCCGACAAGGCATGTTATTGGTTTTAGGCGAACGAAATACAGGCAAAACCGCATTGTGTAAACATTTCGCCGAGTCGGCATCAGGTAACTTCACACCCTACCACATTTTCCCGCCAGAAGATGGTACCATAGCCATCGATCAGTTTGAAGCGGCGATGAGAAAGGTGACGAAGTTTGATGGTGACGCGACCCAAATACTTAGTATGCTGCCGCACAATAGCATGATTGTTATACATGATCTTGAAATGTGGTGGGAACGGAGTGAAGAAAACGGCCTGACCATGATCCGGTATTTGAAATCACTTGTTGAAGAGTTCTCTGCTAAATGTTTGTTTATTGTAAATATGAATCCATATGCATTTGCAGTAATCAATACGGCAGAGAAACTCGACACTCATTGCGCCGGTATTATTCGATGCGTGCCCTTTAACTCTTTTGAATTGAAACAATTGGTCATGACGCGGCACAAGTCCAGCGGACTCTCTTTGAATTTTGGTTCAGGTGTGACCGACAGATTTGGTGAAATCCGACTAGCCCGAATCTTTAATAACCTTTTTGCATATTCAAAAGGAAATCCGGGGGTAGCCATGAATGCCTGGTTAGCAGGAATTCAGGACTACGTAGACAAAACCATTAACTGGCGGGCGCCTGTTATCAAGAATGGTGATGTCTTGGCAGAAATGCCAGCGCCGTGGGCACATCTTTGCCTCCAACTGTTGCTACACAAACGCATGAGCTTAGAAAAGATCATACGATCGGTACAATTAGATAAGGATCAAATAACAGAAAGTCTAGCGGTGTTGAAACGCCTTCAGCTAGTCTCTATTCGTGGAAATTCCATTTATTTTTTGAATCCATACGCAGAGTTTTTATTAATTAAACATTTTACAGAAAAAGAGTGGATATAATGAACACTATCTATTTAACAGTGGCTGCTTTGTTTGCGGTAATCTTTTTCCGCTTTGCAAAACTAGTAAGCCTTCGAAACAGGATTACCCAAAGGTATCTTCCACTGTTGAATGGGCTTGAACTTGCCTTATGGACCTCCATTATCTTCTGGTCTGCAGACCTTTTTCTTTCTGATAAGCAGTACTATCCATACTTGGTCATTGTGATGATCAGTTTATTCATGATCTTAGTGGTGTGGTATTATGTGAAGGATATTGTCGCAGGTTTCCTATTTCGCCTGCGGCACAATCCAATCAAAGGTCAGTTGTTGGATTGCGAAAAACTGCATGGTACAATCAGGCGTGTAGGGCTGTCACAGCTCACTGTTGAGACCGCCGAGGGTCAATGGCGAAAGGTACCGTATTCAGCCCTGGTCACCCAGATGCTTTCCATCCAGTCACAGCATGCACTGTCTCCTGGCGAAACGGTGATCACGATAAAACTGGAGGGTGCAGTTGATCCAGGCTATTTCGAGCGTTTTGTACGTGAAACCCTCGCCCTATCGTCCTGGTGCGTGGCATCCAAACCCATTACGGTGCAGCCGAATCAGGAAGAAGAAGGTTCAATGCGAATTTCGTTTTTCATGCTAGACCCCTCCTATCTTTCATTGGCGAAAGATCGGTTGGCAAAGCTTGTTAGTAAATTTCAGGAGGTTGGGAAATAAACAACAGTAGCCTGCAAATTGAATACAGCATTGACTAAGATGACATTTTACTACAGGTTTAATCCTTCCTTAAAATGAAATCATTCAAGAAAAAGCTTCATCGAATTATCTTCGGAGTTGACACCGCGGCGGGAAAAGGTTTTGACATTGTCTTACTTATACTCATCATTGCCAGCATTACGATACTCATGCTGGAAAGCGTTCAGGAAATTAATATCAGGTGGTCTGCTACCTTCAAGAAATTAGATTGGATTATTACATGCCTGTTTACCGTAGAGTATGTACTGCGCATTTGGACCTCCGAAAAGCGGAGGCATTACGTATTTAGTTTCTTTGGATTGATTGATCTGTTCTCAATTCTCCCTACCTATATAGGCATCCTTATTTCCGGAACGCATGCCCTGGCAATTATTCGTGTGCTTAGGTTACTTCGGGTTTTCCGTGTCTTAAAGCTGGTTCAATTTATGGGTGAGGCCAGCAAACTGAAAGAGGCGCTGAGAACAAGTTCAAGAAAAATCGTCGTATTTCTCTTCTTCGTTATGATCGTTAGTGTTTTCTTGGGAACATTGATGTATATCATTGAAGGACGTGAGCATGGTTTCACCAGTATTCCACGAAGTATTTACTGGGCTATCGTAACACTCACAACCGTGGGCTATGGCGACATTGCACCGCAAACGACCCTTGGTCAAATCCTCGCTATGCTGCTGATGATAACCGGTTATGGTGTGATTGCTGTACCTACAGGCCTGGTCACGGCCGAATTTGTAAGGGCTAATGCGTCAACTTCAGGCAAAGCCACACATGCCAAAAGGGCATGTTTGCATTGCGGTACTACAGTGGACAGAGATACCGCGAAGTTTTGCAGCCAATGCGGGCAAGCCCTACCTAACGCTGATAATATTCCGAGCGATTAACTATCATTTTATGCAAATGGCCTTGTGACAAAGCATGAGAACAATTCCACCGTTATAAAATCTGTTGAAAAGTTTTTTTCACTTTCTCAAAGTCAATTCGATGCGCTTGCACTGCATCCATTGTATCTGGTGTATTCGCTTCGACACACTGTTCGATAACGAGATGAGGATGTAAATTCATATCCTTCAGTTCCTTTGCGAACCTATCATAATCGATATCCCCTTCACCAAAAGTTTCAGTCCATATACCGTTAACAGATTGTCTGATATGCAATTCAATCACACGGTTGCCATACAACTTCAACACATCAAAAACAGCAACCTGTGAATTTTGGGATCCCCTATAAATCCAGTGCACATCAAAACAAAAAGATACATTTTCAGGCGAAGTATTTTGCATGACATGATGAAACTCTCTTGCGCCCGCAAGCAATTCCATATCGTGTGTATGGTATGCAAGCGTTATGCCCAGCTTTTTCAGCGCACTACCCAGCCGGTCAACGTTTCTGGCTTGTTCGATCAGTTGGGCATCCGATTTAAGTCCTTTCCCGCCCCATTCGATTGGACTGGGATTTGTGACCACTATCTTGGTTCCGTATTTTTTCGTTTCTTCAGCAATCGATAAAACAACTTGCATCGATTTTTCAGCTTCTGATGCGTCATGCAGCATGCTGTTTACATACACTGACGGCATCTTAATATCATTCCGCCCTAAAACATCAATCATCTGTCTGGCTTCCGCTGATGTACCAATGTTTGGTTCAATCGCTTTCATGCCAGACCGCAAGAAATCCTGCGCAGATGCTTCAGGATCTTGCCACCAGGTTCTGCCCTGTCGCTTGTAGAAAGTAATCCAGTCGTATGTGCTGCAGGAAATCGGAAATGACTGCTTTTGCTCGCTGCGCAAAGAGAGCAGGAAAGGACTTAGGGCGAAGGCCGCAAAACCATTTAGAAAATCACGTCTGGTCGATTTCATATAGAAGTAATTTGAATATAGTTTATGAAGTTCTCCATTTTTTAAGCAAAAATAATGCACCAACAATGACTATTGCCATGAAGGAAAAAGTAGAGAAAATGGATTTTATGATGGTTAAAACTGAAGCGACTTCCGCAACCGAAGTCACTTCTGAGGGGTATCGCATGAGCATATTTACGACCGCAATATTTTCAAAGTAATCAAACAATCCGGCGGCCAACGGTAGTAAGCAAATAACAAAATAGCTCTTTGGCCAACCCAGTTTGATCAGGAAGTATGCAAGCAGGAGCGAGTACGATACACCAAACAACAACGGATATAGCATATCTACCGGAATTTGGATGAACAGATAACTATGCCTGCCCTCCTCTCCGAGAATTTCCAACAATGTTTTTACATACACTGGAGAGTATCCTGCTGGCATCATATCCAAAAGTTCCAGGCCGTTCGAGGATTTCATCACCAATGGAATGGTAATAGCAATCATGAGAGCATATACAAAATTGGTGAGTATAACGAGCAGAAGCACCCTCTTTCCAGTAGCAAATTCCGCTATCTTAATCATAATAGAAGTACCCCCTGTCAGATTGAATGTGGATAAATTACCTGAATTAATGCAATTGTGCGTATTATTTTGACATCGCAGCACAAATCCTTCACGAAGTTAGCATTGTATTGTGAAAACAAATGAAAAACACACTTCCCATGCTTGCAGAAAAACCATTCATTTCCAACCGGCGTATTATTCCTTTGTTGTACTGGCGTTCTTGACCATTAAGAATTCCAGTATGTTCTCATTGTCTACGGTACCAATTAACTTCTGGTCAAGCATTACAGGCATAAGAGTTGATTTATGTTGTTGCATTTGGAGATATGCCTTTTCCAAAGATGTATCCGCATCAAGAAACAAAAGATCATTATTCATTATCCTACTGATAATTTCATTCTCACCTTTATTGGATAGTGCCAGAATAATTTCATCCCGGCTTACCGTACCGACTGGAACTTCGTTCTCAGTAACCAGAAAAGTCTTGGTTTGCCCATTTAACAGCATGCTTACCGCTGTCTTGACTGTGTCACTAGCGCTAATGGTTTCATAGTGTCGCATCAGCACGTCATTTACGGTATAGCCGGCAAGTATGAATTTAGCTTGCGTCATGGATGCTTCGGCCTGGGCGCCCAAAAAGATGAATAAGCCGATAAAGATAAGAAACGGGTTGGCGTAGAAGCCTATGAATACAAAAACCATTGCCAATACCTGCCCAATTTTGGCTGCGATATTAGTTGCCCTTCGCCTATCCATGTTCATCGACAGAATTGCACGTAAAACTCTCCCGCCATCCATTGGAAACGCAGGGATCAAATTAAATAACGCAAGCCAAATATTCACTACAAGAAAGTTTAGGAAGAAATTGGAGCTATTCACGCTGGCCGTCAACTGAAGTGTCATGCTTTCGGTATCGGGAACTGAAATCAGTAGTCCTGTAATAGCCGCCAAGGCAATATTTACTGTTGGTCCGGCAATAGCGACAACCAATTCCTCGGAGGGTTTTTCAGGTATACGTTCAAGGCGCGCAAGGCCACCGATGGGTAAGAGTGTTATGTCCTTTGTATTAATGTTATAACGTTTTGCGGCGAGTGCATGACCAAGTTCGTGCAGAAAAACAGTGATGAATATGCTTATCACAAACAATACAGACCATAAAATCTGAATGGCGCTCTGTCCTTGTCTATAATTACTGAAGATAATGAAGGCTATCAATATGGAGAATGTCCAGTGAATGAATATTCCGATACCTGCTATGTTACCCAGCTTAAATGAACCCTTCATCAATTACTATTAGTTGTCTATGGAATCACAGCTTATAGAAGTCTTTTACCATCGCAACGATCTGGTTTTTAGTCATTGCGTCAGCCACTAATACCGATTTTAGTTTGTCAGCTCCGCGATCGATCGTTTTACCACTTTCTATCTTTTGCTGTAATAAATTTTTGACTTCGGCAGGACCAAAAACGAATAGTTCGTCAACGTCTTTGACGTAGTCCAACACCTTCTGGAGGAAAAGATCCACTTGAGCCATTTTTTTTGCATCCAAAGTCTTCTCGTTATTGATGTGTTGGCTGCCGAAGAAGCTCCCCTTTTCACCTTCTCCCTGGTGATGAATTCGGTTTTCAATACCTGACTCAACCTCTGTAAAATCATGAGTACCATCAGCAAATGTGACGATGAACGCTTTCGCACTGTCTATCCATATACCCGTTTGTTTTTTCATTATGTATAATTGTTAATAACGAATTGAAAAGTTTTTGTTCAGCACATTTATTATGCGATTAACATCGTCCTATTGAAGGTAAGTAATGGCACTTCGGCGTGGAAGGCCATTTGCTGTGTAACACTTCTTCCGAAAAGTTTTTCAAAAAAATGAAGTTTGTGCGTAAACATTGCCAGCATGTCTCCATGCTGTGCCTGAAAGAACGCTTCCACTGCCTCAGAGATGTCATCGTTATGCATAACGTGGAAAGAAATCGCCTTGTATTTGGTCTCAGCTATAAGTTGCTTCGTGATCTCCTTAGTGTCAATTGTCTTTGTAGAATCGGTAGGAAGAACGTGTAAAATGCTAATCTCAGCACCAAGTTTTCTGGCGTATACAGCAATGGTCTGTATCTCTTCATGCACACTTACCAGGTCTGTCGCATAAATAATTCGCTTGACATAATTGAATTTCGCATCACCAGGCACGGCTACCACTGGAATGCTGCTGTGATCAATTACAGCGGTTGCATTGCTACCCAAGAGCGTCTTTTTCAAACCCGTAACACCTTTGGTACCCATTACAATCAGATCGATCTTGTGTTCGCCAATAAATCGCTCGAGTACTAATTCAATTGGGAAACCTTTTACTGATTGGTATCTGATATTCAACTCACCACCAACCTGGGTTCTGATTTCTTCTATAAGCCGATCAGCGTCTTGTTGTGCTATCTCGAGCATTTCCTCCTCAAGCTTTTGCCATTTCATTAACGTTTGAGAGGTAGTATTAACGTTTACCACTGATACCAAAAAGATCTTGGCCTTTAATTGAACCGCCAGGCGGGCGGCATACATAACTGCAACTTTAGACAGCGCAGAAAAATCGGTCGGAACAAGAATGGTTTGCATGATGTTCTATTGAATTAGTAATATATTGAAGTTGATCGTCACGGGTTATCCATTAAGTAGTATGAAAAGCAAGCAGTGGAAGGCGAGCCTGGTATGCCATCTTTTTGGTCAAACTCCTATCAAACAATTTTTCAAATTCCTTCCTTTTTCGCGTCGAAAGTGCAATCAGATCCGCGCCAACAGAATCGACGAATAAATTGATTCCTTTTTGCGTATCGTCATGCTGCAGCACGTAATAAAATGGCTCCTGGTGCCCGGTTTCCACCGCAACTGTTTTAGAATATGCTTCAATGGTGTCGCGTTCGGACTTCACTTTTTCCTTTGAAACATGTAGCAAAATGAGTTCAGCGTTAAGTTTGTTCACTAACGTGCTAAGTTCTTTCAAAGTTTGGATGTCACTGTCATAAAAATTAGTGGCGAAGACTACTTTTTTGGGTAAAGCAATCGGGGCGTCCGCAGGCACGGCAAGCACCGGGCAAGGTGTTGCTTCAATCACCTCCCCTGTATTGGTCCCAAATAAGAATCCGCCAATTCCGCTGGCGCCTTTCGTTCCCATGACGATCAGGTCCGTTTTGCTTTCACTTGCTGCATTGATAATTTCGTATACTGTGCTGCCTGTCCTGACCTCTTTTTCACAAGGAACACCAAAGGCATCCAGAAGCTCCCCCGAAATCTTCAGGAGTTCCTTGTGTGCCGCTTTCTCAGCCTTGGACATCTCTGCCTCAATAAGTTCATAGGCAACATCATTGCGCGAGAGTGGTGGTGTGCATACACAAAGGAGCTTGACTTCAGCACCCAGTGCCTTCGCAACTACAGATGCATACTTAATTGCATGTGCGGCATTCTCGGAAAAATCAGTTGGGATTAAAATTTTCATCTACCGAAAATAAGTTCAAAGACTATTTATAACGCATTGCGAGATCAAATTGATTTAGCCATGAACCTGATTTACCAATTCGTCGTCAGTAAGCAGTGCATGAAGTTGGGTCAGATAACCTTTTTCAGCTTTGTTGATATTCCCAAAGGCATGTGCAATCGAACCGGCGGTATCTGATATACGATGCTTTATTGGGCAGCTAAAAACGTCAGGATTCTCTTCATAGTACTTGGCAAATGAGCGAAACGCCTCCCTGGCGGATTCCTTCTGTTGCACCAGGTAATCAAAGACAATCAAAATGTGTTCTGCTGCATTAGTTGCAAATTCGTCTACCGTACCCTCCATTGGCACCCAATATTGGTTAACCAATTCCCGGAGCTTCTCTATCTCGGCGGGTTTCACTATTTTATCTGCCGCAGATATTGCGTAAAACAAAAAACCCAGCTGTTCGTACATTTTTTTGAAGTTCGTTTCCATAGGGCTTGCTCGTTTAAAAACTAAACTTATACAATTAAGCACGAAAAGCGTATGATATTTATTGGAACAGAATTATGATTTATATCAGGTAATTTCAATAAATATTCATCAATTCTGTTGGGTTTCATGTCATTCAATAAGCCTGTCGAAATGCTTGATATTCCAGACAAACGAAAAACCTTTCCATCCTGAAACTTCTTTTACGGTAGGTAAAGCTTGCTAAGTTTAGATACTAGCTTTATCTTGTTTTTCACAGGGTGTATCAATTAGTCAATCATTATCGTTTATGAGATTCGTCGCGCCAGCAAGGTGGCTTCCCTTTTTTTTGATCCTCACTGTAAACAATGCTTTCGCGCAAACAGCGACCAACATTTCAGGGGTCTGGAATGGGACCATCCAGGTTCCGTTGAGCGATGATTGGACAGGTGAATACTCAATAGAGCAAAAAGGGCTGTTGCTGGAAGGGATTGCAACCCTGAAAAGCAGTGACAAAAGAGATTCGGCACAATCAAAATTTTCAGGGTCATTCAAGAATGGCGTGGCCTATTTCAGGTCAACCGCATTCGTTTATAAGACTTCTGGTTGTCTATCAGTTGTTGAACTTACATACAGCCAAAAGGATGGAATGGAATTCCTTTTGGGGAAGTGGAAAGGCGACTGGGACTTATCGACCTGCATGCCAGGCGCATCCGGAAAAGTAGAATTGGCCCGCGTTATGACCAGCCCCAAAGTGGTCGAGGCTATTACACCGGCAAGTTCCGGTCATCTTGCCGCAAGCGATAATGAAGGAAATGCTTTACGCGATGCGCTCGATAAGCGGAAATACTACGCGCTCATCATTGGCATTGATACCTATGAAGATGACCGTATTGTCGATCTGGCAAGCCCGGTAGCTGACGCAAAAGCCTTGCAAGGTGTTCTTCAAAAGTATTATGCGTTTACCAAAGAGAATACTTATTTGCTTTCTAACCCTACGCGGACAGCGATTATTGAATCGTTTGACGCCTTAAGCGAAAAAGTGATGGAACGGGATCAGCTGCTTATTTTCTACGCCGGGCATGGTCTTTGGGATGATCGACTAAGCCAGGGATTCTGGCTGCCCGCTGATGCAACCATGAATTCCAAAGCACAGTGGCTGTCGAATAGCACTATCCGTGATTATATTGGCGGAATTAAAGCCAAGCACATATTGCTGATCACCGATGCGTGCTTTAGCGGAAGCATATTCAAAGAAAGAGCCGTTAGCTCGAATACTAAGGCTATCCTTGAAATGTATAAGCTCCAGAGCCGTAAGGCAATGACAAGTGGCGCACTTAAGACGGTACCCGACCAAAGCGTGTTTATCTCATACCTTATTAAACGTCTCGTTGACAATCGACAGTCGTTTCTTTCTTCTGAGGAATTATTCCAATCTTTCAAAATCGCTGTAATAAACAATAGCCCAAATGGGCAGGTGCCACAATACGGACCTATTGGTCAGGTTGGAGATGAGGGAGGAGATTTTATTTTTCTAAGGCGTTATGATCACTAAGAAGTAATACTGAACGGGACTTTCACATGATTCAGATGGGCCGAGGGGATTCAATCATTTCCAATGTGTATACTGCCAACAATACCAGCCGGTTAATACGCGGCGGGAAGGCCTATTTTGATTTATTGGAGCAGCTCATTGATCGTGCCAAAACTTCAATCCATTTACAGGTCTACATCTATGAAGAAGACGAGACTGGCAGCCAGATTACGAGGGCGCTTGTACGCGCAGCGCAAAGAGGGGTAAAAGTCTATTTGTTGCTGGACCGTTATGCCTCTAGTGCGCTGCCCGAGTCAACTGTCCAAAGTATTATCCATGCGGGTATTAATTTCAGATGGTTTGAACCACTTGTAAAGGGGCGTAATTTTTATATCGGTCGAAGGATGCACCATAAGATTTTTGTGGCAGATGGGCTGTCTAGTCTGGTAGGCGGAATCAATATCAGTAACCATTACAATGATTTACCTGGTAAGCCGGCCTGGCTGGATTGGGCTGTATTCGTGGAAGGCGAAGTTTCTGCTGTATTGTACCATCGTTGCACGCAGATGTGGTTTCGCGTGACTAAAATTCCTATACCCGTATTTCCTATTGCGGAAAGTATTGGAGAGAATTGTCTGATACGTGCCCGCATCAATGACTGGGTCCGGAACAAGAATCAGATTTCACGCAGTTACCTGGAAATGTTTCACCGTGCCAATTCCAACATCACTATCATGTCAAGCTACTTCTTACCTGGCCGTGTCTTCAGGAGGAACCTCCGCCAGGCAGCAATGAGAGGCGTCAGCGTAAGAATTATTGTTACAAAAATATCAGATGTGACCCTCGCAAAATTAGCAGAACATTATTTCTATCCCTGGCTCCTGAAGCGGAATATTAAACTTTATGAGTACCGGAAAGAAGTCTTGCACGCTAAAATTGCTACGTATGACGGCATGTGGGTAACAGTGGGTTCTTACAACGTAAATGATATAAGTGCCTATGCCAGCATAGAACTTAATTTAGACATCCACCACCTTCCTTTTGCAGAACAAGTGGACAAAGTGCTGGGCGAAATTATGGAAAAGGATTGCGATCGCATAACTTTGGAAACACTAAATCATAAGGACAGCTTTCTTCACCGCATGGTATATCTCCTGGCTTTCTGGTCCTTCAGGATAATTTTTTATGTGTTCACATTCTATTTCAGACAAGAGAAGCCCCAATAGTGCTGTGCTACTCAATTCCCTTTATCCGTTCAATAAAGGCCTGCATTGTGTCCTTATCCCAGCCTGATAATCGACCGCGCTGCATCACAAGTCTGTTATCTAATGCGGGTCTCAAATAATAATGGAATGCAAAATCAGCTCGTGGGTCCTTCCATCCGCCCATTTGACCGAACCGGAGATCATTGAATAGGAGCGTGTCTTTCCTGATATCCACAGTGTAAAAGTCCTTTGAAAAACGCTTAAGGCGGCTGACTACATCCGGCGTATTGGCAAGGTTTAACAGCACATCCTTGCGCGAGAAAAATTCAAAATCGATGGGTTCATCCTTGCTGTCAAATACCGATCGGTAACCAACAAAGCTCCCCCCTTCTTTTGCGACAACGACAAACCAAAGCCAGCTATTAAAAGGCGTTGGGGTAGTAAAGTATTTCCTTGTTGTAATTTTTTTCTGGGTCATGGCTGCTTGCACTTCCCTATCAATACTAAATTTGTTGACCAGCGCATATCCCACATAGAGCGAGCTGATGGCGATTCCTGCTAAAGCCAGGTAAGCCCTTTTGTTATACGATTTTCTTATCACCAACAGCAGGAGGCTGATTATTCCTATGGGCAAAAGGTAAAATGGATCCATTACAAAAAGCGTATTAAAAGAAACGCGATAGTGACTGAATGGCTCAAACCATCCCGTACCGTATGCATTAAATGCATCCAACACGGAATGCACAAGAAGCTGCACAATAAAGAACGTAAACCAGAATTTAATGGAAGCAGATGACCTCCCCCATATTCGCTGAAGAAACCATGCGAATAGCGCTGAGATCAAAATAGCAAACAGAAAGGAATGCGTGAATCCACGGTGCGCCAATACACTGGAGGACGGATCCATCCACAACGAGCAAACAACATCAAGGTCCGGCATAATCTGTGCAGCAGCACCCCACAGCAGTGCCTTTTTGCCCAGTTTCTTACCAGCCAGTACTTCACCAAGGCATGCGCCAAGGGCAATGTGGGTAATGGTATCCACAGCTTTTTGGTTACAAATGCGTATTGTTGAGAAAGTTACGGAATAACATGAAAAATCAACACAGGATCGCTATCCTGCGTGAGATCAAGGCAGAATGGAATACTTATGCTGGCCCCATTGTGAAGGATTTGAATTCTTACGGAATGAGGCACTCCGCTACAAAACCGGAGCAGGGAATTTTAACGTGACAACATATCAAAAAATGTTTAATTAGTAATCTTGAACCAAAAGTCATTGAATATGCAATCGGTGCTGGGGAAAGCAAAACAAATTTTAAGCAACGCGATATTCCTATTATCGCTATGCCCCGCATTGTTCTCGCAGGCCCAGGACAGTGCGTCCGTTATGAAACCTCCCATTGAATTACTACGCACTGCAGAAAAAAATGAAGTATTGGTACTTTACCTGACAGGTGATGGAGGGTGGAATAAGTTCAGTCAGGATATCGGAGCCTCATTTGTTAAGAAAGGGTACAGTGTTGTAGCCTTGAATTCACCGGTTGCGTGCAACAACATCCCTTTTTCTGAAGCGTAGTCTGGTGCGCAGCTTTGATAATTTTTGTGATGAAAACGGATTTGTCAGCATATACTACCGTGTGCCCAGAGCTTCGCTGGCATTGTATAAATCGTTGAATAAGAAAAGTATGTTAGTAGGTGAAGAGGCTATCCTGAATATCACTACGTATACACTGGAGGGGGGTAAAATGAAAACTACCCGGAGCGCTGTGAACAGGTTGACCTCGGAAGGATGCAATTTCAAGGTATATGAACCTCCTGTTAAAGCGGGGCTGCTCCAGAAGCTGGAACAAGTTTCAGATGATTGGCTTCACCACCTGGGGCAAAAGGAAGTTGCCTTCACACAAGGTATCTTCGATTAGACCCTCTTAAAAGGTCATACAATCCTTACAGTTGAGAATGCCGAAGAAAAAGTGTTGGCTTTTCTAAACATCATACCCGATTATGCACCTGGTGAAGCGACCTATGACTTGATTCGCAAAACGGAAGATTCTCCGAATGGTGTCCTGGACATGTTGCTGGCCAAAACCTTCATGTACCTGAAGGAGAAAGGATATACCTCTGTAAATATGTGACTAGCGCCACTTTCCGGCATTGAGGGAGTAAACCTTGCAGAGAAGAGGATTCGCTATGCTTACGAAAATTTGAAAGCTTTTGGACACTTCAAGGGCTTACGTAAGTACAAAGACAAGTTTTTTCCCGGCTGGTAGAAAAAATACCTTGTTTACGATCACAATTATCACCTGCTTCAAGTGCCGAATGCGCTAAAGCGTGTTTCTGAGGGAGTCTAATTATTGTAAATCCAGCTACACGTCTTATTTCTTAAGAAACCGTGAAAACCCAACACCAAAGATCCAACTATCATAAACCTTCAGTTTACTGTCATAAAGTAAATTGACGCTGAGTTCCCAATGCTTTGGCAGTTCTATTCCATATTCAACCCCAAAATTCACCATATTGAAGCTTTCACTCCTTTCCAACTCTTTTCCTACACCCGCTATCAACGTAATTTTTCTCCAGGGCTTGAATAACCCAACGATACACACGCCTACCGGAAAGGAACGCTCAATTACATCTTTACCTTCCCGCTCTTCAATCTTGTACTGCTGCAGTACAATGTCATTGTGGAGACCAATGGCCCATTTCTCTCCAAACCAATAATCATAGTCAATCCCCCAGGTTGGAACAATAAAAACAGTTTTTTTTCCATTTACATCATCCGCAGCTGGAATGTGTGAATTTGCCATCATGATGCTAAGACGATGCGGGTATGAACCTTCATCATCTCCCTTTTGCTCTACTTGTTCTTGCGCAAACAACGGAAAAGCACCAATAAGGAAGAGTACAATAATATCGAATATTTTACGCATAGAAACTGTTTCTCAAAAAAAGCACTTTCATAAATATGACTGCCCAATTCTACCTTTTTGAATGATAAAAAAAGGCACTACCAACCTGCCAATACAGCTGCGCAGACCCAAAGGTCTTTGAACAAGCTTTATTTTCGGATTATTCTATTTTCCGTTCCTCAATGTAACCATTGAATGAGATGGGATCCCTGTCTATGCTGGATATACGTACAGATGTATTGCCTTTGGCAGAAACAGAAACGTAAACTTTCAGAGACTTTCTTATATCATTTGGTATGATAGTAATTTCCCAGCCTCCTTTCTTCCCGTTTTTGACGGTATATTGAAAATCAGTGGAAGTAAATTCTATTCCAGCATCGGATGGATTCATGGGGGCGCTGAACGACCTGCCAAAATAGGGAAAATTACAGGAGACGGCGTCGGACTTTACGGTCAGGGTATACCCAGGCGACAATGTCCTGAGTCCGCCTTTCATCGGGCTTGCCGATTGCGCCTGAAAAACAAAGGATTTTTCATCCACCATATTCTTAAAGCGCATTTCTTGTGACCCTTCCTTGTTTGACTCCTGGGCATTTGCACCCACGACTATCAGCAAGGCAACAATAGATAGAATACTTATTGTCAGCTTCATTGCTTGTGGTATTTGTTGCTGTGGCAAATTTAGAAATTTTATCCGTATCAAAATTCATAACAACCGGATTGCCAACATGGTTTGAAAAAAACGCCCTGGCCTCGGGGTTTCTTTTTTCGCATCGGCATTAACAATTCAATTATCCGTTCAAAAGCATGTAGCACTGCCTCGCTATCTCCAATTCTTCATTGGTCGGAACAATCAATATTTTGACTGGAGAATCCGAAGTATTTATTTCATAAATTCCTTTTCCGCCAGCCTTATTTTTCTTCTCGTCGAGGTAAATTCCAAGATGGGCCATTTTACTGGTTGACAGACTTCGAACAAGGGGATCATTCTCCCCTACTCCCGCTGTAAAGACGATGGCATCTATACCGCTGAGCACTGCGGCAAAAGAACCGATATACTTGCGGATATGATAACAATACATCTCATAAGCCAGCACGGCCGCCTCGTTTCCCTTTTCGTACGCTGCTTTCACATCCCGCATGTCACTAAACCCAGTGAGGCCAAGCATACCGCTCTTCTTGTTGAGAATATCATTGACGTCATCCAGCGAATATCCAAGCTGATTCACCATATGAAAGATGACAGACTGGTCAATATCACCGGTTCTTGTTCCCATGATAAGTCCGTTCATGGGACCAAGTCCCATACTCGTGTCAATGCAAGTACCATTTTGAACGGCACTCATACTACAACCATTACCCAGGTGAATAGTAATTATCCGGGACCCATTCTTTTGCAAATATTGTGCTGCTGTTTCAGAAACATACTTATGACTCGTCCCGTGAAATCCATAGGCGCGAATTCCATGATCATCATAAAATAAATTTGGAATGGCCATGCGATAAGCCACCGGGGGCATCGTTTGGTGAAAGGCAGTATCGAATACCGCAACTTGTTTGGCATGCTTGAATATTTGTTCTGCTACTTCAATTCCCAGGTAGTTGGGTGGATTGTGCAATGGTGCCAGCGGAAAAAGGTTCTTGATCTTTTCCTTTACCGCCTCACTGATTATGATGGTATCAGAAAAATCTTCACCACCATGCACTACGCGGTGCCCAACGACATCAATTTCCATGGGGTCCTGGATCACACCGATTTGGGAATCAGTAAGCAGCCTGGCCACTTCCGTTAGTCCGCTTGCATGGTCAGGAATGTGAATACCTACTTTCCTGACGTGTTCGTTTTGCCCTGAAAACGTTTTATGCTGAATAGCCGATCCTTCAAGACCAATCCTGTCAACTATACCTGCGCAAACAACTTCTGCCTGAGGCATGCGGATAAGCTGATACTTGATCGAGCTGCTTCCTGAATTAATAACAAAAACATTCATGTTACGGCAATACGGAATTTATTGTTGGGCTTGAATGGCTGTGATGACAACTGTATTAAAAATGTCGGCCACGGTGCAACCCCGACTCAGATCATTGACGGGTTTATTGAGACCCTGCAACATTGGCCCGATGGCAAGCGCACCGGTCTCACGTTGGACAGCCTTGTAGGTGTTGTTACCTGTATTGAGGTCCGGAAAAATCAGAACACTTGCCTGCCCCGCCACTTCAGAATTGGGCAATTTCTTTTTACCTACAACCGGGTCAACAGCCGCATCGTATTGTATCGGTCCTTCCACCTTTAGATCAGGACTTCTTAGCCTGATAATTTCAGTAGCCTTCCTGACCTTGTCTACATCTGCACCTTCACCTGACGAACCTGATGAGTAAGACAGCATCGCCACCTTGGGCTCAATGCCAAACATCCTGCTGGTTTCCGCGGAAGATATCGCGATGTCGGCTAATTGTTCTGAGGTCGGATCAGGATTGACGGCACAATCGCCAAAAACAGAAACGCGGTTAGGCAGGCACATAAAGAAAACAGAGGAAACGGTATTAACACCAGGTTTAGTCTTCACAAACTGCAGGGCCGGGCGGATGGTGTGTTGAGTAGTATGTACAGCACCAGAAACCATGCCATCGGCTTCACCTTTGTACACCATCATCGTACCGAAGTAGGAAACATCCTGCATCAGGTCACGGGCCATTTCCATCGTGAGACCTTTGTGCTTTCGGAGGTCATAAAGTGTTTTAACGAAATCCTCGAAGCGATCTGAGGTAGCAGGATTAATAATACTCACTTGCTCCAAATCAAGGGACAAATTCAAACGATTCACGGCAGCCGAAATCGTTTCCTTATTGCCCAGGATGGTGAGGTCTACAACGTTCTGCTTTATCAATAAATCTGCCGCCATCAGGATGCGATCATCTTCTCCTTCAGGCAATACGATATGTTTCCTGTGTTCCTTCGCCCGTTTGACAATCTGATACTGAAACATCCGCGGCGTGATCGTGGTGGAACGAAAAAAGATAATTTTCTTTTCCAGTGCTTTAACATCCACATACTTGTCGAACATGGCAATCGCCAGGTTTATCTTTTCTTTGTTTTCAGGCGAAATCCTGGATTGGGTATTGGCTATGCGCGTAACGGTTTTGAACGTCCCTGTATCCACCTGGATGATGGGGACTACGGTGTCCAATCCTTCAATTAACTTCATAATGGTTGGCTCGGGTACTAACCCTCCCGTTAGCACTATGCCGGCTATTTTCGAATAGTTCTTGGAAATATTCGCCTGCAGGGCGCCGATAATGATGTCACCACGGTCCCCGGGGGTTGCAATCAAAGTGTTCTTATTTATCCTGGTCAGACAATTGTGCAATTGCATAGCCCCCACAATAGAAGCATCCACACGGTTAGAGAGCAAGTGCTCCCCAAACAATACCTTACCTTTAACCGATTCAACGATCTCCTGCATGGTGGGGCTTCCCAGATCTTTGTTGCCCGGAATGGAGGTTACAATCATTCCCTTTGGAAGCGCAGCATTCAGGCGTTTTATGATCTCTTCTTCACTTTCAATATCGATTTTATTTGCGACTATCGTAAGGATCTGAACGCCACTATCCGTAAAACTTTTTGTTGTGGATACTGCAATGTCAACAATTTCCTTGACCGCTTTTCCTTCACCCTTAACGATGACCACAGCAGGTATGCCCAGATTTTTAACAATAGAAATATTGCCGTCAAATTCCAGGTTCGTGTTGTTATCCATAAAATCCGTCCCTTCGACCACAACAAAATCATAGTTCTCCTGCAGTCGTTTGAATCTTTCGATAATGGTATCAATTATATAAGATTCATTTCCGGCATTTATGTGTTTGCTTACCTCGTCACGGGTAAAGACATACATCTCGTTGTATGCTTCGTTCAAGTTGAAATGATTTGCGATGGTATGCAGGTGGCTGTCTTTTTCAGTAGGCGGACAACTTATTACCGGTTTAAAATAAGCGATCTTTGCCATCTTGCCGGCCAACAAATTAACAAGCCCCAGGGCAATGATGGATTTGCCGGAATAGGGCTCGGTTGTTGTGATATAGATTGCGTTTGTCATGATTAATTAGAACCATCAAAAGTATATAATGTCGAACAAAGTGTGGCAAAGATAGGCAATGAATCCAGTTAGTTTATAGACTCCGAATATTCGCTTTTTGGAAACCAGGATTTCATGAAATTACTTACGGTGTGAGCAATTCTTGCTTTAGCCCACCTGGTTGAAAGCTTTTTGAAGTACCAATTACAGCGATTAGCCTTGTTGGACTTCCTCAGTTTTCTGAGCGCCAACACAACAGGAAATTACAGGAAAGCGGAGAGATAAAGGAGGGCTTTAGTAATTAAAACCAATAAGATTCCAATAGCTCAACTGCAGGAGGCAAAGCACGCTCCCAACAGTTAGCATGACATAATAGATCCGGCTCCTCATTTTATATTGGTCATTATTCAGGAGCCTTGCGCCCAGTACAAGCATGCCAACAGTGGTAACGATCATGAGCAATGGAAATACAAGCGCGGTTTTGAGCAATGCCGGAACGTCGTATACAATATCAAAGGGTACGCGCAAGGAAACAACTGTCGCGACAAGAAAAAGCAATAGTAACAAGTAGTTGAACCAGGCTACCGCTTTAGCCAGCACAGGTAGTGTCTGACTTACCCGTCCGGTAGCCTGGTATTTCCTGCGGATCCGGTAGACTATTGGCCAATAGCATAATGCTGTCAGCATAAGGATAATAGTGATAAAAAACAGCCCCATATGTGTGGAACTCCTATCAATCCAACTCACTTTCTCGAGGGCGAAGATCGGCAACAGACCGAGGTAACAATATTTGATAATGCCACGCGCATCTTTGCCAAAAGCCATTTGATCAGATTTATGCTCTTCACGAAAAGTGGTGCTATCAATAGGAACCATATATGTTGTCTCCGTATCGGTTGTCACTTTTAGTCGCTCATCATCTGCAACCACGATTTGAACACGGCCTGCGAGTGATCCTATTTTCAGCAAGTCACTAAAGGAATATCGGTTTGCCCTGTATTCCCCGGCAAACTGTGTGAGCCAATGTTTATCAGTCTTCATTGGAGTGGTAAGCGGACGCTCGTCAGGAAAGTATTCATCCATAAAGGCTTCGATTACATCCATGTACGCCTGCGCGCCCTGGTCGGTGTTGAAAGAGATAAATATGCCGGTATCGTGTTTCGGCAGAAAGAAGAAGCCTGAATGAAACCAGAAGGTATCGCCACCATGGCCGATCAAAGTTTCACCGTTCTGGCTAAGGTCCATAAACCCGTAGCGCATAGGATTTACAGCTGGATGGTGCTGATGCGCAGGTGACATCATCATTCCAAGCGTTGCGCTGTCCAGAAGTTGGTACCCGTTATAATTTCCATTTCTCAGGTAAGCAAGCATAAGGTGCATCATGTCCAAAGCAGTGGACGACGCTGCGCCGATAGGATACAGCGGAACGTATTCAAACGCTTCCTCTACGGATTCATTATTCTCTACCCTGTATCCTTTGGACATCTGGCTTGCCAGGGATGCCGGCAGTGGTTGCCTGAATGTAGTATTGGACATTTCAAGCGGAGTGATGATATTTTTGTTAACATAGTCGTCAAAGCTTAATCCCGATATTTTCTCGACTATATAGGCCGCCATGGCAGTGCCGTGATTGGAATAGGCGGCTTGCGTAAATGGCGCGCGCACCCTGGCCGGCATCTCCTTGCGGAGCAGGTCACCCATTGGTTTTAGGGACGAGGAGTCCTTGCCAAAAAGATTCAATATGTGATCTTCAAATCCGGGTGTATGCGTCATCAGGTGCCGCAGTGTGATGGGCTGACCATATTTCTCGGGAATGGTGACATCTTGCATGTAATGGTTGATATCTGCATCAAGGTCAAGCTTACCTTGTGCCATGAGCTGCATGATGCTGGTCCATACAAAAAGTTTAGAAATCGAGCCTATCCGAAAAAGCGTGGTAGCAGGGTTAATGGGACGCTGTGTTTTGATGTCCGCTACACCATAACCATTGGCCAGAACCACTTTACCATCCTGCAAAATGGCTACTGTAGCCCCGACGATGTTTTTGTCTTTTAGCTTTACCTTCATTACACCATCCATAAAGGAGGCAGCCTTTGCAGAATCCAGGTACTGGGAGTATACCAAGACGCTGCAGAACAGGAAGAGGAAAGTCAGCAGGCGAGATTTCATAGTGGTATAATTTGAAATATGAATATACCCGAACTGAAAACGAGAACGGCGTATCTTTTAAGGATTTCGGCAAACAAATACCAACTCCTTGAATCACAGAAGAATAGAACTCAAAGAAATTTAGCAATGCTTTAGCGTGTGTCTAGCAATGGCGGCAGAGGACTACTTCCAATCTGTTAGTTTCATTGCGCTACAGGTTAAATAGACGCACTTCATTTTAGGGGTACTCGATTTGCTATAATCCAGATTATTTCGTTCAGATTGCTGGTAGAAATAAATCCCACGGGACTGAGCAGCACAAAATACCACAGGACCGAATCGGTTGCGACCTCTTTGACCGTAAGTGTGAATTCCACATAACTTTCCGAAAAGGGATAGGCGTAGGTCATTGAGGAGTATTCAATTATCAGCGCTGGCTGGGAGGATGCATTTATGTTCTTTTCTGATAACTCATTGTGTAGTTTTTCCTCGAATGATCTCTTTGTGGTTTCATTCTTTAATAATATTTTTTCAAACTTCCCATCGAATGCCAACGCATACGATATTTTATCAGTAGGATGATTGTTACCCAATCTTCCGCCACTGATGATAGTCCATCTTGTATCCATGATTAGCTTTTTATTATGCTAACGCGAAGGATAAAATAAGTGTATTGTAGTTATCGGACAGTTGTAGGTATTTCAGGACAACAGTCCTCCCCTTACTCTTTTGCGATAGGCCAATGGTGCAATTCCATTGTGCTGTTTGAAAAACTTTGAGAATTGTATGGGGTCCGTAAAACCCACAGAATAGGCAATCTCTTTGGCCGATGATTGGTTGTGTGCCAATTGTCGTTTTGCCTCGAAATTTATTTTTTGATGTATAATACTTTGCGCAGAGCTTTGTGTGGTAGCCTGGCATGCCCGGGACAAAGTTTTCTCTGATATTTCAAGGTCCTTCGCATATTCAGAAACACGATGTGTTTTTGATATCTTCTCATCCAACAAATTCAAAAAGGAATAGTAAAGATGACTTGTCTTGGGCATCTCCTTTCTCGTTTTGCTCTGTTCGCACAACTTCGCAAGCAAGACTGCCATCAGCTGAAAAACGACAGGCGTTGGTTTTTGTTGACCTTCAAATTCTTTCAGGATAGACCGGAATAAAAGTGCCATAATATCCTCATGATAGATCAGGCCATGTACCAGTAAATTTTCATCAGGCGCATTGATGAGCATTCTAACTTTCGCGCTCAATAGCAACCTGGCACAAAAGGCCTGGTTGAAGGCAATGACAATCACTTTTACTGCCTTCTTATTGATCGGCCGAACAAAATGAATCTGATTGGGATTTATCAGACCTGCATCACCTTTGGTGATGAGATGTTCCTTAAAGTCAATAAAACTTTTGAAGGAACCTTCGAGGCAATAGGATAGCACAAAATGATTCTTTTGGTGTGCCTTGTATTGCGGCATGTATTCCAATGGAATGGAATCGAACAGTAAAACATTGAATGTTTTATCACCGTCAATACTCCACAAGGATATTTTAGGAATTGTACTTTTTGATCTGAATCGTTTTTGCATTACCCGATCGTTAATTCAGGAAAGACATTGTATTAGAAATCATAATAGAATAATATCCAGGTACGATTTGCATTTCCGTTTGAATGGTCGATATTGAAACGCTGGCCATACATGTATTCAACACCAATCCTCAGCCCCTCGACAATTTTCCAGAAGGCATTGCCAGAAAAGCTATAGCTATAATCAAAGTCATCTCCTACCTGAAGGCTATTGTTGATGATTGATGACATGCCAAAAGAAAAATACGAAGATATGTTTCTTGGCCAGTGATGTCCATACGATACAAATCCACCCGCCGAAGTGAGACCCTTAAACTCAGCCGTTTGAGGATCATAGGCCATATCCTGCCCCTGGCCCTGAAACGGATTTATGAAATGAGAGATAGCCCTGCCGAAAGTTCCCTGGAACAGTATCTCATCCGAATGCTTCAGTTCAAAAGTCCCTGACAAGGAAGTACCGTATCCAAAGCTGTTGTTTTTGTTACCATCAGGATCATAACCGGCGATTGGGGCAAATATGCCACCCAACTGGAAGGAGCCATATTTTCCTTCCCTATTGATTCTAGCTGTCAGGTTAGGTATGGTTTGTACAAAGGTGATCTGTAAGGAATCTGGCGACGCATAGTCGGGAAGGGAATATTCAAAGGCGGCCGAAAATCCAAATCGCTCAGATATTTTGAGGCTGTACCTGATTTGCGGTGTTCTGGAACTTATGGCTCCGGTAGGGCCACCCGGGTCAACTGTCGCCGGCAATGATGACGCATTGGTGAGCAGGGACCAGGTCTGGCCAATGAGCCATCTTCCATATTGCCCATACGCATGCCTGATCCGAAACGTATTGCCTGGTCCGGCAAAATCTGTTTCCAGTCGAATAAAAATATTTCCATTTAATGTCTTCCTGGTGACCTCAAAGCCCAGCCTCGAAAAACTCAGGCTGTTGTAGTAATTGGGGATATTAATGTCTTTCGCACCAGTAGGAATTTCAAATGTGCTGAAAACGTTCTTATTGTTGAGATTCTTGTTCTCATAAAAGGCTGAAAAACGAACTGAACCTAAAATGCGCAACTGCAGTTTATTTTCCTCGGCAAGAATATACAAGCCTCTATCCTGTGTTATATCCAACCGGCTGTCTTCTCTTTTTTGTACTGCGGTATCTTGTTCCATTTTGCTGTCAGCTGTTTGAATTGAAACAACCACCTTTGCTGAATCTTGTACCGGACCGGTATCTTCCTGGCCGAAGCATAACGTTGAGGTCATACAGCAAAAGAGTAGTACGGATGTCTTACGCGGTGTGCGAAACAGTCTCAAATCTATCTCCTTGTTGCTCCACATTCGATCATGGTTTTGATTCAACTCGAATTCACAAATATAATCAAATGTGTCAATGCGCATTGGGCTCGAACTTTTTCAAGGACATTGGTCGGGCTATAATCCCAGACTATTGAACATGGCCTGATATTCGGGATTATCCGGGTCAATTTTACGCAGTGCTGCCGCATATCTTCTTGCTTTCTGCGGATCTTTTTGATTCATGTAAAAAAAGGCCAGTGCGTAGTTTATGTTTGTTGCCTTCGGATTCAAAGACAACCCTCTTAACAAAGCTTTTTCGGATTCTTGCATCTTGCCCTGTTGCTGCAGCAACAGCCCATAATTGTAATAAACACCGGGATTCTGTGATCCGAGGCGTACTGCCTTTTGAAAATTCTCCATTGCTGCAGGAACATCGTGCAACTCATAATACAGCAGCCCCATATTATAGAAAATTCTATCATTTGTCGGATCAATATCCGAGGCGTTTTTTAGCGTTCTCAATGCTTCCTGATTTCTACCAAGACTATTGTAAGCTGCTGATAGATTAAATCTGGCATAGTTCATCAGGCTATCCTTCTTCAACCCGCGCAAATAATAGGCGATGGCCGTTAGTTGATCACCACCCTGTAATTCATAATCAGCTACCATGATATTGCCAATAGCAAAATCAGTTTGGTACCGAAGGTATTCTCTGTTCTCTGCGTTGGCTGCGTAGTAGGCACTCCTGGCTTCGGCCGGCAGGGCTTCTGGCAATAAACGATGATAGAGATCGGCCGCGGCAATACGGACAGCACGAACATTATCCGATAGGTTTTGATACGCTGTTTTTTGCCAGACTTCAGGTGGAAAATTCTCCAAGGATCTGACGGCATGATAGCGCACAAGGGGTTTGTTGTCGCGCAATGCATTCAGCAATGCCGTTGCACTCAGCTGGGTTTGAATGTTCCCCATATAGTACGCGGCTGTCGCACGTGCGATTTCGGGTTGTAAAGTATCGCGTAAAAGTTTCACCAGGTGTTTCTCACTCTTGTCCGTAAGGAGGCTGCCGGGCAAGAGGTCATCTGAAAAATGATACACCCTTTTCTTACCGTACCACTTCCCGATAGCGTCAGCAGCCCATGCCGGAGATTTTCCTTTATGACAGCTCGTGCAGGTATTGGGCGTACCATAAACCGTCGACTGATCAGGCCGTGGTATACGAAAACTGTGATCCCTGCGATGATCATTCCCCATAAAGGTTTTCACTGGCATATGGCAATTGATACATTGCGATCCTTCCGTGTTAACTGCATGAAAGTGATGTTCTTCTGATGCATATTTTGGTTTATGGCAACTAAGGCACAAGTTGTTTCCTGTCATCCGAAGTTTTCCGGAGTGAGGATTATGACAATTGCTGCACCTTACATTGTTTTGATACATCTTGCTTTGTGTAAACGAACCATACTCATAATCTTCCTCTTTGATTTGACCATCCGGAAAATAGAATTCGTTACTGATAATTTGTGGAATCAAATCATCCATAATCTGACCCGTATGCATCTTAGCCTGCGACAGTTCAGCTTTCCGCGCATGGCAAGCGGCGCACGCATTCAGCTGCAAATGCGAAAGCGTATCCTTTACATATAAAAAACCTAAATTCTTAATAGACTCACCTTTTTTATATTCTGGTGAATTGACAAAGCTGATGTGTGCGCTGCCAGGCCCATGACAGCTTTCACAGCCAACATTCAATTCTTTCCATATAGTGTGGTAATCATCACGTTTGAAGTCATAATTCTTCTGGAGATCCGTTGTGTGACAAGAAGCGCACATGGTGTTCCAGTTTTGACTGGCCCCTGTCCAATGTAACCAATCGCGGTAATGAATTTTTTGACCGGCATATTGGTGAAACCATTTCTTACTGCGCGTATCCCAGCATACCCGCGTAGATTGCATTCTTCCGCCGGGAAACGCAATCAGATATTGCTGCAGGGGATAATATCCAAACGTATACAGCACTTCGTAGTCATGATTATTCCCATCTTCCCCTTGCGTATTGATGTAGAACTTATTTCCCTTCTTAAAAAATGTATTGGTGACGCCGTCTGCCACATAGGTAGTACTATCAAAGTCACCAAGCACCGTTGAGTCATTTGCCGGTTGCATGGCGAGGTAATGATCCGACGTTGTCCAGTCGGCATAGGCTTGTGTGTGGCAGGATTGACAGGCAACCGACCCGACATAGGTATTCTTAGCAAGTGGTTTGTTTAAAGGATTTTCCTGCTTCTCCAGGGAAGAATTACAGCCTACTATCACACCGGCAATGGCACAAGCGTGGAAACAAATCCTCAGTCTATTCATAGCTCTTCCGATAACCGTTATTCCTTACTCCATATAGGGAGGTAATATAATTATTTCTAAAAATAATGGCGGAATCGCGGCAAATTATTTGACTATTTGAAGTCTGATGATTCAGACTTATTCTTCAGCGGAAAACGCAGGGATATGATGTCGACAATCTCGTAGAGGCTTTTGTTGGAAATAGAACTTTCCGGACTTACGAGAACAAAATACCAAAGTATGGATCCTGTGGATGAATCCTTCACAACAACAGTAAGTTCTACATGTCTTTCCCTGGACGGGTAAGTCAGCGCAACCGATTTATACTCCATCGTCAGTGCTGCCTTGGCCGAAGAAGTTATCCCTATGGTAGCCAGTTCCTGACGAAGTTTCTCTTCAAAGGCTTTCTTAATTGATTCGTTTTTTAGCAAAACGCTTTCAAACGCTTCATCCGTTGATAAGGTAAATGAAGCTTTGCCGGTGAGTTGATCATCACTCAATCTTCCACCACTTAAGATTGTCCATTTTGTATCCATGATTAGCTTTTTATTATGCTAACGCAAGGGATACAACAAGTGTATTGTCGTAAACGGACAGTTATTGGTATTTCAGGACAAGTACCTTTTGGTAATCGAAACCGTCGTCGGCTGCAGCGCCTGGCATGATACTTTCTTGATCTAAATCTTGTCTCATGATCAAAGGATATTCAGCACGTTATGGTTTAAACAATAGTATTGATCATTGATTCATCAGCGTATTTTCTTCCCTACCAAGAACCAGACGCCCGTTCTATAAACCAAAAATCAGTGCCGCTTCCAATCACATAAAGTGGCACCCAATTGATGCATAGAGGCCAATGAATATTCATATTTCAAAACAACCAAGGCATACCCATTACAGGGGTGACAAAACTAAGGCTTTACAGAAGCTCATTTGGCGATTTGACCATTTCATTGCACACCCTCTTGTCCCGCGATATATAGCATCTCATCCGTAATTAAATTACACGCTAGAAGATTCCCAACGGTGATATAAATCCTACGGTAAATCTTCCTGTAGTATAATCATTCACGCCAAAGCGATTTTTTGCATAGTCAGAATAGTCGTATCTTCTACCAATCCAATTGGCAAAAAACTTGATGTTAAGATCACTCCAAGGAACACGTAGTTCATTTTTTTGAAAAAATACTCTTTGGCAATAAGATCTGGGCCTGAACCCGCCATTGCCATTCCGGACCAAAATCCGGGCGAACTAGATTGTAGTACAGTTGGGTTTGCAAATTAAGCGGAAGCTTACCACCAAGAAATACGAGCTTCCCTCCTCCTGCCCCAACCGGGACAATCCATTTACTGTCATTATTTGCAGTCCAGTCGGCCGTAATGATTGGCGCCGTATTGATGTACCAGCCGTTTCCCATCTGCCGAACAATGAACAGGTTAAGGAGCATATGGTTCACTTTATCGCGATCCGAATTTCCAGCAAACGACCACGCGTTATTAATGAGTGCCCCAAAGGTCCAGTCACCAGGTTGCACCAGGATGACGAATGCAGGGCCGGTACTCCATTTTTGCGATCCACGTTTTGCACCGCCGGTTGGTATTTCCAGTACAGGACCCACCCCCCACGTCGCCCCCTTACTTTCTGGCGAATAGAAGGCAGTGGCAACAATATCCGATAAACCAGACGCGTACGTTCCGCTTTCATTGCTAAAGTCCGGAATGCGTACAAAAGGGAATATGGTTCGTGTGATGATGCGGCCTCCCGCAAAAGGCATTACCGGTTGAAAGTTCAACACGTTTGAATTCCTGTTGTAGGGCCCGTAGTTCATGTTCAGGTTATTCTGCAAAGGAAAACTCATGAGATCTGCAATTGGATTGGCAGCCTGTTTGGAAAGTTCCTCCTGATTTTCCTGAGCTCTCGCTGACCGTATGCCAGAAAGCATGAGTGCCAGTACAATCCATAATATATTTTTCATGGTCAGTCAGTTTTATCGATGTTACAACTTTTGTGCCTTTGGTGCTTTCCACGATTTAATTTTCTCAAGATCAGGTACATACACCCGTAGGATGAGATCAATATCTTCATCTTTCCGGACGATGGGCAGCCAATTCTCCTCCGACGCCCCAGCAGGTTTTTTTTCGGCTACATATATTTCAATGCCTCCATCTTTATTCAGCTTGTAGCCAGCGTTGAGCCCGACACTATATTTCTTGTGATCGTTGGGGATAAAGAAACCATTGGCCTTATCATAAAGTGTCAAAGACCAGAACGCCTGATCCGGTGGCAACTCATCTTTGCTCAATTTGATCACATAGTCATTCAGGGCATTCAAGGGCTTTCCGTCAGTAGAAGTCACGTTAGGATACATGGCTTCTTCCATTGGCAATCCAATTGGGCCTATGATTGAAACCGTTAGGAGGGTCTCCAAATCCGTAAGGCCCTTTAACTTAAACATCTTTGGCGCCATTTCAGTCATTAGATTTGGATCAGATAACTTTCCAAGGTATTCCTTCTGAACCATTTCTGCCTTGGTCCTGAAACGCTTGCCGTCAATTTTGCCTTTATCAGGATCGTATTTTCCACCGGGTACAATTCCCAAAGGTTTGTAAGCTTCCAAAACCTGTTGATCCATTTCATCATTTGTATCAAAGGAAATGTGGTTGAAGACAAACTGCATCACTTCGAGCAGGTTGTTTTCGAAAATGTCCAAATCAGTTTTGCCCACGTCGGGGAAAGTAATATCAAGCGGGGGTTTCGGTTCTTCCCCACGAAATTCCGACAGCGTCTGAATCTGTACCGACTTGATTTTATCAACGATGCTTTTGAATCGTTCAGGATCGTTCGCATGCGGCATTACTCTCAACACCGCTGAAACGAAATCCCCCGTCGTTTTATAGATTATATCGACACCATTAACCGGTTCACCATGATATCCATAGGTTCGATCAGCATAAAACAGGATTTTCTCTGGCTTCCCAAAGTCACCATGGCCTGTGGTTTTCGGTACGCCCACGTAGTGATCATAGGCAGTTACCATGAGCGACACATACTGGGAGCCAAAAGCAGGTAAATCCAGAATCATGGGTTCAGCGCGTAAGTCAAGCAATGCACTCACATAGAATGTATCATTGTTTGGCCTGGCGATTTCACGCATGGTGTGGTCTTTCAGCTCCGTATCAGCCTGTAGAGTATTCCATCCGCCTTGTTTTAGGGCAAACTTATTATTGACATTGTACAAGGCTACATACTGGTAGGAACGTTTTACGATATTCTCCACCTGTGCATCCGATAATATAACATACCCGTTTTCGTCTGTCGGCGTTGACTCTTTCTTTTCCGTCGTGCAGCTTATCAGTAGCAGCAGAAAACAAAGCGTGAGGACTTTTTGAACAGGATCATTCATAATTGTTAGTATTTTAATTCAACTTGCTTATCGCTCTCTATATTAAAACCAACGAGGCTAACATTATTGCATTATTCATCAAAATAGAATTCTATACATACTATTTTCCATTTTCTTCAGCTGCTATAGGGACGAGATATATTGGTGGACCGTCAGATAAATAGGCATCATCAGCCGGGCTCAGGCGGTTGTAATCCATCATGGATTTAAGCGTTTTTACATAGGCCTCTCCCCTTTCTGAATATTGCGTTAATTGCTCTGCCAGCAAAGCTCCCGTGATCTTCTGGTTCTTTTTGCGGAGTTCCGCTCTCTTGTTACGCAGACTTGCATACGCATTATGGGTGTTAAGGTTAAGCATATAGGCACAAACGGATTCCTGTAAGGTCCCAAAGGCTGCAATACCATAGCTCCCCAATTCCTTCCGTTGTTTTTCAGGGACGATCGCATTTTTTCCCCAGGTCCACTGGCCGTAGACAGCATTGCCTGCTGCGGCAAATCGGGAAGTGCCCCATCCGCTTTCTTCGGCACCCTGTGCCAATGCCAAAGATGCAGGAACGATATCTACTTTTTCCCATAACGATCGCAGCACGGGAGCAGTCACTTGATCCAGCTCGGTCTTGACCTTGTACAATTTGGCAAGTTCGAGGACCCATAGTTCATCTTCCTCAGCAATGGCTACATTTTGATTGTGCGAGGACATAATACCACCCAATCGATTTCTGTCCATCATGATTAATTCGTTGGCGCGCAAAATCATTGGCGCCAGGCCACGAAAAAATATCCGTTTCTTATTTTCAACCGTAATTTCTCTCGAGGTAGTGGAACCCCACCTATCACCGATGATTGGCAGGTACACACGTGGAACTTCCCGGATTCCGGATTGCCACGCTTCAGGCGTGTAGTTAAGCTTTTCAAATAATTCCAGTATGTCCTTATAGGTTCTAATTTCAACATTGTTGGCATCAACTTTATCCAACGTCAATAAGTAGTTGAGCGGCGCGGAATAGATAAGCGTATCCAACTGATCTGTAGCGGTGTCCGAAAGCTCGGAGGCAGACTGCTCATTCTCTCTGGTATTTGTGCAGCCAAAAGAGATCGTGATGATATTAATAATAATAATAATGCTATTTAGGAATCGCACATTTTACACCATTTAGGTAAACATGAAATAGAATTCTCATTGCGTTATTCAACACGTTGCAACTTTACACCTTGCCCGATCCGGGACCTCGCGGTACATCCCCAGTCCAGCGAAAACTCTCCGTGACGGCAAAGCCCGGTCTCCAGTCAAAACGCACTATCAACGGGAAGTCGAAAGAATACTCAGCGCCAAATCCCCTGCTATGTGGAAGTCAAAACGATTTCCAAAGAAGAATTCCGGTCCGAACCCGGGATAAAACTTCAGTCCCGCCGGGCCATCAGACAACGCGAACATCCAGTCAAAATATTCTCCAAGACCAAAACGATCAAAATATATGGCCGAATGAAGACGGGGCGCTTTGGACAGGGGAATTGTTAAGTCGGCAGCGACATTGTTGCCCAATCGCATTCCGATTTCCCAATTGGACTGTCCCATCGACGAGAAATTAAGAATAAGGATTAGTAATGCGATCAGGGCCACTTGACCAAAGCAAGTATTTGTTTGATTTAAAATTAGCATAAATGTGAAGGCCTCGGTAACCTTCGGGATAGAACCATGCCTAAAGATCCTGCACATTCTATTCAAATACGATGACCTATATCATGGTTTTCTATGACATTTGTATGAAATAATGAAATATATCTGCATGTGAATGACCTTGCTCCTGTCGCTGCTAATTTTTATAGTTTTCATGGTATATGCTCTATTAGAATTATTTATCCTCAATCAAAATTCAACTTGATGCCATTTTAATTCAAATACCGAATGTTGATCTTGTTTATCTTCCCCTAAATTTGAAAGGCGCTCGATCGTAATAATTCAACGCTACAGGCAAGCCTGCATCCACTCCAACATCAAAAGTTTCAAATGCCGAATGTTGAGCTGGAACCGATCTTTCGATTCGTCCCTGGCCAACTTGTTGCCCGCTCACACTGTGTACATCTTCAGAATTTTTGTCAATTGCCGTCAAAGTGGAGCCTCCACTTAGAAATTTGGGTGCCGTGGCTTCAGGAATTCAGTGGTTGGTATTTCACAAGACATTCTGAAATCTCTCAAAGATTAGCCAAGAATGAAGATCTGATTTCCGCGTCGATAAACTAGTACCATTTCAAAATGCAGAAAAAGGAATGCTCTATTTAAATATTTTCGATCGTTTTTCGTCAGCTTTATCCGCAGCTTTTGTTAGAGACTTAGGGGCATTGAACCGATACCCTAAGAATAAGTGATAGGTGAAACG
>Ga0224505_10000202_pt1 | contig 44430 bp, 37 predicted proteins | sample SF_Jan12_sed_USG_FD_169102 | JGI IMG/M metagenome (GOLD analysis project Ga0224505, IMG submission 169102) | Sediment microbial communities from San Francisco Bay, California, United States - SF_Jan12_sed_USGS_4_1 | ecosystem: Environmental > Aquatic > Marine > Sediment | place: USA: California... | reverse complement strand
GCTGCTCGAGCGCATCGAGTTCGATCGCTCGCCGCTGACCGACATCAAGCACTGCGGGCCGTGCGACATCGGCATCATCGAGGGCGGCATCTGCAACGCGGAGAACGTGCACGTGCTGCGCGAGTTCCGCGCCAACTGCAAGATCCTGGTGGCGATGGGCGCCTGCGCCGTGACGGGCGGCCTGCCCGCGCAGCGCAACCACCTCGATCTCGGCTTGTGCCTGCAGGAGGTGTACCTGACCGATCCCGGCGTGGCCCAGGGCATGATCCCGAACGATCCGGAGCTGCCGCTGCCGCTCGACAAGGTGCATCCGCTGCACGAGGTGGTGAAGGTCGACTACTTCATTCCGGGCTGCCCGCCGTCGGGCGATGCCATCTGGAAATTCCTTACCGACCTGATCGAGGGCCGCACGCCGAAACTCGGCCACGGCCTGATCCACTACGACTGAGCAGGGCCGCACTCAATGATCACGCTTCCGCTGGAAACCGCCGCCCATCCCGAGCAGCTGCGCCGCGTGGTGATCGAACCGTTGTCGCGCGTCGAGGGCCACGGCAAGGTCACGCTGCTGCTGGACGAGGACGGCCACGTCCAGCAGGCGCGGCTGCACATCGTCGAGTTCCGCGCCTTCGAGAAGTTCATCCAGGGCCGGCCGTACTGGGAAGTGCCGGTCATGGTGCAGCGCCTGTGCGGCATCTGCCCGGTGAGCCATCACCTCGCGGCCTGCAAGGCGCTCGACCAGGTGGTCGGTGCGACGACGCTCACGCCCACGGCGGAAAAGATCCGCCGCCTGATGCACTACGGACAGATCCTGCAGTCGCACGCGCTGCATTTCTTCCATCTCTCGTCACCCGACCTGCTGTTCGGCTTCGGGTCCGACCTCGCGCGCCGCAACATCGTGGGTGTCGCGGCGGCGTATCCCGACGTCGCCAGGCAGGGCGTGCTGCTGCGAAGGTACGGCCAGGAAGTCATCCGTCACACCGCGGGCAAGCGCATCCACGGCACGGGCTCGGTCCCTGGCGGCGTGAACAAGAGCCTTACGGCCGCTGAGCGCGACGAACTGCAGAAAGACATCTACCAGATGATCGCCTGGAGCCGCGACGCCGTGCGCCTGGTGCGGCAGCTCTTCGAGCAGGATCTCGAGACCTACCGCAGCTTCGGCACCTTCGCCGCGCGCACGCTCAGCCTGGTGCGCGCCGACGGCGCCATGGACCTGTATCACGGCGGCCTGCGAGCCAAGCACGCAGACGGGGGCACGATCTTCGACCACGTCGATTACGGCCATTACTGGGAGCAGATCTCCGAGGAAGTGAAGGCGTGGTCGTACATGAAGTTCCCGTACCTGCGCGCGCTCGGGCACGAGGATGGCTGGTACCGCGTCGGCCCGCTGACCCGCGTCACGCGCTGCGACTTCATTCCCACGCCGCTCGCCGATCGCGAACGGCGTGAGTTCATGGCGTTCGACGACGGGCGCGCAGCGCAGTCCACGCTCGGCTTTCACTGGGCACGCATGATCGAGATGCTGCACGCGGCCGAAGCGATCAAGGACCTGCTGCACGACGGCGACCTGCTCGGGACCGATCTCATGGCAGGCGGCAAGCGGCAGGCGCGTGGCGTGGGCGTCATCGAGGCGCCGCGCGGCACGCTCATTCACCACTACCGCGTGGACGAGAGCGACCAGGTCGTGCGCGCGAACCTGATCGTGTCGACGACGCACAACAACCATGCGATGAACATCGCCATCCGCGAGGTGGCGCGCAAGTATCTCGACGGGCGCACGCTGACCGAGGGCCTGCTCAATCACATCGAAGTGGCCGTGCGCGCGTTCGATCCCTGTCTTTCGTGCGCGACGCACGCGGTCGGCAGGATGCCGCTGTCGGTGCAACTGCTCGAAGCCGACGGCTCGGTCGCGGACGCGCTGGTGCGCGGATGAGCGTCGCGCCCACGCTCGTGTTCGCCGTTGGCAACCTGAGCCGGGGTGACGATGCCGTGGGCCCGCTGCTGGCGGAAAGACTCGCAACGGCCGCGGTGCCGGGCGTCGAGGTGCTGGTCGACTTCCAGTTGCAGGTCGAGCACGCGCTCGACCTTGCAGGGCGCGAACGCGTGATCTTCGTCGATGCCTGTGTCGACGCGGAGGCGCCATTCGTCGAGCGTCCCGTCGTCGCGGATACGGGTTTCGCGCACACGAGCCATTCGCTCGCGCCGGCACAAGTGCTGGAAACTTACCGGCGCGTGACCGGCAGCGAGCCACCGGCGGCGCTGCTGTTCGGCGTGCGCGCCCACAGCTTCGAGCTCGGTGCGGGGTTGTCCCCGGACACCGAGCGCGCCAGCCAGGCCGCGTGGCCGCGGCTGCTGGAACTCTGCTGTCGCTGATTCGGCTCAGGTGCCGGACAGCACCTCGACGCGAACCTGCCCGCTCTGCGAAGAGTACGTGCAGCCCACGGTGCGCGTTGCACCGGTCGTCAGCCGCACCTGCATCTGCATGCGATAGCCGCCGGGCATCGCGATGGCCGCGTCCTGCTGCAGGATGCGTCCGCCGCGGCGTTGCACTTCGTTGACGCAGGCCTGCGCGGCCTGGGACGGTCCCGCTCCACCGTCATTGCCGTTGCCGGTGCGTTCGAACTGCGCCATGCAGCCGTTGGTGACCCAGACCACGTCGTCACGCGTGCCCCAGGTTGCGCCGGGCCTGCAGCGGCCCGACGAGTACTCACGCACGATCCGCACGGAGTTGCCACGGCCGATGCTGCATTCCTGGTAGCGACCGTCGGTCGAGCGGCAGTCGAAGAAACTCCGGCCGTCGCCGCCGCGATTGCCGCGCACCTTCTCGAAACGCCCGCGACAACCATCCGTCACCCAGATCACGCCGTTGCGCGTGCCCCAGGTCGAGTTCTCGCGGCAGCGTCCGCTGCTGTTGTCGCGCAGCAGGCGGCCGAAGTAGCCCGCGCCGATCGTGCATTCACGGTAGCGACCGCCATCCGAGTTGCAGTCCACCACGTTCGTGCCGCCGCCCCAACCGGCGCGGGTGACCTCGAACCTGGCGCGGCAGCCGTTGGCGACCCAGACACGATCGCCACGCTGGCCCCAGCTCTGGCCCTCGACGCAGCGCGCGTCGGACAGTCGCTTCACCAGCACGGCGCGGCCATTCACCGGCAGCTGGCACTCGCGGTACTTCATGTCGACCGAAGCGCAGTTGAACTGCATGCGGTCGTCGCCTTCGTCGTCGTAGCCCCAGCCGAAACCATAGAGGTTGACGTCGCCCGTGCGGGTTTCGACGAAACACGAGCCGTTCGTGACCTGGCCGCGCTGGTTGCGCACGCGCAAATCGATCGACCAGCCGTCCCGGAACTGCTGGAAGTTGCTCGTGTCCAACACCGTGAACCCCCGCCGGTTGGCTTCCCGCACACAGTCGTCCTGGGCAGACCGGGTCTGTGGTGCGGGCGCCGGCTTGAGCGCCGGCTGCTTTACGGGCGCACGCGCCATGGGAGCGGCGGCCTGTTCGGCCAGGCCCGGCACCGGGATCGTGACGGCCAATGCGAACAAGGCAGCCAGGAACGGGCGGGCAATCGATCGCATGAGGCTCTCCAAGCAGTTCTGGGAAGTCCAACCTGGACAACGGTCGAGGGGCAACATGGTTGACCGTACGCCAATGGTTCCGCAACCGGTAGCAATGCCGGGCGACATGGTGTTTCTGCTGCACCGCCGCACGCGCATGGCGTCGGCCAGGTGTCGTTTTCATGCGGTGACGCACGGAAAAGAACGCTTATGGGTCAGATAGTTGGCTGAAAGTGACTAGGCCATGACCGGGCCCGCCAGTTAGACTATAAAGTTGTAAATCGTATTCAATGAGAGCGATCGGAAATCCCCTGATGCACAACGACACCGAGACCGTCACGCGCGCGCCCGAGCATGCGCCGATCAACTGGGTCACCACGATCCTGTTCACGGCACTCCCGCTGGCCGCAGTCACGGTCGTGCCCTGGTATGGATTCACTCACGGCTTCAGCCTCGCGGCCTGGGTCCTGGCGCTCGTGTCGCTGTGGGCATGCGGCATCGCGATCACGGCCGGCTACCACCGCCTGTGGGCGCACCGCGCCTACAGCGCGCACTGGTCGGTGCGCACCTTCCTGATGCTGTTCGGCGCCATGGCGCTGCAGAACAGCATCCTGGTCTGGGGCTCGCAGCACCGCACCCATCACCGCTTCGTCGACGACTGGGACAAGGATCCGTACAGCGCGAAGCGCGGCTTCTGGTTCTCGCACATGGGCTGGATCCTGCGGAACTACCCCAGCGGCAGGAACGATTTCTCGAATGCGCGCGATCTCGAGCGCGATCCGATCGTCATGTTCCAGCACCGTTTCTACATCCCGCTGACGATCTTCATGAACGTGGCGGTGCCGCTGCTCGCGGGCTGGGCCGTGGGCGACGTCTGGGGCGTGTTCCTGCTCGCCGGCATCCTGCGCCTGGTGGTCAATCACCACTTCACGTGGTTCATCAACTCGCTGGCGCACATGTGGGGCTCGCAGCCATACACGGACGAGAACACCGCCCGCGACAATCCGATGCTCGCGTTTCTCACCTACGGCGAGGGCTATCACAACTTCCATCACATCTTCCAGAACGACTATCGCAACGGCGTGAAGTGGTGGCAGTACGACCCGACCAAGTGGCTGATCGCCGGCCTGTCGTACGCAGGCCTCGCCAACAACCTGAAGCGCGTGCCGGATCTCTGGATCCAGCGCGCGCAGGTCGCCATGCAGTTCAAGCGGGTGGAAAAGGCCCTGGAGGCGCGGCGCAATCGGCCCGGCGACGAGCACATCGATCGCCTGAAGGCCCGCGTCGCCGAGGAGTACGCTGCGTTCCGCAAGTCGGTCGAGGAATGGGGCAAGCTCCGCGACCAGTGGGTGGCGGACCGCAAGCAGCGCCTGTTGCAGCGCTGGGAAGAGACCAGCTTCCGCCTGCAGCTCAAGCAGATCGAGCAGGGGCTGCACCTGCAGCGCCGCCGGCTGCGCGCGATGAGCAAGGCGTCGCTCGCCTCCTAGCGGAAGGTATTGGGGGTTGGTCGGAACGTAGCCCGAGGCACCGAGTCTCCGCAGAAGATGCCCGTGACGTCAGTCACGGGCATCTTCGTTTGGTCCTGCCACCGGGCCGTCCGGGTGGAGCACGGGTCAGCGATGACCGATGGCAATCGGTCAAAGGCGGGTCCTTGGGAGACTGACGGAATCGCTTGATCACGAACGGTGTCAGCCGGATCACGGTCCTCACCTACATCTTGCTCGCGCTTGCGGGCATCACCCCAGTGTTCATGTCCCCGGCAAATTCGGTGGGTCGCATCTTCGGTACCTGAGGTTTCCTGTAACGGGTTGTGGCAGGCATTACGTGGTCGGTTTTCGGCAGCCGGCACCCGACAGCAATGGCATACGCGCGCCTGTTGGTCGCCGCCGTGTGTTTGGCGTACTCGGTCTTGTTGGCAGCCTGGTATTGGGCAACGGCTGGATGATCTTTCTGCAGCCACCGACGACCGCAGCGGAACAGGTCGAAGCAGCCCGCCGGTTCTTTCCAGGGCCCTCGATGCGGGGTAACTGAACGACCTGGTGCCAGTGTGCCAGAGCCTTTCGCCTGCTGGACGAGTTCGCCGCAGTAACCTGGATCGAACGGCGCGCGTCCCGCTGACGGCTTCTTCTAGAACCGCACCTCGAAACCCGCCTGCACCAGGCGCGGCATCCCGGGAATCAGCCCGCGACTCATGTCGGCCACGTACAGCGTGTCGCCGAGGTTCTTTGCAGTCGCAAACACGGTGCAGTCGCAGAGCGGCAGGTCGTAATTCGCCGTCAGGTTCCAGAGGGTGAATCCGGGCATTTCTCCGCGCTGCCCGTTGGCGCTGATGGCGACGGTGTTGAGGTCGTCGGTGAACGCCGCACTGGTGTAGACGCCTTCGAGTGCGACCTCGAGTCCAAAGCCCGTGCGCAAACCGACCGTGCCGGAGAGCAGGTGCTCCGGCGCGTACGGCAGGCGATTGCCAGTCACGCTGACGGTGCCGAAGCCCGCAACGTTGCTGTACCGCTCACCGGCGTATTCTGCATCCGCGAGCCACGTGTAGGAGGCACGCGCGAAGACTTCGACGGGCCATTCGACGAAGCCCGTGCTCGACGCATTGCCCGAGAGCTCGAGACCCTGCTGCAGGGTTTCGCCGGCACTGGTGAGTGCCGCGCCCGAGCCGCCCGCAACGCTCGCGGGCACGATCTGGTTCTCGAAGTCCATGCGGAAGATCGTGGCTTCGTACGCGAGCCCCTCGCGCGGACTGGCCCGCACGCCGAGTTCGTAGTTCCACGAGAGCTCGGCATCGAGATCGACGCTGCCACCCGCCGCGGTGACGATGTCAGCAACGCCCGGTGGCGCGAAGCCACGGTGCACGCCCGCGAACACCACGGTTTCCGGCAGCACCTCGACGGTCGCGCCGATACCGGGCACGACTTCGTCGACGGTCGACTTGCCAGTGGCTCCCGTCAGGTTGTCCGTGCGTTCGTAGTCGACGTGCTCGAAGCGCACGCCGGGCGTGATGGTCCAGCGGCCGAAGTCGAAACGGTTCTGCACGAAGGCCGACCTTGCCTCGACCGCGCGGTCGCTGTCCTCGCGGATGCCGGCATTGCGCCCGGTGCCCGGGTCGCGCGAGGTCGGGCCGTCGCCGTTGGCCTGCACGCGGAACTGGTCCTCGACGTGGTAGCGAACTCCCGCTTCGGTGAGGTTGTCGACGCCGAACAGCCCATGCTCCACCGCGACACGAGGTTCGAGGCCGGCCGTCCAGTACTGGCGCAGGCGGCCCTCGTTGCCGCACGTCGTGTAGAGATTCGTCATTCCGGCGCACGCCGGATCGCTGGCATCGTTCGGGCGCTGCGCCGAATTGCTCGACTGCCGCCACCAGTCGCGGTTGAAGTACGTGTAGTAGGCGTTGGTGGTGAAGCTCACCGCGGGGCTCAATTCGAATCGATGCGTGGCCGACGTGCCGGAACGCTGTGCCTCCATCTCGTCGTACTTGAACGGGTTCTGGTACGGGTCGGCCTGCCACTCGGCGAGCGTGAGACCCGAGTACGTCACCTGCGAGGTTTCGTCGTAATAGCTCGCGCGGAAAGTGACGGCCTGCCGTTCGCTGAACTCGTGCACCACCTTCAGGTTCAGGTCGCCGACCTCGAAGTGCATGTTGTCGCGCGCCCCGTCGGTCTCCTTGTACGTGCCGTGCGCGATGAACCCCGTGTCGCCGGACCGGTCTCCCACCTGGCCGTGGATCTCGCGGAAGCCCTTGTTGCCGAACGAAGCGACGAGCCGTCCCGCGCGGTCGTCCGGCACCGGCGGCGTGATGTAATTGATCACGGCGCCGACGGTGTGCGGCCCGTAGGCGATCTGCCCTGAGCCCTTCAGGACCTCGATGCGCTCGAAGCGATCGACCGGCGGGTGGTAGTAGCTCGCGTTGTCGCCATACGGGGCATAAGCGATGGGAATGCCGTCTTCGAGCAGCAGCACCTTGCTCGAGCGTGTCGGGTTGAGGCCGCGGACCCCGAGGTTCGGCCGCAGGCCGAGGCCTTCCTCGTCGCGCGCGAACACGCCGGGCACTTTGCGCATTGCTTCATTGATGGTGAAGACGCGGGACTCGGCGAGGATCTCTGCGTCGATGACCGCGGCGGATCCCGGAATCGAGTCGAGCCGGATCCGGTCGCCGATCACGGTGATGACGGGTTCCAGGCCATCGACGGCGGCCGACGCTGCGTCATCGGCCCGGGTCGTGGTGGGCACCCACAGGAGGGCGGTCACGGCCAGGCTCAGCAGCGACGAGCGTCGTGCCAAAGGTTGCGGGGCGGGGCGGGAAGGCGAAGTGGCCGGGCGGACGAGTTCGGGCATGGCGGATTCGATGGTTGTGAATTGTTGTCGGTCAGGACTTTGCTAAAGGGGCGAGGAGATGTCAATGCAAATAATTCGCATTCGTATTAAGTAGAAACCGCATTGAACGCGCAGGACCTGTCTCGTAACGCCTCCCGCGCGTTAGGCTTACAGCCTGTTCCAGCGTCCCGAGCCCACCCATGCCCTCGTTCGACATCGTGTCCGAGTTCCCCATGAACGAAGTGATCAACGCCGTCGACCAGGCCTCGCGCGAGGTCAGCCAGCGGTTCGACTTCAAGGGGACGAATGCAAAGTTTGAATTGAAAGACCACGTCGTCACGCTCTCTGCACCGGCGGACTTTCAACTAAAGCAAATGATTGAAATCCTCAAGCTCAAGCTTGCCAAGCGCGGCATCGACGTGGCCTGCCTGAAGGTCGACGAGCCCGTGATCACCGGCCAGACGGCGAAGCAGGTCGTCACGCTGCGCGAGGGAATCGAGACCGAGCTCGGCAAGAAGATCCAGCGCCAGATCAAGGACTCGAAGCTCAAGGTGCAGGCTGCGCTGCAGGACAAGCAGGTGCGCGTGACCGGCAAGAGCCGGGACGATCTGCAGGATGCGATCGCGCTGGTGAAGAAGGGCGAGTACGAACTGCCGCTGCAGTTCACCAACTTCCGCGACTGACCGGGGGCCCGGTGCCGCCGGTCCTGCAGGCGCTGATCGGCATGACCGGCCTCCTCGCGGTCGCGTGGTCGCTGAGCGAGCGGCGACGACAGGTGCCGTGGCGCGCAGTCATTGCAGGACTGCTGCTGCAACTCACGCTGGCCGTGCTGCTGCTGAAGCTGCCGCTCGCCAAGGACGCGTTCCTCGCGCTGAATGGGGCAATGCTCGCGCTCGAGCAGGCGACTGAAGCCGGCACCTCGCTGGTCTTCGGCTACCTCGGTGGTGGACCCCTGCCGTACTCCGCGTCGAACCCCGCCGCGAGCTATGTGCTGGCGTTCCGTGGCCTGCCGCTGGTGCTGGTGATCAGTGCGCTGTCGTCGCTGCTCTTCTACTGGCGGGTGCTGCCGCTCATCGTCCGCGGCGTGTCCTGGCTGCTCGAGCGAACGATGGGGGTTGGTGGCGTAGTCGGCCTGTCGACCGCCGCCAACGTGTTCGTCGGCATGGTCGAGGCGCCGCTGTTCGTGAAGCCTTACCTCGCGCGCGTCACGCGAGGCGAGCTGTTCGCAATCATGGCGTGCGGCATGGCTTCGATCGCAGGTACCGTGCTGTTCCTGTACGCCAGCATCCTCAGGGAAGCGCTCCCGGATGCCGTGGCGCACCTGCTCGTCGCCTCCATCGTGTCGGCCCCGGCCGCACTGGTCGTCTCGTTCCTGATGGTGCCGCCGGGCGACGCGCCCACGGGCGGACGGCTGGAGATCCAGTCGGAGGCCGAAGGCGCCATGGACGCGCTCACGCGCGGCACGCTCGACGGCCTGCAGCTGCTGCTCAACGTGATCGCGATGCTGATCGTGTTCGTCGCCATCGTCACGCTGATCAACCTCGTGCTGGCGCCGTACACGTTGCAGGGAGCGCTGGGGTGGCTGTTCACGCCGTTGGCGTGGCTGGCGGGCGTCCCCTGGGCCGAGGCGCACCTCGGCGGCACGCTGCTCGCAACCAAGACGGTGCTCAACGAACTGGTCGCTTACCTGGACCTCGCCGGCATGACCGGACTCTCTGGCCGCAGTCGGCTGCTGCTGACCTACGCACTCTGCGGCTTCGCCAACTTCGGCTCGCTCGGGATCATGATCGGCGGGCTCAGCACGATGTGCCCGGAACGCCGCGGTGAAATCATCGGGCTGGGCTTGAAGTCGATCGTCGCGGGCACGCTCGCGACGTGCCTCACGGCGGCCACGGTCGGATTGGTCGTCTGAGTCAAGGTGTCGCCGTGGGCGACGCCGGGGCCGCCGCAGCGGCGGGCGTTGCGCCCGCCTGCAGCAGTTCCTCGACCTGGAGCTCGAATTCGTGCGCCAGCAGTTCGTGCTGTACGCCCGTGGCTGGCCCCGCGAATCCGGTGTGGATCTTGCGCACACGGCCCGTGCGGTCGATGAAGATCGCGGTCGGGTAGGCGAGCACGGCGTCGAGCTGTGGCAGCGCGGTCGAAGCCTTCGTCTTGTCGGCCTCGCCGGCGATGAGCGTCGGGTACTCGACGCCGTGCGCTGCGCGGAAGCGCTGCACGGCGGCAACGGCACGCTTGAAATCCGCATGCTGCTCGAACATCAGGCTGACGATCTCGAGTCCTCGCGACCGGTACTGGCGGTCGAGCCGCACCAGCAGCCGTGCTTCGTCATGGCTGTTGGGGCACCAGCTGCCCGCGAGCGTGACCAGCAGTACCTTGTCCTTGAAGCGCGGATCGCCCCTCGCTACGGTCCTGCCGTCGAGATCCCTGAACGCGAACGTGAAAGGCGCTTCCGGATTGCGCAAGTGCGAGGCGAGGGCCGCGGCGTCGATCGAGGCATCCGGGTTGCGCGTCGCGACGAAGCGCTGCGCGCCGCCGCGGTCGGACCACGTCGCTCCGACGAGATCGCCTTTGGCGTCGAGCCGCGCTTCGTAGAGCACGACGGCACCGCCATCGAAGCGTGACAGTCGCAACTCCTCGTCATGCGCCTCGCCGGCCAGGAAGCGCTGGTCGTCGGCGGGCATCTGCACCGTACCTGTCACGTCTTCGAAACGCTGGTCGAGCATGGCGACGCCGGCTGTGCGACGGCCGGCATCGTCCGTGAACGTCACGTCCCATCGACCTGCGAAATCCGCGTTGTCCGACAGGGCGTCGGGGTAAAAGCGCCAGGTTTCCCCGAGCTTCGCCTTGAATGACAGGTGCAGCACCTTGCCGTCTGCGTGGACCAGCGCGACATCCCCGGTCAGTTCGTCGCCGCTCACGTTCGCGGACAGCGTCGTTTCGTAGCCGGGAAACCGTGCTTGCAGCCGGCCCGGAGTGACTTTCACTTCGTCGAGCCGGATGCGTTCATCGCCGTTGAGGACGTACAGCACCTTGCCGGTCTCTTCCTGGGCGACGTCGAGGCCAAAGGGCACCGTCTTGTCGCCCGGCAGCTCGAGGGTGGCGCGGTAACTGCCGGGTTGCAGGTCGCGGCTGGCGGGTTTCGAGCAGGAGGAGAGCGCGAGCGCGGCCGCCAGCAGCAGTGCGGCGGTGCCAGCACCCGTTCGCAATCGACCCGCGAGGGGCAGGTGCAGTCGATTCATGCGCCAGGCCCGGCCGTCAGATCTTGAGGGCGACGCGGATCTTGTCGACCAGGTCCTCGCCGCCGTGCTGGCGGACGTGCTCGATCACGATCGGGCCGAACCTCTTCGCGGTGTCGATGTCGACGCCGAGTTCCGCGAACGATGCGGCGAGGCCTGCCCAGCGCCCGGCCGCCGATTTCCTGCCGCCGAACAACGAGCCGATGCCGCCGGCAAGCGAACTCAGCGCACTCGGCGGCGGGGCGTTCTTGAGCAGTTTGTCGGCGCCCGGAACGTCGGCGACGAACGCCTTGAAGTCAGTGGGGCTCAGGTTCTGCTGGCCCGCGCGCAGCAGCGCCACGACGCCACCGCGAGCCTGGTCCCTGGAGACGCCCAGGTCTTTGGTGATCTTGCGGATCAGGTCGTCCATCGCTGTCACTCGGGGTGGGGCGAACCAGACTGATTCTACTTCAAGCGGGCTGCCAGACGAGCGCCAGATCCGTCACTTCTGTGTCGGACTTGCGGGCCCTGACCTCCGACTGCTCCACGGCGATCGACCCGGCGTCGAACTTCGATTCGAGCGCGGCGATCTCGTCGGCCAGCTCCGCCTCCAGCGCTGCGTGCTGCTGCTGCAGCGCCGTCAGGTCGGCTTCGGCATGCGTGACGTCGGTCCGTTCCTTGCCGATGCGGCTCATGCTTCTCGCCGCGGACGCTGCCTTGCCGAACGCGCTGCTGCGGCGGCCGCCGAACAGCGCCCCGAGCAGGCTCCCCCCCGCGCTGATCGCGGAAGACATGGTCTGCTGGCTTGCCTGCTCTTTTTCGCGCACGATTTTCTGCTCGGCTCTGCGCGCCCGGTCCTCGATCGTGTCGAGCCTCGACGCGTATTTCTTGCGCAGGGCATCGACGGCTGCATCGCGTTTCTCGCGCAGGACCAGGGCCAGGTGTGCCCGGAATTCGCTTTCGCTGCCGCCCGGCGCGGACGCGAGCTTCAGGTCTGGGCAGCGCATGATCGACAACGACGTCGTGCGGTAGACATGATCGGCCAGCGACTTGCCGTGCTGCGCGAAGGCCCGGGTCGCGACGGCGCTGCCCGGCACGTCCGCGAATGTCGCGTTGGGTGCTGGCGCGTCGAGCAGGTGGATCGCATCGGCGTTGCAGATCTGCGCGGCCTCCCAGTCGGGGCCCTGCGCGGTTACCGGTGCGAGGTAGTACCAGTTCTCCCACGCATCGAGTCCGGCCTTGGCGTCGACGAAGTGCGCTCGCACGCGTGCGCCGATGTGCGGCTCGTACTCGACGCCCTGGTTGCCTGCAGCCGCCAGGAATCTCTCCGGCACGCCTGCTGGAACCATGGGGCGACTGCTGGATGCCGCCGCCACCGCGCGCGCAGTGGCGGCCGGAGCGGTCTCCGTTTGCGGGGTTGGTGCAGGCGACGTGGATCTTGCTCCGTCCGACGCGGCCAGCTTGGCAATCTCGGCCGAAGTCAGCGGACCGCGCAGGTACGAAAGTGCCCAGCGCGTGCGCAGCAGCACGGGCGCCGCGTCGTGCACGTTGCGCATCAGGAACGTGCGCTGCGGCAGGCTCGACATCGCCTCTTCGAGTTGCGACTTGTCCATGCCACCGGTCGCATCGCTGCCGAGCAGTCCTTCGATCACGCGTGCCTTGTCGCGCTCCGTCTGCAGGCGGCCGATGAACCACGTGCCGGCGTTGCCCAGGCCCTTGTAGTCGAGGTCGACGGGATTCTGCGTCGCCAGCACGACACCGAGACCGAAGGCGCGCGCCTGCTTCATCAGCGTCAGCATCGGCAGCTTGGACGGCGGCATGGCGCTCGGCGGGAAGAAGCCGAACACTTCGTCCATGTAGAAGACTGCGCGCAGGCTGGTCGTGCCGGACTGGCGGCGCATCCACGCAACGAGTTCGTTCGTGACCAGCGTCACGACGAACATGCGCTCGGCGTCGTTCAGGTGCGCGATCGAGATGATCGCGATGCGCGGCTTGCCGTGCGCGTCGTAGAGCAGCGACTGGATGTCGAGCGCGTCGCCGGCAAGCCAGGCCTGGAACCCGGGCGATGCCAGCAGGCCGTTGATGCGGAGCGCGAGATCCGTGCGGTCCTTCGCCGGGAAGAAACTGTCGACGTCGAAGACGCCCACCTTGTCGAACGGCGGCTTCTGCACCGACCGGATCAGAGCAGCGAGGTCCAGGCTCTCGCCTTTGCGCCACGCAGCGTCGAGCAAGGCGGAGAGCAGGATGAATTCGCGGCTGCGGATCGGGTCGGCGTCGATGCCCAGCAGTCCGAGCAATCCCGCGACGGCTGAGCCGACACGCTCCTTGAGCGCGGTGGTGTCGTTCGCGACCACGGGATCGGGCGCTGCAAAGGAACGGAGGATCGACAGCGGCCGGCCGACGTTCGAGCCCGGCGTGTAGATATCCACGACGGCTGCATCACGCAGGCGCTGGACGCGTTCGCCGTCCTGGCCCCACTCCTCGAGTCCCTTGCGCCAGGTCGCTGCGGTTGCCGCCGCGAACTCGTCGACGCTCTGGCCCTTGCGCGAGGCCTCGCCGGCGTCGACCCACGGCCTGAAGTCCTCCGGCCGCAGCTGCGGAAACGTCAGGGCGAGGTTGGCGATGTCGCCTTTCGGGTCGATGACGATGGCGGGGATGCCGTCGATCGCCGCCTCCTCGAGGAGCGACACGCAGAGGCCGGTCTTGCCGCTGCCGGTCATGCCGATGCAGACGGCGTGCGTCGTGAGGTCGCGTGAGTCGTACAGCAGGTCGTCGCCGAGCTGCTGCGTGGCCGGGTCGTACTCCCGGCCGAGATAGAAGACGCCGAGCTTTTCGTAGGATGGGAGCGGCATGTCGATTTCCTTTTTTCCGGGCACGCGCCAACGACGGGCGGTCGTCCCGGATGTTACCGAAATGTCACCGTCGGGCGACTGACGGTGTAACCTCGCAGCCCTAGGATGGCATGAAAATCCCAGTCGACTCCCTGGCGCGCGCATGTCCATCGTCCTCGATCAGGTAACCAAGCGGTACCAGGGCGCCCCGGTCGTCAACGACGTTTCGCTGCACGTCGGGCAGGGCGAGTTCCTGGTGTTGCTGGGTCCGAGCGGCAGCGGCAAGAGCACGCTGTTGCGCGCCATCGCCGGCCTCACGGAAATCGACCACGGCCGCGTTGCGCTCCATGGCCGCGACGTGACCCACGTCAACTCGCGCGAGCGACACGTGGGATTCGTCTTCCAGCACTACGCCCTGTTCCGCCACATGACCATCGGCGAGAACATCGAGTTTGCGCTGCGCGTCCGCAAGGTGAAGAGCGCGGACCGGCGCGCGCGCCGCAAGGAACTGCTCAAGCTCGTCGCCCTCGAGGGCATGGACGACCGGCTCCCCGCGCAGCTCTCGGGCGGGCAGCAGCAGCGCGTTGCCGTCGCGCGGGCGCTCGCGCACCGGCCGCAGGTGCTGCTGATGGACGAGCCGTTCGGCGCGCTGGACGCCAAGATCCGCGAGGAGCTGCGGCGGACCATCCGCCAGATCCAGCGCGAGCTGGACATGACGACGATCCTGGTCACGCACGACCAGGAAGAAGCCTTCGCGCTCGCCGACCGCATCGGCGTCATGCACCAGGGCCGCCTGCTCGAATGCGGCAAGCCCGACGACCTCTACACGCGTCCTGCCACGCGCTTCGTCTCCACGTTCCTGGGCGCGGCCAACCTGCTGCTCGGCTACCGGACGCCCCGCGGCGTGCGCTTCAGCTCCGCGCCGATGGCGGGCGGCGAGGTCCCGCGCGAAGTGGTCGCCATACTGCGGCCGGAAGAAGTGGAACTCTGCGCCGACGAACTGGCGGTCAAGTCGAATTTCGTCAGCTACGGCCAGGTCGAAGAAGTGCTGTTCGGCGGCGCGGTCGAGCGCCTGCGTGTCCGCATGGCCCCCGACGGTCCCGTGCCGGTGGCGCCGGGACGCGACGGTTCTACCGACCGGGGCTCCCTGCTCGAGGTGTCGCGTACGCTGCCCGAGCAACGCGACTTCCCGGTCGCGGTCGGCCAGCGGGTCGCCGTCGGTGCGCGCACCATCCACGTGCTGCCGACGCCGATTTCGAGCTTCACTGCCGTGGCGGCGGACGCAGCGGCTGCGCGCGCACTCTGCGATTCGCCACTGCTCTCGGCGCTCGGCGCGCGAATGCAGACACGCGTCGCGACCCGGATCGGTCGCTTCGAGCGGGCGCCGCCGGGCATGCCGGCGATCGCGACCGGGCCCGGTTGCGCGCAGGCGGCGGAGTGGCACCTGACGCACGGCGCCGTGCAGCTGCTGTGCGTGCCGCCCACCGGGCCGTTGCCGAACCACGTGGTCATCCACACGCTCGACGCCGAGTCGCGCCGCGCGACGCTCGCGGTCGCGGCCAGTCTGCTGCGACACGTCGCGGCCGAGGCCATCTACCTGGGCATCCAGCCTGGCACCTCCGCCGAGACCGAGCGGGGGGCGCACCTGCGTAACCTGCTGGACGCGCGTTCGGCCGCGCTCGCCGATCACGGCCTCGACATGCGGACCGAGCTGCGTCCGGGCTCCGTGGCGGAAGAGCTGGAGAAGGAACTCGCGGCGTACGAACGCAGCATGCTGGTGCTCGGCACGTCGAACCCGGGCGCCATCCACTGGGACTGGCTCAAGTCGCTGCTCGAAGGGACGCCCGAGCGTGCCGTGCTGATCGTCAACTCGGCGCGTGCTGAGCCGGCAGCGGACTCCTGAGATGGCCGCTTCCTGGTTCCGTCAGCCCAGCATCCTCCCGGGCTTCGGGCTGACGCTGGGGTTCACGACGTTCTTCCTGAGCGCCCTGGTGCTGCTGCCGCTCGCGGCGCTGATCTTCAAGACCACATCGCTGACCTGGTCGGAGTTCCTCGACGTGGTGCTGGACGAGCGCGCGCTGGCGTCCTACCGGTTGAGTTTCGGCGCTGCCTTCATCGCGGCGGCTGTCAATGCATTCTTCGGCTTCATCGTCGCCTGGTCGCTCGTCCGCTACGAGTTCCCGGGACGCCGCCTGGTCGATGCGCTGATCGACTTGCCCTTCGCGCTGCCCACGGCCGTGTCCGGCATCGCGCTAGCTACCGTCTTCGCGCCGACAGGCTGGCTCGGGGTGAGGTTGCAGGAGCTGTTCGGAATCCAGGTCGCGTACACATGGCTCGGCGTCGTCGTCGCGCTGATCCTGATCGGCCTGCCGTTCGTCGTGCGCTCGGTGCAGCCGGCGCTGGTCGAAGCGCAGCGCGACCTCGAGGAAGCCGCCGAAACACTCGGCGCTAGTCCCTTCACGGTGTTCCGCCGCATCATTCTGCCAGCGGTGCTGCCGGCGCTCGTCACCGGCTTCACGATGGCGTTCGCGCGCGGCGTCGGCGAGTACGGGTCGGTGGTGTTCATCTCCGGCAACCTGCCGCTCAAGACCGAGATCACGCCGCTCCTGATCGTGATCAAGCTCGAGCAATTCGACTACAACGGCGCCGCCGCGCTCGGCTTCATGATGCTGCTCGTGTCCTTCCTGATGCTGCTCGCCATCAACCTGGTGCAGTCGTGGAGCCGGCGACGCTATGTCGGGACCGGGGACGGTGGCCGCAGGGTCGAGCGGCGCGCGCGCCCCCGCAACCTCAAGGCCGGGGCCTGACGTGGCCGGCGCAGCTCCAAGGTTCGAAAAGCGCAGGTATGTGCCGCCAGGCGTGCGTGCCGGACGCATCGCCCTGATCACGGTAGCCATCGGCTTCCTGGCGCTGCTGCTGCTGGCGCCGCTCGGTGCCGTGCTCGGGCAGGCCTTCGCGGAGGGCTGGCGCGTCTTCCTCGAAGCGTTCGACAACCCGGACACGCTCGCCGCGATCAAGCTCACGCTGCTCACGGCGGCGATCGTCGTGCCGGTCAACACGCTGTTCGGTATCGCGGCCGCCTGGGCGATCGCGAAGTTCGAGTTCAAGGGCAAGAGCCTGCTGATCACCCTGATCGACCTGCCGTTCGCCATTTCCCCGGTCATCGCGGGCCTCGTGTTCGTCATGCTGTTCGGCGCGCACGGCTGGTGGGGCCACTGGCTGCAGGACCGCGATATCCAGGTCATCTTCGCCGTGCCCGGCATCGTGCTGGCCACCCTGTTCGTGACATTTCCCTACGTCGCGCGCGAGCTCATACCGCTCATGCAGCAGCAGGGCAGCGAGGAAGAGGAGGCCGCCATCACGCTCGGCGCCGGCGCCTGGACCACGTTCCTGCGGGTCACGCTGCCGAAGATCCGCTGGGGCCTCATCTACGGCGTGATCCTGTGCAACGCCCGCGCCATGGGTGAGTTCGGCGCGGTCTCCGTCGTGTCCGGGCACATCCGCGGCCTGACGACGACGATGCCGCTGCAGGTGGAAATCCTCTACAACGAGTACCTGTTCGTGGCAGCCTTCGCGGTGGCGTCCGTGCTCGCACTGCTGGCGATCGTGACGCTCGTGATCAAGACGTTAGTGGAGTGGCGGGCCGACCGGCGTACAGGCTGATGGACAGAATTCCCGCACTGCTGCAGGACTGGATGGCGAGCCTGAGGCGCCTGGCCGCCGGGCCGGCCACGCTCGAACGCACGCTCACGCTGACGCTCGGCGGGCTGGTGCTCGCCGCGATCCTGGTGCTGGCCATCAGCGCCGTCGGCCTGCTGCACAGGCAGGCCGAACAGCAGGCGGTCTCCCGGGTCCAGCTCGCCGGCGTTGCCGCGCGCGAGGAACTGCGTCGCTTGAGCGAAGACACGCTCACGACGACGCGGGTGCTCGCCGGCCGCCAGCCGCTGCAAAGGCTGATCCGCGCGGGCAGCCGCGAGCAGACCGAGCTGTTCCTGCGACGCACCTGTGGCGCGCTCAATCTCGGCGCCTGCGCCGTCATCGTCGGGCCGAACGTCATCGCGAGCACGGGCCGGAGCGTGGCATGGAATGAAACGCTCGAAGCGACGGCGGACCAGGGCGAGCGCTTCATGCTGGCTCCGGCCTGGCAGCCGGACGGGCTGATCGGCGCCACGGCGCTGGTGCCCAACTTCGTCGAGACCCGCGTCGTCGCATTGCGCTACTTCGACGCCCGGCTGGCCGTCGCCCTGTCCCAGCAGGCGGGCATGCCGATCCGTTTCGTCCGCCTGTCCAACTGGCTCGACAATGTCGAGCCCGACTTCAAGGAACTGCACTCGACGGCACTGTCACGCGCCGAGAGCGTGGCGCGCCGCATCGAGCCGCGCGACCTGTTTGCATCGAGCACGCCGATCTTCGCGTCGACCGGCGAGGGCATTACGCTGCTCGAGGCGCGACTGCCGGCGTCGGAGAGCGACGCGGAAGTGGCCGGGTTCGTGCGCCGCCTCGCCTGGACGGCCTTCCTGCTGAGCGTCGGCGCCGTCGCTGCCGCGCTGCTGCTGGCGCGGCGCATGGTGCGTCCGCTGCAGTCCGTCGCCGAATCCGCGACCCGTCTCGGGCGGGGCGACTTCTCCGCCTCGATCCCCGTTGCGGGCGGCGGCCCCGAGGTCGTTGCGCTCGCCCGGACCCTCGAGGACATGCGACGCCACCTGGTCGAGCTTACGGCGACCTTGCGGCGTCGCGAAGCCGACGCGCAGGCGCTGTTGCGAGGCGTGGTCGAGGGCGTGTATGCGGTGGACTCCAACCGCAACGTGAAGTATCTCAACCCGCAGGCGGAGCGCATGCTCGGCGTCGATTCCGGCACGGCCGTCGGCAAGTTCTGCGGCGACGTGCTCAAGCCGTGCGCATTGCCGGATGGCACGCGACCCTGCGACACGGCGTGCCCGATCGTCGCCTCGCGCGAGCGCGGCCAGGCGCAGGCCACGGAGTTCCTCCAGCGCGCAGATGGCGCGAGGCGGACCGTGATCATCACCAGTGCCGGCATGGTCGACGGCTTGCAGGTGCAGGTCATGCGCGACGAGACCGACCTCGAGGCGGCCCGTCGTGCGCGCGACACGATCCTCGCCAATATTTCGCACGAGTTCCGGACGCCGCTTGCCGCGCAGCTCGCGTCCATCGAACTGTTGCAGGAGAACCTGCACGAACTGCCGCGCGAGCAACTGGCTGAGCTCGTGACCTCGCTGCGTCGTGGTTCGCTGCGGCTGACGCGGCTGATCGACAACCTGCTCGAGAGCGTGCGCATCGAATCGGGGCAGCTCGCGATCCGCCAGCAGCACCTGCGGCTGCATGAGATCGTGCAGGACGCCGTGGAACTCGTGGGCAGCCTGTTCACGCAGCGCGGTCAAACGCTCGCCGTGGACGTGCCGGAAGATTTGCCCGCGCTGGTGGGAGACGCTCCGCGCCTGACGCAGGTGTTCGTGAACGTGCTGGCCAACGCCAACAAGTTCGGACCGGAGGGCAGCACGGTCAGCATCGCCGCGCGACTCGCCGACGGCGTGCTCGAAGCCACCGTAGACGATGCCGGTCCCGGTGTCACGGAGAGCGAGCGTGGCTCGATCTTCGAGCGCTTCCATCGTGCGTCCGCGGAGGAGCCTGAGCCGCGCGGCCTCGGCCTCGGGCTGTGGATCGTGAAGTCGATCGTGGAGCGTCACGGCGGCACGGTGGCGGCCATGCGCACCGAGCAGGGGCTCACGCGCTTCGTGGTCCGGCTGCCTGCCGGAGGGACGGACGCGTCATGAAGATCCTGATCGTCGACGATGATCCCGACCTGTTGTCGCTCGTCGCGTTCGCGCTGTCGCAGTCAGGTTTCGTCGTCGTCAAGGCGGTCGACGTGCCGTCCGCGCTGCAGGTGTTTGCCGCGGAGGCGCCCGACCTCGCGATCCTGGACATCAACCTGCCCGGCGGCAGCGGCTTCGACATCTGCTCGGCAATCCGCAGGCAGTCGCGCATCCCCGTGATGATGTTGACCGCGCGCGGCGAAGAGGAAGACCTGGTGCGGGCGCTCGACCTCGGCGCGGACGACTACCTCACCAAGCCGTTCAGTCCGCGCACGCTGCTGGCGCGAGCGCGGGCGCTGCTGCGACGCGCCGGACTCGAAGCGGGCGGATCAATGACCGTCGGCTCGCTGCGGCTCGATCTCGAGGGGCACGTACTGCATGTCGGCGAGGCGCCGCCTGTCAAGCTCACGAAACTCGAATCGCGCCTGCTGCAGATCCTGATCGCGAATGCCGGACACGTGGTCGGCACCGAGCGCCTGCTCACACACGTGTGGGGACATCGCGGCAGCGGCGACCGGCAACTGCTCAAGCAGCTGGTGCATCGATTGCGGCAGAAGATCGAGGAGGATCCGGCGGCGCCGACGGTGTTGAAGACGGAGTCGGGGGCCGGGTACAGGCTGGAGGACAAGGGGTAGGAAGGGCAGGAAGGGCAGGAAGGGTAGGAAGGGGTTCGTCGGAGGCGCAGTAGCTGCAGTGGTTCCTGCGATAGACCGGGAGATCGTCAGAACGTGTCGGAGCGGGAAGAACTGGAAGCCATGGCGGCGAAGCTCGCAGCTCATCCGGATTACCGGGTGCTGCGCCGGCTCGACATGGCGAAGCAACGGCCGGCGCTCGCAGGCTCCACCGTCCGGCGGGCTGCCATCGTCGATACCGAGACCACCGGCACGGACTCGACGGCCGACAAGGTCATCGAACTCGCGATCGTCGTATTCGAGTACTGCCACGCCACGGGAACGGTCGGGCGTGTGCTCGAGACCTACGATGCCCTCGAAGATCCGGGCATGCCGATCCCGCCCTCGTCGACTGCCATCCACGGCATCACCGACGCAATGGTCGTCGGCCAGCACATCGACGACCTGCGCGTAAGCCGTCTGCTCGAGTCCGTCGGCATCGTGATCGCGCACAACGCCGGCTTCGACCGCAAGTTCCTCGAGCCCCGCCTGCCCGTGTTCGCCAGCCTGCCCTGGGGCTGTTCGTGGCAGGAAGTGCCGTGGAGCGACGCCGGGATCGCGAGTTCCAAGCTCGAATACCTCGCGTACCGGTACGGCTTCTTCTATGACGGCCACCGCGCCGAGACCGATTGCCGCGCGCTGCTCGAGGTGTTGTCGCAGCCTTTCGGCACGACGGGCGGCAACGCGCTCAAGCTGCTGCTGGACTCCGCGCGCATGCCGTCGTATCGACTGTGGGCGAACAACTCTCCGTTCGATACCAAGGACGCGCTCAGGCAGCGCGGGTACTGGTGGGATGCCAGCCGTCGCTGCTGGTCCGTCGAAGTGCGATCGCAGGACGCCGTGCAGGAAGAGCTGGCGTGGCTGCGCGACGCCGTCTACGCCGGCAAGACCGTCGAGGTCGAGCTCGACGAATTCGACGCCAGGAGTCGCTATTCGACGCGCGAGGGTCGACGCACGAAGTTACGCACGAAATGACAGGCGTTCATCTTTGCGGGCCAGTTGCGAGGTAAGATCCGACATGACGGTGAAAGACAGCAACGGCAACACGCTGGCCGAGGGCGATTCGGTGCAGGTCATCAAGGACCTGAAGGTGAAAGGATCGTCCGAGACGCTGAAGCGCGGCACCGTCTACAAGAACATCCGCCTGACTGACGATGACGAAGCGATCGAGTCCGGGCACGGCCGCAACACGGTGGTCCTCAAGACCTGTTTCCTGAAGAAGGCGTAGGCGAGAGGAGAGGATAACGGACGGTCGCGCAGGCGTAAGATCGGCCACAAGCTGGCGGTCCCCCACAAAGAGATTGGGTCTGATGCCAAGCGTTCCGTACTACGCAAATGTGCCGCATTGTTGATTAGCGCGCCGTATAACGGCACGGCCCAGTTACCGTTAGACATCTGCACAGACCATGCACCCGGTATTCAGCGTAATCGTTTGCCTGCTACTGCTATTGCTCGGCGGATTCCTGGCGTATCACGTTGTTGCGGCGTTGCGACTGGGCAGGGCAAATGCCGCAGGCGTCATTCACAGGCGGAGCGAGCGGCCATTCATGTTCTGGCTGACGGTCGCGGTGCAGTTTTGCTTCGCGCTGGTCTGTCTCTACCAGTTGCAGGTCGTCATCGGCCGTTTGTTGCGATGAGATGTTCGAGTTGCGACCACTTCCCGGCCTGACCATGCGCCGCAGCGAACGGCGGCGGGCCGTCGCGGTTGTAGTCGGCACGCCGCGTGGCCGCCGTCGCTGAGTTCAGGTCGCTCGGCTGCATGAAGTCTGCGGACGCGACCTTCTTCGCCACACCTGAGCATTTTCGAGCGTGGCTCAGGAAGCACGCGGCAACGGAGCCCGAGCTGATCGTCGGTTACTGGAAAGTCGGCTCTGGCCGTCCAAGCATGACCTGGCCAGAATCTGTCGACGAAGCGCTGTGCTTCGGCTGGATTGATGGCGTCCGAAAGCGAATCGACGACACCGCATACCAGATCCGATTTACACGGAGGCGCCCAACGTCAATCTGGAGCGCGGTCAACCTCAAGAAGTACGAGCAGCTCCTGGCTGCCGGTCGTGTGACCGAAGCAGGAAAGCGCGCCTATGCTTGCCGCAAGGAAGAGAAGTCAAAGGTCTACGCCTACGAGCAACCAGCCCACGCAGATCTCACTTCGGTAGAGGTGCGGGCGTTCAAGGCACACCGCGAAGCCTGGAAGCATTTTGAGAGTTCTCCTCCGAGCTACCGGAAGGTACTGCTTCACTGGATCACCAGTGCCAGGAAACCTGAAACGAGGGCTGCGCGCCTGGGGAAGCTCATTGCTGCATCTCGCAAGGGCGAGCGTCTGCGCTAGCGAACGGCAACCCAATCCCTTCAGTGTGCTCTGGCCGCCCGCCGGAGAGATCAGCGGGTTGGCTGGGCGAGGGGAGAGGGTTCCGATTGAGAAGTGGTAGCGGCCGCGCCAGGTGCGCGAACGCCACGAAACCGGCAAACGAGCCTCGTGGATGTCTTCCGTTGCGCTGCAACCTTGCGTGGAGTCAGTGTCCGTTGCGAATGAACGGCAGCACGGCCGCGACTGTGCGCGCCGGATCCTCTTCGTGGGGCACGTGCCCGAGCCTGTCGAACACGACCAGGAGGCTGCCGTGGATGTCGCGCGCAAACTGCTCGCCGAACTCGAGTGGAATCAGCCGATCCTGGCCGCCCCACAGGATCAGCGTCGGCACCTGGATCTCGCGCACCCGCTCTGCCAGCGAGCCCGGCTGCGTCTGGTCGAACCGGGCGACCAGCGCTGCACGATTGCCCGCGCGCGTGGCGAGATCGAAGTACCGATCAATGAGGCCGGGCGTCACCCTGGAAGGATCGCCGTAGACGTCGCGCAGGCTGCTGGCAACGATTGCGCGGGGCAGGACGTCGCGCATGAGCACGTTGAGGACTGGCGTGCGTGCGATCCGGAAGGCAAGCGGGACGGATTGCGACTGGAACGGGTATCCGGCGGCGTCGACCAGGATCAGGCGATCGACGCGCGCGGGATGCAGGACGGCGGTGGCCCAGGCGACGTAGCCACCGAGCGAGTTGCCGGCGAGGACGAGGCGCTGCACGCCAAGCGTGTCGGCCACGGCGAGCACGGTGTCGACGTAGCTCTCGATGGTGTAGACCCCGTCGGGTGAGGGGCCCGTCAGTCCGAAGCCGGGCAGGTCGAAGCGGATCACACGGCGTTCGCGTGCCAGCTCCCCGGTCCAGCCGTCCCAGGTGTGGAGCGAGGCGCCGGTACCGTGCAGCAGGACGATGGGCAGCGGATCGTCGCGCGGACCTTCGTCGCGCAGGTGCACCTGCATGCCACGCACCTCGACGAACGTTGACGGCGGCGGCGCCCACTTCGCCTGCAGCGCCGAGACGGGTTGATCCGGAACGCGCCAGGCGATGAAAGCCGCGCCCAGCGCGCCGGCCACGAGCAGCAGTGACCAGACGACGATCTTCGTTGCGTGAATCATGGGCATTCCCCACGGTAGCTCACTACTCACTTCCCTCAGCGGTAGCCCCGCGCCTGCAACGCGAACAAGCTGGCGTAATGCCCGCCGAGCTGCATCAGCGACTCGTGGCTGCCGCGCTCGAGAATGTGGCCGCCCTCCATCACCAGGATCTGGTCGGCCATGCGCACCGTCGAGAAGCGGTGCGAGATCAGGATCACCATGCGCGAGCGGGCCAGGGCCTGGAACTGCTCGAAGACCTGCGCTTCGGCGCGTGCGTCCATCGCCGCGGTGGGTTCGTCGAGCACGAGGATGTCCGCGTCCTCGCGCATGAAGGCGCGTGACAACGCGATCTTCTGCCACTGGCCGCCCGACAGCTCGCGGCCGTCCTTGAACCACTTGCCGAGCTGCGTCGCGTAGCCGCCGGGCAACTCCTCGATGAACGGTGCCGCCATGCCGAGCCCGGCCGCTTCGCGCCAGCGTGCCTCGTCCTCGAAGTGCGTGACGTCACCCGCGCCGATGTTCTCGCCGACCATGAACTGGTAGCGCGCGAAGTCCTGGAAGATCACGCCGACGCGTCGCCGCAGTGCTGCCGGCTGCCAGGCGTCGAGATTCGTGCCGTCGAGCAGGATGCGCCCGGTATCCGGGGTGTAGAGACGCGTCAGCAGCTTGATCAGGGTTGTCTTGCCGGAGCCGTTCTCGCCGACCAGCGCGAGGCTTTCGCCCGGCCGCAGCGTGAAGCTCACGTCACGGACGGCAGGTTCGGTTGCGCCCGGATAGGTGAAACTGACCTGCTCGAACTGCAGGCCGGTACCGGGCGAGGCGCCCGTCGTCACCGTTCCCGTGGCAGCGGCCACCGGCGTGTCGAGGTAGTCGTAGAGCGTCGACAGGTACAGGTTGTCCTCGTACATGCCGCCGATCGCGGAGAGGATCGACGACACGGCCGATTGACCCTGCCGGAACAGCAGCACGTACATCGTCATCTGGCCGAGCGTGATCTGGCCCTGCACCGCGCTCACGGCCACCCAGGCGTACGCCGCATAGAACGCGCCGGTGCTGACGAGCCCCAGGAAGAACCCCCACGTATCGCGGCGTATCGTGAGCGCGCGGTCCTCCCGGAACACCTTCTGGAAGATCTGCCGGTAGCGGTCGAGCAACCGCGGTCCCAGGTCGAACAGCTTCACTTCCTTGGCGTGATCCTCGCGCGCGATGACCGTCTCGAGGTACATCTGCATGCGCGTCTCGGGTGAGCGCCAGCGGAAGAGACGGAATGCGTCGCCGGAGAACTTGGCTTCGGCGATAAACGAGGGCAGGCCCGCGAGCAGCAGCACCGCAACGGCCCACGGCGAGAACTGCGCCAGCAGCGTGCCGAAACTGAGCAGCGCGATCGCGTTCTGCACCAGGCCGAAACTGCTCATGACGAGGGCAAGCGGCCGCGTCGACGCCTCGCGTCGCGCGCGCGTCAGCTTGTCGTAGAACTCGGAATCCTCGAAGTGGCGCAGGTCGAGGGTGAGCGCCTTTTCGAGGATCATCTCGTTCACGCGCTGGCCGAGCTGGGCGCGCAGCAGCGACTGGCACGTGGAAAGTCCGCGTTGCACCGCCGCGAGCGACGCCACGAGCACGCCTTCGAGCACGACGTAACTGAGCACGGTGGAGAGATCGGTCGCGCCCGCGGCCTGGTGCAGGCCAACCGCCGTCACGACGGCGTCGACGATTCTCGCGCCGACGAACGCGATGCCGGCGGGCAACACGCCGGCCAGCAGTGTCAGTGCAGCGAGCGCGACGGTCAGCGGTCTGCTCGTCGACCAGACCAGTTCGAGGGCATGCCTCGTATAGCGGAAGACGTCGCCGAGCCCCTTGAGACTGGCGAATGCACCCTCGACAGGGGGCGTGCGTGCGCCCGGGCTCGATGACGTATGCAGTTTACGACCTGCGACCATGTGCCCGGCAGCTCACCACAGACGGCGCCTTCGTCATTTGCGCGAATAGATCCGGTCGAATTCCGCGCCCGCTGCAAAGTGCGTGTCGTTGGCTGTCTTCCAGCCACCGAAGTCCGCGATGGTCAGCATGTGGACGTCGGGAAACTCCGCCGCATGCCGCGCCAGGACTTCGGGATCGCGCGGCCGGTAGTGATGCACGGCGGCAATCTCCTGTGCTTCCTTCGAGTACAGGTGCTCGACGTAGGCGCGCGCGACAGCGACGGTCCCGCGGCGGATCGCGACTTTGTCCACCACGGCGACGGGCGGTTCCGCGAGGATGCTGATCGACGGCACGACCGTCTCGAATTCCTGTCTCTTCAGCCGCTTCGAAGCCATGAAGGCCTCGTTCTCCCACGTGATGATGACGTCGCCGATGCCGCGCTGCGCGAACGTCGTGAGCGAGGCGCGGGCGCCCGTATCGAGCACCGGCACGTTCCTGTAGAGCTTGCCGATGAAGTCCGCGGCCGTGGCGGGGCTGCCGCCCGGCTGGTGCAGCGCCCACGCCCACGCGGCCAGGTAGTTCCAGCGCGCGCCACCCGACGTCTTGGGATTCGGCGTGATGACTGCGACGCCCGGCTTGACGAGGTCGCCCCAGTCGCGGATCCCCTTCGGATTGCCCTTGCGCACCAGGAACACGATCGTCGAGGTGTAGGGCGAGCTGTTGTGGGGCAGACGGCTCTGCCAGTTGGCGGGCAGGAGCTTGCCCCTGCTGGCGAGCGCATCGATGTCATAGGCGAGGGCGAGCGTGACCACGTCCGCCGGCAGGCCGTCGATGACCATGCGCGCCTGCTTGCCCGAGCCGCCGTGCGACTGCCGGATCGCGACGTCCTCGCCGGACTTCCGTTTCCAGAACTGCGCGAACTCGCGGTTGTACGCATCGTAGAACTCACGCGTCGGGTCGTACGACACGTTGAGCAGCGTCACCTCGGCGTGGGCGGCGGGGCCGACCAGGGAGCCGAGCAGGGCAGCGACGAACGCCAGCCGGGACAGGGAAACGGGAAACTTCATGCGCAGGTCTCCAGGGGAGAGGCATGGTAACGCGGCCGGCGGTGGTGCCGGCGGCAAGTCTTCCCTGAGCCGCCGCCGGCCATGAAGCGGCCGTCGAGGTGGCCATCGCCGCGCCGCTTGATCCGATTCTGGTTGTCGGCGGACGCGACGCTGCAGCGGCGCGTACCGGCCTTCACCACCGCCACTGCAATGGCCCGCCGATTCGAGCGTACGGAATGCATTTCTCGCTCTCCATGAAAGGGACGAGCGAGATACTAGGAATCGGCGGTTACAGGGTCAGTCGCGGGCCGGTTAGGAAACGGTGACAGCCCATGACCGCGGATGCTGACGCGAAAATGCGCAAATGCGGCGAATGCGCGACGAGCCCCTGCCCGCATCGCTGCGGGGTAACCCGGCTCAGCGCAGCGGCAACTCGATCCCGGCCATGAGTTGCGCCACGTCTGCCTGGGTCGAGGCGCCCGCCGCACGCTCGATCAGCCGGCGCGTGAGCTGCGGCGCGAACAGCTGGATGAAGTCGAGCTGGTATTTGCGCAGCAGGCCGCCGCGCCGGAAACCGATCCACGTCGTGTGCGCCGGGAACAGGTCGGACGCGTCGATGTGTACCAGGTCCTCCTCGTCCTTCTGCTCGACGGCCATGCTGGCGACGATGCCGACGCCGAGGCCGAGGCGCACGTAGGTCTTGATCACGTCGGCATCGCGCGCCGTCAGCACGACATTCGGCACCAGGCCTTCCTTCGCGAATATGCCGTGCAGCGACGACGGGCCGGTGAAGCTGAAGACGTACGTCACGATCGGATACGCCGCCAGCTGCTTCAGCGTGAGGCCTTTCTTCAGGCGCGCGAGCGGGTGGTTGCGCGGCACGACGACGTGCCGGTGCCAGCGGTAGCACGGCACCAGCGTGTGGCCATCGAACAGCGACTCGGAGCCCGTGGCGATGGCGAAATCGATGCGGTCGAGCGCCGCCATCTCCGCGATCTGCTCCGACGTGCCCTGGTGCAGGTGCAGGCGCACCTCCGGGTACCGCTCGCGGAACTGCTTGATCACCTCGGGCAGCACGTAGCGCGCCTGCGTGTGCGTGGTCGCGATCGAGAGCGACCCGCGCTCCTCGTCCTTCAGGTCGTCAGACAGGCGCTTGATGTTCTGCACTTCGCGCAGGATCTTGACCGCGCGATCGATGACCTGTTGTCCCGCCGGCGTGACGCGCGTCAGGTTGCGGCCGTCGCGCACGAAGATCTGGAAGCCGAGTTCGTCCTCGAGCAGCTTGATCTGCTTGCTCACGCCCGGCTGCGACGTATGCAGCTTCTCGGCGGCGGCCGTGATGTTGAGCCCGGTCTGGGCCACCGCGGCGAGATAGCGCAACTGGTGCAGTTTCATGCCGGCATTCTAAGCGAAAGCGAACGATTCGCAGCTTGAGAGCCCCATGCCGTCGCGGCATATCGACAGCACCAATGGTTGCCGCCGGATCCGTCATGACGCTCGCCACGCTTCTCAGCCGCACGCCGCAGGGCCTCGAGGCGCCGCTGGTGCGGGTCGAAGTCGACGTCGGGGCGGGCCTGCCGGCTTTCTCGGTGGTCGGGCTGCTCGAAACCGCGGTCAAGGAGAGCAAGGACCGGGTGCGCGCGGCGCTCGCCAATTGCGGTCACCAATTTCCAGCGGGTCGCGTCACGGTCAATCTCGCGCCAGCCGACCTGCCCAAGGAAGGAGGCCGCTTCGACCTGGCCATCGCCGTCGGCATCCTCCTGGCGTCGGAGCAGTTGCCGGCGGGGCCGTTCGCGGGCGTCGAGCTCTACGGTGAGTTGTCGCTCGGGGGCGAACTGCACGGCACGCGCGGACTGCTGCCCAGTGCCCTGCAGGCGGCGCGGGTCGGCCATGACCTGATCGTGCCGCTGGCCAATGGACGCGAAGCGGCGCTCGCGCAGGGTGCCCGCGTGTTCGTGGCTCCGCATCTGCGGGACGTCTGCCGGCACGCGGCGGGACAGCAGGCGCTGGCGCTCGAAGTATCCGTCGGCTCGCCCGCCCTGCGGCACGACCCGCACGGTCCCGATCTCGTCGACGTGCGGGGGCAGGCCGGAGCGCGTCGTGCCCTTGAGATTGCGGCGGCCGGCGAACACAGCCTGCTGCTGATCGGTCCGCCGGGCAGCGGCAAGAGCATGCTGGCGCAACGGCTGCCGGGACTGCTGCCGGAACTCGACGATGACGAAGCCATCGAGTCGGCGGCGATCCGCTCCCTGTCGCTGCACGGCTTCCGGCTCGAGGGCTGGCGGCGAAGACCCTTTCGCGCTCCGCATCACACGGCGTCGGCCGTCGCGCTCGTCGGGGGCGGCGGGCGCCCGCGGCCCGGCGAGATTTCGCTCGCGCACAACGGCGTGCTCTTTCTGGACGAGCTGCCGGAGTTCGATCGCACCGTGCTCGAGGTACTGCGCGAACCGCTCGAGAGCGGCCACATCGTGCTGTCGCGTGCGGCCAGGCAAGCCGAATACCCCGCGCGGTTCCAGCTGGTGGCCGCGATGAATCCGTGTCCTTGCGGGCACTTCGGCGATTCGCGCGGGCGCTGCCGCTGTCCACCCGAGCGCATCGCTGCCTACCGCAGCCGCATCTCGGGTCCGTTGCTCGACCGGATCGACCTGCACGTGGAAGTGGGGCGGGTCGCGCTGGAGGAGATCGCCGCGAGTGCGCTCCCCGAATGCTCGGCCGCTGTCGCGACCAGGGTCGCCGCGGCGCGCCTGCTGCAGCGACGACGACAAGCGCGCACCAACGCCCGGCTCGACGGCAATGACCTTGCCGTCCAGTGTCATGCGGAACCCGGGGCGCTCGAACTGCTGGCGCGCGCAATGCGTCAGCTCGGGCTGTCGGCGCGTGCGTACCACCGCGTGTTGCGCGTCGCCCGCACGATCGCCGACCTCGCCGGCAGTCCCGGCGTAGGCGCCGCGCACATCGCGGAAGCGATCACGCTGCGCCAGCTCGACCGCCGCTTCGCCGCCTCCGGGCAGGGCGATTCCGTTTCCGGCTGATCGCCCCACTTAATTTACGCGTCCCGGCCAGCTCCGTCGGCGGAAGATTTACGCAGGGAGCCTGCACAGGAAGGGCCGGGCAGGGACTGCGCCACCATGAAGCCGAAAGCAGGGATGCATGACGCGGCCCGGGTGCAGGCTCCCGCCCGCCAGTCCCGGGGCGATGGCGCGGGACTCGGGCAGGGCCCGCCCGTCAGGGCAGCTGCGACTCGTCGGGCGTAACCGCGGTGGCGGAAATGTCCGCCTCGTGCAGCTTCGACTGGACCACGCGCAGTTCTTCGACCGTCGCAATCGGGCCGATGCGTACGCGGTACCAGGTCTCGTCGTCCACCGAGGCCCGCTGGATCTTGGCCGAAATCCCTACCAGCGCAAGCTGGGCCTGCATCTTTTCGGCTTCCGTCGACTGCTTGAAAGAACCGGCCTGCAGCACCGCGCCGCCAGTCGGAAGCGGGGTCTTCGCGGCCGACGCCGCAGCCTTGCCGGATCTGCCGGGCACCTCGACTTCCTGCCTCGGCAGCATGTCGTAGAAGTCGAGTTCGGGCTCGGCCGTCGTGTCCGCGGCGGTCACAGCGCCGTCGTCGGATGCCGGTGACTGGGCCGGGGCTGGAATGGGTTCGCTCGGGACGAGCACCTGGTTGCGGTCGTAGAGATGCACTCCGACCGCGACCGCAAGGCCGACGCCGAGGCCGGCGGCGAATCCTGCCCAGCCGCCGAACGGCTGCCCCGGCGCGTGGCGCCGGACATCCTTGTAATCGCGATTGAGCGTGCGGGCACCGCCCCGGGTCTGGGCCATTACATGGCCTCCGGCGCCGACACGCCGAGCAGGCAGAGGCCGTTGCAGACGATCTGCCGGGTCCCCCGGATCAGCGTGACGCGGGCGTCGCGGACGGCCGCGTCGTCCACCAGGAACTGGTGCGCGTTGTAGTAGGCATGAAAGTCGGTCGCGAGTTCGCGCAGGTAATGCACCAGCGCGTGCGGTGCGCGCTGCAGCGCGGCCAGCTCGATGACCTCCGGATAGCGGCTCATCGTCGCGAGCAGCGCCTGCTCGTGCGGCTCGACGAGGCGATCCAGGCTCGCGCGCCCTCGCGTCTCGTCGTGCTCGAAGCCTTTCTCGCGCATCTGCCGCAGCACGCTGCAAACGCGCGCGTGCGCGTACTGGATGTAATAGACGGGGTTTTCGTTCGAGCGCGAGGTCGCGAGCTGCAGGTCGAAGTCGAGGTGCTGCTCGTTGCTGCGCAGCACGTAGAAGAACCGCGCGGCGTCGTTGCCCACCTCGCCGCGGAGGGTGCGCAGCGTGATGAATTCGCCGGACCGCGTGGACATCTGCACCTTCTCGCCGCCGCGGTAAAGCGTGACGAACTGCATCAGCCGCACGTCGAGGCAGTCGCCCGGCTGGCCCATCGCAACGAGGCCGGCGCGGACGCGGGCGATGTAGCCGTGATGATCGGAGCCGAGCACGTCGACCAGCTGGTCGAAGCCGCGCTCACGCTTGTTCAGGTGATAGGCGATGTCGGATGCGAAGTACGTCTTGATGCCGTTCTCCCGCACGACGACGCGGTCCTTCTCGTCGCCGAAGTCGGTCGCGCGAAACCACTCCGCGCCGTCTTTCTGGTAGACGACGCCGTTCCTGCGCAGCAAGTCGAGCGCGTGGTCGATGGCGCCGCCGTCTTCTAGGCTGCGCTCGCTGAACCAGCTGTCGAAACGAACGCCGAATTCCTCGAGATCGTCGCGAATGTCGGCGAGGATGTCGGTGAGCGCGAGGTCGAACGCCTGGCGGAAGCCCGCCGCGCCGAGCAGCGACTTCGCGCGCTCGATGACGGCATCGATGTAGGTGTCCTGGTCGCCCGCGGGTGCATCGGGCGGCAGATCCGCGAACACGACGCCAGCCGGCTGGTGCAGCGAGCGCCCGGCGCGTTCGATCAGCTTGTCGGCAATCGGACGCAGGTAATCGCCGCGATAGCCGTTCGACGGGAACGGGAACTGCTCGCCGAAACTCTCGAGGTACCGCAGCCAGACGCTTGCGGCGAGGATCTCCATCTGCCGGCCGGCGTCGTTGATGTAGTACTCGCGGAACACGTCGAAGCCGGCAGCGTCGAGCAGGTTCGCGAGCGACGCGCCGAAAGCCGCGTGCCGGCCGTGGCCGACGTGCAGGGGCCCGGTCGGGTTCGCCGAGACGAACTCGACCATGACTTTCCTGCCGCCGCCAAGCAACGAGCGGCCATAGCTGCGTCCGCCGTCGATCACGCGCAACAACTCGGCCTGGTAAGCGGCGGGCGCGAGAAAGAAATTGATGAAGCCGGGTCCGGCGATCTCGACGCGGGACACGAGTGCGTTGGCAGGCAGTGCCGCGACGATCGCCTGCGCGAGATCGCGCGGCTTGCGTTTCGCCGCCTTGGCGAGTTGCAGCGCGACGTTGGTCGCGAAGTCGCCGTGAGTCGGGTCGCGCGTGCGCTCGACCGCGATGCCGGTGGCGGACCCGGTCGGACGCAGTTCTTCCGGCAGGGCGCCCAGAGCGTCCTGCACGAGCTTTTCTATCAGGTATTTCAAGGTGTTGCCGTCAACGAGCGGAGGCTGCCGGGAGTCTAGGGAATTCCGGGAGCCGAAGCGAGTTCAAAGTGTGAAGTACGCACGACGGCATTTTGCCGTTTTGGCTAGCGTTCTCCCATCGCTTCACGCGGCATAGAGGGACTCTCCATGACTGATTCCAGATTCCGGGCCGCTGCGTTTGCCCTGGGGACCGTGGCCATTGCCGCGCTCGCAGCCTGTGGCGGTGGCGACGGCATGCAGTCCGGGACGGGCACCCTGCGCTTGGGGCTTACCGACGCTCCGGTCGACCAGGCCGATGCGGTCGTCGTCCAGTTCACGGGCGTGGAGCTGAAACCCGCGGGTGGCGCGGCTTTCTCGCGCGATTTCCCTGCCCCGAAGACGCTGGACGTGCTGGCCCTGCAGGGCACGACGCGCGCCATGCTGCTGGACGGCGAGTCGGTCCCGGCCGGCGAGTACGAGTGGATGCGCCTCAAGGTCAACGTCGACCCCGACGTGCGTGACTCCTACGTCACCATCGGTGGCCAGGAATGCGAGATGCGCATCCCGAGCGGCGCCGAGACCGGCCTGAAGCTGGTGCGCGGGTTCACCGTGGGCGTCGGCACGGTCACGGATTTCACGATCGACTTCAACCTGCGCAAATCGGTCGTGCAGCCCCCGGGCCAGCGCGCCGATGCCGACGCCTGCAATGGCCAGGTCTACCTGTTGAAGCCTGCGCTGCGCCTGGTCGACAACCTGCAGGTGGGTGCGATCAGCGGCACGATTGATTCAAGCCTGCTGTCCGCGCCGAGTTGTGTGGCCTCGACGGCCAAGCCCGGCAGCGTCTACCTGTTCGGGCCCGTCGCGTCGACTGATCCGGCGCCGACCGTGCCGGACGACGTCGACGGCGACGCGGCCGATGGCGCGGATCCGATCGCGAGCGCGCTGGTGAGCGCGGACACCTTCAAGTACACGATCGGCTTCGTGCCGGTCGGCCGGTACGTCGTCGCCTATACCTGCGACGCCGACGATTCGACGATCGATGCCGACGTTGCACCGACGCCGCCTGCGACCGGCGAAACCGTGAATTTCACTCCGGTCAACGGAACGACCGTCGACGTCATGATGAACCAGACCGCGACGGTCGACTTCGCAGCGCCACCCGCAAACTGAGCGAGGCCCGGATTCCGGGCCGGTAGAACACGAGAGCGCTCCGCCCATGGGAGCGCTCTCTTGCTGTCGGAACCGGGTTGTTCGTGTCACCGCGCGCTAGAACAGTTCCAGCGGATCGACGTCGAGCGACCAGCGCACCTTGCGCGCGCCCGACGCTTCCTCGAGCAATGGCACCCAGCGTGCCAGCAGGCGCTGCAGCGGCGAATGCGTCGCCGCATGCAGCAGCAGCTGCGCGCGGTAATGGCCGGCGCGGCGCTCCATCGGCGCAGCAGCCGGGCCGAGTACCTCGACCCCCGGGACGCCGCAAGTCGCGGCCAATTCCTTGGCATGATCGAGAAATGCGAGCGGCGCTGCGCGCCCCGGTGCTTCGGCACGCAATACCGCGACACGGGCGAACGGAGGCCAGTGCGCCTGTTCGCGCTCGACCAGCGCGGCCGCAGCGAAGGCGTCGTAGCCGCCGTGCACCAGTTGCTGCAGCAGCGGGTGCTCCGGGTATTCCGTCTGGATCAGCACTTCGCCGGGTTTCTCGGCCCGTCCCGCGCGTCCCGACACCTGCACGATCGTTTGCGCGAGTCGCTCGGCCGCGCGAAAGTCCGTGCCGAACAGACCCTGGTCCGCGTTCAGCACGACCACGAGCGTGACCAGCGGGAAGTGGTGGCCCTTGGTCAGCATCTGCGTGCCGACCAGCAGGCGCACCTCGCCGCTGTGGACGCGCTCGATCGCTTCCTCGAGCGCGCCGCGCTTGCGCACGGCATCGCGGTCGATGCGGGCCAGCGCGAATTCGGGAAACAGGTCGGCCAGCGTTTCCTCGATGCGCTCCGTGCCTTGGCCCACGGGCTTGACCGCTTCGCCGCAATCGGGGCAAATCTCAGGGATCGGCCGCTGCGTGCCGCAGTGGTGGCAATCGAGCGAACGTTCGCGCTGATGCACGGTCAGTCGTGCATCGCACCGCGGGCACGGTGCGACCCAGCCGCAGCCGGGGCAGAACAGCGTCGGCGCGTAGCCACGGCGGTTCAGATAGATCAGCACCTGGCCGCCCGCGTCGAGGTGGCGGCGGATGGACAGCAGCGTTGGCGTCGCAAAACCCTGCGTGCCGGCGTGCGCGCGCAGGTCGATCAGGTGCAGGGTCGGCGGCCTGGCGCCCGCCGTGCGATTGGGCAGGTCGAGGCGCTGCGCGCGGCCGGCGCGGATGCGCTCGAGGCTTTCGAGCGACGGCGTCGCCGAACCCAGCACGATGGGAATGCCGTGGCGTTGCGCCCGGGCCAGCGCCAGGTCGCGCGCGGAATAGCGGAAGCCATCCTGCTGTTTGTACGACGCATCGTGCTCTTCGTCGATCACGATCAACCCGGGGCGGGCGAGCGGCGCGAACACGGCCGAACGCGTGCCGATCACCACCGGTGCCAAACCCGCACGGGCCGCGCGCCAGGCCTGCAGGCGATCGGTGTCGGTGAGCCCCGAATGCAGCACTGCGAGCGGTCCGGGAAATCGCGCCGCGAAGCGCGCGACGAGTTGCGGCGTCAGCGAGATCTCCGGCACCAGCACCAGCGCCTGCTCGCCGCGCGCGACCACGGCGGCGATCGCGCGTAGATACACCTCGGTCTTGCCGCTGCCGGTCACGCCATGCAGCACGAACGGCGCAAAGCGCCCGTGTGCTGCCAGGACTGCGCTGACTGCCGCATCCTGTTCGGGCGTCAGTTCAGGGCCCGGTTTCCGCGCCACCGTATTCATCACGGACCCAGCCGTGATGACGTCCTCGCGCACACGGATCACCCAGCCCCGCTGCTCGAGTTCGCGCAAGTGGTCGCGCCAGCGATTCGACAGCGCGCCGAGCTCCGCCGCGCCGGCGGGGCCGTGCGCCGCCAGGTAGTCGGCGAGCTCACGCAGCCTGGTTGCGCGTGTGCCGATGGGATCGGCGTCCCCGGTGCGGGCGGCGGCGCTGAGCGTCCAGCGCTCGGCGGTGGCCACTGCGCCCGTTCCGTTGCGCAGGGCAACGGGCAGCGCGGCCGCGATGACCTCGCCGGGCGGGTGTCGGTAGTACTCCGCGGACCAGCGCAGCAGGTCGAGCAGGACCGCGTCTAGCACCGGCTCGTCGTCGATGAGCGCGATCACGCTTTTCAAGCGGGCCTCCGGGACGTCCGATCGCGGGCGCAGTTCGACGATCACGCCGACCGTCTTACGCCGCCCGAATGGCACCCAAACCCGTTGGCCCGGTTGCAGTTTTTCGGGCGCCACGGACGGCGGCGCCCGGTAGTCGAACAGCCGGCGCAGTGGGGCGTCGATCGCCACGCCCAGGATCGGGCCGGTCATCGGCCGCACTCCCGGGCAGTTGTCCACAGACCCTGTGGAAAACTCTGTGGATGACTTGCGTGAATGTCGCCCAAGTGCCGAATCTGCCGAGGAGTTTTGCCAACTGACCACAAAATCGACGCCGCGAAGATAAAACCAGTTAATTCAATTACTTGCGCATGGATACCGCAATTTCTCACAGCCTTGCCCTGCAACCGATTGACTCGGCGCGACCGTCCGTCGGCAGCCGGGCCGGAGAGGTGCACATCTTCTTGCTGTGCGCCACGTCAACCGTTTGCTCTGCAAGGCGTTGTTTCCGCAGGAGGATGATGGAATCGCGGGGAAAGCGAGTCTACGGCATGCGGGGCTTTGCTAGTCTCGAAGCATGCGCCGGCCGCAGGGCATGCAACGTATCCCGTGACCACGGGGAGGATCGACTGGACGCAGCGCAGGTACGCGAGCTTGACCGGTTCCTGGCCGGGGTCGAGCGACGCGCTTTCCGGATCGCACAGTGCGCACTCCGCGACAGCGACGATGCGCACGACGTCGTCCAGGTCGCGATGCTGCGCCTGGCGCAGAGCTATGGGTCGCGATCCGTCGAGGAATGGAAACCGCTGTTCTTCCGGATCCTCTACAACGGCATCCGGGACCTGCAGCGGCGCCACGGTGTGCGGCGGCGATTCTTCGGCTGGCTGCCGGGCGCTTCGCGGCACGAAGAGGAGGCTGGCGAGGATCCGCTCGAACAGGTGGCGGATTCCGCGCCCGAGCCGCTGGAGCAGGTCGCCACGGACGAAGCGATGCGGACCCTCGACCGTGCCCTGCGCGGGCTGCCGCCACGGCAGTTCGAGGCATTCTCGCTGCGCTGCCTGGAGGGTCTCGACGTGGCTGCGACTGCCGCCGCGATGGACTGCAGCGAAGGCAGCGTGAAGACACACTATTTCCGCGCGCTGCAGGCGCTGCGCGTTGAACTTGCCGAGGTACGGACATGAGAGAGCAACCCGACGGCCGTGACGATGCCGAGCTGGAGCGGCATGCGCGGCATCTGTTCAAGGCAGGCGTCGACGAACTCGATGCAGCCACGCTCTCGCGTCTGAACCGGTCGCGGCAGCAGGCACTCGCCGCGGCCGTGGGACGCAACCGCACCGGTTGGCGCTGGACGGTGTGGGCGCCCGCCGGCGCACTCGCTGCCAGCGTGCTGGCCGCAGTGTTGCTGCTGAATCAGCCGACGGACACGGGGATGCCCGTGCAGGTCGCTGCGACAGCTGCGGGCGCCGACACCGAGCAGGATCCGCTCGAACTGCTCGCCGCCGGCGAAGACCTGGAGCTGGTGACGGAGGCCGACCTGGAGTTCTATGCCTGGGTCCAGGTCGAAACCGCCGACGAAGACGGGGTGGGCTGAGATGCCGAAGCGGCGCCGCACCCAGGCGCGATCGAAGCGCACCCTGTTGTTCGTGGCGATGGCCGCAGGCGGGGTCGCGGCCGCGGCGGACGCGCCGCCGTTGTCCGAAGACTTCCTCGAATACCTCGGCAGCTGGGCAGCAGATGAAGCCGACTGGCTGGTGGCGAATGCGGCCATCGCCTCGTCCGCGCCCGCTGCCAGCGGCATGGACTCCAGGCCGCCGAACCCGACGACGATTGAAAAGCGCGGTGCCGTGCCATCGCCCGCGACGACGGAGCGCAAGCCATGAACATGAACATGACGAACACCCGAATCATGACGGCACTGCTCGTGTCCGCGTGCCTGTTGTGCCTGGCGCCAGTCGCCAGCCCTGCGGCGAACGCGTCGACTGCGGCGCCTGCCACGGCTGCGCCACCGGCCGCCGGCGTGCCCTGGTCGCAACTGGCCCCGGAGCAGCAGCGCGTGCTCGCACCGTATCGCGAGCGCTGGCATCAGTTGCCGCCGGAGCGACAACAGGCTATCGCGCGGGGCGCTGAGCGTTGGCAGCAGATGACGCCGGAACAGCAGCAGCAGGCGCAGCAGCGGTTCCAGCAGTGGCGCAGCCTGCCGCCGGAGGAGCGGCAGAAGGCGCGCCAGCGTTACCAGCAGTTCCGCGAACTGCCGCCGGAAGACCAGCAGCGGCTGCGCGAGGGCTTCCACAAGTACCAGTCGTTGCCGCCCGAGCAGCGTGAGCAACTGCGCGAACGCTGGCAGGACATGACGCCCGAGCAACGGCAGAAGATGAAGGAGCGCTGGCAGGACGCGACGCCGGAGCAGCGCGAGAAGATTCGCGAGAAGGCCAAGAAGCGCAAGCACGACGACGGCTGACGCGGCGTTGAACGTCCCCGGCTCAGCGGGCAGGTGCGAAATCGAGCGCTGCGTCCTTCTGGCGGGCGGCGAGCTCGGCACGCTGGCGCGCCATGTCGTGTTCGATGCCGGCGAAGACTTTCTTGAACTCCGGATCGTTGCGGATCGAGGCGAGGCTCGGGTCGAGGTCGCGCGCGTAGCCCCAGTACGGGCCGCGCCAACCGGCCGTCGCCGCTTCGCGTAACGCTGCAAGCGCCCTGGTCGTCTCGCCGCGCAGTGCGTGGATCTGCACGTCCGTAATTCCGTACCCTCCCGCGCCCAGTCGCGGAAGCTTGCCGATGGCCCGAGTGGCAGCATCGAGCAGGACCTCGGCCCTCGCGGTGTCGCCGCGCTGGTGCAGGACCACGGCGAGATCGATCGCGACACCGTAGTTCAATCCGTCCAGACGCGGCGCGCCGGGCACGAAGAGTTCCGGGTACGTCTTCTGGTAGCGCGCTAGGGAGACTTCGGGTCGGCCAGCCTGCAGGTCTGCGTTGCGCAGCATGCGTAATGCGCCCGGGTTGCGCGGGTACAGGGCGAGCGATCGCTCGGCATGCCGCACGGTTCCGGCGGTGTCGTGCCGGGCCTGGTCGATCGTTGCCAGCATCTGCTGGATTCCCCAGCTGTCGGGCCAGCGGCGGGCCGCCTGCTCGGTCGTCGCGAAGGTCTTGCCGTCATCGCCGAGATCGAGATACAGGCTCGCGAGGCCCCACGCCCACCCTGGACCCTCCGGATCCAGTTCCAGGGTCCTGCGAACCAGCGGCACGGCGTCCGCGAAACGATTCAAGGCATAGGCTGTCAGGTATCCGAGGTCCGAGTAGGGCCCTGGCATCGACGGGTCGATCTCGATCGCCCGGCGCTGGTGCGACGCCGCCTCCGCAAAGCGGCCCTGCAATTCCAGTGCTTCGGCCAGGTTCAGATGAACGATCGCCGACAATGGATCGAGGCTGGCCGCCCTTTCCAGGGCGCGCTGGCCCTCATCCATGCGGCTCGCATAGACCAGCAATTTTCCGTACCACTTGAACGCCATGGCGTCGTTGGGATTGAGCTCGATCGCCCGCCGGTACATCCGTTCCGCGAGGTCGGTCTGCTCCCGGTAGTCGGCGATCAACCCGGCAGAGGCCCACGCTTCGGCAAGCCCCGGGTCGAGCTGCATTGCGGTCCCGGCCGCCGCCTGGGCCTGCTCGAGCGTGTGGACGATGGGCGTTTCGCTGTAACTGACCCGCAGGGCGAGCGAGTCCGCCAGCCCTGCGTAGGCCATCGCGAAGCTGGGATCGAGTTCGATCGCCTTGCGGAAGAACGTCTCCGCGTCCAGGAGTCCCCGGCTCGTGCGCCTCGCCAGGCGCTGCTTGCCGAGCTGGTAAGCCTCCCAGGCCTCGAGGTTGCGCGTCGGCACGACGCGGGTCCGGGCCTCTTCCGCCGGCGTCAAGGTCGCCTTGAGCGCCGCTGCGATCGCTGCCGACACTTCGCTCTGGATGGCAAAGATGTTCTCGGCAGTGAGCTTGCGGTCGTACGTCTCGGCCCAGAGGTGGGCGTCGGTGCCGGTGTCGATCAGCTGCACGTTGATGCGCACGCGGTCCCCGGCGCGCTGCACGCCCCCTTCGAGGATGCTCATCACGCCGAGCTGCGCCGCGATCGCCTTCGTCGGCAGGCTCGTCTTGCGGAACTGTTCCACCGAGGTACGCGAGATCACCTTGAGTGCGCTGACCTTGGAGAGCTGCGTGAGGATGTCGTCGTGAATGCCGTCGACGAAGTAGGCGTCCTTGCGCTCGTCGCTGCGGTTCTCGAACGGCAGGACGGCGATCGACGGGCGCGCGTCGGCAAGGGTCGACGCTGCCGCCGCAGGTGCCGCCGGCGCTCGAGCGGCGGTCGGCGGCGCTTCCATCGAGCGCTCATAGCGCCAGAAAATGGCGCCACCCAGCAGAAACAGCAGCGTGATGATGGCAAGTTCGGTGCCGGTGACGCGCTGTTCGCCGCGGTCGCCGTGGTACCAGGCGATCACGAGCACGATCGGCAACCCGATCAGCAGCGCGAGGATCGCGACCTGACGGAGTTGCCCCGGCCAGCCGAACGCTTCGCTCACGTACTGGAGGCCCTGCAGAAACCCCCATGCCCCGGCCGCATACGCGACGCCCCACTGCACGACCTTGCGGCGGCGCAGCTTGGCCCAGGCAGGCTCCTTTTTCACCCCAGTCGCGTCGGTCACGCGGCAGCTCCCTCTTCGGGGGGAGTGTAGCGGGATTGCCGCCCAGAGCGCCCGTGGCGTACCCGGTCCAGGCCCGCGCAGCCCGGCACCGGCCCGGACGCGCCCGATCAGCTCTTCAACGCAACCAGCACCTCGTCGAGCATCTTCTTCGCGTCGCCGAACAGCATCCGGTTGTTCTCCTTGTAGAACAGCGGATTGTCGACGCCGGCGTAGCCCGACGCCATCGAACGCTTCATCACGATCGACGTCTTCGCCTTCCAGACCTGCAGCACCGGCATGCCCGCGATCGGACTCGCCGGGTCTTCCTCGGCTGCCGGGTTCACGATGTCGTTGGCGCCTATGACCATCGAGACGTCGGTGCCCGGGAAGTCGTCGTTGAGTTCGTCCATCTCCATGACGATGTCGTAAGGCACCTTCGCCTCGGCCAGCAGCACGTTCATGTGGCCTGGCATGCGCCCCGCGACCGGGTGAATGCCGAAGCGCACGTTGACGCCCTTCTCGCGCAGGAACTTCGTGATCTCGTATACCGTGTGCTGCGCCTGCGCGACGGCCATGCCGTAGCCCGGCACGATGATCACGCTCTTCGAATTGCGCAGCAGCTCTGCCGTTTCGACCGCGCTGATGGCCGTCACTTCGCCCGCCGGCTCTGCACCCGCGCCCGCGGCGGCCGGTGCCGTGCCACCGCCCGTGCCGAAGCCGCCGGCAATGACGCTGATGAAGTTGCGGTTCATCGCGCGGCACATGATGTACGACAGGATCGCGCCCGACGAACCGACGAGCGCCCCGGTCACGATCAGCAGGTCGTTGGCGAGCATGAACCCCGTCGCGGCCGCGGCCCAGCCCGAGTAGCTGTTGAGCATCGAGACCACGACCGGCATGTCGGCGCCGCCGATCGCCATCACCATGTGGATGCCGAACAGCAGCGCGATCACCGTCATCACGACGAGCGGCATCATGCCCGCGCTGATGTCATGCGCATTCACGAACTGGGCGCCGAAGAAGATCACGCCGAGCAGTCCGGCGAGATTGAGCCAGTGACGAGCCGGCAGCAGCATCGGCTTGCCGCCGATCCTGCCGTTCAGCTTGCCGAATGCGATCAGCGAGCCCGAGAACGTCACGGCGCCGATGAGGATGCCGATGTAGATCTCGACTTCGTGGATCGCCTTCTCGGCGCCTGCGAAGACGATCGACGTGTCGACGTAGCTCGCGTAGCCGACCAGGCACGCCGCGAGGCCGACGAGGCTGTGCATCAGCGCGACCAGCTCCGGCATCTGCGTCATCTGCACTTTCCTGGCCGCGTACAAGCCGATCGATCCGCCCACGACCAGCGCGCCGACGATGTACGGGATGCCGCCGAGCGTGACGCGCGGGCCGAACACCGTCGCGAGCACGGCGATCGCCATGCCGACGATGCCGTACAGGTTGCCGCGGCGCGAGGATTCCGGATTGGAGAGGCCGCCCAGGCTCAGGATGAACAGGATGATGGCGGCGATGTAGGCCATCGTTGCGATATTTGCGGTCATGCCTGCGCCCCCTTACTTGCGGAACATCGCGAGCATGCGACGCGTGACGGCGAAGCCGCCGAACATGTTGACAGCGGTGAGCGTGAGCGCAAGGACCGCGAGACCGAGGATCAGCGTGTCGGGCCGCCCCTCCGTCCCTGCGAGGAGCGGCGGCGCCACCTGCACCAGTGCACCGATCGCGATGATGCTGGAGATCGCATTGGTCACGCTCATGAGCGGCGTGTGCAGCGCCGGCGTGACGTTCCACACGACCATGTAGCCGATGAAGCAGGCCAGGATGAACACCGTGAAATGGGCGAGGAACGAAGCCGGTGCGAACGCCCCGACCAGCCAGAACAGCAGGGCGCCTGCGCCGAAGATGATCGCGAGGCTCGTCGCCGAGGCGGGTTCACCCGCACCGTGCCCATGTCCGGACTTCTTCGCCGGCGTCGCAGCCGCAGCTGGCTTCGCCTGCGGCGGTGCGGCCGGCAACTTCGGCGCCGGTGGCGGCCAGGTGATGCTGCCGTCCTTGATGACGGTCAGGCCGCGGATGGCGTCGTCATCCATGTTGACGTTGAGGACGCCGTCCTTGGTCTTGCACAGCTCCTCGGTCACGCGCAGCAGGTTGGTCGAGTACAGGGTCGAGGCCTGCTTGGCCAGGCGGCTGACCAGGTCGGTGTAGCCGATGATGGTGACACCGTGCCGGACCACGGCCTCGCCGGGGACGGTGAGCTCGCAGTTGCCGCCCTGCTCGCCCGCCATGTCTACGATGACGCTGCCTGGCTTCATGCTCTGCACCATCTCGGCGGTGATGAGCTTTGGCGCGGGTTTGCCAGGAATCAGGGCAGTGGTGATGATGATGTCCGCTTGCCTGGCCTGCTTGGCGTACATCTCGCGCTGGGCCTGCTGGAAACCCTCGCTCATCACCTTGGCGTAGCCGCCGCCGCCGGAGCCTTCTTCCTCGTAGTCGACCTTGACGAACTCGCCGCCCAGCGACACGACCTGGTCGGCCACCTCGGCGCGCGTGTCGTTGGCGCGCACGATGGCACCCAGGTTGGCGGCCGTGCCGATCGCGGCCAGGCCAGCGACACCGGCACCGGCGACGAAGACCTGGGCCGGCGGAATCTTGCCGGCAGCGGTGATCTGGCCGTTGAAGAACCTGCCGAAGGCGTTGGCAGCCTCGATCACCGCGCGGTAACCGCTGATGCTGGCCATGGACGTGAGTGCGTCCATCTTCTGGGCGCGGGAGAGCTGGCGCGGCAAGGAGTCGATGGCCAGCACGGTGAGCTTGCGGTCCGCGAGCTGCTGCATGAGCTGCGGGTTCTGCGCCGGCCAGATGAAGCTGATCAGCGTGCTGCCAGGCCGCATCAGCGCGATCTCGTCCGGCGCCGGCGCGCGCACCTTGAAGAGGATGTCCGAGCCGCCCATGAGTTCTGCGGCGCTGGCAACGATCTGGGCGCCTGCAGCCTGGTAGGACTCGTCGCTGAAGTTGGCGGCGGCCCCTGCCCCGCTTTCGACGCGGACGGCGAATCCGAGCTTGATCAGCTTCTCGACCACCTCCGGTACGGCGGCGACACGCTTCTCGCCGGCGTAGATTTCGCGCGGCACTCCGATCGTTAGCGACATGGTTCTGGCATCCTCCCCGCAACGCGGACACGGCTAAGCCGCTGCCGTGAAAGGGATAATCTGGATAGTCACGGTGGCAAGACAGCCGTGGATTATTGCACAGCAGTGCCGTATCTTCACGGCATGCGCGCGCTTTCGCACTACGCACTTTCGCAGGAGGTCCTGCGAACGGACGTCTCGGGGATGCCCCTGGAGTGGATCGACTACCGGGATGCGGTCCGGTTGCACTTCATGGGGCAGGTCGCCTATGCGTTCGGCCAGACCCTCTTTTCGCTGCGGGGCGGCGTGAGCGCGCGCACCGGTGAGCGCACGGTCGTCAATGTGAGTTCGATCGTTGCGACGATCGGCCACCGCCACAATCCCGGCAACCGGCACCAGGGCTACGTGCCGCCGCTGAACAACGAGACCCTGTTCCGTCGCGATGCGTACCTCTGCCTGTACTGCGCGCAACGCTTCCCCACGAGCCAGCTCTCGCGCGACCACGTCACGCCGCTGTCGCGCGGCGGACAGGACACCTGGAACAACGTCGTCACGGCCTGCCGGCGCTGCAACAACCTCAAGGCCTGGCGGACCCCCGAGCAGGCCAGGCTGCAGCTGATCGCCGTGCCGTTCACGCCCAGCTACGCGGAGTACATCTACCTGAAGGGCCGGCGCGTGCTGGCCGACCAGATGGAGTACCTGCTGGCGCATTTTCCACGGTCGAGCCCGCTGCATGAACGGCTGCGACAGGGTTCGGCTGCGCGGAGCTAGTCAGGCGCGATCACGCGAGGGTGCGGTCGCGAAGGCAGACAGGTGCTGGTTGCAAGCAACCGATCCGGGAGCTTCCCCCGAGCTTGGAAAGGCAGACGCGCGCTCGGGGGAAGGCCCCGGATCAGTCGCTTGTAGTACGCGGCACCTGAGCAAGTTTTCCGCCGGGCCGGAAAACTTGCACGGTGCACGCAGCGCCTACCGGATCCAGCGTCGAGTGCGGCATCA
>Ga0224505_10000201_pt1 | contig 44478 bp, 42 predicted proteins | sample SF_Jan12_sed_USG_FD_169102 | JGI IMG/M metagenome (GOLD analysis project Ga0224505, IMG submission 169102) | Sediment microbial communities from San Francisco Bay, California, United States - SF_Jan12_sed_USGS_4_1 | ecosystem: Environmental > Aquatic > Marine > Sediment | place: USA: California... | reverse complement strand
TCTGCGCAGCCTGAATGCGCAGATCGAGTACGTGTTGCGCGAGGCATTGCGCAGGCAGGGGCGGCTTCCGAAACCGACGAGCGATCCGAAACCCGCGTCCTGAGGGCAGCGCGGCCACGGCGGCATGCCGTTACTGGCGCTGCACAGGGTCGGAAATAGGCTACGAGCTCCCTGCCGGGGATCGCGAGCCGGCACTGTTGGCCGTCGCCCCTTATCGAGTAATCACTGGGGTGCGCTATCGGCGGGCAAGACACCGGTGTCCCGCACTGGCGACCTGTTCCTCGACAGGTAGTAGTATGGATGCGCGATGAACCTGTTGATGATCATCATTATCGTGCTGGCAATCTGGGTGGCCGGAGCGGTTTTCTACTTTGCGTGGCAGCTCGTCCCGCGTGATCCGGACGGCAAGGCAGGGGAATCGGCGCGGCCGGACTCGGCGAAACGGCCGACGGACCGGGACGACTGATCCGGTCCGCCTGGCCGCTAGCGCGGCCCGTCAGTTTCTTGCGCGGTTCGGCCGGCTGCGGGTTTCACGAGCGCCGTCCGCACCCGAGCGCCGTTCGCTACTCCTCGCGGTGGCCGGCTTTGCGGAAACGCTGCGGCTGGGTGCGGCACGACGTTCCACCTGGCGGGGCGGCGGCGCCGAACGCTGCACGGTCGGTCGAGATGCGCTGACCTTGCTCCGCGAGACATCGGCACGCGGCACGCGCGGCTGAGTCGAGACGCTGCGCGGCGGCGCTTGCGGCCGCGCAACCGTTTCACGGCGTGCCTCGACGCGCCGTACCGGCGCACTGGCCCGGCTCTCGATGCGGGCTGGCGCCGACCGGGCGGTCGGGGCCGGCCGGCTCGCAACGGCGCGGGGCGTTGCTGCCTCGGCCCGACGTTCCGTTCGGACCGTTTCGCCGCGATTCCCGGCGGCCGTTGTTCGGACCGTGGTCCGGGACACGCGGTCGCCGTTCTCAGTCGTCCGCCGGCTGCCGCCTGCCGTCGTCCGGGCTGCGGCCCGATTGCGCTCGGTAGCGACCTGCGCTCGCTCCCGCGACGGCGCGACTTCGCGCCTGGCAGTCGAGGACCGGCCGCTTGCCGGAATGGCCCTGCTTGCGGCACTCGTATTTGCATTGCTGCGGGTCGGACTGACGCTCGAGCGGGCCTCGCGGTAGTTGTTCCTGCCGGCGACGCTCTGCGGGCGCGTGGTGCCGCCGTCCGAGTAGTAGCCGTCACGGGTGTTCGCGCGCGGCGGCCGTCGGTCGGAGTAGTAGGTATCGCGGGCGACCGAATGGACGGGACGCGCGCCGCTGCGATGCCGCGGGCGCCAGTAGTCGCCGTGGCGATGGCGGTCGTTCGTTACATACACGTGGTTGTTCACGTAGTACGTGTTGTGGATGTACAGCGTCGGCTGCCGCCAGTACGAACCGTAATAGTAGTGCCCGTAGTACGGGTGGCTGCGGTAGCTGTGGTGATGGACGTGCAGGTAATCGTCATACCAGCCGATCTGGAATGCGGTCGTGACGCCCCAGAAGAACCCGGCCGTGAAGTAGTGACCCGACGGGTACGGGTAGTAATAGACCGGGTAGGGCCGGGGATAGTAGTAGTAGACCGGCTGCGGCGAGTACACCACGACGCGCTCGGGCTCGTAGTACGGCACGTAGATGACGTCGTCGTCGACCGGGTCGATCTCGATCACGTCATCGTTCAGCGTCACGGTCTGACGCTCGTCCGAACGCAGGTTGCCGGCGGCATATGCCTGGCCACGGAATGATTCGACCGCCGAGATCACGTCTGCCTGCTGCGCGACGACGGCCTCGCCGAGACGCCAGGTCCAGTCGATGTCCTCGTTCATCATGCGCAGGACTTCGGGGTAGTTGAGCAACGCGACGACGGAGTCGTCCCAGTCCGGATCCGGTTTCAGCGACGGATCGCGTTCGACTTCGTCGAGGAAACGTGCTGCCTGCACGATCTCCAGCGGGTAGGTCGAGGCCGGCAGCACGATGGCGAGCAGGTCGTCCGGGTACAGCGCTATCGGGCCGACCAGTTCCTCGAGTTCCGCCGGTTCCAGCATGGTGAGGTCGTCGAGTGTCGGATTCTCGATCTCGACGCCGCGCTCCAGTGGACCGATCGGATTGCCGTCGTCGTCAACGGGCACCTGGGCGCCCGCTGTGCCGGCCAGCGCAAGGATCAGCGCCGCCAGCGCCAGCGTCGTGTAGATTGGGCCTTTGTGCATCGATTCCCTGTTCATGGCTGCCTCCAAGGCGTCGCGGATGGCGATCGCGCTACTGGTCATCCTGGGGTACAGCCTACCCCCGCCAACCTGAACCCATGCTTAACCCAATGTAGCCCCGATGTGGGGCAATTGCACGGCCCGGCAGGGGGGGCGTGGCCGCGCGGCCTGCCTAGTGGCCCGTCAGGCGCCCGACCTCGGCACCCAGCCAGGCGATGGCCGCCTCGATGCGCTCCGACCAGGGGTGGCCGAAACTGAGGCGTATGAAATTGCGGTAGCGCCGGTCCGGCGCAAAGATGAGACCCGGAGCGATGCTGATGCCGTTGCGGATCGCGCTGTCGAACAACGTCTCCGAGTCCACGCTGCGCGGCAATTCGAGCCAGAGTACCGAGCCCCCGACCGGACGGGAGGTGCGGGTATCGGCCGGGAAATGCTCCGCGACCAGTGCACTCATGCGCTCGGCGTTCTGCCGGAGCACCGGTCGCAGGGTCTTCAAGTAACGGTCGTAATCGCCGCTCGCAAGAAATTCGCTCAGCGTCAGTTGCTGCAGGAGTCCGGAGGAGCAGGAGTAGGAGCGCTTCAGGCGTTCGATCGGCGAACGGAAGCCGCCCGTCAGCAGCCAGCCGATCCGGTATCCGGGCGCGGCCGTCTTCGAAAACGAGCCGCAGCTCAGCACGCGGCCACTCTGCGCATAGAATTCGGCCGGCCTCGGTCGGCGGCCATCGAACAACAGCTCACCGTAGACGTCGTCCTCGATGAGGACCACTTCCCGGTCTTCCAGCAGGCGAACCAGCGCCTCGCGCTTGTCGTCCGGCATGGAGACGCCGAGCGGATTGCTCAAGGTGGTCGAGAACAGGCAAGCCTGCACCGGGTGCAGGTCGAGCGTCTTCGCGAGCGAATCCAGCAGCACGCCTTCCTCCGGGCAGGTCTCGACTTCGAGCGCCAGCATTCCCAGACTGTCGATCAGTTCCAGCAGCCCGTGGTAGGCAGGCGACTCAACGGCGATGATGTCGCCGGGTTTCGCAACCGCCTGCAGGGACAACAGCAATGCCTCCTGGCCGCCGTTCGTTATGCAGATGTCATCCGGGTCTACGGTCGCTCCGACCGTGTCCAGGTAGCGATACGCGATCTGCTGCCGCAGCCGCCTTTCCCCGAGCGTCGGCGCATATCCGAGCGCCCGCTCCTCGACCCGTGACATGACGCGCTTCATGGTCCGGTGCAGGCCCCTGGCGGCCGGGTGCGCCATGCATGGGTTCGCGATTCCCAACGGCACGATGCCGGGCTGGTAGAGCCCGTCGTACACGCGCTCCATCAGTGTCCGGCATGCGACCGGCATGGGTTTCGGGCCGGCGCCCAGGCGCGTAGACGGGCGGACCATCCGGTTCGCGGACTGCGCACGCACGTAAAAGCCTGACTGGGGGCGCGATTCCACCCGACGCTGTCGTTCGAGCTCGATGTAGGCCTGCCGGACGGTCGGCACACTGACACCGATCTGTTCGCTCATCCGGCGCAACGACGGCAGCCGGTCGCCCGGACGCAAGGTTCCGGACTCGATGTTGGTGTTGATCAGATCGGTGACCTGCCGGTAAAGGTGCAGATCTTTAGCGCGGTCTATGGTCTGCATGACTGTTAAGGTCACATTTTTCAAAAACTGAAACTGTTATATCTGCATTTTTCCCGTAAAGTCAAGCTCCGACATAAACCATGAACCGGCGGAACCCGCGGGGAGATGACCATGTTCAGCAGATGCGACGCAGAAATCGCCGGCCGCGACGGGCGCGACGTCCCCGAGCCGGCCAACGGGCGGCAAGCCCGGTTACGGAAGCTCAGCCTGCGCAAGGCGCTGGCGGCGCTCGCCCGGCCGGCGTCGCGGCTGCACGGCTATCGCAGCCTGAGTACCCGCGCGCTCGAGCGGGCGCTGGACCAGCAGGACGGCTGCTGAAGCAAACGGGAGCACAAGCCGATGAACCTGGTGCTGTACGGGCTTACCGTCCTCGTATGGGGGTCGACCTGGCTGGCGATCGAATTCCAGCTGGGCATCGTCCCGCCGGAAGTCTCGATCTTCTACCGTTACTCCGCCGCCTCGCTGCTATTGTTCGGCTGGTGCGCGCTGCGCGGGGAGCGGCTCGCTTTCCCGGCCGCCGCGCATGGCTGGTTCGCCGGGCTCGGCGTGCTGCTGTTCGGCCTGAATTACGTGCTGGCCTACAACGCACAGGTGCATATCAGCTCCGCCCTGACCGCTATCGCGTTCTCGACGATGCTGTGGATGAATATCCTGAACGCGCGCCTGTTCTTCGGCCAGCGCGCCGGACGTGGCGTGCTGCTCGGCTCCGTGTTCGGGGTGGCCGGAATCCTGCTGTTGTTCTATCCGCAGGTTGGCCGGTTGTCCTGGTCCGACGAGACGGTATGGGGAGCAACGCTGTGCGTCGGCAGCGCCCTGGTTGCCTCGCTCGGCAACATGGTTTCGCAAGGCGCCCAGCGCCGCAGCCTGCCGGTGCTCCAGTCGAATGCGTGGGGGATGTTTTATGGCGCACTCCTGACCGGTGGCTATGCCGCGGCCCGGGGCAGCGAATTCGCATTCGACCTGTCGCCGGCCTACCTCGTGTCCCTGGCCTATCTCGTGGTTTTCGGTTCGATTGTCGCTTTCGGCGCCTACCTGACGCTGCTCGGACGAATCGGCGCACACCGGGCGGGGTACGCGATGGTCATGTTCCCGGTCGTCGCACTGATACTGGCGGTGGCCGTCGAGGGCCTGCGGGTCAGCGATAGCCTGGTTGCCGGCGTTCTTCTCGTCCTGACCGGCAACCTGTTCGTGTTGAGGCGGGGTCGCCGATCGCCGGCGGCTCCGGCGGTGGCTCCCGAAGCAGATGCCTGCCAGGGCGCCAGGGGCTGATCGCCCGGCGGCGTCAGTGGTCGCCGCCGTGCCAGGACAGGAATTTCCACTGGCCATCGACGCGCACCAGGACATCGGTAAACCGCCCGTCGTGGCGCTCGATGGGCGCTCCCTTCAGCCGTGATGCGGCACTGTAGAGATAATGGGCGATCGCGACGTCGCCGTGGACGACGATCGACAGCGGATACAGCTCGTGCTCGAGCATCTCGGACTGCTTGGTGGAGTATTCCATCCAGAGGCGCGTGGAACGACGGTCCCGGGGCGCTGGCGAGTCTTTCGGCCAGCCGACGAAGTCCGGGGCCAGCAGCTCGTCCACCCACTTGGTTTCGCCGCGCTGTTCTGCGGCCCAGGCGCGTTCGATGACCGCCCAGACGGCCGAGTCGTCCGAGATCGATTGCGCCATCCCCGGCGTTGCCAGCAGCGTGCCGGCCAGCGCCAGCAGGATCGGGAAAGCCTTTCTGAAACCCATGGGTCGCCCCTCGTCGAAATCGAGCAATTGCTCCACCAAGCCCGTGCAGTCTAGACGCCGCCCGCGCTTACATAACATGTCGGAAGTCACAGAAATGCCCGGAACGCGAACCGCTCCGGGCCATCAGTCCGCCAGGACTTCCCGCAGCTCTGCCCGGACGCGGGCCCGTTCCGCGGTGGCGTTCTCCGCGTCGGGCAGCCGCCCGTACAGGCGCCGGAGATCGGACAGGGACAGGTAGTCGGGGTGATGGATTTCGGCGATCGTCGCGTAGGGCAGGTGCAGTCCGTCGCGTTCGACCGAAAGGCTGTAAACGTGAAGTGCGAGGACGGCGGGTACGTCGATCGACATCAGAGCCGCCAGCGATCCGGAATCCACCGCGATCGCGCCCATTTCTACGTTGGCCTTGTGCACCTGCCAGCCGCGGCCTGCGAAGCTTGCCCCGATGGACCCGCCCGCGCGAATCGCCCGATCGGCCTCGTCGAGGCTCGGGTCCGGCGGCTCGAACAGCACCAGCGCGTAACTGCGGCAGACACGACGCCCGTTCTTCAGGCTGTACAGGCTGGTGACCCGGCGCGCCGCGTCCTGCTCGACCAGCTCGACCCCGTAGCTGCCGTAGCGCTCGAGGATCTGCTCGCTGTTGAGCGGCGGCTCGGCGCAGGCCACAACGAGGCCACTGACGAGCAGTGCTATGACCCGGCTCGGGTTTGCTAAAAACATTTTAAAGCAAAGACTTATTTTGAAAAATTAAAGTGAAACGGAACTTCATGCAGGGGCCGCCGCAGGGACTTATACTGGTCGCCGCCAGCCGGCCCGGCAGCACGGAGCATAATGAACATGTCGGTCGAAATCGCCTGTTATCGCTGCGGTGAGTCCCTCGCCGCGCTGAGTCTGCCCCTGTCGCGCCGGGATCTGTGCCCGGCTTGTTCCGCCAGCCTCCATGCCTGCCGCATGTGCCGGCACTTCGATCCCAGCGTTCCCCGCCAGTGCCGGGAGGACGGGGCGGAGGAGGTGACGAACAAGGAGAATGCGAACTTCTGCGACTGGTTCGAACCCGTCGGCGGACGTTTCGACTCGTCCGGGGCCAGCAAGGCGGTCCGGGCGCGTGACCAGCTTGCCGTGCTGTTCGGCGATGCGGAGGCGCCGGAGGAGAAGCCCGATGCCGCGCTGAGCGAAGCCGAGAAGCTGTTCAGGTAGTCGGCCAGTGACGGACCGTCGACAGTTCCTCGGTTGTACCGCGGCGGCGGCCGCGGCGGTTGCGCTACCGGCCTGCGGCGGCGGCCACGCGGATCCGGCTCCGGGAATTCCGCGGAGCCCCTTTGGGCCTGAAACCACGGGCGAGGAGGCCACCGTCGGCATGGACCTCAGCGGCAGGCTGGCCGTTGTGACCGGCTGCACGTCCGGTATCGGGCTGGAGACGATGCGGGTGCTCGCGCTGCGCGGCGCCTATGTCGTGGGCACGGGCAGGACCCTGGAAAAAGCACAGGCGGCCTGCCGCGGTATCCGGGGCGTGACGACACCGGTGGCGCTGGAACTCGGCGAGCCAGAGTCGGTGCTGGCCTGCGCGGAGGCGATCAGGAGCCTCGATACACCAATCGACATCCTCGTGTGTAATGCCGGGATGCGTGCCTGGGACTATCGGGCCGTCAACGGGATCGAGGCGCAATTCGCGGTCAACCATCTTGGTCATTTTCTGCTGGTGAACCGGCTGCTCGATCGGCTGTTTGTCGCCTGGCAGGGGCGCATCGTGGTCGTATCGAGCCGCACGGCCTACCGGGACGTGCCGCCGGGCGGTATCGACTTCGGCGGGCTGGACGATCCGGCAGCCTTCGCTGGCGGGCACGCCTACGGCCAGTCGAAGCTTGCCAATGCGCTGTTCTCGCTGGAATTGGCCAGGCGCCTCAAGGGGACACGCATCACCTCGAACGCGCTGCATCCCGGGGTCATCGACACCGAGATCGACCGCGGCGTCGCTGCCCCGTTACAGGCGGCATTCGGGCTCTACACCGCGCTGTTCGGCAAGAACGTCCAGCAGGGTGCCGCCACTTCGTGCCACGTCGCGACCAGCCCGGAACTCGGCGCCGTCAGCGGCGAATTTTTCGAGGACTGTAATCCGGTACGCATTCGCGGCGATAATTACCTGCGGGACACGTCGCTCGCGGAGCGGCTGTGGGAGTTTTCGGTAGAGCAATTGCGCCCCTGGCTGGTCGAGCATCGCAGGCCCGACTGGGACGAGATCGGGCGGCGGCTGCGCCCTGCCCGGGGCTGAATCCACGAGACTGGCAAGGGAAGACGCGTTTATGGACAGGGCACTGGTCGTGCTGTCCGGCGGGCAGGATTCGACGACATGCCTGTACTGGGCCGTTCGCCGCTACGGTTGTAAGCAGGTCTCGAGCCTGACGTTCGACTATGGCCAGCGTCATCGAGTCGAACTCGACTGCGCCGCGAACGTGGCGCGGCATGCCGGCGTCGGCAATCGCGTGCTGCCCATCGATACCTTCGCGGCTATCGGCGGCAGTGCTTTGACGGATGGCGAGGTCGAGGTGTCCGCGGACGGGGCGGGCGGTCTGCCGAGCACCTTCGTGCCCGGGCGCAACCTGGTCTTCCTGACGTTCGCGGCAGCCTATGCCTGGCCGCGCGGGATCAGGCATATCGTGACGGGTGTGGCCCAGACCGACTACAGCGGATACCCGGACTGCCGCGACGAAACGATCCGGGCGCTCGAGCGCACGTTGCGGCTCGGCATGGAGAGCGAAATTGAAATTCATGCGCCCCTCATGCACCTGTCGAAAAAGGACACCGTGCTGCTGGCGCAAGAACTCGGCGCGCTGGACGCCATGCGACTGACACACAGCTGTTACGAGGGCCGGCGGCCGCCCTGCGGCCATTGCCCGGCCTGCCGGCTGCGGGCCCGGGGCTTTGCGGAGGCGGGTATCGCCGACCCGTTGCTGTCCGCATGACGTACACGGTCAAGGAAATCTACTTCACGCTGCAGGGGGAAGGGGCGCAGGCTGGGCGGGCGGCGGTTTTCCTCCGCTTCGCCGGCTGCAACCTGTGGACGGGTCGCCTCAGGGATCGCGCCGGGGCCGAATGCCAGTTCTGCGACACGGATTTCGTCGGCACCGACGGACCCGGCGGCGGCAAATTCCAGTCGGCGGCCGAGCTTGCCGATGCAGTGGCGGCGGCGTGGCCCGGCTGCAACGGAGGCGGGAAACGCTTCGTCGTGTGCACGGGTGGCGAGCCGCTGTTGCAGCTCGACCAGCAACTGATCGCCGCCCTCCATGAGCGGGACTTCGAGATCGGCGTAGAGACCAACGGGACGATCGCAGCGCCGCCCGGTATCGACTGGATCTGCGTCAGTCCCAAGGGAAGGGCGCCACTGGCACAGACGCGCGGCGACGAGCTCAAGCTGGTGTATCCGCAGGCCGAAGCCGAGGCGCAGCCGGAGCGTTTCGAGAACCTCGAGTTCGAACACTGGTTCCTGCAGCCGCTCGACGATGCACAGCGGGAAAGCCACACGCGGGCGGCGATCCGGTATTGTCTCGCGCATCCGCGCTGGCGGCTTTCCCTGCAGACACACAAGCTGATCGGCATTCCGTAGGAGCGGGCATGCGCCAGAATATAGTCGGGCTGGTTTTCGCGTTCGGGGTCGGCCTGCTGCTGGCCTGGCTCGCCTATACCCGGGTCACCGACCCGGAGCCTCAGCTGCAGCGAGCCCGGGAAGAGGCGGCGGTGCACGCCGCGGCGGCTGTCCTGGCGGAGCTTCTCGGTGCGGGCAATGAGGTCGAATTGATCGATCCGCTGCATCCGAACCGCGCGGTCGGCAAGACCTACGTGTACCCGGCAGCCGAAGGCTGGCAGGTGTCGGGGTACTATCGGCGCGGCGAGAGCGACAGCTGGCACCCGTGGCTGATGACGCTCGACGGGCAGCGCCGGCTGGTCAGTGTCTCGGTCCAGGACGACGCGCCCGAAATACGTGTGCTGGTGGAGTCGGATCCGCGGGTGTCGACCACGCCTTAGGGCGGTAGCGGCGTACCCGGGCGAAATGGCCCTGCGTTCAGCCGGCGAGGCAGCAAATCATCCAGACCAGGACGGAGGCATAGGCCACGCCCAGCGCCAGCACACTGAATTCGATTTCCTGGTCAATTCTATCCTCGTACATCGTCTTCGCTCCGGTGATCGTGGCCCTGGATGCATGATCCCGGGCCACGGTTGCGAAGACCTGACCCGCTCCTGATCCCTGCGTGACGATTTCCTGACCAAGTGCAGGGGGGCGCCATGCCCCTTACAACCATTTCCGGACGTGGCGCATCAAAAGCAGGAATGAGCCGGTCAGGGCCGGCTCGCGGACTCTAGCCGGGGACAGCGGGGCGCATGGGGATCAGGATCGAAGACACGTCAGCGCAGGATATTCGGCTCGCGGCCCCGGGTAACCGGCGCCGGCTCGTTATCGGCAGTAGCGTCGCCCTCGCGCTGGCGGTGCTGGTGTGGCTGTCGGTCCCGGTCGTCGGCCGCTGGGCCAACGCCACCGTAACGGTGCCGGCCGAGCGTCTCCGTATAGCGAGCGTCGAACGCGGCGACCTGGTCCGGGACGTGGCCGTGCAGGGCCGCGTCGTGGCGGCCGTGAGCCCGACGCTGTATGCGCCGGCGGCCGGGACTATCACGCTGGCCGTGGATGCCGGCGCCAGCGTCGAGGCCGGCCAGATCCTGGCGAGAATCGACAGCCCGGAACTGGCGAACAGCCTGCAACAGGCACGTTCTGCGCTGGCGCAGCAGGAGGTGGAGCTGGACCGGCAGCGGATCGAGTCCCGGCAATTGGCGCTGGAGAAGCGCAAACAGGCAGACCTCGCCGAGGTGGCCCTGATCGCCGCGGAGCGGGAGAAGCGGCGGGCAGACGCGGCCAATGACGTAAAGGTGATCTCCGTCATCGACTTCGAAAAGGCCCAGGACGATCTCCGGAATGCCGAGCTGGCGCATGCCCATGCGGTAGCCGACGCAAGCCTGTTCGACGAGCGGCTGGCCTTCGAATTGAAAGCCAGCGAGCTGGCGCTCGATCGCCAGCGGCTGCTCGTCGCCGACCTGGATCGCCAGGTCGACGAACTGGCGATCCGATCGCCGGTCAACGGCATCGTGGGTGACCTGCTGGTGGCGCAGAAGGCCGCGGTCTCGCGGGACACGCCGGTAATGGCGGTCGTCGACCTGACGGTATTCGAGGTCGATGCCCAGATCCCGGAAAGCTACGCCGATGACCTGGCCATCGGCATGCCCGCGGAAATTACGATCGGCGGTCGCATCTACCAGGCGCAGCTGGCTGCCGTGTCGCCCGAGATCGTAGCGAACCAGGTCAGCACGCGCGTTCGATTCGTCGGCGAGTCGCCGGCCAACATTCGCCAGAACCAGCGCCTCAGCACGCGCATCCTGCTCGAGGAGCGATCCAACGTGCTCACGCTGCAGCGTGGCCAGTTCCTCGACTCCGGCGGCGGGCGCATCGCCTACGTCCTCGACGGGAGCGGGCTGGCTCATCGCCGCAGTATCGAAATCGGGGCGCGTAGCCTGGCCGCTGTCGAGGTGCTCGCCGGCCTGCAAGAAGGCGAGCAGGTCGTGATCTCGAGCGTCGACCAGTTCCGAGGCGCCGAAACCGTTTTCGTCAGTAATTGATACCCGGACCAAGAGGAGATCCAGGAATGCTGTGCATGACCAACATATCCAAGGTGTACCGCACCGACATGGTCGAGACGCATGCGTTGCGCGAATTTTCGCTCGACGTGGCGGAAGGCGAGTTCGTTTCGGTCACCGGACCTTCCGGTTCGGGCAAGACGACCTTCCTCAACATCGCGGGTTTGCTCGAGGAATTTTCGTCGGGCAAGTATGAACTCGACGGGCGCGACGTGTCGCGCCTGAACGATTACGAGCGCTCGCGTTTCCGCAACGAGAAGATCGGCTTCATCTTTCAGAGCTTCAACCTGATCCCGGAGCTCGACATATTCGACAACGTCGACGTGCCGCTGCGCTACCGCGGTTTCGGTGCCGCCGAGCGGCGCAAGCGAATCGAACGCGTCCTGGAACTCGTCGGGCTCGGGTCACGCATGCGGCACCTGCCGTCGCAACTGTCGGGCGGCCAGCAGCAGCGGGCTGCAATCGCGCGGGCGCTCGCGGGTGAGCCGCGCTTCCTGCTGGCGGACGAACCGACGGGTAACCTCGACTCCAACATGGCCGAAAGCATCATGCAGCTGCTAGAGGAGATCCACGGCGAGGGAGCGACGATCATCATGGTGACGCACGAACCGAGCCTTGCGATGCGGGCCGAGCGCAACATCCAGGTTCGCGACGGACGCGTCAGCGTGGACGCACCCGGCCTGATGGTCGCCAACGGCTGAAGGCCAGGGGGGCACGATGTTTCGCTATTTCATTAAGCTCGGCTCGCTCAGTATCCGAAAAAATCCGGTCCTCAGCGCGCTGATGGTCGCGGCGATCGCGATCGGAATCGGCGCATGCATGACGGTGGTAAACGTCTACTACGTCATGAACGGCGACCCGATCCCTGCGAAAAGCAGCGAGCTGTTCTACGTGCAGCTCGACAGCTGGGACCCGAACGAAGCAGTTAATGATGACGGCGAGCCGCCCGACCAGGTGACCTATATCGATGCTACGGCGCTAATGGCCGCCAACCGGGCTCGCCGCCAGGTCGTCAGTTACCAGGTGGGCCGGGTCATACAGCCTGAGGGCGAGGGTGCGCGTCCCTTCCAGGTCAGTGGGCGTGCGTCGACGGCCGACTTTTTCACGATGTTCGACGTGCCGTTCCAGTACGGCTCGGGCTGGGACGAGTCCGCGGACCGGTCCGCGGACCAGGTGGTCGTGCTGGGGCGGCGGACCAACGACCGGGTTTTTGGCGGAGAGGATTCCACCGGGCGGCGCCTCGTCATCAACGGCGATTCGTATCGGGTCGTCGGCGTGATGGACGAGTGGAACCCGGTCCCCAAGTTCTATGACCTGACGACCGGGGACTTCAACGACGTCGAAGAGGTCTTCATGCCCTTCAGCGTCGCCATCGACAAGGAACTCTCCGGCTGGGGCAATACAAACTGCTGGAAACCCTTGGGCGAAGGTGGCTGGCAAGCTTTCCTGAATTCCGAGTGCGTCTGGATGCAGATGTGGGTCGAGCTTGGCAACGAGGCGGAGTGGGCGGAATACAAAGCCTTCCTCGACGCATACACGGAAAGCCAGAAGGCGCTCGGTCGGTTTCAGCGTCCGTTGAACAACAGCCTGCTGAACGTCACCGAGCACCTCGAAGCCCAGGAAGTCGTCGACGACAGCGTGCAGATCCTGCTCGTGCTGGCCGTGCTGTTCCTGCTCGTCTGCCTGCTGAACACGATCGGCCTGCTGCTCGCCAAGGTCATGCGGAGAAGCGGCGACGTAAGCCTGCGCCGCGCGCTGGGTGCGTCCCGGCGCGCCGTCTTCGGCCAGTACATCACGGAGGCCGGGATGATAGGACTCGCCGGCGGGATCATCGGCATCGGGCTGACGCGCCTCGGGCTGACCGGGATCCATGTCCTGTATGCGGACCTGGAATGGATCGACCGCGTGCTGGGAATGGACTGGGTCATGGTGCTGACCGCAGTAGCGCTGGCGATCCTGTCCGCGCTGGCGGCGGCGCTGTACCCGACGTGGCGGGCCGTGCGCATACACCCGGCAAGCCAGCTGAAATCGCTTTGAGAGCCGTGCGCCCCGGCGCGTGCGGCAGCAGGAGAACAGGCATGGAAATCGGACCCATCTGGCGCGCAATGTGGCGCAACAAGTCGGGATACATACTGATTGCGCTCCAGATCGCCGTCACGCTCGCGATCATGGTCAACGCGGTCGCCATCATCCAGGAACGTTCGGGCCTGATGGCACGAGCGAGCGGTATTGACGAAGACAACATCTTTCACGCCACGAGCCTGGTGTTCGCCCCGGACCTCGATCAGCGCAGCCTGATCAACGAGGACCTGGCGGCGCTCCGGGAAATCCCGGGCGTGATCGACGCCATCGCAACGAACTCGGTGCCGATGCGCAATGGCGGCTGGTCGATGGGCTTGCAGGTCGAACCCGGCGTGGGCGTCGATGGCACCGGCACGGCGATCTACTTCACGGACGACCACGGCATCGAAACCTTCGGCCTCAATCTTGTTGCCGGGCGCGACTTCAGGCCGGAGGAGATTACCTGGAACGAACCGGACGAGGTCCGGTGGCCTCCGTCCGTGATCATTACCAGGGCCCTGGCAGAGGCACTTTTCCCGGACGAGTCGTTCGAAGACGTCGTCGGCAAGACCGTTTACATCAACCAGGACGACCCGATGCAGGTCCTCGGCATCGTGGACCGGATGCAGGCGCCGTGGGTCGGCTGGGAATCTGTGGAGCGCTCGGCGCTCGTGCCGATGCTGCGCGAGTCCTCAATAACGCGCTACGTCGTTCGCACGCAGCCCGGGATGCTGAACGAGTTGATGCCGGTGGTCGAGGAATTACTCGCGACGCGCAGCGATAACCGCATCATCGATGGCCTGCGGACGATGGCTGACACGCGCAAACGCGCGTATCTCGATCACGCGAGCATGATCAAGATGCTGAGCTTCATAGTCACCTTGCTGATCACGATCACGGCGCTCGGCATCGTGGGACTGGCGAGCTTCAGCGTTACCCGGCGGACGCGGCAGATCGGCACGCGGCGTGCGCTGGGCGCCACCCGGCCGGAAATTCTGCGTTACTTCGTGCTGGAGAACCTGATTGTCAGTATTTGCGGTACGACGCTCGGCGCCGGCATTGCTATCGGGCTGAATATCTGGATGGTTTCGGCTTTCGACCTCGCGCCCATGTCCTGGCCCATCGTGCCGGTCGCCATGCTGGCACTGATAGGGGTCGGTTTGCTGGCGACCGCGGGTCCGGCCCGCCGGGCGAGTCTCGTTCCGCCGGCCGTGGCTACTCGCGCGGTCTGAGGCTCAGGCCGCGCGAGTGGCGCCGGACTGGTCGCCGAGCGTTTCCTTGCGCCACTCGAAGACATTGAGTTCGATGAAGACGAATGCGACCAACCACAGGAAGGCGTCCCAGAAGTCGACGAAATCCCCCTTGATCCACCAGTAGATCGCCGCGAGCAGCAGGACCGAATAGAGGACGAACTTGGCGGCAGTCGAAACGCGGTAGGCCATGCCCTGCAGCCGCATATGCTCCTGCAGGCGCACGTCCGTCTCAAGGACGAGCACGACCAGGATCCAGACTCCGGCATTGATCACGTCCACCCAGGCCAGCCGCATGATGTCGACGAAGCCTGCCGGATCGACAATGGCATTCAACCCCCGAAACTGGAGGTACTCCGAGGCGCCGCCAAATTCGATGCAGTTCGAGAAGTCCAGCGGCTGATAGTCATCCAGATCGACGGCGTAGCTCCAGTGCTCACCGACCAGGCTGCAGAGGTCGGTGACGTCGTTGAGCGGCACCGCAGCCGCAAGGAACAGGGCCTTGCTCAGGTAGCCATAGAACGCGTACACGATGACTGCGTAGCAGCTGGCGCGAAGCGCATGCAGCGAGAATTTCACGCGCGGCGTGAAATGCCGGTCGTCGAGTACGTAGGTTTCGAGCTCGAACATCAGCAGCAGGACCACCCAGGAGGCAGTGTCGATCGTCGCGGGAAAGGCGGATATGAGCTCGCCGAGCGATACGCCGTCGGCAAACCGCGTCGCAAGCGCCGCCCATTCCTCGACGAAGAACAGGTACACGTTGAACGCCAGGAACGCATATATGGCGTACTTGAAGAACTGGAAAGTCTTGTACCCGTTGCTCGTCATTCCTCGACCCGATACGGAAACCGCTGCGTGAGCGTCTGACCGGCGCTCTGGCGTCGCTCGATGGGCGATTCTGCCAGCTCGGGCGCGGCTGAACCACGCCGGATCGATCCGATGCAGGGCGCCAGCCAGCTCTCGCCCCTGTTCCGGGGCCGGGCTCGACCCGGTGTCCGGCCTGGAATCTGCCGGCCCGGGGATTCGTCAGGGAATCCTCAGGCAAGGATCGGGGGAGGATCAGGCGCGCGCACGGACCGCGAGCCACAGTGCAGCCGTCGAATCATTTGAACGAGGGCGGGCTGATGGATACGAACGAAGCCAGGCGAGGGGCGAGGAGGCTACCGACCAGGGACAGCGGCCGAGAGGACCTGCTGTACGGCCTGGAGCGCCGCTGGCAGACGATTGGGGCGCCGGCGTCGCAGGACGAGCTGCTGGGCGGCAGGGCCCGGGCCCGCGTCGCCGACTATGCAAACAACATCGAGAATTACATCGGCACCGTGGCCTTGCCCGTCGGCATGGCCGGGCCTCTCAAGGTACACGGAGTTGCGGGAACGCAATCTTACTGCGTGCCGCTGGCAACCACCGAAGCCGCCCTGGTCGCCTCGTACAACCGCGGCGCCCGGCTACTGAGCGAGGCCGGGGGCTGCACCGCTCGCGTCGTGAAAAAGGCCGTCAGCCGAACGCCGGTGTTCATTTTCCGGCGGCTGGTCGATGCCGAATCCTTTGCGGACTTCGTCTGCGGCGCGATTGATCGCTGGTGCGGGCTCGTGAACTCGGTAACCCGGCACGGCCGGCTGCTGGACGTCGAGCCCTGCATCGAGGGCAACCATGTCTATCTTGACCTGAGCTATGCGACCGGCGACGCGTCCGGCCAGAACATGGTCACCTTCGCCAGCGAGGCGGTCTGCCGTGCCATGGCGGACGAATCGCCGGTAAAGCCGGAGCGCTGGTTCCTCGAGGCCAACCTGTCCGGTGACAAGAAGGCCAGCGCGCGAGCCCTCGGCGGCGTGCGGGGCCGGCGGACGGTCGCCGAAGTGAGACTGCCGGCGCGCCTCGTCGGCGAGCGCCTGCATACGACGCCGGCGGCGATGGTCAATTACTGGTACGCCGGGGCGATCGGCGGCGTCATGAGCGGCACCACCGGTATCCACGGGCATTTCGCGAACGGCATCGCCGCGCTCTATCTCGCCTGCGGGCAGGACGTCGCCTGCGTCGCAGAATCCGCGACCGGCATCACTCGCCTCGAGATGGATGAGGCCGGTGACCTGTATGCCGCGGTGACCCTGCCGAATCTCATGCTCGGCACTGTCGGTGGGGGCACGGGACTGCCGAGTGCGCGTGCCTGCCTGGACCTCCTCGGGCTGGCGGGCGCCGGCCAAGCAGACGCCCTCGCCGAAGTCTGTGCGGCGCTCGTTCTCGGCGGCGAATTGTCGATCATTGCGGCGTTCTGCTCCGGTGATTTCGCTAACGCGCATCGATGCCTGTCGCGGGGCGAACCGATGCAGAGGAGGAGTTGACATGTCCAGCCGTTGGTACACGTACCAGAAAGAAAGATTCCCGCTCCTGAAGAACGGTCTGCTGGTCGGGGTCTTCTGCATCTCGATCCTGCTGTTCTCCGGGCTGCAGTCGAGCGGCCCGGCCTTGCCCGGCACACTGCCCGTGTTGGCTGCAATGTTCAGTACGCTGCTGATCTTTTTCCAGCTGCGCGTCGCCGACGAAATCAAGGACTACGATGCGGACGCGCGTTATCGCCCGGAGCGCCCGGTGCCGCGCGGGCTGGTAACGCTGCGGGAACTCGGCGCCCTGGCGTTCGTTGCCGCGGCCGTGCAGTTCGCGATCGCTGTAGCGACCGACGTCGGACTCGTGCCGATCCTGGTCTTCGTCTGGCTGTACATGTGGCTCATGACCAGGGAGTTCTTCGTTCCGGACTGGCTCCGGCGGCACCCTGTCGCCTACATGCTGAGCCACATGCTGGTCATGCCGATGATCGGGCTGTACGTCAGCGCGTTCGACTGGCGCTGCCTGTGTAACGAGTTGCCGGCCGGGCTCGGCTGGCTGCTCGCGATGAGTTTTTTCACGGGGCTGGTCCTCGAGATTGGTCGCAAGGTCAAGACGGCTTCCGGCGAGCGCGACGGCGTCGACACCTACAGCGCGCTGTGGGGACCGGCACGCTCGGCTGCCGCCTGGGCAGGCTGCGCGATCGTCGCCGCCCTGCTGTATCTCGAAGCGCTCTCCTACATTTCCATCGGCCTGCCAGGCGTATTGCCTGCGCTGGCTGCGTCCGCCATAGCAACGCTCGCCGCGATCCCGTTCATCGCGCGCGGCGCGGAATTGCGGGCGAGTTTCGAAAAGGCCATCGAGGGAGCGTCCGGGCTCGTTACGCTTTGCCTGTACGCGGGTCTGGGGCCGCTGCAGCTTTTGCTGGGAGACTGAAATGAATCGCGACATCCTGAGCGGATCACAAGCGCACGACGCAAATCGCTGCGGCAACAAGGCAGCCAGGCTGGCAGAGTTGCAGGGCGCCGGTTTTCTGGTGCCGGATTTCCTCGTGGTACTGCCCGACGCCGATATCGACGGACCCGGGTTTGGCGTCCGGCTCGCCGAGGCGGTGCACATGCTTGCAGGTCGGCGCCCGGTCGCGGTGCGTTCGTCCGGTCGCGATGAAGACGGCACAGGACAATCCCATGCAGGCATGTACGAAAGTTTTCTCGATGTCGCTCGGGAGGACGTCCTCGCGCGCATCAGGGATGTGCGCGCGTCCGCCGCGGGCGCACGGCTGCAGAGCTACCGGCATACCCATGAACTCGGCGCCGCAGAATCGATACCGGCCGTCATCGTGCAACGCATGGCCCATGCAGATGCTGCCGGGGTTGCATTCGCCGCCAACCCGGTCACAGGGCGTACCGACCGCGTGACGATCGGGGCGGTCCGTGGCCTGGGCGATGTGCTGGTCAGCGGCGCGGAGGAGGGCGACAGCTGGGAGCTAACAGCAAGCGGTCGAATACTGACGCGGGACTGCCGCGATCACCGGCGTCCCGTGCTCAGCTGCCGGCAGTTGCGCCGCGTGGCGGCACTGGCGCAGAGGGTCAGCGCGCATTGCGGCCGTCCGCAGGATATCGAGTGGGCATTCGCCGGTCGCCGGCTGGTCCTGCTGCAGTCGAGGGATATAACGACGATCCCGGCGCCGGCGAACGAGGGCGAGCATGCGCTCTGGGACAACAGCAACATTGTCGAGAGTTATGGCGGGGTCACGACGCCGCTGACCTTTTCCGTCGCACGCGCCGCTTATGCTGATGCGTACCGCAATCTCGGACGGGTCATCGGCGTCAGCGAGCGCGCCATCGGAGCCCATGCCCGGGACTACGAACAGATGATCGGGCTCATCGACGGGCACGTATACTACAACCTGCTCAGCTGGTACCGGCTCTTGATGCTGGTACCCGGCTTTCGACACAACCGGCGCTTCATGGAACAGATGATGGGCGTCACCCGCGAACTGCCGGACGCCGAGCTGCAGTCGGACTCCGCAGGGCCTTTCGCGGGCATCCGCAGCGGTCTCGGGCTGGCGCGAGTGGCCCTGCGCCTCCTCGGACGGCTCAACGGCCACGCAGGCCGTGTCCGCAGGTTTCATGCCCACATGGAGCAGGCGCTCAGCCCGCGGCCGCTGGCAGATTACTCGGCGAGTCAGCTGTGCGACTACTACGAGGAGCTGCAGTCGCAGGTCGTCCCTGCCTGGGACACGCCGCTGGTCAATGACCTGTTCTGCATGTTGTTTCACGGCGTGTTGCGCGCGTTGTGCGAGCGCTGGCTGCCGTCGGACCTTAAAGCCGTACACAACGAATTGTTGCGCGGCGAATCCGCGCTCGTGAGTCTCGAGCCGGTGCACCGGATGCGGCGGATGGCCGAATTCGTTCGAGAATCGCCTGAACTCGGCAGCGCGCTCCTGTCAGGCGATGCCGCCCGCATATCGTCCGCAATAATCGGGCACGAGGGTTTCGGCTCGGAGTACCTCGCGTACCTGGAACGCTTCGGCGACCGTTGCGTAGACGAACTGAAGCTGGAGAGCCCGACGCTGGCCGAGGATCCCACGTCGCTGCTGCAGGCCGTCGCGCAACTGGCGGTACAACCGGCCACAGCTGCGAGTCCCGGGGCGGAGGCGAGTCGACAGCCGTCCGAGGAGCGTGTACTTCGCGAACTGCGGGGCGGAACCAGGCGTGCCGTTTTCAGGACGGTGCTGGCCCGGGCGCGGGCGGCCGTCCGTGACAGGGAAAATCTTCGTTTCGAACGAACGCGGGTTTACGGGCGCGTGCGCTCCATAGTCCTGGAACTGGGGCGCCGGCTGCTCGAGCTGCAGGTACTGGCGTCAGTCGACGACGTCTTTTACCTGGAACTGGATGAGCTGCTCGGCTTCGTGCGAGGAACGGGTTGCAGCGCTGCACTCGCGGAGATTGCCCGCGTGCGTCGCCAGGAATTCGACCGATACCGCGCCGCGCCGGCTCCGCCACGCCGCTTCCTGAGTTCCGGACCGCCGCAGCTTCCGACCTCTCGACGAGTCGTCGACGGAGCAGCGCCGGTCGCGGACGGCCTCGAGTTGTCGGCCCAGGCCTGTTCGCCCGGCCTGTCCCGGGGTCCGGTCAAGGTCGTTCGGGACCCGCGCGCCGCCGACATAAGGAGTGGCGACATCCTGGTCGCAGCGAGAACCGACCCCGGCTGGGTTACGCTTTTCCCGGCAGCGGCCGGCATCATCATGGAACGGGGCAGCCTGCTGTCACACACGGCCATCGTCGCCCGCGAACTCGGAATTCCCTGTGTCGTCGGCGCCGACGGCGCCTGCGACTGGCTGCGTGATGGCGACTGGGTTGAACTCGACGGGACGGCGGGGCGGGTCCGCCGACTCGATGCAGCCGAGAGGGCGGCCTGATGGCGGGACGTATCGCGGTGGCCCGTGCCGTCTGGAAGTTCCGCTGGCTGCTGGCCGCGACCTGTGCCGTGCTGAGCGTCGCTGCGCTGGGTCCGCTCTCGACGCTGGCCGTGTCGAACTCGCTCGATATCTGGTACCCGCAGGACGATCCGGTGCTGGAGGAATACCGGCGCTTTCTCGAGCGCTACGGCAGCGACGAACTGGTGGTCGTGGCGGTGAGCGATGCCGGCGGATTCGACGATGGTTCGGCGCTGGAGCGCATCTCGGCACTTACCGATGAGCTTTACGGGGTCGACGGCGTCGCCGATGTGATCTCGATGACCACCGTGCCGGATTCTATGCTCGGCATCGAACAGCGACTGCTGAGCGATGACGCGCGCTCGACCGCCTTGCTGCTGCGGATGGAGGGGGGGCCCGAGCTCGAAGCGGATCGGCACGCGATCCTGCTCCGCATCCGGCAGGTCGTAGCCGAAGCGGGCATGCCGGCCCGATTCGCCGGTTTCGGCGTGATCTACGATACCTTGAACCAGGCATCGACCGAGGGCTCGGCTGCCCTGGTCGGCGCGGCCCACCTGGCGATGCTGGTGCTGCTTGGTCTTTGCCTGCGACGTGCCCTGCCGACCCTCGTGACGCTGCTGGCCGTCTGCATGGCCGCGATCTGGACGATGGGGACATACGCCGCGTTCGGCACGCAACTCAACATGGTGACGATGGTGCTGCCGACGCTCGTGCTGGTGATCGGCATCGCGGACTGCGTGCACCTCCTGCGTTCGGTCGCGCGGGAGGACCGTTCGCTGGCGCGTGACGAACGCGTCGTAACGGGCATCGCGCACGCGCTGGGTCCGTGCCTGCTGACCTCGCTGACGACAGCCGCCGGTTTTTTCGCCCTGGCGCTGTCCGATCTCCCGATCGTCCGTGGCCTCGGCCTGTTCGGTGCTTTCGGGGTAATCGCGGCCCTCATTACCTCGCTGTGCATCGTTCCGGCTGCACTGTCCTTCGCCGGAGCCGAGGCGGACCGCTCGCCGGCGGTCTTCGACCGAATTCCCAGGGCCCTGCACCACGCGGCGACCGGGCATCCGCTGGCCGTGACCGCCGGGTTCCTGCTGCTGGCTGGTTTTCTTGCCACGGGCATCGGCCGCATCAAGGTCGATACCTACTCGATCGGTTACCTAGCGGACGACCACCCCGTGCGCGTCGATTCGGACCTCATCGAGGCCTCGATCGGCGCCTACGCCTCGATCGACTTCGTCGTACGCTCGCGCGACGTGCTGGCGCCCGAGTTGCTCCGCTCTGTGGAGCTCTGGCAGCAGGCGGCTGCCGCCCATCCCGGCGTGGACTGGAGCTGGTCCTTGCTGGACGCCGCCGGCATCCGTTCGACTGGCGACAGCTATGCCGCGATGACGGGCGCTGTCGGGCGACTGCGCGTACTCGCTCCGGATGTCCTCGACGGCTTGCTCGCCGGCAGGGACGAAATGCGCGTGTCGTTCGGCGCCCCGATGATGTCGGCGCGCGAGGTCCAGGCTCTGGTCGACGAGCTGCTCGAGCTGGCCGATTTTCCGACCGGAGTAAACGTGGTGCCGGCCGGCTACGCGGCCGCCTACACGCGCATCGTCGACCGGCTGGTGATCGCTCAGCGGGACGGATTTGCAGGCTCCTTCCTGCTGGTGTTCGCCGCGCTGGCCGTGGCGTTGCGATCGACACGACGGTTGCTGCTGGCGGTCCCGGCGAATCTGCTGCCGGTTCTCGCCACGCTGGGCCTCATGGGCTGGAGCGGCATCCCGCTGGATATCGCGACGGTTACCATTGCCAGCGTCCTGCTCGGCCTGATCGTCGACGACACGGTCCACCTGCTCTGGCCGCGGGGCGGCGCGGGTATCGGCGGGTCGCTCGCGCGTGCGACGGAGCGCTCGGGTGGGGCGCTGCTGATGACCAGCCTGATACTCGGCTGCGGCTTCCTCGTGCTCGGCCTGGCGGAGATCCGCTCGGTCGCCTGGTTCGGCCGGCTGGCCTGCTTCACCGTTGGCTTCGCCCTTGCCACGGACCTCCTGCTGCTGCCGGCGCTCTCGGCCTTGCTGGACCGGGTCATGCTAAAGCCCGCTCGGGAGTCCGCGCCGGGCGTCACTTGCTGAATTCCAACTTATTGTTTCTATGGATTATTCAGGTCGTCAGGAAATCGTCAGGCTTTCCGCGACGAAGGCTCACCAGTCGGTCAAGTGCGCCGGGTCCCGGGGCGCGAACCTGCAGCCTCGACAACAGCAGATCGAGACCGGGAGACGGACATGGTTGCGGAAATTGCGAAGACGACGCGTTTCGAGCGGGTTCGCTACGCCCAGTGCTGGGAAGATGCCGACGTCCTGGTCGACGCCCTAGCGGTCCGTCCCGGCGGTACCTATCTGTCGATCGCCTCGGCAGGTGACAACGCCCTGGCCCTGGTCGGCGCCGGCGCAGGACGAGTCATTGCAGTCGACCTGAACCCCGCCCAGATCGCCTGCCTCGAACTGCGCGTGGCGGCGTACCGCTGCCTGTCGCACGGCGAGTTCCTGGAACTACTGGGCCAGGCGCCGAGCGGTCGGAGGCTCTGTCTTTATGCCCGCTGCCGTTCCGGGCTGTCCCGCGCCGCGCGAGAGTTCTGGGACGGCAGGCCGGCCCTCGTCCGGCGCGGCATCGCGCGCTGCGGCAAATTCGAACGCTATCTTGCGCTCTTTCGGCGGGCCATCCTCCCGCTCATTCACAGCCGTGCGACCGTGAGCGAACTGTTCAGGCTGGAGACCGAAGAGGCGCGCGAGCGCTTCTACGCCGAGCGGTGGATGAATCGCCGCTGGAAGCTGCTCTGCCGCCTGTTCTTCGGACGGCCGGCGCTCGGGCGTTTCGGTCGCGATCCCAACTTCACGCGTTACGCCGACGAACCGGTATGGCACAGCCTGCAGCGACAGCTCCCGCGCGCGCTCGTTACGCAGCGCCCGGCGGAGAATCCGTACCTGCAGTGGATCCTGACCGGACGCTTCCGGACGGCGCTGCCCTGGGCGCTGCGTGCAGAAAACTATGCGCGTATACGGGCCAATCTCGACGCGCTCGAATGGCGCTGCTCGGCGATCGAGGACGTACTCGCCGAGTTGCCCTCCGGCAGCGTCGACGGCTGCAATCTCAGCGACGTATTCGAGTACGTATCGCCAGCCGCTTACGAATCGGTACTGGCCGAACTCGCCCGCTGCGGCTCGCCCGGTGCGCGGCTCGTCTACTGGAACGTGGTCGTGGATCGACACAGGCCGGAGTCCATGCGCGGCCGGCTGCGCCCGCTGACGCTCGATGCGGCCCGGCTGCACGCATCCGACAAGGCGTTCTTCTATCGCAACCTGGTTATCGAGGAGGTCTGCCCGTGAGCGACACCATGATTTCGCTGCTGCTGCCGCCGCTATTGCTCGTGCCTGCCATGGGCATGCTGAGTCGTGCCGGCGGTGATGGAGAGTTGCTTGGGGAACTGCGGCGCAAAGCGCTGCACGTGGGTACCGGTCTCGCAGCCCTGACGTTCCCTTATTTCCTGAACACGCCACCCCGGGTCCTGGTCGCGATGGCCCTGGTGCTGGCCTGGATGGGGGCCGTCCGCCGAATTCCGGCCTTGCGAGCGAGTTTCGGTCGCTGCCTGTTCGGGGCCGGCCGATGCTCTCACGGCGAACTCTATTTCGCGGTCTCAACGGGTTTCCTCCTGATCGTCGCAGACAGCCCACTGCTTTATGCGATCCCCCTCCTGGTCCTGACACTCGCCGACGCGGCTGCGGCTGTCGCCGGGCGCATGGCCGTGCGACTTGGCGACGGCACGCTCGCGCGTCCGTGGATCAATGGCAAGACTCGGGCCGGGAGCGCGGCATTCGCGCTGGTCGCTTTCAGCGTCAGCGGGCCGCTGCTTGCTTTCGCGCCCGATGTGTCCATCCCGAGCGCCCTGCTGATCGGCCTGGTGCTTGCGCTTACAACCGCCGCCGTCGAACTCGGAAGTCGCGGCGGCGCGGACAATTTCCTGATTCCGATCGCTGCCTACCTGGTGCTCTGCGCCTTCGGCCCGTCCGTCGTGCCGGCGCTGGGCGAGGGGACGGTCGGCGAATTTCTCAATCTTGTCGCGGGAGTATGACCATGTACGACATATTCGACATGCAGGCGGGCGATTACCGGGGCGTCGTCGATACGACCGGCTTCGATGCCGGCAGGCTGGAGCGCGAACGGGCCGACGAACACTACGCGGTCATGGACGCCAACGATAGGGTCCTGGCACGGTGTTCGATCTGGTGGCGGGATGCGCCGGTGGTCGGGCAGGGAACGGCCGGCGCGATCGGGCACTACGCGGCCCTGGATGCTGAAGCCGCAGGCCTGCTGCTCGATTTCGCCTGCCGCCAGCTAAAGCAGCGCCGCTGTTCCCTGGCACTGGGACCGCTCGACGGGAGCACGTGGCGGCGTTACCGCTTCGTGACGGAACGCGGGCACGCGAAACCCTTCTTCATGGAACCGGACAATCCCGATGAATGGCCTGCACATTTTGCTGGCGCCGGATTCGGGAGCTACGCACGCTATGTGTCCGAGCTGAACGACAACTTCCCGATCCGGCAGCCGGAAATCGGTGACCTGCCCCAGCGTTTTGCCAGGGCGGGCGTGACGATCGAGCAACTCGATCTTTCCGGCCCGGCCACGGATCTGTCCGATATTCACGCCGTAGCCTGCGCCGCATTCACCGGCAGCCCTTTATTCACGCCAATCGACTTCGACGAATTCGCGGCGATCTATGCGCCGCTTCTGACCAGCGTCGATCCGCGCCTGATGCTGATCGCGCGACACGAGGGCCGGATCGTCGGCTTCGTTTTCGCGCCGCCGGATTACCTGCAAAGTCTCGACCCTGCTGCGATAGACACGATAGTCATCAAGACGGTCGCCGTGTTGCCGGATGCCTGCTATCGCGGGCTCGGGCGCATGCTGATCGTCGACATGCTGCGCAATGCCGAATCGATGGGTTATCGGCAGGCGATCAGCGCACTGATGTACTGCGAGAACCGCAGCCAGCAGATCAGCCGCGACTGCGCCCGGCCGATGCGCGAGTACCGCCTGTTTGCACGGGAGCTCGCGGCATGAACATCGTCGAGTGCCTGGAATCGGGGCTACGAACCTGCGGCGACCACGCGGCACTGATCGAGGGCATGGGCCGCAAACGTCGCGTGCTGACGTATCTCGAAACACAGCGTCGCATCGACCGGGGCGTGGAGCGCCTGCGCTCCGCCGGGCTTGCGCCCGGCTCGCGGATTCTGCTGGCGGCACCGTTCTCCGCCGACATGACCGTCGCGCTTCTGGCCGTATTGAAGGCCGGCATGGTCGCGATGTTCGTCGACCCGGGCCACGGGGCCGCACAGGTCGCTCGCTGCCTCCGGGCGCAACCGCCGGATGCCATCGTCGCGGGCCCGTTGACCTCCGCGATCGGGCAGTTGTTCCCCGAGCTACGCAGGGTCGCGCGGAAATTTCCGCTGCGCGGTCGGCGCGGGCTGCTGGATCTGCCGGCCGCGACGGTGGCCCAGGGGATCGAGCCGCGCTCCGCCGAGGATTCGGCATTGCTGACGTTCACCAGCGGCAGCACGGGGGAGCCGAAGCCGGTCGTCCGGACCCACGGGTTCCTGCTGCGGCAACTGGAAATGATCGACCGCGTCGCCGATGTCCAACCGGCGGACATCGATTTCGTGGCGATGCCGATGTTCGTCCTGTTCAACCTGGGCCGGCAAGTTACGAGCGTTCTGCCGGCCTGTGATATCCGCCGGCCGGGGCGCGCGGATCCCGAACTTGCCTGGTTGCAGCTTCGGCAGGAACGGACGACGCGAATCGTAGCTTCACCTGCCTTGCTCGAGCGCCTCGCCGCATACTGCGAACGCCGCGGCAGTCGTCTGCCGAGCCTGCGCCGCATCTCGACCGGCGGCGGCCCGGTGCCGCCGTCCCTGCCGGAGCGGCTGGCGGAGATAGCCCCCGGCGCCCGGGTCGTTTCCGTGTATGGCAGCACCGAGGCCGAACCGATCGCCTGCATCGACAGCCGGGACGTCTCGATATCGGACCTGAAGCGCATGCGGGAAGGGTCCGGCCTGCTGGTTGGCCGAGCGGTGGAGCGCTGCCAGGTGCGCATCCTGCGCGAACTGCCGTTCCGGACGAGCCGCTCCTATACAAGGACCGAGTTCGACGCGCTTTGCGTCCGGACCGGCCAGATCGGCGAGATCGTCGTCAGCGGCCCGCATGTCCTGAAAGCTTACGCGGATCCGGCCAGGAACGCGGAAACCAAGTTGGACGTCGACGGAGTTCGGTGGCACCGGACCGGCGACGCGGGCTACTTGGACCCGCGCGGACGCCTCTGGCTGGTCGGCCGATGCAGTGCCGCCATCAGGGATAGCCGCGGCGAGATCTACCCGTTCCAGGTCGAATACGCCGCCCGGTCCGTGCCGGGCGTCCGGTGCGCCGCGCTCGTGGACATCGACGGGCGGCGCGTGCTGGCCATCGAAACGCGCCAGCGCGGCATCGACTGCAGCCGCATCGCACGCTGCGTCATGCAGCAGGCCATCGATCGGGTCGTCGTGCTGCGGCGCATTCCCGTCGACCGACGGCACAATGCGAAGGTCGATTACCCGGCACTCCGCCGGATGCTGGACGGACGGTCGGGCGGGCTGGGCCTGGTGACACTGGCGGTCCTTGCGGGCATTTGCTCCGCAGCCGCGCAGCTGCTGCGCCGCGCCCGGAGCCGCTTTATGGCGGCGCGTACCTGAAGCTCGATCCGGAGAATCGCCTCAGGCGATCTCCTCGGCCTCGTTATCGGCGCCTTCGTAGTACACCCAGACGTTTTCTTCGCCGGACAGCAGTTCGAGGTACTTCGGGTGCACGAACAGCGTTTCGCGGCCCGACTTGTGCTCCCGCAGCACCCCGATGTCGCACAGTTGCTTCAGGTAGACCGAAGCCGTCTGGCGCTTGGCGATATCCGTATCCACGAGGTTCGCGATGCGGCAATACGGTTGCTTGAAGAGCGCCTCGACCAGCTCCCAGGAATAGGTTTTCGGCAGGCGCTGCTGGATGTAGCGGCTCGTATGGTGCATCAGCTCCCGGATCGCCTTGATCTTGTCGGTCGTCCAGAGGCAGGTCTCCTCGACGCCCTGCAGCATGAACATGATCCAGGGTTCCCACGCCTGTTGGACGGTAACGCCCAGCAGCAGCCGGTAGTAGTCCGCCTTGTGCTGGATGATGTAACGGCTCAGGTACAGGATGGGCGAGTCCAGCAAGCCCTGTTCGACGAGGAACAGGATGTTCAGTATGCGGCCGGTGCGTCCATTGCCGTCGACGAAGGGGTGGATGGCCTCGAACTGGTAGTGCTGCACGGCCATCCTTACCAGCGGGTCCAGGTCCTTGGCCCGGTGCATGAAGTCGGCCCAGTTCTCGAGCAGCTTCTGGATCAGCGCCTGGCCCTCGGGCGGCGTGTAGATGGTCTCTCCGCTGCGCCGGTTCTGCAGCTTGGTTCCAGGAATTGCTCGAAGATCAAGCTCCAGGTTTTTGATAGTGCTGCATATTTGTATGGCCATGTCGGTCGTCAGCATGCGTCGCTGGACCATCTTGGTGCCTTCGAAAAGTGCCGTCCGGTAGCGCAGGGCTTCCTTGGTCGCGGCGTCGGCTTTGTCCTCGGCCATGTCGACGAACTGGAACAGCTTGTCCGTCGTGGTCACGATGTTCTCGATCTCCGAACTGGCTTGCGCCTCCAGCAGGGGCAGGGCGTTCACCAAGACTGCCGCATTGGGTATCAATTCGGCCGCCTGCTTGAGTTCCGCCAGCGCCACCCGTGCGTCGATGCACTTCTTGAGGATCGGGGTGGACTCGACCTGGTCTTGCGGCGGTGGCAGTGGCGGCAGATCGTTGTAGGGTTTTGCAGGATTAAAATTGGGCATATACGTCAAGTTTCCAGAAATTAGGGCACAAATCGGTCACGATGCCAGCACGACGTCCGGAGACGTCGGTAAGCTCCTAGAGCTCTCGGAAAATAGCGCAGGTTAGCGAAAGTTAGCGGCAAATAACGCCATTTTGAACGCCTTTTAAACATAATCAAACCGGTCCGGCCGGACCGAGATGTCGAGCGGCAACCCGCAGATCGACCGATACGCCCGGATACGTCGATACCGTCGACACGTCGCCACAATGTGTCGAAATAATGGCAAAAAATCGACATATGCGAGATACGTGTCGAGTGGATCGACATGTCCGCCCGATATGTCGATTTGGCGAGCGATTTTCGACATATTCGGAGTATATGTCGATCCGGTCGACACCGGAGTGACCCAGGTCCCTGTTCCGGCGCGGCCGGGCCCGCGTCAGGCGCTCGCCAGCAGGCGAAAGAAAGAAAACTGTGCGTCGTCGACGCTCTGCGGTTCGATCCGCAGATCGCTGCGTGCGCGGAGTGCGGCAGCGGCTTTTTCGGTCAGCAGGACCTCGCCGCCACGCGCGATGTCTTCGCCGAGCTTCGACGCGCGGTTCATTTCGTCGCCCTGCGCCAGGTTCGGGCCGATCGCGTAGACCGGGCCGAACCCGATACCGATGCAGCAGCGTGCGGGATCAGCAGAGGCCAGCGGCGTCGCATTGAACAGGGCTATCCTGCGCTGGATCTCCAGCGCGGCGTCAGCGGCCGGGTCCGGGCGATCGAACAGGGCGACAAGGTTGTCGGCGAAGCAACGCACGAAACTCGCGCCGGCGCGCGTAAGTACCGGCAGGCAGACCTTCTGGGCGTCGAAGATCCTGAGCAGGCTGGCGAGTTCGCCGGTGTTCATCGCGGTGGCGGTGAAACCTGTCATGTCGAGGACCAGGATCGCCCGCGTGCGCCGGTAGCGCCGGTCGAACTGTGCCTCGGTCAGTTCGCCCCTCTGCAAGGCCAGGAAATCCGCGTATACGGTTTCGTCCCAGCCCTGGTATTCCGCGAGCAGCCCCGGATCGTCCAGCATGTCGTAGGGAAAGTTCACGATTCGAGTCCTCGGGGCGGGCGCTCGCTCAGGCTGCCCGGCCGAGTTGCTCCAGCCGTTTCTCGTTGACGATCAGCAACAACTGCGCCGCGGCCTCGGCATCGCACAAGGCCCGGTGATGCGATTTCAAAGGAATGTCGAAGCGGCCGCACAGTTCGGCGAGGCTGTACGACGGAAGACCCGGGAATAGCTTACGCATCGAGGCGCAGGTGCAGAGCCTGGGATAACGGAACGGGCGGCCGAGGCGCTCGTACTCCGCGGCGATGAAGCGGTAGTCGAATGCGACGTTGTGTGCGACGAATATCGAGCCCTGCAGGAAGGCTTCCAGGTCATCGGCTATGTCCGCGAAGCGCGGCGCGTCGGCGACCATCGCGTTCGAGATGCCGGTCAGCCGCGTAATACTGGCCGGAATCGGGCGTTGCGGGTGGACTAGCGTGCTGTAACGGTCGACGATCCGGCCGTTCCTGATCTTGACGGCGCCAATCTCGGCAACCCGGTGCGCCGGTCCATTGCCGCCGGTCGTTTCGATATCCACGACGGAATACGCCTGGTCGGGATCGAGCGTCCAGCGGACGCGCAGCACGTCCGCGCGAAAGCCGGCCGCACGCAGCTGTTCGATACGCAGAAGCTGGTTGCGGCGCAGCTGGTCTCCCTCCGCCTTGACCTCGATGAAGCGTGCGCCGTCCGCGTCGATGAGCAGCAGGTCAGGGTAGCCGTGGCGCGAATCCGCGTAAGCCTGGCAGAACCGCCGGACGATAATCCGGAGCGCATCGCCTCGCGCGGTCTCGAGCAGCGCAAGTAACGCGTCGAGCGTTGCCTGGCGCCAGCGGAACACGCCGTTCGGCGTTCCGAAGTGGCGCGTGCTGGTGCGCAGCAGCTCGAAGCTCGTTGCGGCCGGGTCATCGAGGAGCGCCAGCCGTTCTTCGATCGCGAATTCGTGCTCACCGTAGAACGAACCGTCCCTGAGGGGCACTGGCACCAGGTCGAACGGGCTGCTGAGGGATGCCCGGTCAGGGCCGAACAGCAGGTCCCAGAACAACAGGCCGAACAGCGTTCGCCACAACGAGTTCTCGACCCGGAACGCGCGCATGCCGCGCCGCTCGTACCACTCGACGACGCCGCGTTCGGGTGCGCCATTCAACGACTCGTCGAGCTCGATCGTCTCGGATGCGCGCAGGATGTCGGTGAGGGCAGAGGTTCGTTTTTTTTCGAATTTTCGCTGGTACATGTCTGCGGCGAACAGCCACTCTTCGTCATTGCGCGGATCATCCAGGCAGCGTTCGAGAAACTCGCGCGCCACGTCGGCCTGGCCGCTGCCGAGGAGCAGGTGCAGTACGCGCTCGTTACAGCGGATCGACTCCCCGCGCCGGTAGACGGTGAGCGCCCGATCGGGTTCATCCTCCTTTTCCGCCTCACGACCCAGCAGGAACGCAAGGCGGTCACGCAGGGCGGCGGCGCCCGCAGACGCCGGATCCGGCCAGGCTTCCGACTCGTCGATGAGTCGCTGCTCTTCACCCGGCAGCTTGCGCTCGAGCCGGGCCAGCCGCGTCGCGAAATAGAAGTGCTCGAGTGCCTCGTCACGGTCGTTGAAGCGGGGCTCGTAGCTGTCCGTGAACCCCTGTGTCCGAACCAGCCCGAGGTCGCGCATCGTAAACCGCGACAGCCCATCCTCGATCCGGCCGAAGTAGAGATACAGCAGGTATTGAACGCTCCGGGCGCGGCGCTGCACCAGCAGCGTGCCGGTATCGAAGCGGGTGACGAACTCGGCGGGATCGGCGTGTGCGCGCGCGAACTCGACCAGTTCGCCTTTCTTCAGGGAGCGGCCGAGCCCGGCGAAGGAAACGATCAGTGCGTGCAGGAGTTCCGCCCTGGTCAGGAACGTCAGCAGTTCGTCGAAATGTTCCGCAGATGGCCGTCCGACCCAGCCGCCGTCGGTCAGCGAACCGATCGGACCGTCGAGCCTGCCTAGCTCCGGGTAGCGAAGCCGGGAACGGGCAAATACCCGTCCCTTGCGATTGACCAGCCGCACGTAGAGCCGCTGCGCATCGAGCGGCAGGGATCGAAAATCGTCGACGAAGCTTCTGTGTTCATCGAGCAGCACATGCGCGTAATGCCGCGATACGAAGTCGAGCATTTCAATGAAATGCGCGTGGTAATAGAACGTAGGCAGCCCGGGCTGTGCCGCCGTACCCGCGTCTTCGGGCCCGTCCGGCATCGCGCGTCAGTCGCCGCCGGTCCGCGCGGCATACTCGAGGGCGAAGCCGACCAGCGCTCGCACGCCGACGATCAACGCCGCCTCGTTCGAATTGAACATTGGCGAATGATTCGACGGTGCTGCCCCGGCCGGAACGCCGGGATCGTTGACGCCGAGCATCAGGAACAGGCCTGGCACGTGTTTCTGGTAGTGCGCAAAGTCCTCCGCGCCCGTGATCAGCCTGCCTTCCTGCACCTTGTCTTCGCCGGCGGCCCAGTAAAGCGCGGGCATCATCGAACGGAGCAGGTCGGGATCGTTGCCGGTAACCGGCGCATAAGGCTCGATGGTCACGGTCGCCTCGGCGCCATTCGCCTCGGCGATATTGGTAACGGTGGTCCGCAGCCTGGCGTGCAGCTTTTCCCGCTCGCCGACGTCGAAGGTGCGGATGGTGCCCAGCATCTCGACGTCGTCGGGAATGATGTTGCCGCGCACACCGCCGCGAATGCTGCCGATCGTGATGACCGCGGGTCCCCGGGTGATGTCGACGTGCCGGCTCGCGATCCCCTGGATCGCATTGATCACCTGCGCGGCGACGTAAATCGGATCGACGCCCAGCCACGGCGATGAACCGTGGGTCTGGCGGCCGCGAATGCTGATCTGCAGGTTGTCTGCGGCCGCCATGTAGCCGCCTGACCGGTAGCTGATCGTGCCCTGTTCGCTCGGCCAGACGTGCAGGCCGAACATGGCCTCGGGGGCGTCGGGGCCATCGAAAAGTCCCTCCTTGATCATCAGCGCCGCACCGCCTTCCTCGCCGGCCGGAGGCCCTTCCTCGGCCGGCTGAAACACGAACTGCACGGTTCCCGCGAGCCGGTCCCGGTGCAGGGCGAGGACCTCAGCCGCGCCCATAAGCATCGCGACGTGCGCATCGTGGCCGCAGGCGTGCATCACGTAGACGTCCTCGCCGTTGTATTCGCCCCGGGCCTGCGACGCGAACGGCAGCCCTGTCTGTTCCCGTACCGGCAGCCCGTCCATATCGGCTCGCAGCCCGATCACGGGTCCGGGCCGGCCGCCCTTCAGCGTCGCGACCACGCCGGTATGTGCAATCCCCGTGCGGACCTCGTCCATGCCCAGCGAGCGCAGGTGCTCGGCCACCTTGGCTGCCGTCCGGAACTCCCGGTTCGACAGTTCGGGGTGCTCGTGCAGGTCGCGGCGCCACGCGATGACTTTCGGTTCGACCGCACGAAGGCTTGTGTCGAGTTCGACCTGCGGGTCCTGCCCGAAGGCAGGAATGGCAAAGATCAGGGCGAAGCATACTGGCAGGCCTGGCCTCATCTGGGGCTCCACGTCGGAAAGTGCAGGGAACGGACATATCTACCAACGGGCATTATGTAGCGCAAGCCGTAACTTTTGCGCCGCGTGCGGTTCATGGCGGCGGGATACCGGCATGTCGGCGGCCGCCGACAGCGTGACAAAGCACGACCGGGGTTCTAACCTCGTGACAACGTAGCGGTTGCCAGGGAGGTTCCGATGCCGCGATACACGTGCTGCCTGATCGGGATACTGTCCGCGCTCGTCGTCGCAGGCTGCGGCGGATCTTCGGGGGGCGGGGGCTTCGAGCCGCCGCCGCCACCACCGCCGCCGCCCGCGGAACCGCCGGCGATCGCACTGCAGTCGGCTTTCGATCTGCTGCCGGGCTTCGTGTCGTCGGTGCTGGCACTGCAAGCACCGGGCGACGACTCGCGCTGGTACATCGTGGAACAGCGCGGCATGGTGCACGTGTTCGATAACGACCCGAACGTCGCGACTGCCGACGTCTTCGTCGACATCCGCGCGCGGGTCGACAGCGGCCCCGGCGAGGCCGGCCTGCTCGGCATGGCTTTCCACCCCGACTTCGGGACCAACGGTTTCGTGTATCTGTCCTACACCCGCAACCTCGGGACCCTGGAGTCGGTGGTCGCCCGCTACTCCTCGAACGGGAACGTCCTGGACCCGGCGTCGGAAACCATACTCCTGACCGTGACGCAGCCGGCCGGCAACCACAACGGCGGGCACATTGCGTTCGGGCCGGACGGCTTCCTCTACTTCGGGCTCGGCGACGGCGGCGGAGCCGGCGACCCGGACGAGAACGGCCAGGACACGACGACCCTGCTGGGCGCATTGCTGCGCATCGACGTGGACGGTGCCTCGCCCTACGCGATCCCGGCCGGCAACCCGTTCGCGGGCAATACCGAGTGCGCCGGCGGCAGCGGCCTGCAGCCGTGCCCGGAGATCTATGCCTGGGGCTTCCGCAACCCCTGGCGCTGGAGTTTCGATCGCCAGACAGGCGAGCTGTGGGTCGGGGACGTCGGGCAGAACCTCTGGGAGGAGGTCGACCGCGTGGAACTCGGGTTGAATTACGGCTGGGACGAGCGCGAAGGCGCGCACTGTTTCGAGCCGCCGACCGGTTGCTCGACGGCGAACGTGGATCCGATCACCGAGTACAGCCACGATGCCGGCGACCGTTCGATCACGGGCGGATTCGTGTACCGGGGAAATGCCTTCACGGCGCTGCAGGGATTCTACGTCTTCGGCGATTTCATTTCCGGGCGCATCTGGTCGGTCAGCGCCACGAGCGGGCAGGGTACGTCGCCCGACCTGCTGCTGGCTTCGACGCACAATATCGCCGCTCTTGCGGAGAGCGCCGACGGAGAGCTGTACGTCGTGTCCTACGCGGGCCGCCTCTACCGGGTGATTCCGGCACCCTGACCGGGCACGCGGTCCGGTAGCAGAAAACTTGCACGAGCCGCGTCGGAGCACAGCCGGTCCGGGGTGTAATAGCCAGCCAGCAGCAGCCCGGCGTCCTGCAGCAGGTCCGGGTTGGCGGCGACAAATTCGTCCCAGGCCCCGGAGGAGCACGCCTGGCGACGCTCTGCGATCAGGAACAGGAAAAACCAGGTGATCGTCTCGTGGTACTTCCCCGGCATGCCGAGCCGCGCCGTCAGTCGGCGCAGGGCGGCGGTGTAACGCTCGATGGCAGAGACTATCGGGACCTCGCCAAGCAGCCGCCAGGCGACGTAGACGTGTGCCGCGTGATCGAAGTCGGCTGGATCGACCCGGCCGGACTCGAAATCCTCGAGTGCGACGGGCGCCCGGCCCTGCGCGCTGTTCGCCGGGGCCGCCGCACTCATGTTGCCCGCTCCTCGAGCCGGTGGCTGTCGGCCGCCGTCAGGTCGCAGCCGTAAACCCGCTTCAGTTCCTCGATGGCCTTGCGGGTTTCGGGCGAGAAAGGCGCCTTGCCCTCGAAGGCGTGCAGGACGATCCCTTCGAGCAGGTCGCCGAGGCTCAGCTCACAGTATTCCGCGAGGCCCTTCAGGACCTTGAGCAGCGACTTTTCCAGGCGCACGCCGGTTTGCGCGCGTTCGACGATCCGGGCCATGGTCGGGTCTCCATTTCGGGGGACAGAAGGTACCATGTTACCAATGTACCCGTCTACCTCCCGATCCGAAGCGGGCTTCCGGTTCCCTCCGGCCCCGCCGGCAGGGCGACCCGGACACGGAAATTGAGCGAACATGCAGTATCATGGCGGCCTAACGCGAACGGACTCGCCCGATCCACTGCCCTCGAGGAGCAACACGCAGGGGTATGTCGACCTATACGGATCTCAGGAAAGGCTTCGAGCTCGGGCCCTGGAAGGTGTTGCCGGATCGCAACCTGCTGCGCGACGGCGAGCGCGAGGAGCACCTCGAACCCACGCCCATGAACGTGCTCGTCGTCCTGGCCGCCCGCCAGGGCGAGGTGCTCAGCAAGGACGAGCTGAACGACGCGGTCTGGGACGGGCGGGCGCAAGGAGACGAGCCGCTGCAGCGTGCGATCGCGCAGCTGCGCGAGAAGCTCGGCGACGATGCTCGCAATCCGACCTTTATCGAGACCATTACCCGGCGTGGCTACCGGCTGAAGACGCCGGTCATCCTGCCGCAGGGCACGCCGCCGCCCGTCGCCGAGACTGCGGTCGGCGGCTTCAACTGGGTACCCTGGGCCGGTGCGGTCGTCGTCGTTGCGTTGGGCGTCGTGCTGCTCAACGTATTCCGGGATGGCTCACCCCGTCCGGCCGGCGCGCCGATGGAATCGGTCGCCGTCTTCCCGTTCCAGTGCCCGGGCAATACGGCGGAGTACCTGTGCTTCGGGTTCTCGGAGGAACTGACGAGCACGCTCTTGCAGGCGCAGAACATCAAGGTCGTCAAGAGCCGCAATCCGATGCCCGCGAGCGGCTCCGACCAGGAGATCGCCGCGACACTGAATGTCGTCGGGCTGCTGACCGGCAGCGTCCAGCAGATCGAGGAACGCGTCAAGATTTCGGCCGAACTCGTCGACGCCCGTGACGGACGCGTCGTCCTGTCCGATACGCTGGAAGGCTCGGTCAGCGATATTTTCCGGCTGCAGGAGCAGGTTGCTTCGGTGATTGCGCGTTCGATCAGCGGCTCCGCGCAGCCGGTGCTGCGCGCGGCCAGCGAGCCGACCAGCTTCGAGGCCTTCCAGGCCTATGCGCGCGGCCAGCTCGAATTCGACGTGCGCAACCTGGCCTCCATCGAGCGATCGATCGAGCTGTTCGAGGAGACGATCCGGCTCGACCCGCTGTTCGGCCCGGCCTACTTGCGACTGGCCTACGCCTACCTGTTGTTGCCGGACTACGACCCGAACGTGTCGGCGGAGGCGATGTACGAGCTGGCGACGGCCCGCACCGATGCCGGCATCCAGGCGGACCCGAGCATACTCGAGCCGGCCGGGACCGTATTCGGATTCATCCACCAGCAGCGGGGCGAGTGGCTGCGGGCGACGGAGGCCTTCGAAATGGCGGTATCCGCGCAGACCGTCTACCCGATCGCCCACCACTGGTATTCGCGCCTGCTCGGAACGGTCGGACGCCTGGACGATGCGCTCACCCATGCGCGCCGCGCACACGAGCTGGATCCCGACTCCGCGGTGCTGATCAGCCGGCTTGCGATCGCGAGCTTTTGGGTCGGCGACCTGGAGACGGCGGGCCGTTATTTCGCTATGGCGAGCAAGATGCGCCTGGATGCGCCGATCCATTACCTGGCGTACTCGCTGTACCTCGTCCGGGTCGGTGAGATCGACACGGCCAAGCTCGTTGCACGGGCGACGCTCGAGAAGAATCAGATGAAGTCCGGCTGGACCGATACGATCATCGATGGCATCGCAGATCCCGCGCTGCGCCCGGCGGCCGTCGAACTTTTCGAACAGGTCGCGGCGTCCGGGCTGCTGCCGCGCTACATCCAGGTGACGGTATGGGCGCTGCTCGACGAAGCAGACCGGGCAATGGACGCGGCCCGCCAGATCGATGCGTGGGGGGAGTCCTTCGAGCTGGAGGTCATCTTCAGCCCGGACCTCGCCGTGTTGCGCGCACACCCGGATTTTCCGCTGCTGCTGGAGCGGTCCGGACTTAACGCGTACTGGCTCGAGATAGGTTGCGCCTGGGAGGGCGGCCGGCTGGCCTGCGAATAGCGCCGAGCCGGGTCTTCAGTCGTCGCCCGGGCCGGAGCGCTCGCGCTTGACTCGCGATCGGTGCGCCTTGTCCTTCAGGCGCTGCTCCCGGGCCATGCGGGTCGGCTTTGTCGGCTTGCGCTTCGTGGCGCGGTGCAGCCCGTTGCGGATAAGTTCCTCCAGGCGTTCGATGGCGTCAGCACGGTTCTTTTCCTGGCTGCGAAAGCGCTGCGCCTTGATGATCACGACGCCCGCGGAGGAAATTCTGCGATCGCGGTATTCGAGCAGGCGCACCCGCTGCTCCGCGCTGAATGCCGCGGAGGCGGCGATATCGAACCGCAGCTGGATCGCTGTCGACACCTTGTTTACGTTCTGGCCGCCTGCCCCTTGCGCCCGGATCGCCGTAAATTCGAGTTCGCCCTCGGGGATGGACACGTCGCCGTTGGCGCGTAGCTCGATGCTCACGTCCAGAGATCCCATACCGGGCGCACGGTCGCGGGCAGCGCGTCGAAACGCCCGGGTTCCGTCCACGGCCCGATGGGCGCATGGAAATCCGAGCCGCAGGATCCGGCCAGTCCGAACTCGACCGCCAGGCGCCCCATCTTCAGAGTCGTCGCCGCGCTCTGCTGACCGCTGACCACTTCGACCCCGAGGCCGCCGTGCTCACGGAAATCCCGCAGCAGTTCACGCAGGCGCGTGGTCGTCAGCCGGTAATGAGCGGGATGTGCCAGCACCGGGATGCCGCCGGCGGCGAGGATCCAGCGGACGGCCTGCAGCGGGTCGGGCCACAGGCTGCGTACATCGCCCGGCTTGCCGTTGCCAAGATAGCGGCGAAAGGCGCTTGCGGTATCGCGGACGTGGCCTTCCCGAACCAGGTACTCGGCGAAATGAGGCCGGCCGATCGTCCGGGCCTCGCGGTGGCCGGCCAGCTCGTCGAACCTGACCCGAATGCCGCATTTCTGCAGTCGCTCAGCGATCTTGTGCGCACGTTCCGCGCGCCGCCGGCCTTGCGCCTCGACGCCGGCCAGGAGCTCGGTGTTCGACGGGTCCAGGTTCAGGCCGACGATGTGCACGCCGATCTTTCGCCAGGTCGTGGAGAACTCGATACCGGGCACGATTTCCGGCCGGCCGCGTGTGTCGCCGGCAAGCCCGGCGTAGGCGGCCAGCGTGTCATGGTCGGTGATGGCGAGGTGCGTGACGCCGTTGCGGGCAGCCCTAATGGCCAGTTCGTCCGGGGCCAGGGCTCCGTCGGAAGCTGTGCTGTGTGTGTGCAGGTCGGCGTGCACGGTCATCGGGTCTCGCACAAGGAATGAACGGTCGTGGGCGAGTATAACGATTCGGCCAGCTCGGGCGCGCCGGCAAATGACGCGCGTTGTATGGCGGCACCGGGGGCGACGCACCGGACGGGGCACACACCGGGAACTTTTTACACCGAGACCCGACCCAAAATTGCCCTTTGCCGAAGATCCGGCATGCGGCCCGGCTACGATACCGGGCCCCAAAAAAACTGCCTCCGCTGCCGGGCATTGTGTGAGAATGCGCAGCGACTCATGGCCAAGCGAAACATCACGACGCTGTTCTTCTGCCAGTTGATCTCGGCGACGGGTTCGATCGTCATCGTCACGCTGGGCGGCATCCTTGGCTCGTCGCTGACCGACAACCAGGCGCTGGCGACGCTGCCGGTCTCGCTGATGGTGGTCATGACCGCCGTGTCGACAATTCCCGCGTCCATGCTGATGCGCTCGATCGGGCGCAAGACCGGCTCGGCCCTGGCCTCGGTGACCGCGGCGGTTGCGATCCTGCTGGCAGCCTACGCACTGATCGAGTCCAGCTTTGTTCTGTTCGCGGTCGCGGCATCGCTCTACGGTATTAACATGGCGTTTACGCAGCAGTATCGCTACGCCGCCGTGGAGAGCGTGGAGCCGCGCTTCGCCGGGCGTGCCATTTCCCTCGTGCTGGTCGGCGCCATAGGCGGCGCTCTCCTGGGACCGGAACTCGTCACGCGCGGACAGCACTGGTTCGGCAGCACGCCTTATGCAGGCACGCTGATCGCCGTTGCCGGATTATTCGGCGTGCAGGCGCTGCTGTTCCTGAGTCTGGGCCCCATGCGCGGAGAAGATCACCACGGAGTTGCGGAAGGGGCCAGGCCGATGCGCGAGATATGGCGCCAGCCGGTCTTCCTCATGGCGGTGCTCGGAGGAACGTTCGCGTACGGCACGATGACCCTGATCATGACGGCAACGCCGCTCAGCATGCACGTGCACGACGGCTACCCGATCGAGGTAACGGCGAATGTCATCCGCAGTCACGTGCTTGGCATGTACATACCATCGCTGGTGTCCGGTTTCCTGATCGAGCGTTTCGGCACGGTCCGCATGATGGGCATTGGCGCGCTCGCCCTGCTGGGCGCGTGCTTTGTTGGCTTGCAGGGCCAGAGCGTCATGCACTACTGGTATGCGCTCGTGCTGCTGGGGGTCGGCTGGAATTTTCTTTACGTCGGCGGTACGACGATGCTCACGTTCACGTATCGCATGTCGGAGCGATTCAAGGCGCAGGCGATCAACGAATTCTGCGTCTTCGGCACGTCCGCGACGGGTTCCCTGCTTGCCGGCACCGTGATCTATTTGTACGGCTGGACGAGCCTGGTCCTGATACCGGTGCCGTTTCTCCTGCTGGTGCTGGCCGGATTGTTCGTCGTGCGAAACAACGTGCTCGTGCGTCGCCCGGTCAGCAACGTCGCCTAGCCCGGCTGGTACTCTTGCCCACAGTATGCCGCGTCGCTGTCCAGCGTCGTACGGCTTGCTTACAATCCACGGCGCACCCGGTTCGACGAGGAATTTCCTGTGGCAGCGCGGCGACTCTATGACGAGGACATGTACCGATTCGAGCGACCGGAACCGTCGTACTGGGAAGCTACCGCCGGCACTTCGGCGCTGGACTGCAAGGCGCTCGAGGGAGATCGGCAATGCGAGGTCGCCATCATCGGCGGCGGCTACTCCGGCCTGTCCGCTGCCTATCATCTCGCGCGGGACTACGGAATCCAGGCCACGGTACTCGAGGCGGGCCACATCGGCTGGGGCGCGTCCGGCCGTAACGGTGGCTTCTGTTCGGTCGGGGGCACGGCAGTCGATCTTGCGGACCTGCTGAAGCGGTACGGCGCCGAGGACGTTCGCGCCTGGTACCAGGCGCAGGTAGCGGCCGTCGAGCTCGTGCGGTCTATCGCAGGCGACGAGGGGATCGATGCGGCAATCACCGGCGATACGGAACTGGAAGCGGCGCACACCCCGAAGCTTTTCGAATCGCTAAGGGAATACACGCGGCTGCAGTCCGAAGTCCTCGGCCTCGATGCCGGCGTGCTGACCCGGGACGAATTTCGCGAGCGCTATTTCGATTCGACGGAGCAACACGGCGGGGCGTGGTTGCGGCCGACGTTCGGAATTCATCCGCTGCGGTTTCACCTGGGCCTGGCCCGGGCGGCGCAGGGCAGGGGCGCGGTCCTGCACCCGCACAGCGAGGTCGTCAGCTGGGAGCGGCGCGGTGAGCGACACCTGCTCCGCACCCGAAACGGTACGCTCAGCGCACACTACGTGCTGTTCCTGACGAACGGCTTCATGCCCGAACACCTGCGCCCGGAATTCGCCGCGCGCTCGATGCCGCTGATCAGCGCGATTGTCGTGACGCGCCCGCTGTCACAGGACGAGCTCGCGGCGCACGGCTGGAAGACGGTGAATCCGGCGATCAATTCGCGCAGGCTGCTCAACTATTTCCGGCTGCTGCCGGACGGCCGCTTCATGTTCGGCGGTCGTGGGCACTCGTCCGGGGATCCCGCAGGGTCGGCGAAAAACTTCCGGCGCATCATCGACGTCATGCACCAACTCTGGCCGGCCTGGCGCAATGCGGCGATCGAGTATCGCTGGCACGGCTTCGTCTGTTTCACGCGCCGGCTGACGCCGTCGATCGGGCGTCTGCCCGACGACCCGAGCGTGTTCTTCGGCTTCGGGTTCCACGGCAACGGCGTAAACACCGCGACCTGGACCGGTCAGCAACTCGCCAGGTGGCTGGGTACTGCGCGCAAGGGATCGAGCGCAGTGCCGGCCGATTTGCCGGTGCTGGCGCGCAGCCTCGCGCCGCGCTTCCCGTTGAGTGCGCTGCGCCTGTACTACCTGCAGGCCGCGATCGCCTGGTTTCGGTTGAAGGACCGGTACGGCTGGGACTAAGGCGGGTTCTTGAGAAATTCGCGGGGGTGGCAGGGAGTTCGCGTGCTGCTGCGCCCGGCGCACGCAGCAGGAGACCCGGCGCGGATTGCGCCGAGCCTGCCGGAACCGCAGATGAAGCCTGTTAGAGGAAGCTGAAGTTGAAGCCGATCGACAGCACGGGCCAGGCCTTGAAGCTGTCGACCTCGTCCTCGAGTTCCTGGCGTTCGGCCTCGAGCGCTGCCAGGAAGGTCGGGTCACTTGCGAGGAGCCCGTCGGCCGACAGGCTGACGCGCGGGTCGCCCTGCCACAGCACGCCGAAGTCCAGAGTCAGGCCGACCTTGTCGAACAGGTCGAAATCGAAACCGATGCCGAGATAAGGCGATGTGCTGTCGAACGACGTGGTGCTCTGCAGACTGCCGACATCGGCGGCAGAGTACACTGTCCCGCCGACATTGAATGCCTGCGAGTCGCGACTCAGCATCACGATCTCGTTGTTGTTCGAAAAGGCGCCGACCGACAAACGTAGCGGGCTCAGCGGAAAGCGCAGGTTGGCCGTCCCGTAAAACGAGTCGAGCCGGAGTTCCGCATCGTAGTTGATGCCGGCCTGGGAGCCCGAGTCCGAGTAATCGTAGCGGTTGGCGCCGAGACGGAAGTCGACCCAGGGCAGCGGTTTCCACATGCCCTCGACGCCCAAACCGAGCGTGCCGGCGCGGACGCCGAGCCAGAGACTGTCGTCGGCCGATGCGTTGCCGGCCGCCAGCAGCATGGCCAGCAGCAGGCCCGGAATTCCTTTCCTGCTCATCGCGGTACTCCCGAATCCTGGGACGGCGGCCACAGGCCGCGGGTTCATGCAGGCTAAACCGCTATCACGGAGGCGGCTGTGCTCTCGGTCACAGGCTGGTCGATTGGCGCAGGCAGGCCGTCGGCATGGACCGCCCGGCAAACGGTGGGCGGGACGCCCGCGGGCCAGGCGCCGGACATCTCGTGAATATGTCAAATAAAACGGGCGGCGGGGCGGCTAGCGATCGGCCGGCCGGAAGTCTTCCTTGAAGCGGACCGCGCAGTCGGGGCAGCTGAAGTCGTCGGGCAACTGCTCGAACGGCGTACCCGGGGAGTAGCCCTCGTGCTCGTCGCCCGCGGATTCGTCATAGACGTAACCGCACTCCGGGCAGCGAAACGCCGTCATCCTGCCGTCTCCGGCCGGGACCCGTTGCCGTAGCGCCGCTCGATGTGCTCGCGGGCCGACGGTTCGACGTTGATCCGGTCCAGGTTCCCCTGCACGTGCGGCAAAGCGAGGAGTTTCGGATCCATGACCCGGTACCAGAGCCATGGCAGGTAGGCGAGCAGGTAGCTGCCGAAATAGCCGTTCGGCAGTGTCGGCAAATCCTCGAAATGCCGCAGCGACTGGTAGCGTCGGAGCGGGTGGGCGTGATGATCCGAATGGCGCTCCAGGTGGAACAGGACCAGGTTGCTGAAGACATGGTTGCTGTTCCAGGAGTGATGCGGCTCGCAGCGCTCGTACCGGCCATTCGCATCCTTCTGCCGCAGCAAACCGTAGTGCTCGATGTAGTTCGCGCTGGTCAGCTGCCACCAAGCGAACACGTTGTGAATCGCCAGGAACGGAATCATCGACCAGCCCTGCCACGCAACGAGCCCGAGCTGCAGCGCGACCGAGATGGACATCGACTGAAGGATTTCGTTGTCCGGATGCCACGCCGACCTGCCGCGACGTTCGAGACGGTCTTTTTCTATGGCCCAGGCGCGGCGGAATGCGCCCGGGATTTCGCGCCTTGCAAAACGGTAGATGCTTTCGCCCATCCTTGCGCTGGCCGGATCGTCCGGCGTTGCCACGTCACGGTGGTGGCCGCGATTGTGTTCGATCCAGAAATGGCCGTAGGCGGGTACGGCCAGCACGATTTTCGCGAGCGTTCGTTCGAGCCGGGGCTTCTTGTGCCCGAGCTCGTGACCCGTATTGATGCCCAGGCCGCTGGCGATGCCGGCGACCGCAGCCAGCCCGGCGAAGGCCCACCAGCTCAGCTCCGCGGTGCCTGCCCACCAGGCAGCGGCAATCAGGCCCAGAAAGTGCAGCGGGACCACGGCGTAGGTCAGGTAGCGGTAATAGCGATCAGCGTCGAGCTGCAGCACCACCGCTTCGGGCGGATTGTTGCGATCCTCCCCGAGGAGCCAGTCGAGCAATGGGGCGGCCACGTAGCCGATGGCCAGCGGCAACAGGAGCCAGGCCTCGTTGCCGGTCCGCGCATGCAGGAATATGCCGACCAGGGGCTGCAACGGGTACAGCACCGACAGCAACCACAGGTAACGTTTGCGATCGACGTAATGGATGGCCTCGCCGGAAGGCAAGACCCCGGTATATCCCTGCATCGCCCTGCTCCTTCAGGCGGCTGCGGCGCGCGCAGCCGACGGACGGATTATCCGCGTTTCCGGGAGGGCGACCAAGCGATGCCGTGCCCATGTCGGAAATCTATACAAGGGTCCGGCCCTGGTACCCGGAAGCGGTGCTTTTTGCGGGGAAATGCGGGCGTCGGTCCTCTGGCACGGGTCTTGCTTCGATAATGGGTAAGGATTCCGCCGCCGGAGCGCTGCGGTGCGTCGACGGAATGCGCTAGGATCGGCCCCGGGCGTAAGGATCGGAGGACCATCGAGTGGCGCAGCGGGTAAGGGCTCAGTGGCGGAGGCCGCTCGTCTGTGCGCTCGCGCTGCTCGCGGGCTGCGGTGCCGAGACGCAGGATGGCGCGGACGACGGCGTGCTGACGGCGGCGACGCTGGGCGAGCAGGCGGTGCTGAGCGCCGGGGAGTACCTCGCACAGGCGCCGTATGCGGAAGCGGACGAGGAGTACGGGGACAGGATCAGCATGCAGTGCCGGGCCTGTCACACGTTCGAGAAGGGCGGGCCGAACATGATCGGCCCGAACCTGCATGGCATATTCGGCAGGCCGGCAGGGGCGGCGCCCGGGTATCCGTACTCGGCGGCTTTCGCGGGTGCGGAATTCGTCTGGACGCCGCGGGCGCTGGACGCATGGCTGATGGAACCCGACCGGTTCCTGCCGGGGAATGCGATGGCGTACCCGGGGCTCGCGGGCGCAGGCGACCGGGCGGCACTGATCGCAAGCCTGCTGCGGCAGACCAGCCGGGGCGGGCGCGAGACTGAATAAGCGGGAAACGCCCGGCGGGAGCGCGCCGGGGTAGGCAAGGCCGGAAGGCGAAGACCAGGCAAGGAAGAAGCGGGATGGAGAGGGCAGGCGTTGTTTCGAACCCGGCGGGCGATAACCGGGTCGTCGCCGAC
>Ga0224505_10000200_pt1 | contig 44732 bp, 46 predicted proteins | sample SF_Jan12_sed_USG_FD_169102 | JGI IMG/M metagenome (GOLD analysis project Ga0224505, IMG submission 169102) | Sediment microbial communities from San Francisco Bay, California, United States - SF_Jan12_sed_USGS_4_1 | ecosystem: Environmental > Aquatic > Marine > Sediment | place: USA: California... | reverse complement strand
TCGAGGCCGACCAGGTACTGCGCCCGCGCATCCCCTGCCTCGGCCAGCTGCTGCAGCGTGACCAGCGCCTCGGCCTGCTTGCCTTGCTCGTACAGCCGGCTCGCCGTATTGAACGGTGTATCGGGCGCGGGCGTCGCGGCAGTCGTTGCTGCCGGCGCCGGCGCGGGATCGGCCGCGAAGACCGCGGGCGATGCTCCCAGCACCAGCGTGGCAAACCATGCGACTCGAATCGTCGCTGCGTATTTCATGGTCATCCCGGGCTTCAGAGTGCCGGCGTGCGGCCCGCCAGCGCGTGTGCGAGCGTGCCGCCGTCGACGTATTCCAGTTCACCACCCACCGGCACGCCGTGCGCGATGCGCGATGCGCGCAAGCCGAACCGCGCTGCGACCCCGGCCAGGAAATGCGCCGTGGCCTCGCCCTCGACGGTGGGGTTCGTGGCGAGGATCACTTCCTTGACCTCGCCTTCGCCCAGGAGTTTCTCGAAATCGCCGATCCCGATCTCTGCCGGGCCGACGCCGTCGAGCGGCGAGAGGTGGCCCATCAGCACGAAATAGCAGCCGTGGAAACTCGCCGTCTGCTCGATCGCAACCACGTCGGCCGGCGATTCCACCACGCAGAGCAGCGACGTGTCGCGGCCCGTCGAGGCGCACACCGGGCACAGTTCGCCTTCGGCGAACATGCGGCAGCGCTGGCAGTGGCCAAGCTTCGCCATGGCGTTGGCAACCGACACCGCGATCTCGCTGCCGCCGTTGCGGTCGCGCTCCAGCAGGTGGAACGCCATCCGCTGCGCCGACTTGGGGCCGACGCCCGGCAGGCAGCGGAAGGCTTCGATCAGCCGGCTGAGGGAAGGCGGATAGAGCATGACTGGAGCTTCGGTGTGCCGCTCAGAACGGCATCTTGAAGCCCGGCGGCAGGTTCATGCCGCCCATGACGCTCGACATGCGCTGCTGCGTCGCGGCTTCGACGCGCTGCGCCGCGTCGTTGATCGCTGCTGCCACCAGGTCTTCGATCATCTCGCGATCGTCGAGCGGCACGCCTGGATCGAGCTGTACGCGCTTCGCTTCGTGCCTGCCGTTCATCGTGATCCTGACCATGCCGCCGCCGGATTCACCGACGACTTCCATGGCCGCGAGCTCCGCCTGCGCCTTCTGCATGTTCGCCTGCAGCGCCTGCGCCTGCTTCATCATGTTGCCGATGCCGCCTTTCATCATGTGCGTCTCGCAGAGGTGAGGGTGGGTAGTGACGGGTGACGCGCGCTCAGTTGAGCGGCTTCACCGAACCGGGTCGAACCGTCGCGCCGAACACTTCGCGCATCGCGCGCACGGCGGGATCGCCGTCGATCGCCTGTTCCGCGGCGCGCTGCCGGTCTTCGGCCGCAATCGCATCGCGCCTGGCGGGCGTGCAGATGTCTCCGGGCGCCGCGGCCTGCGTGATCTCGAGGCGAATCGTCTCGCCGTAGTGCTGCGACAGCGCCTCGGCCAGCCGGCCCTCGATCTGCGGCCGGCGGAACGAGTCCCCAGCCGGGTCGAGACGCAGCCGGACGAGACCCGCCCTGCGCTCGAGCATCACGCAGTTCGCCGCGAAATGCTTGACGGTGCCCTGCAGCCCGAGCGCGGCGACGACTGCATCCCAATCGGACCCGGCCGCCGCGGGACTCGCCGCAGCGGCGGGCCGTGACGGCGCGCTCGCGGGTGCTGCGGCGGCTGTCGCCCGCGCCACGCCCGCCCCACCGCCGCCGGCTGTCGCCACTGGCGGCAAGCCTTGCGGTCGGAACGCGAGCATGCGCAGCAGCGCCATTTCGAAACCCGCGCGCGCATCCGGCGCGTAATCGAGGTCACGGCGCGACACGATGGCAATCTGGTACAGCAGCTGCAGGTCTTCGGCCGTGAACTTCGCGGCGAGTTCCGCGAGCACCTTGTCCTCGTCCTCGTCCTCGCCGGGAGGCAGGTCCGGCAGCGCCTGCAACAGCGCCATGCGCTGGATGGCGCCCGACAGTTCGCCGAGCGCCTGGTGATAGTCCGGCGCGCGCTCGTCGAGGTGTGCGGCCTGCTGCATCAGCGCCGCGCCATCCTTCCCGGCCAGCGCCGTCAGGATGCCCTGCACGTGCTTGCGGTCGAGCGTGCCGAGCAGCGTGCGCACTTCCGCTTCCATGGCGCGGCCGCCGCCGAACGCCAGCACCTGGTCGAGCAGCGACAGTGCATCGCGCATGCTGCCCTCGGCGCCGCGCGCAATCGCACGCAGCGCGGCCGGCTCGAATTCGACCTCCTCGGCCGTGGAGATCTGCGCGAGCCGGTCGTAGATCAGCGGCAACGGCAGGCGCCGCAGGTGGAACTGCAGGCAGCGCGACAGCACCGTCACCGGCAGCTTCTGCGGGTCGGTGGTGGCGAGCAGGAACTTGACGTGCGGTGGCGGTTCTTCGAGCGTCTTCAACAGGGCGTTGAAGGAGTGCGTCGAGAGCATGTGGACTTCGTCGATCAGGTAGACCTTGTAGCGTCCGCGCGCCGGCGAGTACTGCACGTTGTCGAGCAGTTCACGCGTGTCGTCGACCTTGGTGCGCGAGGCTGCGTCGACTTCGAGCAGGTCGACGAACCGGCCGGCGTCGATGTCGACGCACGCCGGGCACTGGCCGCACGGCATCGACGACACGCCCTGCTCGCAGTTGAGCGACTTCGCGAAGATGCGCGCGATGGTCGTCTTGCCCACGCCGCGCGTGCCCGTGAACAGGAACGCGTGGTGGATGCGGCCGGAATCGAGCGCGTTCGTGAGTGCGCGGCGGACGTGGTCCTGGCCGACGAGCTGGTCGAACGTGCGCGGGCGCCATTTGCGGGCAAGGACGAGGTAGCTCATCGGGCGAGTGGGTGCTCTGCGTTTCGCTCGGGCGGTGGATGGGCTCTGGGTCGGGCGGCGGCCCGCGCCAGAATACCCCCGGCACCCGGCGTGGCCGCTACCGTTGCTCCCTTCCGGGCCTGGCGGGGTTCGCGGCTGGCCGTCGCGAGGGATCCGACGCGAGCCACCATTGGAGAGTCGCGATCATACCATGCCGGATTCGCCGCGAATTCAGCCGCGGCCGCGATACGGCGGCACGCCCTGGTCCGGCAGCCACAACCCCGCGGGCGGGCGCCCCGTCTGCCAGAACACGTCGATCGGCATGCCGCCACGCGGGTACCAGTAGCCGCCGATGCGCAGCCAGCGGGGCCGCAGGAAGCCGACGAGCCGGTCCGCGATGGCGAGCGTGCAGTCTTCGTGGAACGCACCATGGTTGCGGAAGCTGGCCAGGTACAGCTTCAGCGACTTGCTCTCGACCAGCCACTTTGCCGGCACGTAATCGATCACGAGGTGCGCGAAATCGGGCTGGCCCGTGATCGGGCACAGCGACGTGAACTCAGGCGCCGCGAAACGCGCCAGGTACACCTTGCGCGGGTGCGGATTCGGCACGCGCTCGAGCACGGCCGTGTCTGGCGACGCCGGCGGCGCCGTCGCTGCTCCGAGCTGCGTCAGGCCCGCATAGATCGAGCCGCCCTTCTTCTTCGTGCCGCTCACCGCACGGTGCCCTGCGCGTAGATCCGCTCGATCTCGTCCATGATCGCATTCATCTCGCGCATCGCCGCGTTGAACGGCCCGGAGGTCGTCATGTCCACGCCGGCGTCCTGCAACAGCTCGATCGGGTACTTCGACGAGCCCGCCTCCATCAGTCGCAGGTAGGCCGCGCGACTGGCCGTCGCCTTGCCGGATCTGACGGCGGCCTTGCCGATCATCCCGTCGGCCAGCTGCATGCCGCCGATCATGCTGGTGGCGTACTGGTAGACGTAGAACGGACGGTAGAAATGCGGGATGTAGGCCCATTCGGCAGCGTACAGCTCGTCCACCTTCATCACGCCCTGGTCGTGGCCGTAGTACCGGCGCAGCAGTTCGAGGTACATCCTGTTGAGCGACTCGCCCGTCAGGGCTTCGCCACGCTCCACCGCTTCGTGCATCTTCATCTCGAACTCGGCGAACAGCGTCTGCCGGAACAGCGTCGTGCGCATGCTGTCGAGGTAGCTCGCGAGCAGGAACAGGCGCGTGCGGTCGTCCTTCGTCTGGTCCAGCGCGTGGTGGAACAGCAGGTTCTCGTTCAGCGTCGACGCGACCTCGGCCACGAACAGCGAATAGTTCGCCGTCGCATAAGGCTGCTTCGCGTTCGAGAGGTACGAGTGCATCGAGTGACCCGACTCGTGCGCGAGCGTCGACACGTCGTTCCAGGCGCCATTGAAGTTCGTCAGCTGGTACGGGTGCACGCCGTACACCGTGTTGCTGAAGGCACCCGGGCTCTTCCCCGTGTTCGGCATGAAGTCGACCCAGCGGTCGGCGTAGCCCCTGCGCAGCACTGCGACGTAGTCCTTGCCGAGCGGCGCGAACGAGTCGAGCGTCAGCGCCATCGCCTGCTCGGGCGTCCATTCGAGGTCCACCTGCTGCACGATCGGCGCGTAGAGGTCCTCGTAACCGAGCTGCGGCAGGCCCATGATCTTCTGGCGCAGCTTCAGGTAGCGGTGCAGCGTGGGCAGGTTCGCGTTCACGTCTGCCAGCAATTGCGTGTAGACGCTGCGCGGGATGTTGTAGTCGAACAGCGACGCATCGAGGGTGGTGGGAAACCTGCGCACGTCGCGATGCGCGACGCTCGCCTCGACGGCGGCGTTGAGCGTGGCGGCATACGTGCGGGTGAATTCGTTGTACCGGGTCCAGAACGCCTTGAACGCCGCGTCGCGATCCACCTTGTTCGACGACGCGCGATACTTGTCATAGCCCGCCGCATCGAGCCGTACCTTCTCGCCGCTGGACAACGTGATCTCCGGGAACGGCATGTCCGCGCTGCGGAACACCGATTGCACCGTGCTGCCGGTGGCGCCGAGCGAGCTCATGCGCGTGAACACCTGCTCCTCGGCCGGGCTCAGGGTGTGCGGCGCGGCGCGGAGGATGTCGTCGAAATACATCCGGTACTGGCGCAGCCGCGGTTCCGCCGCGAGGAACGCGTCGATCTTCTCCCGCCCGATGGCCAGGATCTCCGGGCGCATGAACGCAACCTTCGACTGGAACTGGTTGTAGACCTGGAGCATCTCCTGCTGCATCTGCATGCTGCGGGCGACACGGGTGTCCTGGCTGTACAACTGGAACGCATAGGCATAGAGCCGGTCGGCCCGGCGGCTGGCCAGTTCCCAGGCCGCCATCCCCTCGCGCAGGCTTGCAGCGGACTCCCCGAGCTTGCCCTGCCATGCACCGACGGCCGGCAGCGACTGCACGAGCTCCTGCTTGCCGGCCACCCAGGCGGCGTCGTCTACGTATAAGTCCTTGAGGTCCCACTGGTACCGTGCCGGCACCTCGGTACGCTCCAGTGCCTGCGCCGGGCCAGTCACGACCAGCGCGAAAATGGCGAAAAACGCCCCGAAAGCAGCGGTGAACCGCATCGAACCCCCCGCGACGGCCTGGCCGGCTGCGAAAAAGAGGTGGCAAGCTTGCCTAGACGAGCAGCAGGTCGCAACGTTGGACGATCCTGCTAGTATTGCTGCGGTGCAGCCAAACTAGAATGATCGGGTCAACAGCAGGGCATAGTCACAGCGTGACGAAAGCAACGAACGGCTCGCGCATCCCGAAACCTCCCCGGGCGTTGTTCACGTTGCTCGAGGGCCGGGCACTGCTCGAGATGGCGCTCCTGCCCGCGCTGTACCCCTTGTTGCGGGGCACGCCCCACGGCGACGGTCACCCCGTCCTGCTGGTACCCGGTTTCACCGCCAGCGATGCCACGCTGGTCGGACTGTCGGCCTTCCTGCGGTCGCGGGGCTACCACGTCGAGACCTGGGGTCTCGGCCAGAACACCGGCTTCAAGCTCAAGTTCAGCCAGGCGCTGGAGCAGAAGATCCGTTTCATGCACCACCGCCATCGTCGCAAGGTCAGCCTGGTCGGCTGGAGCCTCGGCGGCGTCTACGCTTTCTACGCGGCGCACTGCGCCCCCGAATGCGTGCGCTCCGTCGTGTCGCTCGGCAGCCCGATGAAGTTCTCCACCGACGAGTTGCTCGACGTGCCCATCGTGGTGAAGGCCGCGTACCGGTATCTCGCGCATCCGATGGGTCCCGTCGCGCACCTCGCGAACGTGCGGGCCAAGGTCCTGCGCGCGCCTCCGCCGGTGCCATCGACCTGCGTGTTCTCGATGACGGACGGCATCGTGCCGCCCGAGGCGGCGCGCATCGACGACAGCGACGACGACCAGCACGAGAACATCTGGGTGCCCGGCAGTCACGTCGGGCTCGGCTTCAACGCCGCGGTCATGTGGATACTCGCCGACCGGCTGGCGCAGCACGAAGGCGAATGGCGGCCGTTCGATCCGGAAGGCCTGGCCGGGAAGGCCTATCGCAGGATGGCGAAATACCTGGGACCGCCCGAACAGGGACTCAGGAAGGGCGTGGCCGTTCCCGGATAGGGGATAGGGGATAGGGGTTAGGGGATAGGGGATAGTCGGAACAAGATCGCGGCGCAGCCGCTCTCAGCTCTGACTATCCCCTATCCCCTAACCCCTTCTTCACGCCGCCCGACGCCTGGCCGTCTTCTTCGCGACTGACTTCCGCTGCGACGCCGCTTTGCTCACGACGACCTTTTTCTTTTTTGCTTTCTTCGGCTTGCGAGTCAGCGCCAGCAATTCCTGGAAGCTGTCGCGGATGCACTGCGCGAAGAACTCGGGGTCGGGCAGCTGCTCGCGGCACGACGTCGGCGAGATGAAGATCATCCCGTCGTAGCTCGTCACCGAGAACACCAGCCCCATGCCGTCCGCGATCGGCATGATCGCGGAGAAGTACGTCATGCGCGCGCCGTCGAGATACAGCGGGATGACGGGGCCCGGCACGTTCATGATCGTGCAGCCCGCGAGCGGCTCGCGCTGCGAACCGAGCGAAGAGCCGGCCAGCAATTTCGCCGAGAGCGCGAGCGTCGCCGCCGGGGCGTGCTTGTCGAACTCCGTGAGCTCTTTCGCACGCACGGCCTGGTCGACCTCCGCATGCGTCGACGTATGCCTGTAGATCGCCCGCAGGCGCTTCTTCGGATCCTCGATCTCGGTGCCGAGCGGCACGCGGACCAGGCTCAGTTCGGGGCGCTCTTCAACGCTCGCGCCCGCGGCCCGCACCGAGAAGGGTGCGAGCGAAACGACGCTCGAGCCCGGCAGTTCCTCGTGGGCCAGCAGGTACCGGCGCAAGGCGCCGCCGCAGACTGCGAGCACGGCGTCGTTGATCGTGGCACCCGGCACCAGGTCGCGGATGCGTTTGAACTCGCCGATGGGGAAACGGCGCGAATCGAAGACGCGGTGCTGCGAAACCTCGGAGTTGAACCGCGTGACTGCAAAGCGGTCCTTGCGCAGCAACTCGCCGAGCGACCCGAGCACGGCCGGGGTCACCTTGCCGACCGCCCGCGCGAGCGGACCCGCGAACATCAACGGACGCACCACGTTGTTGATCAGCGCGCGTGCGAGCAGCGAAACCGATCCCGGCGGCGACTCCGGAAACCACGGCTCGGGCGGTTCCGGCAACGGCGGCAGCGCCGTCGTGTCGTGCAGCAGCGTCGTGATCTCGGCACCGCCGCGGACGTCGATCGCCGCGTGATGAACCTTGGCAAGAATGGCGAAGCTGTCGGGTGGCAGGTCCAGGAACGCATCGAGGCCCTCGACCAGGTACAGCTCCCAGAGGGGCTTCGACAGGTCGAGCGGACGCGCGTGGATGCGTGAAGCCTGGATGCAGAACTGGCGCCAGTCGCCGGGCTTCGGCAGCGCAATGTGGCGCACGTGGTATTCGAGGTCGAAGTCGTCGTCCTCGATCCAGTACGGGAAATCGAGCTCCATCGGCACGCGGAGCAGCTTCTGCCGGAAAATCGGCGACAGGTGCAGCCGGCTTTCGATGTGCTTCAGCAGTCCCTTGAAATGGACGCGGCCGTCCGGGGCGGTCGATGGGTCGTAGATCGAGATGAGCGTGATGTTCGAATTGGCGTGACCGGATTCGCCATACACGAACCGTGCGTCTTCGCCGCGCAATTGCCTCATGAGCGCATCGTCCTTCCGGTCCCGGTGGCAAGGTTCATGGTTGCGCCCGAGTCTATCATCGACGAACTTGCAGAAACCCTGCGCCATTCCGCAATCCCTCCCGGAGACGGCGCATGCCACCGACCCAGCGGTCGTAGTCGGCCGCCTTCCGCTGGAAGTACGTCAGGACTTCGGGGTGCGTCAGGATCAGGAATGGCTCGCGTTCGAGCCCGTCTGCGATCGCCGTGGCGGCCTGTTCCACCGAGAGCAGTCCGGCAGGTGCGTCGGCCGGCAGCTTCTCATCGAGCCGGGTGATGGCCGTCGCGACGTACTGCGGGCACACGACGGACACGCGGATTCCCCGCTCGCCGTAGGTGATCGCGAGGGATTCCGCGAGCCCGACGGCGGCATGCTTGGTCGCGCTGTAGGCGGCGTCGCCGACCTGGCACAGCAGCCCCGCAGCGGACGCCACGTTCACGAGGTAGCCCTCCCCGCGTTCGAGCATCCCGGGCAGCACCGCCCGCGACGCGTAGACGTGCGACATCACGTGCACCTGCCACATGCGCGCCCAGAGCTCGTTGGGCTCGGCCAGGGCGTCGTCGAGATCGAGTTCGGCAGAGCCGAACCCCGCATTCGACAGCAGTATGTCCACGCGACCGTAGTGCGCGATCGCTGCCGCCACTGCTGCCTGCAACGCCGCCTCGTTCGACACGTCGCACTGCAGGCCCAGGCCGCCAAGCTCGGCCGCCGTCGCCTGCGCCAGTGCGCCGTCGAGATCGGCGATCACGACGCCGGCTGCGCCGCGGCGCAGCAGCTCGCGGCACACCGCGCGCCCGATGCCCCGCCCCCCGCCGGTGACGAAAGCGATCCTGTCCTTCAGCTGCATGCGGGATCCTCAGGACGCCAGGTAGCGCGACAGCTCGAGCTTCGCGATGTGGTTCCGGTGCACCTCGTCGGGGCCGTCCGCGATGCGCAGCGTGCGTGCCATCGCATAGGCCCAGCCGAGTCCGTGGTCGTCGGTGACTCCCGCGCCGCCGAAGAGCTGGATCGCCTGGTCGATGATCTGGCACGCGATGTTCGGCGCGACGACCTTGATCATCGCGATTTCCTTCTGCGCGGCCTTGTTGCCGGCGACGTCCATCTTCCACGCGGCATGCAGGGTCAGGAAGCGCGCCTGGTCGAGCTTCATGCGGGCGTCCGCGATGCGCTCGCGCCAGACCCCCTGCTCAGCCAGCTTCTTGTGGAACGCCGTGCGCTGCAACGACCGGCGGCACATCGCCTCGAGCGCGCGCTCGGTCGCGCCGATGATGCGCATGCAATGGTGGATGCGGCCGGGGCCCAGGCGGCCCTGCGCGATCTCGAAGCCGCGACCCTCGCCGAGCAACAGGTTCGCGACAGGCACGCGCACGTTCTCGAAGTCGACCTCTGGGTGGCCGTGCGGCTCGTCGAGGTAACCGAAGACCGGCACCGGTCGCACCACTCGGACCCCCGGCGTGTCCATCGGCACCAGGATCATCGACTGCTGCCGGTGCACGTTGGCGTTCGACGGATCGGTCTTGCCCATGAAGATGAGCACCCTGCAGCGCGGGTCCGACGCGCCCGAGGTCCACCACTTGCGGCCATTGATCACGTAGTGATCGCCGTCGCGCACGATGCTGGCCGAGATGTTGGTGGCATCCGACGACGCCACGGCCGGCTCGGTCATCGCAAAGCCGGAGCGGATCTCGCCTGCGAGCAGCGGCTTGAGCCAGCGCTCCTGCTGCTCGTCGTTGCCGTAGCGCACCAGCACTTCCATGTTGCCGGTGTCGGGCGCGGCGCAATTGAGCGCTTCCGGCGCGATGTGCGAACGCCCGGTGATTTCGGCGAGCGGCGCGTACTCGAGGTTGGTGAGCCCGGCGCCGTGTTCGGAACCTGGCAGCCACAGGTTCCACAGCCCGGCGGCGCGCGCCTTGTCCTTCAACTCTTCCATCACGCGCGTCGGCACCCAGCCGTTACCCTGCGCCTTGTTCGCCTCGACTTCGGCGAAAAAGCGCGCTTCGTTCGGATAGACGTGGTCATCCATGAACGCGGTCAGGCGCGCCTGCAGGTCCTTGACCCGTGGGGAGTGTTCGAAGTCCATGGTGTCGTCCTCCGTCAGCTTCGCTTCCGCCGCGGCGCGAGTACCGCAGCAGGCAGGATCTTCAGCAGCTGGGCAATGACCGTCCACGGCAGCACCGGCACCCAGCGTTTGCCCACCTGGCGCTCGATCATGCGGGCCATGATCGCGGCACCTTGCTCCACGTCGATCAGGAACGGCCGCGCACCCTTGTCGCGATTGATGTCGGTGTCGATGAAGCCCGGGGCCAGTTCGGTGACCACCACGGGCGTCCCGCGGAGTTCGGCACGCAGCGACTGCAGGTAACGATGCAGGCCCGCCTTGCTCGCGCTGTAGGCGCCGAATCCGGGCAGACCCTTGGAACCCGCGACCGATGTCACGCCAACAACGTGGCCGGAACCCTGTGCACGAAAGATCGGCAATGCGGCCTCGATCGTCGCGATCGCCCCGAGCAGGTTGACGTTGAGTGTCTCGCGCATCAAGGGCAGCTTGCCCCTGCCCGTGGGCGTAAGCGGACCCACGCCCGCGTTGGCCACGATCACGTCGAGCCGGCCGAGCTCCGCGGCAGCTCGCTGCACAGCCGGCTCGATCGCGTCGGTGTCAGCGACATCGAGCGCGATCGTCACGACCTGCGGGGCCCCGGCGGCCAGCAACCGCGGCGCCAGTGCGTCAAGGCGATCGAGGCGGCGCGCCGCAATCGCGAGGCGGTACCCTCGTCGCGCAAACTCGAGGGCGAGGCCCGCGCCGATGCCGGAGGACGCCCCCGTGATCAGCATGGACCGGGCCCCGGGCGTCTTCGTTGCTGCCGTCACCGCGTCCTCCGCACTTCATTGCACCTGACGTTCCATGATACGCCCCGGCGGCCCGTCGCCGCCGTCCCGGTCCACTGGCACTGCTCCAACAAGCCCGTCTGGGCAGCGCGTCCGGCCTCTGTTAGCTTCGGCTCCATGGCGAAAACACCCGGCTTGATGGATCTCATCGCGCTCGTTCCGGCCGCGGACATCGCGCGTGCCGCGAAATCACTCGGACTGGATCCCGAGGCGCTGACCAAGCGCCTGCTGGCGCTCGATTCGACCGGCATAGGCGCCCGCCTCGTCGACACGGCGACACGGGCGCTCAAACCCGGCGAGGCCGCCGGTCGCCTGGTCATCGATCATGCGGCCCGCATCTTCACGCAGGCGCGCGACCTCACGCGCGACCTCGAAGAACTCGCTGGCCTGCAGGCCCCCGAACTGCATTTCGGCACGGACATGTTCGCAGCGGAATTACCGCTGGGCGCGGCCCTGGGTCGCATGGCGTCAGCCAACTCCCGTTTGCGCGTGCACGCGGTAACCAGCGACTTCGAGCATCTTGCGCGCGAAGTACTGGCGGGCAGACTCGAGTTCGCTGTCGGGGACACGGCGGGCGCCGAGCGGCATCCCACGCGCCTCGCCATCGAGCCGGTGGCGGAACACCGCATGTTCTTCTTCGTGCAGCAGGGACATCCACTGGTTGCAGCCAGGGAACACTCGCTCGAAACCATCCTGGTGTTCCCGCTGGCGTCGCCGCGGTTGCCGCAGCGCATGGCCGTGCACCTCGGCAAGGACGCTGCACACGCGCGCGTCGACCGCGAGACCGGCGACCTCGCGCCCAGCCTCATGGTCGACAGCTTTGCCGTTGCGCGCAACGCCGTCATGGCCGGCGACGCCGTGGGCCTCGCGCCGCTCGTGGCACTGGAGCAGGACCTCCGCGCCAGGCAGATCGCGCTGCTGCCGTTCACTGCGCCATGGCTGCAGCTGAGCTACGGCCTGTTCTACACGCGCAAGCGACCCCTCTCGCGCGTCGCGCAGCTGTTCATGACCCAGCTGCGACAGGCCGAAGTGGTCCTGCAGGCACGCGAGCAGCGCGCGCTGGCGCGGCTCGAAGGCAAGACGCGCACGCGCAGGTCCGCAGCGAAACGCAAGGCGAGGGCCCCTGCTGAATCGGCGGCTGGCGGCGCGAAGCCGACGACTGCCGCAGCCGCTCGCCGCACGCGGGCCCGCCAGTGAAACGCCTCGCCTTCGGTCTGTTGTCCCTGGGCGTGTGCGCCGGGGGCCTCGCCGCCGACGCGATCCCGGCCACGTACCGCCTCGACCTCTTTCACACGGGCGGCAAGGGCGTCGAGATTTTCGCGGTCGACCGCTTGCGGCAGGAGCCATTGCCGTGGCCCGGCCACCCTTCCCGCGCGACCGACGGCGGCAAGTCCGGCAGCTACCGCTTCGAAGTGCGCGACGCCGACGGCCAGTTGCTGCAGGCACGCGGCTACGCGTCGATCTTCGGCGAGTGGGTGACGACCGCTGACGCGCAGAGCCAGAACCGCACTTTCCACGAATCGCTGCGCTTCCCCGCGCCTGCGAAACCTGGCCCGGTGAACGTGAAGATCTACCAGCGCGATGCGCAACAGGTCTTCCAGCCGGTGTGGGAGGTGAAGCTCGACACGACGGACATGTTCGTCGACCGCTCCCCGGCCGTGCCGCAGGACCTGATCGCGATCGAGCAACATGGTCCATCCCCGGACAAGGTCGACCTGCTGCTGCTCGGCGACGGTTACACCGCCGCGGAATGTGCGTCGAAATTCCGCGCCGATGCCGGACGCATGACGGCGACCCTGTTCCGGGCGCAGCCCTTCGCACGCCGCCGCCACGACTTCAACGTCTGGGGCCTGTGCCCGCCAGCCGCCGAATCGGGCGTCTCGCGCCCGTCCACGGGCGTGCAGCGCGCGTCCCCGGCCGGCGCCACCTACGATGCCTTCGGCAGCGAACGCTATGTGCTCAGTTTCGAGAACCGCGCGCTGCGCGAGATCGCCGCGCAGGCGCCGTACGAAGCGCTCGTGATCCTCGCCAACAGCGACACCTACGGCGGCGGCGGCATCTTCGGCTTGTACTCGACCGTCGCGGTCAACAGTTCCTGGGCCGACTACCTGTTCGTGCACGAGTTCGGCCACCACTTCGCGGCCCTCGCCGACGAGTACTACACCTCGCCCGTCGCCTATTCGGCGCCGACCACGATCGTCGAGCCCTGGGAGCCGAACGTCACCGCGCTGCTCGACAAGGACCAGCTCAAGTGGCGTCACCTCGTCGCGACGAGCACCCCGGTGCCGACGCCGTGGCCGAAGGAGGCGTTCGAAGCCTACCAGCGCGACGTGCAGGCCCGCCGCAAGCAGATCCGCGCCGATCGCCGGCCGGAAAGCGAGATGGATGCGCTGTTCCGCGAGGAACAGGCGCAGGTGACGCAACTGTTCGGCCGCGAGCGATACCGCACGGCCGTCGGTGCATTCCAGGGCGCCAATTACGACGCGCAGGCGTATTACCGCCCGCAGCTCGACTGCATCATGTTCACGCGCGACCAGGTGCCTTTCTGCCGCGTGTGCGAGTCGGCCCTCGAACAGGTGATCGACTCGATCGTACCGGGCACTGCGCGGCCCTAGGAGCAGGCGTGCCGGACCTCGACCTCAACCTCGCATGGAATTTCGCCACCGCGCTGCTGATCGGCGCGTTGGTCGGCATCGAACGCGAGCGGCACAAGCAGCGCCACGAGCATCCCGAGATCGCGGGCCTGCGCACCTTCATCCTGGTCGCGCTGTTCGGCGCGCTGAGCGGCTGGGTCAGCCTCGTCCTCGAGACGCCGTGGGTGCTTGCGGCCGGTCTCATCGTGATCGCAGCGGCGGTGCTCACCGGTTACGTCCTCAGCGTGCGGCTGAATCCGGAGGGCCTGGGACTGACGACGGAGCTCGCCGCCGTCGCGACCTTCCTGCTCGGCGCGCTCGCACTGCTCGGCCAGCGGGAACTTGCGGTCGGAGTCGGCGTGACCGTGGCGGCGGTGCTGGCCTACAAGCAGCCGCTGCACGGGTTCGTCGGCCGGCTCGACAGCGACGACGTCTACGCAGTCCTGCGGCTGCTGATCGCGACGTTCATCATCCTGCCGATCCTGCCGGACCAGACGATCGACCCGTGGGATGCGCTGAATCCCCGGTCGCTGTGGCTGCTGGCACTGCTCATCGCGGGCCTGTCGCTGGTCGGCTACGTGCTCACGCGCATGCTCGGGGCGCACCGCGGGATTCCGCTCACCGGCCTGTCCGGCGGCCTGGTCTCATCGACCGCAGTCACGTTGTCGTTCGCGCGGCAGAGCCGGGAGACGCAGTACGCGGCAGCCAACTCGGCGATCGCGAGCGGCATCCTGCTCGCGTGGACCGTGAGCTTCGTGCGCGTCGTGGTGGAAGTGCTGGTGGTCAACCGCGCCCTGCTGCCGTCGCTGCTGCCCGCCATGCTCGCGATGACCGTGGCGTGTGCCGCCTTCGCGGCATGGCACCGGCGGCGTGCCGGGCAGGAGATCCAGGCCCAGGACGTGCCGCTGCGCAATCCATTCAGCCTGACCTCCGCCATCAAGTTCGCCGCGCTGTTCGCGGCGGTGCTGCTGGTCGTCAAGCTCGTGCAGGCGCACGCGCCGGAAACCGGCCTGTACTACGTCGCCGCGCTGGCCGGCACGACCGACGTGGATGCGATCACGCTGTCGATGGCGCAGTACGCGCGCGAAGGCAGCCGGGACGTCGCCTCCCATGCGATCACGATCGCAGTGCTGAGCAACACGGTCATCAAGGCCGGCATGGTCACGGCGCTCGGCACGCCGGCCCTGCGTGGTTCGATTCTCGTGGCGACTGCCGGCATACTCGTCGCCGGCGTCGGAGCAATCCTGCTGACCTGACCCGCGATGGATCACGCCGGGAGCACCGGGATGCCGCAGGGAACGACTGACTTCACGCTCGACCCGCTCGCTTCGCCGCTGCGCCAGCCGCGCGTGGCGCGCGCGCTGACATGGACCCTGGGGCTCCTGCTCGGCTTTGCCGCCCTGATCATCTGCGCCGTCGTGGCCCCACTGGGCTCCGCCGCCACGGGCGTGTTCGTGCGCGCGCTGGCCCTGTCGTCCGCGATGTCGGCGATCCCTGTCCTGATCCTCTGGTACCTGGACCGGCGGGAACGCGAGTCGCCCTGCGCCTTTGCGGCGGCTTTCCTCTGGGGTGGGCTCATCGCCACGACGGTCGCGCTGCCGCTCAACACGGCGGCGATCATGGCGGTCACGCAATGGCTCGAGCAGTTCCCCGAGCTCGGCGCGATGCTCGGCCCCGACGCCGCGATGATGATCGGCGCGCCGCTCTCGGCCCCGATCGTCGAGGAGACGACCAAGGGCATCGGCATCGTGCTGCTGTTCTGGCTGCTGCGTGGCGAGTTCGACAACGTGCGCGACGGGTTCATCTACGGCGCCTTGATCGGCGCCGGCTTCAACTGGTTCGAATCGGCGCTCTACGTGCAGCAGAACTTCGTCGAATTCGGCACGGCTCCGTACGGGTTCCAGATCGGCACGCGCTTCGCGTGGCTCGGCCTCGCCGGCCATGCGCTGTTCTCCGGGATCTTCGGTGCTGCGCTGGGCATGGAGCGCGCCACGTCGAAGCTGTGGCTGCGCATGCTCGCGCCCATCGGCGGGTTCGCGCTGGCCGTCCTGGGGCACGCGTGGAACAACTCGCTGCCGCTGTTCATGGCGCTCGCCGCCGCGCAGGCCGGCGAGGCTGCACCGACCGAGGTGCTCGCGCCACCGACCTACACCCTGTGGGATGCCATGATCACGGCCAGCCTGACGAACCTCGTCGTGTTCCTGCCGTTCGCGCTGCTGCTCGTGTTCGTCCTCTATCGCAGCGGCAAGGCCGAGCGGCGCGTGATCGTCGAGGAACTCGCAGACGAGGTCGGGCACAGCGTCACGGCCGCGGAACTGGCCGCGATCGAAGCGGACCGCACCTTCCTTACGCGGCGCATCGATCCGCGCCACGCGCGAGTCTCTGCGGCCCTCGTCAACGCCCAGAACGAACTCGCGTTTCGCAAGCGCCGGCTCAAGAGCCGCGGCCTGGACCCGTCGCTCGACAGCCTGCTCGAACAGCGCCGGGCGCAGATTTCGGCATTGCGACAGAAGCTTCCGGGATGACGGCGTGGAACGCGACCAGTTCGCAGCAACTACGTATTCCGGCCGCGACCCCGGGGACGCACATTGCCTGTGCTAGAAAGAGCCCCAGGAGCCTTCCATGTCCAAGAGCCGCAACGTCCTCATCAGCCTCGTCGCCGCCGCTGCCTGCTTCGCGATTCCCGCCCAGGCCGCCGACAACGTGTTCACGGCAGCCATGGACGGGGCCCAGTGCCTGCCTGACCCGATCGAGACGAAGGCAACCGGCACGGTCGAGCTGCGCCTGAGCGCGGACGGCAAGAGAATCGATTACAAGATCACGCTCGACAAGCTGCTGAATCCGTCCCAGGCGGACCTGCACCTGGCTCCCGCGAGCCAGAACGGACAGGTCGTGATCAAGCTGTGGCCGCGAGGCAGTGCGGCCGGCAAACGCGGTGAATTCACCGGTGTGCTGGTGGAAGGCTCGTTCGACGCCGGCGATTTCGGCGGCCCGATGATCGGCTCCACGATGGCCGAGTTCATCGAGGAGATTCGCGCCGGCAACACGTACGTCAACGTGCACACCTACGACGGCACGGACCCGCCCTACTCGGGTCCGGGCGACTACCGCGCCGGCGAGATCCGCGGCCAGTTGCAGTAGCCGGACCCGCTCGGGGTCCTGGAGGCGGAACACCCGCCTCGCGTTGGCGCCGAGGAAGCATTCCGCGACCTCGGCGTCGAGCTGCAGTGCTGCGCCCAGGCGTCGATGATTTCCGTGGCCATGCGCCCGAGGATCGCCCCGGACGCGCCGCGAACCAGCCGCGCCGCCCGGCCCATAGCCATTCTCTATCGTTCTTCAAAGAACAATCTATTGGCCCTACCGGCCCGGGGCCCGGACAATGCACGCCATAGCAGCTTTAACCCCCTTGCCGTCGCGGCAAAACCACCTGGAGCCAGCACTCATGTCCCTCATCAACACCACTGTCCCGCCGTTCAAGACGCAGGCCTTCCACAACGGCAAGTTCGTCGAAGTCAGCCACGAGACGATGAAGGGCAAGTGGTCGGTCGTGATCTTCATGCCGGCCGCCTTCACCTTCAATTGCCCGACCGAGGTCGAGGACGCGGCCGACAACTACGCCGAGTTCCAGAAGCTCGGGGCCGAGGTGTACATCGTCACGACCGACACGCACTTCTCGCACAAGGTGTGGCACGAGACCTCGCCGGCAGTCGGCAAGGCGAAGTTCCCGCTGGTCGGCGACCCGACGCATGCCCTCACGCGCGGCTTCGGCGTGCACATCGACGAAGCGGGCCTCGCGCTGCGCGGCACGTTCGTGATCAACCCGGACGGCGTGATCAAGACCCTCGAGATCCACGACAACGCGATCGCCCGCGACGTGAAGGAGACGCTGCGCAAGCTCAAGGCCGCCCAGTACGTCGCCGCGCACCCGGGCGAAGTCTGCCCCGCCAAGTGGAATGACGGTTCGAAGACGATCAAGCCGTCGCTCGACCTCGTCGGCAAGATCTGATGCTCGACTCCGAACTCAAGGCACAGCTCCAGGGCTACCTCGGCCGGCTCACGCAGCCGGTCGAGATCATCGCCGCCCTGGACGACTCGGCTGCCGCCCGCGAAATGCAGGAGCTGCTGCAGCAGATCGCGCCGCTGTCGGGCCTGATCAGCTACCGCGAAACGCTCGGCAGCGACATTCCGGCGGGCACCCGCACGCCTTCGTTTCGGATCACGCGGGTCGGCGCCGACATGGGTGTCGAGTTCGCCGGCATCCCGCTGGGTCACGAGTTCACGTCGCTCGTGCTTGCCCTGCTGCAGGCCGGCGGTTATCCGCCCAGGGTCGACGCGCACGTGATCGAGCAGATCAAGGCGCTCGAGGGCGAATTCAACTTCGAGATCTTCATCTCGCTCTCGTGCCACAACTGCCCCGAGGTCGTGCAGTCGCTGAACCTGCTGGCCGTGCTGAACCCGGGCGTGCGCACGACGATGATCGACGGCGCGCTGTTCCAGCCCGAGGTCGAGGCCCGGCAGATCATGGCGGTGCCATACGTTTTCCTGAACGGCAAGGAGTTCTCGCAGGGCCGCATCAGCCTCGAGGAGATCCTGGCGAAGATCGACACCGGCGCCGGTGAGCGTGCTGCCGAAACCATCAGCGCCAGGGAGCCGTTCGACGTGCTCGTCGTCGGCGGTGGCCCCGCGGGCTCGTCTGCGGCGATCTACGCGGCCCGCAAGGGCATTCGCACGGGTGTCGTGGCCGACCGTTTCGGCGGCCAGGTGATGGACACGCTCGGCATCGAGAACTTCATCTCGGTCAGGGCGACCGAGGGTCCGAAGCTCGCGGCGGCGCTGGAGGAGCACGTCAAGCACTACGACGTCGACATCATGAACCTGCAGCGCGCTGCCGCACTGGAGCCCGCAGGCGACGATGGCCTGTTCACGGTCAGGCTGGAAAGCGGTGCGGCGCTCAGGAGCCGCACGGTGATCATCTCGACCGGCGCCCGCTGGCGGCAGATGAACGTCCCCGGCGAGAAGGAATACTCCGGCAAGGGCGTGGCCTACTGCCCGCACTGCGACGGCCCGCTGTTCAAGGGCAAGCGCGTCGCCGTGATCGGCGGCGGCAACTCCGGCGTCGAGGCCGCGATCGACCTCGCGGGCATCGTCGCGCACGTCACGCTGATCGAGTTCGACGGCAAGCTCCGCGCCGACGAAGTGCTGCAGCGCAAGCTGCGCAGCCTGCCGAACGTGCGCACGATCGTCTCGGCGCAGACCACCGAAGTGCACGGCGCGGATGGCAAGGTCAGCGCGCTGAGCTACCGGGACCGCAGCTCGGGCGAAATCCACCGCGTCGAACTCGAGGGCGTGTTCGTGCAGATCGGCCTGCTGCCCAACACCGACTGGCTCAAGGGCACGGTCGCGCTGTCGCCGCGCGGCGAGATCGAGGTGGACGCCAGGGGCCAGACGTCGCTGCCGGGTGTGTTCGCGGCTGGCGACGCCACGACGGTGCCGTACAAGCAGATCATCATCGCGATGGGTGAAGGCTCGAAGGCGGCACTCAGCGCCTTTGATCACCTGATCCGCGTGCCGGTGCCGGCAGCGGGCGAGGCGGCGGCGGCGTAAGTCCACTCCCCGCGCGCACGAGGCCGGGGCCGAGCGCTAGTCCCGCACGAAATCCAGCAGGTGCGACGCGACGGCCAGCATGTGCGCCACGCCGAGCACGACCAGGGCGCGCGCTGAGAGGATGTGCCAGCCGCGCCACGTGATGGCGTCGCTCGAACCGTGGACCAGGAACCACGTCGCACCGGTCGCGCCGGTGGCGACGATCGCGACGAGCAGCAATCCTTCGATCACCCCGCCGATGCCGGCCGCTGTTCCGGGCACGTACTGTTTCCAGCAGCCACCGCGCATCAGCACGGCGGCGTAGGCGAGCCCAAGCACGAACGCGAGCCAACCGAGCGCCACGTGCGCGTAGTCGAGGAAACCGGCACTGGCCGGGACTCGACGCAGCATCGATACCCAGGGGCTCGTCAGCACGAGCCACAGCGCCAGCAGGGTCACCGCCAGGTGCAGCCGGTTGACGATCGCTTCACGTTGCACCGCGTTCATGGTTACGACGCAACCAGCTGCGTCAGCCCGGTACCCTGCCCTCGGCGAGCGCCGCGATGCGCCCGGCGAAACGACGCACCTCGTCCCACGGCGTGAACTCGACGTTCGTGTGCAGGTCGGTCGGGCCGCCGGTCAGCCGCATGATGAAGCGAATCGCGTGCCGGTCGAAGGGGCCATAGCGCTGGTAGTCGAGCACACCGCCGAACACGGCGAGCAGCTGCGGCCGCCACGTCGTGAGCGCCAGGAACTTCTGCATGTAGGGGTTCGTCTCGGGCGTGTTCTTGCGCGGTTTGCGCGCGACGAGACTGATGGAAAAGAACGCGTTCGGCTTCGCATCGAGCAGCGCGCGGTGCTCTTCTATGAACGCGTAGACCGCCGGATTGTGCTTGCCATGACGGATGCTGGCGCCGATCACGATCGCGTCGAACGTCGCGGCGTCCCGCGGGCCGTCGACCAGTGGCCGCACCTCGGCCGTGTGCCCCAGCCGCACCAGCTCGTCGCGCATCACGCCGCTGACCTTGAGCGTGTGACCGTACACGCCGTGGTACAAAAACAGGATCCTGGCCACGCAGCAGTCACCCTTGGTTCGAGTCGTCGCACGCGATTCTAGCCGCCGGGGCGACCGGCCGGGGATCGGTAGTCACCCCGCCAGGATGCGCACCCAGGCGTCACGCGCTTGTCAGGAGTGCATGGCAAGGTAAGGTATCGCCCTGCCACCGATCGCCGAGCCACGAGCAGCCAATGTCCCGGATCCTGAGATTCATCGCATCGTTCCTGGTCGTCCCCGGGGTGGGTTCCTCGCCCGTCCTTGCTGCAGAGCCGGACGAGCCCGCGGCCGCGGCCTGGTACCGCTCCGGCGCCGACGTCGTGGCGCAGCACGCAAGTGAGCGGGTCGACCGGCACCGGGCGCGCAACGTGATCCTGTTCGTCGGCGACGGCATGGGAGTCTCGACCGTCACCGCGGCTCGCATCCTCGCGGGACAGCGCGCGGGCGGCAACGGCGAAGACCAACAGCTCGCGTTCGAGACCCTGCCCTTCCTGGCGCTCTCGAAGACCTACAGCGCGACACAACAGACGCCCGATTCGGCCCCCACGGCGACAGCCATGGTGGCCGGCATCAAGACGCGGGACGGCGCGATATCCGTCGACGAAACCGTGAATCGCAACGAGCGGGATGCGGCCGTCATCGCGCGGCATGCCGTTACGACCATCCTGGAACAGGCCGAGGCGCACGGCCTGTCGACCGGCATCGTGACGACCACGCGCGTCACTCACGCGACGCCAGCCGTCAATTACGCGCACACCGCCAACCGCGAGTGGGAATCGGACGCGGACCTGCCCGCTGACGCAAGCGTCCCGGACATCGCAGCGCAGCTGGTCGCGGCGCAGCGCAAGTACGGCATCGAAGTCGTGCTCGGCGGTGGACGCATGCAGTTCATGCCGGCGACGGCCACCGATCCCGAATACGCGTCGTGCCAGGGATCCCGCCGGGATGGCCGGTCCCTGATCGACGAATGGCTCGCCGCCCAATCCGCTTCGAGCTACGTGTGGAATCGCGAGCAGTTCGCCGCGATCGACCCGCAGCACACGCGGCACCTGCTCGGCCTCTTCGAACCGTCGCACATGCAGTACGAAGCGGACCGGCGCGCCAGTGACGAACCTTCGCTCGCCGAGATGACGGCCAAGGCCATCGGCATCCTGCGCAACAACCGCAAGGGGTTCTACCTGATGGTGGAAGGCGGCCGCATCGATCACGCGCACCACGCCGGCAACGCTCATCGCGCGCTCACCGACACGCTCGCGCTGGCAGACGCGGTGCGCACTGCGCAGGAACTCACGAATGCGCGCGACACCCTGATCATCGTCACGGCCGACCACAGCCACGTCTTCACGATGGGAGGCTACACGCGGCGTGGCAACCCGATCCTCGGCCTGGTCGTCGAGCCCGGCAGGGCCCGGCCCGATCTGGCCCGCGACGGCAGGCCGTACACGACGCTCGGCTACATGAACGGGTCCGGGCATGCGGACCTGCCGGCCGACAGCGATCCGGAAGTGCGACGGCCGATCAACGCGGGGCGCCACATTGCAGCCGACGACGACACGGACTCGCCGGGTTTCTACCAGGAAGCGCTGGTGCCTCTGGAATCCGAAACCCACGGCGGCGAGGACGTGGCGATCTATGCCGGCGGCCCGCAGGCCCACCTGTTCCGCGGCACGATGGAACAGCACACGATCTACCACGTGATGCGCCGCGCGCTGGGGTTCTGAGAGGCTCGTCCAGCGGGCCTCGCGGCGGTGCCATCGACGGTGCCGCTGCCGGTTTCCCGCTGAGCCCTCCCTACAATTCTGCGGCGGTGCCCAGCCCGCGCTCCAGCGCGTTCCGATACACCACCAGCGCGCTGACCAGGTCCTGCGCCGCGACGCCGAGCGATTTGTAGACGGTCACGTCGTCGCCGGCCAACCGGCCCGGCACCGTGCCGCTCAGCACATCGCCGATCTCACCGAGGACATGGGCTTCCGTCACCCTGCCGGCCTTGATCGCATCGAGCAGTTCGCCCGCCTGCGCCAGCGCACTTCCCCGGTAATCGACGAAGTAACGCGAAAGCGCGACCAGGTCGTCGTCGACCTCACGCGAACCCGGGATCGACGCGCCGACCAGGCACAGGTGCGTGCCGCCACGAATGTCGCGACCGAACAGGAGGGCGGTGGGCGAACCCGTGACGGTGCAGATCACGTCGGCCTCGGCCGCCGCGGCCGCGATCGAGCTCACGATATCCACGCGCACGCAACCTGCGGCCAGCGCGTACTCCGCCAGTTCACGCGCGGCATCCGTATTGCGTCCCCACACGATCAGGCGCTCGAACGGGCGCACGGCCTGGAAGGCATCGATGTGCGAACGCGCTTCTTCGCCCGTGCCGATGATGGCGAGCGTGCGCGAGTCGGCGCGCGCCAATGCTCGCGTCGCGACGACGCTGGCCGCGGCCGTGCGAATCGCCGTGAGCGCACTCGCTTCCATGATCGCGACGGGGCGGCCGTGCGCGGACTCGTACAGCACGTACAGACCCACGTGCGACGAGAGCCCCACCCTGGGGTTGCCCGGGAACAGGCTCAGCAGCTTGATGCCGAAGCATTCGGGATCGCCGAGGTACCCCGGCATCCAGGCGAGCCTGCCATCGCCCGAGGGCAGCGGCATGGACTGGCGCAACGGCATCAGCACCTTGCCGGCGCTGACGCTGCGCATCGCCTGTTCCACCGCGTCGACGCATGCACCGAACGGCAGCAGTTCGCGCACTTCGCGGGCGGAAATGACGCGCAGTTCGAGCGGGGGCTGTTGCACGGGCGCAGCCTAGCGCACCCGTCCGACCACACAAAGCAAAACGGCCCCCGAAGGGGCCGTCTGCTGCTTCCTCTTTCCAGTCGGCAGCCGTCAAGCCGCCGACCGGTCCGGATCAGCTTGAACGCTTACCAGCGGCGCGGACGTTCCGTCTTCGCCTGGGCTTCGTTCACCTTCAGGGCGCGGCCGCCCATCTGGAAACCGTTCAGCGTCTGGATCGCCTTGGCGGCCTCGGAGTTCGAGGTCATTTCGACGAAGCCGAAGCCACGGGGCTGGCCCGTGTCACGGTCGTTGATCAGGGCAACCGAGTCGACGGTGCCGTGGGCTGAGAACAGCTCACGCACGGCGTCTTCGGTGGCGGAAAAAGGGAGGTTACCGACGTAAATCTTGGACATTTGAATACTCACTGACAAAAAGTCCGTTCGGCCGTGCCCATCGAAGCGACGGGCTGAATCAGCCTGGGGACCGGGAAACGCAAGGCATGAGGCAGCGCGGCTGGAAGAACTCCCGGTTTTGAGGCGGGGCGATCACAGTCGCGTGGCAACGGTGCCACGTGGATCGGAAACTCTTCGGCTAAGCGCTGGGACTGGAGCTGCGCGAAAACTCGCGAGAACCGCCCAAACAGAAAGTAGAAGGGAGACTACCCGCGGCGGACTATACGCGCTTTGCCAGCGCCGGGTCGGTTTATTTGCAGACGCAGGTCACAGGGTTCCTGTATCGTGCTCGCGCCGCGCCCTGCTTGAGCCTTCTGCCTCTCAGTGTCCCCGGCATTAACCCGCCGTACCGGCACACCCAGGTGAATGAATGGCTAAGGAAGAACTCATCGACATGCAGGGCACCGTCAACCAGGTGCTGCCCGACACGCGCTTTCTCGTGACGCTGGAAAACGGCCACGAGATCACCGCCTACCTCTCCGGCAAGATGCGCAAGCACCGCATCCGCATCCTGGCCGGCGACAAGGTGACACTGGAAATGTCCCCATACGACCTGACCAAGGGTCGCATCAATTTCCGCGAGAAGGACGTCCGCGGCCCCACGACCGGCGCCCGCCCGGCCTTCGCCCGCCGCCGTTAAGGTTTCCGGCTGCACCGGCGATCGAGCAGGCCCGGCCTGGCACGAGACGTCACCGTCGGCGTGGCCTTCGTGATGCGGAAGCCGCCGCTTGGCCTTGGCACTTTCGATTTTTGAATCAGATAGTTGCCGTGCAAACTTCGCGGAATCCCGCGGGCAGGCACGAACCCATGTTGCCACCCCCCCATGCGCGCGGTAACGTCCGTCGCGTTTCCCTCCCCCGTCAATCAAAGAGTGAGTCATGACCATCACGAGCCTTCGCCCGTCGTTCAACTTCGCTCTCGGCCTCGTCGCCCTGGCGAGCCTGCCGAGCCTCGCTGCCGCCGACGTCGTGACCGGCACCGTCACGCCAGCAGCGGCCAAAGCCGTCATCGTCGATGCCGCGGGCAAGACCGTCGCCGAACTGAAGCCCGGCGCGTACCAGCTGCAGCTGGCCCCGGGTCGCTACAAGGCCAGGTGCCTGGCGCCGACGCAGCGCGAACAGGAATTCCTGAGCCTCTCGGAACCCGTCACCGTCAACGTCGACTGCGGCTGACCGGCGCCCGTTCGTGACGCACGAAACCGACAGGCCACCGCGCCGCGACTGGCGCGAGAACGCGAAGTTCGCGGCCAACATCGTCAACTCGCTCGCGATCCCGCTGCTGACCGTCGCGGCCACCATCGTCGGCCTCTACGCCACCAACACGCTCAAGGAACGCGAGATCGCGATCGCCACCAGGAACAACTCGCAGTCGCTGCGCAACCAGCGCGAGGAGTCGGAGACGAACCTGCGTTCGGCGATGTTCCGCGAGCTGGTAGGGCCGCTGCTGCAGAGCGAGACCGAGCAGGTGAAAGCCGGCGCGAACATGGACCTGCCGCGCGCCCAGCGTCTCGCGCTGCTGGCGGAACTGCTTGCACTGAATTTCCACGAGCACTTCGAACTCGGCCCGCTGCTGCGTTACGTCGATACCCTGCCCGGCCAGACCGAGGAGGCTCGCGCCCGGTTGCGCAGCACCTCGCGTCGCGTGATCTCGCGCCAGCTCGCGCCGCTGCTGTCGACAGCCGTGGGGCAGGAGGGGCGCAGCCCGTCGTTCCTCGAGATCTCGCTGAACTCAGATGGCACCGAGGCGGCCGACAAGCTGCTGTCGTGTGCCGTGCCCGGTACCGCGGATACGGCAAGCGCATCGCTGGCATTGAACTGCTCGAGCACGGCACAGGGTACGCCCCTGCGCATCGCCTCGCCCGATGGACGGGACCACCTGCAGGTCAACATCCGCGCGGTCAGCTGGGCCGCGCAGACGGTCGGCATTTATTCCGTGCTGCTCGGGGCCAATGGCGAAACGCAGGCGCACACGCCGCCGATCGAGTTCACGCTCTCGCCCTACTCGTTCCCGTTCTCGGACAACACGCTGCTGCCGAGCGGCAACCGGTTCGGCATCTACCTGACGCGCATCGACGACATCCCGGGCGTCGCGCGGGTCATGCGGCTGTCGTTCGTCTGGTTCCCCAGGGACTTCGTGCCGCCGCGCGAACGGCCGTTCGACCTCGACGTGCACGAGCTCACGCAGGACGTGGCGGAGCCCGCGCAGAAGGACGAACGGTAGCCGTGGATTTCGACAACGAGCCCGAACGCCCGATGCGGGACGACATCCGCATGCTCGGGCGATTGCTCGGCGACACCGTTCGCGACCAGGAGGGCAGCCCCTCGTTCGACGTGGTCGAGCGCGTGCGGCAGAGCGCCATCGCGTTCCACCGTGACGAGAACGTCGAGGCGCGGCGCGAGCTCGAGCGCATCCTCGACGGCTTGAGCCGCGAGCAGACGATGATCGTGGCGCGCGCCTTCAGCTACTTCTCGCACCTGGCCAACCTCGCCGAAGACCTGCACAACAGCCGCCGCAAGCGGCAGTCCGACATCGCTGGCGGACCGCCGGCGGACGGCAGCCTCGCGCGGGCACTCGACCGCGTCGCGGCGGCCGGGGTTGCGCTGGAGTCGCTGTCGCAGTTCTTCCGCGACGGCATCGTCGTGCCGGTGCTGACCGCGCACCCCACGGAAGTCCAGCGCAAGAGCGTGCGCGACCTGGAGATGCAGCTCGAGCGGCTGCTGCAGACGCGCGAGCGCACTCGCCTCACGCCGCAGGAACAGGCGGCCAACGACGAAGCGATCCGCGGCGCCGTGCTCTCGCTGTGGCAGACCCGCATGCTGCGGCTCGAGAAGCTGGAAGTGCTCGACGAGGTGGCCAACGGCCTGTCGTTCTTCGAGCAGACGTTCCTGCCCGAAGTGCCCTTGCTGTACGGTGCGCTCGAGGACGAGCTGCAGCGGCGCTACCCGGGCGGCGCGGCGCCCGAACTGCCCTCGTTCCTGCGGATCGGCTCGTGGATCGGCGGCGACCGCGACGGCAACCCGTTCGTGACGGCAGACGTGCTGGAGCGCACGCTGCGCATGCAGTCGTCGCGCGTATTCGAGTATTACCTCGGGGAGCTGCACACGCTCGGGGCCGAGCTCTCGATGACGACGCTCGTCACCGAAGTCTCCGCGGAACTGAACGCGCTGGCCGACCGCTCGCCCGACAAGAGCCCGCATCGCCGCGACGAACCGTATCGGCGCGCGCTCACCGGGCTGTACGCCAGGGTCGCGGCGACGGCGCGCGGGCTGGACATGCACGAACCGTTGCGGCACGCGGTCGGCGACGCTCCGCCGTATGCGTCCGTAGCCGAGTTCGCCGCCGAACTCGAGATCATCCGCCGCTCGCTCGACGCGCACGACTCCGCCCTGCTGGCCCGCGGCAGGCTGCGTCGCTTGCGCCGCGCCGCCGACGTGTTCGGTTTCCACCTCGCGGCGGTGGACCTGCGCCAGAACTCGGACGTCCACCAGCGCGTCGTCAGCGAACTGTTCGCGGCGGCGCGGCCGGACATCGACTATTCGTCGCTGGATGAGGCCGGGCGAGTGCGCGTGCTGGCGGAGGAACTGGCGACCCCGCGACTGCTCAGTTCGCCCTACATCGAGTACTCCGCCGAAACCCGCAGCGAACTCGCGATCCTGCAGACCACGGCCCAGATGCACCGGCGCTACGGCGCCGCATGCATCCCCAATTACGTGATCTCGAAGTGCGACGGCGTATCGGACGTGCTCGAGGTCGTGCTGCTGCTGCGGGAGGTCGGCCTCTACCGCGCCACGGACGCTCACCTCGGCTGCAACGTGATCCCGTTGTTCGAGACGATCGCGGACCTGCGCAACGCGGCTGGTGCCATGGATGCGCTGCTGTCGATCCCGGTGTACGCGCGCATGCTCGTCGCGCGCGGCAAGGCGCAGGAAGTGATGCTCGGGTATTCCGACAGCAACAAGGACGGCGGTTACCTGACCTCGCGCTGGGAGCTGTTCAAGGCGCAGACCGAGCTGGTCGCGACCTTCGGCAAGCACGGCATCCGCCTGCGGCTGTTCCACGGCCGCGGCGGTTCGGTCGGCCGCGGCGGCGGTCCGACCTACGAGGCGATCCTGGCGCAGCCGGGCGGCACCGTGCAGGGCCAGATCCGCGTCACGGAACAGGGCGAAGTCATCGGCGCCAAGTATGCGAATGCCGAGGTCGGACGACGCAACCTCGAAGTGCTCGCGGCCGCCACGCTCGAGGCGACGCTGCTCGGTGCTGCCGGTCACGCACCCCAGCCCCGGTATCTCCAGGCCCTGGAAGAGCTGTCGGTCAGCGCGTACGGCGCCTATCGAGACCTCGTCTACGAGACGCCGGGGTTCGAGGACTACTTCTGGGAATCCACGGTCATCAGCGAGATTGCCGAGCTCAACATCGGCAGCCGCCCGGCCTCGCGCAGCCAGTCACGCTCGATCGAGACGCTGCGTGCGATTCCCTGGGTGTTCTCGTGGGCACAGTGCCGGCTGATGCTGCCCGGCTGGTACGGGTTCGGCTCGGCCGTCGACGCGTGGCTGGAGGAACACGGCCAGGGCGGCCTCGAGCTGTTGCGGGAGATGCACCGCGAGTGGCCGTTCTTCGCGTCGGTGCTGTCGAACATGGAGATGGTCCTGTCGAAGGCGGACGTCGCGATCGCGTCACGCTATGCCGACCTCGTCACCGATCCCGGGTTGCGCAAGACGATCTTCAGCCGCATCCGGACGGAACTCGAATCGACCGTGTCCGCCCTGCTGCGCATCCTGGGAACCGGCGAATTGCTTGCCGGGAACCCGCAGCTCGCCCGCTCGATCAAGTACCGGTTTCCGTATCTCGATCCGCTCAACCACATCCAGGTCGAGCTGCTGCGGCGGTATCGCGCCGGCGACAAGGATGAACGCAGCCGTCGCGGCATCCACCTGACCATCAACGGCATCGCGGCGGGTCTGCGCAACAGCGGCTAGCGCTTCACGGGCGCCAGGGTACCGGCGCAAACGGGTGACGCACGCACATTAACTATCTGGTTTAACCTGCTGATAATTAATCACTTTTCTGTTTTCGAATCACGGCTAACCGCAGCCGCCTCGCTGCCGCGGCAGCACTAGGTACAACTCGAACTGCCGTCACCCCGCCACCCGGCGTACAAAGCAGATGAGTCCCGCGTGTCGATGCCTGCTGGCGGTCGGCGACACGGGGCCGGGCGGGCCAGGGCCGCAGCCGATCTCGCTTGCAGTCCGCCCCCCGCGTCCGCAGCGCGCTCGCGCGGCGGAATGCCTTGGCTGACGGGCGACTGTGTCCAGCCCGGCCCGGCGGCGAGGCATCGAGATCCGGAGCCAGCATGGCCGAGCGCGCCCTGTCGACGCTCGGCCTTTTGCAACGGGGGGATCGCCATGAACGAGTGGAGCACCAAAGTCCCGCGCCATCTCTGGATCGTGGGCGCACTGACGTCGCTGTGGAATGCGGTCGGCGCATTCGACTATGCCGCTACGCAGTTCCGTGTCGAGTCCTACATGAGCCAGTTCACGCCGGAGCAGCTTGCTTATTTCTACGCATTTCCAGCCTGGGCCGATGCCGCGTGGGCGATCGCGGTCTGGTGTGCGCTGCTTGGCTCGCTGTGCCTGCTGTTGCGGAAGGCCTGGGCCGTCTGGCTCTTCGGCGCATCCATCGTCGGCATGGTGCTGACCGGGATTTACAGTTACGTGCTGACGGATGGCATGGCGCTGATGGGAACCGGCGGTGCGGTATTTACGGCGGTCATCTGGCTCATCGCCTTCAGCCTGTTCTTCTATGCGCGCGCGATGGCACGACACGGCGTGCTGCGCTGACGATCGATCCAGGCCGCAATCGCCGCGAACACGAGATAGGCGCCGAGTCCGCTGGCCGCTACCGCGGCCGGTGACGGCGGCGGCGGCCCGACGATCGAGGTCACCTGTATCGCGAGCATCAGCACCACGAACACGACTGGACCGTAGCGGCCGACGCTGGTGAAGCCGCGTGTCTGCTTCAGGTACAGCCACACGCCGCTGACGACCACCAGCACCTCGAGACCGAGCGAGAGTCCGATGTGGTTCCACAGGCCGAGCCCGACCTTCACCGAATCGCCGTAGAGCGGCAGGTCCGGGCGGTGCACCAGCCAGTCGATGACCCAGTGCGACAGCACGGCGGCGCCCACCCAGAGTGCGGCTTGCCAACCGCGCCAGCGGAACGCGAAGCGGCAGAGGATCGCCGCGCCGAGTGCCCACAGCAATGCAGCGACCAGGCTGTGCGTGTACGGCATGTAGTAGAGGTCGAGCGGACTGGCGGCCGTGATGCCCGGAGCGATCCGCAGCTTCTCGATGCCGCCCAGCACCAGCAGGGTCCAGGCGACGTCGACGAGCTGCGCCGCGAGGAACAGCAGCCACAGCGGAATCTCCGGGCGCAGCGCGCGGATCGCAAAACTCGGACCGTAATGGCCAACGAACATGATGGCCCCCTTGCATCAAGCCGAGCAGGCGCGATCCTAGCCGCGAATCGGGGTGCGATGCGAGCGCGAAACGCGGCAACCGTCAGAACTGGTAGCTGACGTACGCCTGCGCGGTACTGCGATCACGCGTGTTGTTGTAAGTGCCACCCCACGTCGGCTGCCACGCGATCGCCACGGACCAGCGATTGGCGTACAGCGCCTGCAGCGACACCACCGCCAGCATGCGGCCCTCGAGGAGCATGCCGTCGCCCGACCAGCCCCAGACGTCCTGTCCGAACACGAACGACGGAACAAGGTCGACCTCACCGAACAGCTTCGGGTACTTCAGGCCCGCGCGCAGCCGGTAACCAAAGGCTTCCTGCGAGACGTACCCGTCACTCGTACACGACACAGGCGCTGCAGGCGGCGGGCACACGCCGTTGACCGGCCCCTGCCCGAAGACCTCCGCGCGCCCGAATCGCATCACCGACGAATTCGGCAGGTCCGGCACGGACTTGTAGATGAGTTCGGCGCCGTAGCTCATGCCGGCGGACGCGAGCACATTGGGCAGACCGCCGGTGGCACCGAGTTGCAACTGCAACGCCTCGTGACGTTCCCAGGCGCGCAATACCCCGCCTGGAGCGACGGCATCCGCCTTCTCGCGCAATGGAGTCGGCGCCGTCCGTGAGACGGCCGCACTGATCACGTCGAACGAGTTGTACTGCAGCGGCTGGTTGGGACGGTAGGTGACCTCGCCGAGCACGGCGCCGCCCCGCCACTTCTTCTCGAAGCTGGCACCGAACATCCGGACGTCCTCGGGATATTCGGTGAAGTACGACGGATTGAGGTTGCCCGGATCGCCCGGCAGGAACAGCGGGCCCTCGACGCGTCCCGACTTGGTCCCGCTGTAGAACGGCGCGCGCGAGTGGAACTGCGTGGCATAGAGCCCGAACTCGGTCGCCCACGAATCGACCGTGTGCTTCACCGCGAGGCCGCCCTGCCCCGAGTTCGACGGGCCCTGCGTCGCCGTGCGCTTGACGTAGATGCCCGTCGCGATCGCGGTGCGGTCGGAGAGGTTGCCGAACATCGCCTTGTCGCAGCCCTCGGCCATGAAGTCGAGCGACGAGAAGAAGGTGCCGCATCCGTTCAACGCGGTAGGCTCGAAGTGCAGCTGGTAGAACGCCTCGACACTCGTGGCCTGCGACAGGCCGATGCGCCCGAACACCGCCGGGAACGTAATGCGCGCCTCGTGCTCGCGATCGACACCGGGCCGCAGCGAGGCAGGCACGTCGAGTGGATTGAGATCGCGCAAGCCGCCCAGGGCGATCAGTCGTTTGCCCCAGTCGAGCGCCTGCCAGCCGAGTTTCCAATCGATCGACAGCTGGTGGACCCGGTGCTGGCCGTGACCGTAGAGACTGTCCAGCACGACGCCGCTGAACTTGGAGCGGGACAGCGCACCGGCATCGCTCAGCGGCTGGCCAGCCGCATAGTCGTTCGGCACGTGACCCCACGGGTGGCCGGCGTCGGCGGTGGCGTAGTCGTACCAGGCCTGCCCGCTCGCCTCGATCCCGTAGTCGCGCCACGTGTAAGACAGCGACAGGTAGCCCTTGAGCACCGACGTGACCGGATCGCCGCGATCAAAGTTGAGATTGCCGTCGTCGCCGTTGCGGCCTGCAGCCGGTGTCACCGCGTTGCCAGCGATGCCGACCAGCGAACTGTTGGCGTTCGCCAGCAGCTTCGCGTCCTGGTCGTCGGTGCGGATCGCGGTGCCGAGATACGCCGAGCCGGTGACGCTGAGCTTGCCTTCGCCGACCCGGTAGTCGGCCCCCTGGACGCCAGGAACCAGCAATGCCGATACGAGCGCCCCGACTGCCAGACGGCAAGGCGCGCTGGTCCAGAAAGCCATCGTCCCCCCGGGGGGTATGCCGCGTCGGGTGATCTTGCCGTCCCGTCAGGCTCTCGCGCATCGTGGTTAATCAGCCAAACCGCGGGTTGCATCCCGGGTTGCCCGCCCCGACACTCGACGAACCGGTCCCCGGTCAAGCGCAACGCGAGGCCATCGTCGGACCGCGCGAGCCCATCCGAGCCGAGCGAGGGCACGGCCAGGAGCAGCCTGCCGTGGCCGTTCGATTGATCGAGCCCACAGGCGGCCATGGCATGGAGATCAGCGATGCTTGATTATCTTTTCCTGGGCCTCGTGGTCGCGTATTTCGCCTGGCGCGTGCTGTCGTCGCTGCTCATACGGCGTCGATTGCCGGCGCTGCTCAAGGAAGGGGCGCAGGTGGTGGACGTGCGCAGCCTCGCGGAATTCGCGGGTGGTCACGCGGCGGGGAGCGTGAACATTCCGCTGCCGGAGATCGGCCAGCGTGCCGGGGAGCTGGATCGGAACCGGCCGGTGATCGTGTGCTGTGCGTCCGGCACGCGCAGCGCGCTGGCGGCCCGCCGGCTGCGCGGGCAGGGCTTCAAGCAGGTGCTGAACGCGGGTTCGTGGCGCAGTCTGCGTCTTCCACCTGCGTGAAGCGTTCGCGTGACGGAGACACCGATGCCGACCGTGCTGATGCCGGTTCCCAGCGCAGACTTCGATCCGACCGAAGCGGCGGTGCCGTGGAAGGTATTGCGGGCACGCGGCATTGCAGTCGTGTTCGCAACGCCTGATGGGAACCCGGGTCAGGCCGACGCGCGGATCCTGACGGGGCGGGGCCTGGGCGTGCTGGCCCCTGTGCTGAAGGCCGACGCGAACGGCCGTCAGGCCTACGCCGAGTTGACGGCAAGTCCCGAGTTTCTGCATCCGATTACGTATGCACAGGCGCGGATCGCCGATGTCCAGGGCATGCTGCTGCCGGGTGGGCACGCACCGGGCATGAAGCCTTACCTCGAGTCGACGCAGCTGCAGTCGCTCGTGGTGGCCGCGTTTGCGGCGCAAATTCCGGTGGGCGCCATCTGCCACGGCGTCGTGCTCGCGGCGCGTTCGCGCGATGCGGATGGCCGGTCGGTGCTCTTTGGCCGGAAGACCACCGCGCTCACGAAGTTGATGGAACTCACGGCGTGGTCGCTGACCCGTGCCTGGCTCGGCGACTACTACCGCACCTACTCGACCACGGTCGAGGACGAAGTCACGGCCTCGCTTGCTGCGCCGGGTGATTTCAAGCGCGGGCCCATCAGCACGCGCAGGGACTCAGCGGGCCGCCTCGAGATCGGATTCACGGTGCGCGATGGCCAGTATCTCTCGGCGCGGTGGCCAGGGGATGCGCATCGGTTTGCGACCGAGTTTGCGGGGATGCTGCAGGCCGGATGACGTCGGAACCGGGCCAGGGCGACCGAACATCGTCGCCCTGGTCCGGTGAGACACGGAGGCGCGACGTCAGGCTTTCGCGGCATCCTTCAGCTTCTTCATCGGACGCACCTTGACCTTGACGGTCGCCGGCTTGGCCTTGAAGGTCGTGGGCTGGCCGGTGAAGGGATTGATTCCCTGGCGCGCAGGCTTCGCCGGAACCTTGGTGACGGTGATCTTCAGCAGTCCCGGCAGCATGAACGTGCCGGCACCCCTCTTGCCGATCGAGGCGCGGATCGCGTCCTCGAGGGCAGCAAGCAATGCGCGCACGTCCTTTGCGGCGACCTTCGCTGCATCTGCGAGGTGAGCGACCAGTGCGGACTTGGTCAGCACGCTCTTGATCGATTGCGGGGCCTTCGGCGCCGCCTTGCGGGCGGGTTTCTTCGTGGATTTCTTCACGGACTTCTTCGCTTTTGCCATTGGGGGTAGTTCAACCTCGTGAGCTGGTGAATTCACGGCCAGAGGATGCCGGCCGCGGAGCGAACGGTAGGCGAATGTCGTGCAGAAGCCAAGGGGTGCGCTCATCGCCTGCCCGCTCGCTCCCAGCGAGAGTAGCCCTATCGGCCCCGGGAATCGATCGGCAGATGCCGCGTCATGCCGGCAACCGCGCACGCGTCTGCCGTAACACGTCGGCGGCCAGCTCGAACGAGCGCAACCGTGCCGCATGGTCGAACAGGTTCGCCGTCAGCATCAGCTCATCCGGCCGGTGCTGCTCGACGAAGGCCTCGATGCCGCGTGCCACCGTCGCCGGCGCGCCGATCACGGCGCACGCCAGCGCTCGATCGACGCCCACGCGTTCCTCCGGCGTGCTGACTGCGTTGATGTCTGCCACCGGTGGCTGCACCAGTCCGGGCCGGCCACGCCGCAGGTTGATGAAGCCAAGCTGCTGCGACGTGAACAGGCGTCGTGCTTCCCCGTCGCTGTCGGCCGCGACCACGTTCAGCGCCAGTAACACGTGCGGCCGCGCGAGGCGGGCCGACGGACGAAACTTCTCGCGATAGATCGCCAGCGCCTGCTGCAGCATGTCGGGTGCGAAGTGCGAGGCGAACGCATACGGCAAGCCGAGCGCCGCCGCGAGTTGCGCGCCGAACAGGCTCGACCCGAGGATCCACGCCTCCACCTCGACGCCGGCGCCCGGCACCGCACGCACCTGCTGGCCGGGCGCTACCGGCTCGAAGTACTGCAGCAGTTCGATCACGTCGTTCGGGAACTCGTCTGCTCCCTGGTAGTACCGCCGCAACGCACGGGTTGCTGCCTGGTCGGTGCCCGGCGCGCGACCGAGCCCGAGATCGATACGCCCCGGATACAGCGACGCCAGGGTGCCGAACTGCTCGGCCACCTGCAGCGGCGCGTGGTTCGGCAGCATGATGCCGCCAGAACCGACGCGAATGGTGGCCGTGTGGCCCGCGACGTGCCCGACCAGCACGGCCGTCGCCGCGCTCGCAATTCCCGGCATGTTGTGGTGTTCCGCGAGCCAATAGCGTCGGTAACCGAGGCGCTCGCCGAGGCGTGCCAGGTCGATCATGTTGGCGAATGCCGTGCGTGCATCACTGCCTTCGGTGACCGGCACGAGATCAAGGATGGAGAACGGAATCATCCGCACATCTTGCCCGAACCTGCGGCGTCGTGTGCTGGCCGATGGACCGCGGGGCCGCAGCGTTCCGGATCAGGCGAAGATTACCTCGCCGCGTCAATCATTCGAGTGATTGCCAGTTCGACTTCCTCGGCCACACGCTTCAATGCCGGTGAGTCCGACAGGCTCGCGAGCATGGCCGTAGGCTTCACCATGCCGATGTGGGTCTGCCCGCCGTCCTCGTAGACCGAGATACGACACGGGAGCGCAACGTTCATGCCCATGTCCGCTGTCAGCACACGCGCCGCCTGCTTCGGGTTGCAGACGTCGAGGATGCGGCACTCCTGCGGCAATTCAACGCCCTTGCCGGCCAGAGTCTGCTTCAGGTCGTACTGGTGAAGGACGCCAAAGCCGTTCTGGCGCACGGCCGTCTCGAGATCCGCCACGGCCTGCTCGACGCTCTTGTTGCTGGTGACGACGTATCGCATGGCAGGCTCCTTTGCAGAACACGACCCGATCATCCGCCAAAAGCTCACGGCAATCGTGGGAGTGCTGGCGTTGGCCAGCGCGTGCTCAACCACGCGCACGCAGCAGTCGGCCGGTGAGGTCATCGACGACAGCGTACTGACCTCCAAGGTGAAGGTCGCGCTGATCGACGATCCGACCACCAAGGCCGGCCAGATCAACGTCGAAACCCATCGCGGCGTCGTGCAGCTCGGCGGCTTCGTCGACAACGCCAGGCAGAAGGAGCAGGCCACGAAGGTGGCGCGCTCCGTGGACGGTGTCAAGGACGTGCGCAACGACCTCGAGATCAGGCAGAAGTAATGCCGCAGCGGCCGCGGGTCGGGTGTCGCCCGCCCGCCGCCGTTCTCATGCCGGGTTCCAGCAGCGCCACTACGTCATCACGGCGCGCCATGGTGTCTACATACCCCAGCGCGATCAGCTCGCGGGTGTAGCCCGATTCGAACAAGAGGTAACTGAGCAGTTCCGAGCCGTCGCTGTCGGCAGCGCCGATGATTCGCAGCAGCGCGCGCACGGTCCGCGGCATCTGGCGGGCGTGCCTGGCGGCGATGGCGCTGAGGTCCGCGCGAGGCACGAGCACCAGCGAGTCGATGTGACGCAAGCCCTCGGGGCTGGGCACGGAGGACTGTGCCACCAGCCGATTCAGCCGCTCGAGCTGTGCCACGCCGGCATGCAGCGAATCCATGAAGAGCGTGTCCAGCATGAAACCGAACAGCTTCCCGAAGCTCGGCATCGCTGTCGCGTCCAGGTTGCGGGGTGCCTGCTTGTGGTCGTGGCGCACGCCCACGATGAACAGCCGGTCGGCGCCCAGTCGGATCGCCGGGCTCAGCGGCGCGACCTGGCGCATGGCGCCGTCGCCGAAATACTCGTCGTGCATGCGGACCGGCGGGAACAGGAAGGGCACCGCGCTGCTCGCCATCAGGTGATCGATGCCGAGTTCGGCCCGCACGCCCCGCGACCAGGGCGAGGCGTCGCCCGCCGGCTGCACGCGACTCTCGTAGAAAGCAAACGACCGGGCGCTGCTGTACCCGGCCGCCGAGATGGCGAGCGCATCGAGGTGCCCTGTCGCGAGTACCTCGCGCAGGCGACGGAAGTCGATGCGGCGCTCGAGCAACCGCCGCAGTGGCGCGTTGTCGAACAGCGAGTCCGGTGGCGACGCCAGCCGTCCGACGGACAGCAGGGCTGCCAGCCACCGGGCACCGGCGCGCAGCATGCTCGGCGTATCCGTACGGAACACCTGGTCGATGTGGAAGTTGCGCCAGACGCGTTCCAGCGTCACGGCGCCAGCACGGAAATTCGCCGCGTACGTGGCGATGTTGGCGGCCACGATCGCGCCGGCCGACGTACCGGTGATGACGTGGAATGGCGTGGGTGCGCCGCGCGGCAGCAGGTCGGCCACCGCCCGCATGACGCCCACCTGGTAGGCGGAGCGTGCACCGCCGCCCGTCAGCACGAGTCCCGTGCGCCCGGATGCGGGCGGCGCCGGGAAGTCCGAGGCAACGAACAGCGCGTCGACGTTCACTTGCCCATGATGAAAGAGTCCTGGCGCCCGGGCCGCCGACCACGTCTCAGTCCTGGACCGAACGACGACCGCGGCGCCACGGTGAGGCGTAAAATACGAGTGGACCCGCGGTGGATGCCGACCGGAGACCGACGATACGGGTCCGTCTCACACCGACGGGCTATGAGAACCGCACCCGCCCGACCGCGCCTTCCCCGCCCCGCGATGCTGATCGCGCTGCTGGTGGCGCTGTTGTTTGCCATCGGGGCTGTCTACAAGTGGGTGGACAAGGAGGGCAAGGTCCACTATTCGGACAAGCCCCCACCCGGGCAGGCGGCTGAGGCTGTCACGGTGGCACCCGGCCCGACGGCGGAGCAGCAGAGACAGGCGCAAGCGCGCTTGCAGGCGCTGCAGGAATCGTCGCAGCGCGAGACGGCAACCCGCGCGACCGAGCGTGCGCAGCAACAGTCGGCGCAACGGTCCGAAGTGCTCGAGGCGCCACTCGCGGTGCAGGTCTGCGCGGATGCGATGGCTCAGCGCATGACGCTCGATCTGCAGATGCCGATCTACCGCCGGGGCGGGGGCAGCAAGCGTGTGTATCTCGCGGATGCCGATCGGCCGGCAGAAAAGCAGCGGCTGGACGAGACAATTGCCACGTTCTGCAGCGACGATCCGGCCGCGAGGGCTGCCCAGGAGCGGAGATCCCTGGAGTTGTCGCTGGGCCGAAGGCCGGTGTGCGTCGAGCTGCGCGATGCATTGGACGAACTCAAGGCCAGGCCCGCTCGTGAATCCGCCGAGCAGGTCCAGCGGCTGACGGAACGTCTCGACACTTATCGCTGCTATCCCGTGCCGATCGAGCAGGTGTGGCTGGCGCAGCAGGCCTATGAGCTGCGGGCGCCGCGGGACGAGTAGAGCATCCGCTGCACGGCGCTCCGTCCTATGACGTCGTGCCGGCACGATCGGAACGCCGACGCCCGAGCACCCACGCGTAGATCGCCCCATTGACCACCAGCACCAGCACGCCGAGCGCGAATTGCAGCCGCTGGGTCAATCCCTCCGGATACAGCGCCGACACGACGTAATGCTCGACGAACCCGCCCGGGTACCCGAGTTCACCCGCCAGCCGTCGCCAGTGATTCTCGAGCGGCGTCAGCGGACAGATGCCGCCCAGGAACTCGATGCCCGCACCCCACAGCGCCACGGGCACGTGGACCCAGGCCAGGCGAGGCCAGCGCAGCACGAGCAGTGCGCCCAGCATCACGAACGCCACGAACCCGGCGTGCAGGATGAGGACCAGGTCTGCCAGCAACCGGTAGGGCATCAACCCGTGGCCCGGCGAGTCTGCCGCTCCAGCACCGCAAACGCCTCGCGCGTGTACTGCGCGAGTCGGCCAGCGTGCGGCAGCGCGGAGGCGTTCGCGGTGAAACCGATCACGACCTGCCCGGCGTAGGACATGAACGTGATGTTGAGACCCATGCCGGAGATCAGCGTGGACATCGGGCAGAGCGCTTCGAGCCTGGCCCCTGCCAGGTACAGCGGCTCGCTCGGGCCACGCACGTTCGAGATCAGGACGTTGGCCGGCAGGAAGTAGTCCACGGAACCGCGCGGAACCAGCGCCAGCGTTTCCCCCAGCGCAAAGGTGAGCACCGCGTAGGCGTAGGCCACGTTCCTCGGCAGCGCGCGAATGCGTTGCTTGGCTGCGCGGGTGTTGGCCATCACCTCGCGCATGCGCCTGCCGATCGCTGCCGACGGTGTCCCGAGCGGCGTCCAGAAGACGGATACCTGCGTCGTCAACTGCTTGATCTTCCGGTCCTGCAGCGAGACGGGGCAGATGGCGACGAGCGCACGATCGGTCGGCCGGCCGATGCTGCGCAGGTAACGGTTCATGGCCGCGTCGAGCACGCAGAGCGCGACATCGTTCAGCGTCGCTCCCCAGGCGCGCGCCACGGACATCATCGCCCGCAGCGGCAAGACCGTGTGCGTGACGGCCCGCGCGTTGCGGATCGTCTCGTTCATCGGTGTCAGCGGCGCGGTGAACGGACGAATCGTCGTGCTCGAGAATCCGCGCAGCCCCGCCAGGCTTTCCTCGAGCAGGCGCTCCCCGCCCCAGCCGATCGACAGCGCGGTACGCGCCGCATTCGCCACCTGGTGCTCGAGACGCGGCAGCAGGCCGCTGGCGTCGTCGCCGTCGGCGGCAGGAAGCCGGGTTGCGATGACGGTACGGATACGCCGGTCCTGCGGCGATCGGGACAGCGAACGATGCACCAGGGCGATGCCCGACTCGCCGTCCACCAGCGCGTGATGGATCTTGATGAAGACCGCAAACCGGTACCGCTCCAGGCCCTCGATCAGGTACACCTGCCACCCCGGGTGGGTCCGATCGAGCATCGGCGCGTGCAGTTCGGCGACGAGTTCGTCGAGCTGCGCGTCCGATCCCGGCGCCGGCAGCGTCCGGCGCTGGAAATGGTAGTCCGCATCGAGGCGGTCGACCTCCTGCCACTCCGGGAGCCCAGCCCGGCGAAACACGGGGATGCGATTGAACGGCGGCACCGGAGTGGCCCGCCGGTACGCGTTGACGATCCTGTCCACGATGCCAGCGCCGCCACGGAGCGGCCGCTGGAAGATCAGCACGGCACCGACGTGCCGCGGGTTGTCCCGGCTCTCCGTCAGGAAGAACATCAGGTCGAGCATCGGTATCGGGATACCCATGGTCTCTCTCCCGTCACGCCGCCGGCACGAGGTCAACCCGGCGCTGCCACGAGCAACCTTGACTCCACTTCGTAGCAGGACCCGTCCAGGGCCACGAGATTGAGCTCCCACAGTTCCTCGTCCGCAATCTGCGTGCGTTCGTGGCCCGGCAACTCACGCTCGTCGTCGACCTGCAGGCCCCAGACTCGCACGCTGCGGATGTCCCTGACCGGGATCCGCCGCGGGTCGAACCTGGCGCGCAGACCTGCCGGGACGTCGTCGCCAGCCCAGATCGCGTAGCCGCAGTCCCGGATGGCCTTGACGGCCTCGGGCATGCCGGACATCGCCGTCTTGTCGTCCATAGGGGTTCCCCTCGTCTGCTCGACACGAAACACGGAATCACTTCTCATGCCAGGCCACGGCTCGTCCCATGCGGGACCAGCGCTCGAAGTTGCTGGCGAACATGTCTTCGATGCGATTGCGCTCGACCGTCAAGCCCGCCGCAGCCGGCCACGCCCGGTCAGCGGGGATTTCCTCCGGCCATGTCCTGCACCGCCGCAGGCGCGGTGCTCAGCGGCGGCCGGCGCCACCGCAGCCGCGGATTGCTCGCTATCCAGCCCCGGGCATCCGCGACGGTCGTGAAGTCTGCGACGCAATACGGGGAGACACCGAGCGACTCGTAGTAACGGGCCAATGCCACGGTCCTCGGGTCCGTGGCGACGATCGCGTGCACGGTGTCCGGGCTGCTGAAGAAGTACAGCCTTTCGAGCTCCGCGTACGCCTTCAGGTCCCGCTCGGTGATGTCCGGGGCCGGCCGGGCTTCCAGGTAATCGGAGATGATGTAGCGGATGCCCTCGTAGCGCACGTCGGTGCGCATCTCCCTGTTGGCCTCGCGAAACTCCGCAAGGGTGATCACGCCGAAGAAGCGCCGGTAGACGCCGTGTCCTTCCCACCTGATTCGACATGGCATGGTGGTCCCCTCTCGCAACCAGACCGATCCTCTGTTTCAAGGTTGGTCCGACGCGCCACGGAGTCAATCCGTAATTGAGGAAGCCGGCCGTCAGGCCTGGACGAAGGTCGTGAGCCGTCGCCTGGTGCGCTCGCGCAGCGAACACTCACGCAGCGTATCCGCCAGTTGCTCGAGGTTGGGAATGCCGTACAGGATGACGGTGGCCGAGCTGGTGTCCGACGAACGAAGATCCAGCAGGCAATGCCCCAGCAGGCGCATCCCCAGGGGCTTGTGCAGGTCGAAGTGATCGATGCGGAACACCTCGATGCTGTCTTTCGTCTTCGAGAGAATGCCGCGCTCGATGCGCACGCGTTGCGACGTGATCTCGTAGCGCGTGCCGATGGCCTTCAGCCAGTAATAGATCCAGGCCAGGCCCAGCGTGAACACCACCACGATCCACTGCGACGCGCTGTAGATGACGGCCGGGTGGCCCGTGAAGATCATGGTCTCGACTTCGGCTTCCTTCGCAGCGGCCAGCGCCCCCAGGTCGGTGTTGCAGAACCGGCACTTGATGGCGACCGCCTTGATGGTCTCGCCGCAGACTGGACAGGCCTTGGTATCGTCGCTCATGCCGGATCCCCGTCGTTCCCATGGGAGGGGGCGATTATGCGCCCGTGTCCTCCCTGCGCAGGTTTACGGATGCCTCGGGAATCCGCAACCCGCGTATCCTGAGATTCCTGGCGGACTCGACAGGCAGCTCGAGCACGAGGCACGACGGCGCGATGAAGCCCTTGAGCGGACTGGACGGCCTGTTCCTGCACCTGGAGACGCCGGCAACGCCCATGCACGTCGGGTCGCTGAGCCTCCTGACGCTGCCGGCGAATCATCGTGGCGACTTCTGCAAGGCCGTCCGGCGTCTCTACGCCCGTCGACTGGCCCTGGCTCCGGTGCTCAGCCGCACGCTGGCCGGGATGCCGCTGCAGCTGGCAAACCCGGTGTGGGTGCAGGCCGACGACGTCGACATCGAGTATCACGTCCAGCGCGTCGTGCTCCCGCGTCCCGGCACGCAAGCGCAACTCGAGCAGTGCGTCGGTCGCCTGCATTCCATCCTGCTCGACCGGGCCCGTCCGCTCTGGCGGGTGTACGTCATCGAAGGATTGCAGTCGGGCCAGGCCGCCTACTACACGAAGATCCACCACGCGCTGGTCGACGGGCAGGCGGCCATCGCGCTCGCGCGCCTGCTGTTCGACCCGACACCCAGGGGCAGGCGGATTCCGCCCGAAGCGTCCAGCCAGGTGAGTCCCGGCGAGCACCCCGGCCTGGGCACGCTGGCGGCAGCGGCGATCAAACACGATGCCGCGCAATACCTGAAGTTCGTGCGCACGCTGCCCGACATCGTCAGGACGCTGACCGGCCTGCGCAGCAGCGGCGAGGCGTCCGCACAGATCGCGGGCACGTCTGGATTCGCCCCCCGCACCCCGCTCAACGTCGCCATTACCGGCGAGCGTGGCTTCGCCGGCATCTCGGTCCCGCTCGACCAGGTGAAGGCCATTGCCGCGGCGCACGACGCGAAGGTCAACGACGTCGTGCTGGCGATCTGCAGCGGAGCGCTGCGCCGCTACCTGAAGGACCAGGGTGCCTTGCCGGGCGTGCCGTTGCTCGCCGCGGTGCCGATCTCGCTGCGCGAACCCGGCAACACGGAGTACACGACGCAGGCGACCATGGCCCGGGTCAGCCTGGCCACGGACATCGCCAACCCGGTGCGGCGGCTGCGCGCCATCCGCGACGCGGCCGCGGCGGCAAAGTCGGCCACGGCCCACGCCAGGGCCATCCTGCCCACCGACTTTCCGTCGTTCGGCATGCCGTGGGTGCTGCACTGGCTGGCGTCGCTCTACGGGCAAGCCGTGCTCGCGAACCTGGTCCCGCCGCTGGCCAACGTCGTCATTTCCAACGTGGCCGGTCCGCAGGTGCCGCTCTATTTCGCGGGTGCGCGCATGACCCGCTACTGGCCACTGTCGATCGTGGCGCACGGGCTGGGCGTCAACATCACGGTGGACAGCTATGCCGGCGCGATGGGATTCGGCATCACGGCCGCGAGCAGCGTCGTGCCCGACCCGCGCAAGATCGCCGGGTACCTGCAGGCCGCGCACAAGGAACTCCTGCCGCGCTAATCCCAGCCCCGCCGCCACTGCGTGGCGTCAGCCAGGTCGCGCCACGGCATCACCTGGACCCGCTTCGAGTGCACCGCCTCGATCTCGATCGACACGACCGGCGATCCCGGCGGTTGCGGATCGACGATCCCGGTCACGAGGAAATGCTTCTCCTTGTTGCGCGGATTCACGGCCGTCCACTTGGAGTGCAGCAGCTTCCTCGGATTCAGCGGAATGGAGCGGGTTGGCATGACGCTGGCGGCGGCGACTACGGCGCCGCCACTCGCGCTGACTGCTGCAGCGTCTTTTCAGAAGTGCGGCACCGCCATCGTCGTCGTGGCGTCCAGCGACGGCCGGTTCCAGCCCCGTCGCGGATTGCTCGCAATCCACCACCGCGCATCGGCGACGGTCGTGAAGTCCGCGGTACAGTAAGGTGAAACGCCGAGCGACTCGTAGTACCGGGCGTATTGCACGTTCTTCGGGTCCGTGGCGACGATCGCCTGCACGACGTCAGGGCTGTCGTAGAAGTGCAGCCTCTCGTGCCGGGCGTATGCCCGCAGGTCCTGTTCGGTGATGTCAGGGGCCAGCTGGGCTTCCAGGTAATCGGAAACGATGTAGCGGATGCCCTCGTAGCGCAAGTCACTGCGCATTTCCTTGTTGGCTTCACGAAACTCCACGAGGGTGATGACGCCGAAGAAGCGTCGGTAGACCCCATGGCCTTCCCACCGGATGCGATACGGCATGGCAATTGTCCCCGCAATCAGACCGATTCTAAACGACCCAAGGCTCGCGCGAATTGCAGCTGTGTCAATCAGTACTTGATGCAGGCGGCTCAGTCCTGCGGCTTCCTGGGCTTCTCCATCGCCTCCAGGCGGACCATGGCCGCCTTGAACATACCGGTCGCCTCGGCGCTCGAGAGGCCGCGGGCCGCCGCTTCGCGCACTGCCTTCAGCAGCGCCGCCTCGAAGCGGATCTGTGTCGCATCGCCGACGTCCGTCTCACGCCCCCTGCTCGTGATGCAGAGGTTACCGTCCGCGCGTTCCTCGAGAAACCCGGCGGCGAGCAGGCGCTGGTACGCCGCCTGGACGTCAGCCGGTTCGATCGACAGTTCAGCCGCCACGCGTTCGCTCGCCGGCAACAGCGCCCCAGCCGGCAACTGCCCCGCGTCCACGTCCTGGCGGATCACCTGGTAAAGCCGCTCTGCCAGCGAGGGCGCCTGCTGCTGGTGCATCGCCCGTCGCCAGCGTCCCGTCCGCGTAGCCCAGTATTCCTCCATGCGCTGTCACCTCGAGTCGATTGCCGATACTTTCCCAGTCCAGGGCCGCTCGCACAACCCGCCGCCAAGTCTCCCCCAACCCGGCAGGAATTCAACAGGGCCCCACGGCGTTCGCTGCGCCATCACGAAGAGCCTAAGATCGAGTACAGCCAATCGAGGGAAATCGACCATGACGACGCGACACACCCTGGCGCTCCTGCTTCTCGTGCTGCCACTTGCCGTCTTTGCCGGCGTCGACGCCATAGCGCCCAAGGACAGCGTCGCAGGGCTCAAGACGGCCCTGAACCAGGGCGCGGACCGTGCGGTGGCGCAACTGGGCGCGGTCGACGGCTTCCTCAAGAACCCGAAGGTGAAGATCCCGCTGCCGCCAGCGTTGAAGAAGGCCGACAAGATGCTGCGAATGGCCGGCATGGGTCGTCAGGCCGACGACCTCGTCGTCGCCATGAATCGCGCCGCGGAGGCGGCGGTGCCGGAAGCAAAGGTCCTGCTGGTCGATGCCGTGAAGCAGATGTCACTCGACGACGCCCGGCAAATCCTGACCGGCGGCGACGATGCCGCAACCCAGTACTTCCGCAAGGTCTCCTACGACAAGCTCCAGCAGCGGTTCCTGCCGGTCGTCAAGCAGAAGACGGACCAGGCGCAACTCGCCAAGCAATACAACGAGCTGGCCGGGCAGGCCGCGCAGTTAGGACTGGTCGAGGCGAAGGACGCCAATGTCGAGGGCTATGTGACCCGCAAGGCGCTCGACGGCCTCTTCCTCATGATCGCCGACGAAGAACGGGCGATCCGCAGGAACCCGCTGGGCCAGTCGAGCAAGATCCTGCAAAGCGTCTTCGGCGCGCT